>OBOI01000311.1_pt1 | contig 18278 bp, 14 predicted proteins | sample 1670151 | NCBI WGS metagenome assembly OBOI01 (sample SAMEA104232303, study PRJEB22302) | sediment metagenome | biome: forest; feature: aquifer; material: sediment | place: USA | collected 2011-08-07 | depth 0.01 m | reverse complement strand
CCAGACGCCAGCGCTGGAAAAGGCCGCGCCGCAATCACCCCAGACGCCACCACCGGCCAAGAAACCCGCCCCTCAGGCTACCCCACCCGCACCCCACGATGCGGTTGACACCACCACCCCGCCAGCCGGGTCCGAGGGGACCCCCCCAGGGCAGAAGCCCCCTGCCTCGCCACCGGTGGCGGTCCCCCAGCCCTTGGGTGACGATGAATGGCCCGAGTGAGGGAGAGGCGACTAACTCTATGCCGCGTTTGTCCATGAAAGAGATCGGCCCCTACACCATCATTGTTGCCCTGTGCTTGATGCTCTTCAGCGGCACCGAGGCCCATGCCGTGCGGGTGGCCGTGTTCCCGGTGGATGATCTGAGCTCCGGCCAAATAAGCCTCAACCAAGAGACCACCGAGTGGTTGCGCCATGAACTCTCCTCCCGCGGTCTGACCTTGGTCCCCCAGGAGGAGGTGCATGGATTTATGGCTGCCCGACGTATCCGCCAGTTGGGCATGCTGCGGGCCGAGGAGATCCTGGCGGCGCACGGCGATCTCCAGGCCGATTTGCTACTCCTGGGCTCTCTGTGCCAGCGGAGCGAGGAGGCCGCGGTCCTGGGCGCGAGCATCTCGCTGATCAGGACCAGTGATGGCAAGACCATCTGGACGAGCAGCAAGGGGGTCAGTCTGGTGGATGAGCAGCGGTTGCTGGGGATCAACGCCCCCACCACCATGGCGGATCTGCAGGCAATTCTGGCCAAGGAGCTGTTTGCCAGCTGGCCCGTGGAGCTGCAGGCCGAGGAGGCCGTGGGGGCCGCGGCCCAGGCCTCCGGAGTCCGGGAAGATACCAGCGTTGCCGTTGATTCGGTCTTGTTTGCCCCCAAATATGTCCGCCCCGGCCAAGAGGTCAAGTGCACCATCCGCTTCAAGGTCTGCAAGGATAGTGACCCGCTCAAGGTCTTTATCCGGGTCGGTAATCGTATCCATCTGGCCACCACCGGGGACGGCGTCTACTACCAGGTGAGCTGGGTGGGCTCCGACGACAAGGTCGGCCAGCCTGTGCAGGTGGCCATGAATGCCCAGGATACCCGCATCATCAATGGTCTGTGGAACGGCGGCCCCCAGGATGCCGCCTATCCGGTCAGCCTGATCCTGGAGTGGCCATCCGGCAAACGGCAAGAGTCCTATCTCGGTAGTTATGTTGTTGATAGCGTGGCCCCGCAAGTCAAATTCAAGAGGCAGGGCCATACGGTCAACGGGGTCGCCGCCTTCCGCTCCGAGTTGCCGATCACCCCTCTGTTTATGCGCAACGAGCCCATCGTGCGCTGGGAGTTTACCATTGCCACCCCGCAGGGGGAGGTGGTGTTGCAGGATAAGGGGGGGGAGCAACCACCGGCGCAGTTTGTCTGGCGCGGGCAGAACCACAAGAGTCAGCGGGCCACCACCGGCCTCTATACCATCAGCTTAAAGGTCTGGGATCGGGCCCTCAATCAGGGAGAGACCCGGGAGACGGTGCAACTCCTGGCCGAGGCCCCTGGCCTCGATCTGACGTTGGACAGTTCCGAGGAGCGGATCCACGCCCAGCTCACGGCCCAGGATGAGGTGGCGATAGAGTATTGGCGGATGGAACTGTGGAGCGCGGATAACACCATGCTCAAGAGCTATGCTGGCCAATCCCTGCCGGCCCGGGTGCTGTTGCCCTCCTTTGCCCAAGCCGTCGATCAGCAAAAGATTGATTGTGTGCTCACGGTGAGGGACTCCCTGGGTAGCCAGACCACCAGAAAGGTGCCGCATCTCTTGGCCCGGATTGCTGCCGGCGGCCAGGCCGCCCCTGACCAACCCGCCGAAAGGGATAAGGCCGACTCCGGCGCCTGGCAGGCTGATTTCTAGCCATGCCCCTGTTCCGTCTCCTTGCCTGCATGGTGCTCTTGGGGGGTGCCCTCTCCGGGGGCGGTTGCGTATCGACCTCCTCCACGCCGGAAGTTCAGCTGTTGGTAAATGCCCCCTTGCCACCGATCTGCAGGATTGCGGTGTTGCCGTTTGTCAACCATACCGACTACGACCGCGGTGACCTGTTGGTCTACCGAATTTTTGTGGCCGAGTTGAATCGGCGGCAGGGTTTTACCGTGGTCCAGGAGGGGGATGTGCGCAGGATCTACCGGCAGATGCAGTTGACTCCCAAGGAGAGCCCGGGCTATGAACAGACCTTGGTCCTTGCCGATCGCCTGGGCGTCGATGCCCTGATTAGCGGGGAGATTGTCACCATGCATGATGAGCAGCGGATGAAAGAGACCGAGCCGGTGCTGGCAGTCGATATGAAGTTGCTGCCGGCAGGGGCCACCAAGCCCTGGCTGACCAGTTACCACCGGCGCACGGGTGCCGAGTACCGTAAGGTCATGCACTTTGGCCTGGTCAATACCATGACCTCTTTGGCCACCGTGGTCAGTGGTGAGATCGTGGATGCCTGGTTGGCCAAGGGGTTGACCCCCTGCGGGGATAATAAAAAATTACGAATTACGAATTAGGAATTACGAATGGGAAGGATTGGAGGAGGGTCTTCAATTCCTAATTCCTAATTCGTAATTAATCATAAGGTGGATTGATGACGATTGGTGGAAGATCTCTGATTTTGATGGCCCTGCTGTTGGCCTTGGTCTCTTGCGTGCCCTCCACCGGGAGCAGGGGGGGCGGGGTGGTGAAGGCACCGAAGCAGGGGTGCCTTGACTGCCATCCGGAGATGGCAACGCGCTTTGCCGGCGGGCGGGTCCATCCGCCGGTGGCAGAGAAGAACTGCGCGGCCTGCCATCTCCCCCACGGCATGATTGGCGGCATTCAGCTGCGCGCCAATCCGCCGGACCTCTGCTTCTCCTGTCATCAGGCGCAGGCCCGGGAGAGAGGAGAGAAAGCGGTGCACCAGCCCTTTGCCGAGGGCAAATGCAACCGTTGCCACGCCGCGCACAACAGTGAGTTTGCCCACCTGCTGACCAAGATGGCCCCGGCCCTCTGTTTTAGCTGTCATGACCGGGAACCCTTCAGCCGTAAGTATGTCCATGCCCCGGTGGCGAATGGGTGCGCGGGCTGTCACCTGGCCCATGGGGGGGGGGCAACCGCAACTGTTGGTGCAAGAGGAGGCCTTGCTCTGCCGGGGGTGCCATGACCCGGCGCAGTCCGCTTTTATCCAGAAGCACCGGGGCGTTGCGGTCACCAGCGGCTGCATGGGGTGTCACAACCCGCACAGTGCCGACACGGCGGCCTTGCTCAAGAGGGTGACCCATCAGCCGGTGAGCGCGGGGCAATGCCAGCAGTGCCATGGCACGGTGGCCGGTCCCTTGGCCCTGAAAAAAGAGGCCAACGCCCTCTGTCTCGATTGTCACCCCCGGACCCAGGCCCAGGAGTTGCACTCCCCCTACCGCGCCGGCAAGTGCCTCACCTGTCACGCACCCCATGCCAGCGAGTTCCCCGCCATGCTGGCCCGGCCGGGGGGCACGCTCTGTGGGCAATGCCATGGTGCCATGGTGGCCAAGAAGGCCGTCTCGGATCATCCCCCCTTCCGGGAGGGGAACTGTCTGGCCTGTCATCTGGGCCATGGGGCAACGGCAAAAGGGCTGTTAAAGGGAGGGGCCGAGTCCATCTGCCTCCCCTGCCATGACCGGCATGGGGGTGGAATGCGGGTGATGAGCCACCAGCCGGCCCGGGAAGGGAAGTGCCTCGTCTGTCATCAGCCCCACTCTTCCGACTCCCCGCGCCTGTTGCGGGGCGGAGAGGGGCGCATCTGCCTCACCTGCCACCAGGAGACGGCCCGGGAGAAGGGGCGCGTCAACCAACACCGCCCCTTTGCCGATGGCCAATGCAGTCAGTGCCATGCCCCCCATGGCGCCCCGGGCGAGGCCATGCTGAAGCGCCCGCTGGCCAACGGTGAACTCTGCCTCGGCTGTCACGGCCAACTGAAAAACAGTCCCGGACGCCATGCCCCGTTCCAGCAGGGGAAGTGCCTGCTCTGCCACAACGCCCATGCCGGCGATGGCGAGGCCTTGGCCACCGATGATGCCGCCCGGAATTGTCTTGAGTGTCATCCGGCAGTGGCGACCCTGCTCCAGGCTAAGGGGGTGCTCCACCAGCCGTTTGCGGATCGGAATTGCGCGGCCTGTCACCTGGCCCATGGCGGCAGCCTGGCCAATGGCTTGAAAAAGCCCCAGCCGACCCTCTGTCTGGGGTGTCATCAGGAGATCGCCCAGGCGTGGCAGGAGGGGAAACCCCATCAGGCCGCAGTGGAGAGTTGCGCCAACTGCCACCTGGCCCATGGCTCCACCAAGGCCGGCTTGCTAAAGGGGTCGCTCAAGGAACTCTGCCTGAACTGCCATCCGATGTCCGAGAAGGAACTGCTGGCCAGCCACCAGGGGATCACCCCCCGGGGCGATAGCTGCTCCCTCTGCCATGACCCCCACGGCAGCACCGAGGCGAAGCTGCTCCATGCCAAGGGGCATGAGCCCTTTAGCAAAGGGGAGTGCCGGAGTTGTCACGCCGTGGCCACGGAGCTACCCAAGGCCACCATGGCCGCCAACAGTATCTGCTTTAGCTGCCATCCGCGTAAGGCGTTTCAAGGGCGGGTGGTCCATCGCCCGGTTCAGGAACAGGGGTGCGCGGTGTGTCATAGCCTGCATGCCGCCAAGTTCGGCGGCCTGTTGCCGGTAGCGGCGGGGAAACTCTGCCTGCGCTGTCACCGGGAGATCGCCACGACCCAGCGCTTCAGTCATCAACCGGCCAAGGATGGGCGCTGTCTCGGTTGCCACGCCCCCCACGCCTCAGAGTCCCCGAACCTCCTGCCCACGGATCTGGCCGCGGCCTGTTTCTCTTGCCACAAGGAGGTGGATAAGCGCTATGGCCAACCCCATCAGCCCTTTCAGCAAGGGCAGTGCACCGCCTGTCACCTGGCCCATGGTTCCGATACCGTGCAACTGCTGAAAGGGGAGGATGAAGAACTCTGCCAGCGTTGCCATGCCGCGACCACCATCCGCTCCCTGCACTCATTTGCCATGCCGATCAAGGGGTGCCTCACCTGCCACAGCCCCCACGGCGGCGAGGACAAGGGGATGCTGCGCCAGCATCTGCACGAGCCCTTCAAGAAGGGGTGTACCCCCTGTCACCAGGGAGATCAGCCGGTGTCGACCAGGGTCTGCCTGAAGTGCCATGCCCAGGTGGCGAAGGACTATGCCCTGATCCACAGCCACTTGACGGACAGTGGCACTGGCAACGGCTGCGTGGGTTGCCATAGCCCTCATGCCGGCAATGACCGCATGCTCCTCGTTGGCAGCCCGCAACAGGTCTGTCTCCGCTGCCATCAGGATACCTATGCCCGCCATGAGGGGAAGGCCTCGCAACACCAGAAGAGAGGGGAGTGTCTGGCCTGTCATGCCGCCCATGGGGGAGATGCCCCGGCCATGCTCAAGGGGGATGGCAATACGGTGTGCATGGCCTGTCATGCCAGCCAAGGCACCTTCAGCCACCCGGTGGGGGAGAAGGTCCGCGACCCCAGGAATGGTCAGATGATGACCTGTGTCACCTGCCACGACCCCAAAGGCACGGACTTTCCCTATCAGCTTAAACTGAATGGCCAGAAGGCGCTGTGTCTCCAGTGTCATAACTATTAAACTATCCGCAGCCTGCTCACCCCCACCATGAATAAACGTACCCTCGTCATCCTGGCCTTTGCCGTTCTCCTCCTGGGGGGGCGGATGGCCCATGCCGCCCAGGAGTGGAAACTGCTCTTCTCCATGCAGGCCGATAAAAATGGAGTTGCCCTCTCCCACCCGGCGGCACTCTTTGTCGATGCCCGGGCCGAACGCTACTATGTGGTTGACAGCGGCCATAACCGGCTGATCTCCTTTGGCCGGGATGGCCAGTTGTTGCAGGCCTTCAATGCCGGTGGCGCCTTGGAAAAACCCATCGCCATGATCAAGCGGGGGGATGGCCACCTGTTGCTCCTGGAAAAGGGCAAGGGGGCGTTGACCGAGATCGATCTGAAGAGCAGGGCCGTGGTCCCCCACCGCCTGGAGGACCAGGGCCGGGCGCTCTATCCCCAGCGGCTCAAGGCCGGGGAGCAGGGGCTCTATCTTTTGGATAAGGTCAGCGGCTCCATCGTGCTCCTGGATGCCGCCCTGGCGGTAAGCGCCCGCATTTCCTGCCCGGATTGCCAGGCCGGCTACGCCGATTTCTCCCTTCAGGGGGGGACGGTCTACGCCCTGCCCATGCTGGGGACCGAGGTGCGCACCTTTGATGGCGCGGGCAAGCCGACCGGCCGAATCGCCTTGAGCCCGCCCCCCGAGTTTCCGGTCTCCCTGGCCCTTGACCCGGCGGGCGGCTTCTTGATCTTGGAACGGCACCGCAACCAGGTGGCCCAGTATCAGGCCGATGGCCGCCTGCTGCAACGCCATCTCGGCCCCGGCCACAAGGAGGGGGGGCTCTCCTACCCCACCGAGATCCAGGTGGACCCCTGGGGCCGGGTCTGTATCGTTGATGAAGGCAATGGTCGGGTCAGTGTCTATCAACCGTAAGCACCATGCCTTGAGGGCCGCTGTCGTGACTGCGGCACTCATCCTGATCATCCTCATGGCGCCGGTCACGACTCAAGCCAGTTTCACCGTGGTGTGCGCCACCTGCCATGTGATGCATGCCAGTCAGGCAGGGGTTGACCTCACCCCCCGGGCCGCGCTGCTCAATGACAGTTGTCTCGGCTGCCATACCGGCGCCAATAACGGTCTCAATTACACCCCCTATGTGTCGACCGTCGGGGCAACCACCCTGGCCAATAGCTTGGCCGGCGGCAACTTTAAGTTTGCCGGGGATAACGCCCACTTTGGCCATAACCCGGTGGGGGTGGGCGGGGCCGCCATCGTCTCCCCTCCGGGGTGGAACGATAGCGGTTTTGCGGCCAACGGTCAGGTCGGCACTACCCCGACCTGGACCAGCCAGTTGACCTGCGACGGCACTTGGGGGTGTCACGGCACCCATGATCAGAGCGGTGTCTTTGGCTCGCACCACCACAACAGCGGCGGCCAACTCAATAACCCAACCACGGTGGCTACCAGTTATCGCCTGCTCAACCAGATCAAAGGGTATGAGGACGATGATTGGCAGTTCGAGACCGCCGTTGACACGAATATCTACTATGGGGTGGCCCGGGGTACGGATACGACCACCGACACCTCCACCCTGAGTTACCTCTGCGCCGAGTGCCACGGTCTCTTCCACAGCGGGGTTGGGGCGGAGGGGGTGGCCGATGCCCTATTTGCCTCTCCTTGGATCCGTCACCCGGTGGACATCTCGATGCCCTTGACCGGCGAGTTTGCCGGCTACAACGCCTATCGCGCCGACGCGCCGGTGGCCAGTGACACGGTGCCTGCCACCAGCACCATCAACGTCGGAGGGGCCGGCGGCCGCATCGTCATGTGTCTCTCTTGTCATCAGGCCCACGCCACCCCGAATTATGCCATCCTGCGCTGGGATTATCGTGGCGCCGGTAGTACGTGGACCAACGGCTGCAGTTATTGCCATACTGAAAAAGATTGATGGTCTCTGCCCCCATGCCTATTCCTCTTCCCCTCATGCGCCTTGTTGCCCTGTTGCTGCTCTGCTTGCTGCCGGCCGGTTGCGTGCGGGTCGGCACCCTCCAGGGGAGCCTCCCCGCGCCGGCGTTGACCCTCGCCTCGACCCAGCCCCAGGTCTCCGTGGTGCTGACCGCCAGAGAGCCAACAGCCCCCATGGTACGCTTGACCTGGGCAGCCATCGATCTTGGGGATGGCGAACAATGGGTCTCCCTGTTGCGGCAGCCGCGGACCAGCTCTTCGCGTCAGGCGGCCACAGGTCTGTTGCTGGATCGGGTCCAGGTGCCCACGGGCCAGTACGGCCGGATTCGCTATCAGCTCAGCCAAGCGCTTGTGGATCAAGATGGCCATGAGACTCGGCTGACACTCCCGGCCCAAGCGGTGGAGTATCCGTTGCCCCAGCCGCTTACCCTGGAGGAGGGTGACAGCCTCTCCCTCTTCCTGGAGTGGGAGGTGGCCGCCTCCGTGGCCAAGGCCCCGGCCTTCAGCCCCACTATTACCCCCAGGGCAGCGCAACTGCCCCTGGCCACCGAGCTTGCCTATGTGAGCTGTCCGGAGATCGATACCGTCTATATCATCAGGACCGACCAGAATCGCATCTGCGGTTCGTGGGGGATTCCCGGTCGTCCCACCTATCTCCATGCCGTGAAGGAGCGCAACTCGCTCTATGTCCTGGCCGCGGATCAGGCCGTGATCAAGGTGGTGGAGCTCTCCTCCGGCAGGCTGCGGGATCGGATCCGCATCCCCATGGCGGTCAAGCCCACGTTTATGGCCCTGGATCAAGAGGGGAGAAACGCCTACCTCCTGGATCAGGCCACTGACACGGTCTTTCGGGTCGATCTCGGTTCCGGCAGTCTGGCGGCCCAAGGCCGGTTTGGGGAACGGTTGGATTTTGCGGTCTTTCTCGAAGAGGTACAGCTGCTGGCCGTCTCCTCCGCGCGCGCCCAGCAGGTCCTGCTGCTGGACCCGTTGACCCTTAAGGTGCGGCAAACAGTGGCGGTGGGCAGTAACCCCCAGGGGGTTTTGGGGTATGGCCAGGACCTCTATGTCGCGGAAGGGAGGTCCAATACGGTGAGTGTCCACCACGGCAATACCGGCGCCAGCCAACGCCAGACCGTGGGCCTGGGGCCGAGCAGGCTGCTGGCCCATGGCCGCACCATTTTTGTGGCCAACAGCGTGGGGGGCACCATCGCCATCCTCAGTCCGGGACAGCTGACCGTGCAAAAGGAGCTCCAGGTCGGCGGTACCCCGGGGGAGATGGCGCTCTCCACGGAGCGGAACTGGCTCTATGTCAATGATGGACAGGGCAACGGCGTGGTGGTCCTTGATCTGACCAGCCATCGGGTGGCTGCCCGAATCGATCTTCAGGCCCAACCCTTGGATATCGCGGTGGTGCCCTAGTGCCGGCTGCCGCCATGGGTCAGGGATGGTTCCTTTATCTCGCCTTGAGGGCGAATGGAACTGCCGACTGCTGCCGAGGAGTACCTTTGTTCATGCTTACTGCTTCAGGTTATGATTGCACACCACCCGCGCCAGCGGCAGGGTATGATAGAGTAACGGCATCGCTGCACTCTGGGAGCGATGACGGGATGACTGTCTGGAGAAGGTTGTGGAAATAATCTATTCACTGCGGGGAGGGGGATAACGACCATGGACACAACCCCACGGAGACCATACTTTTGTCGCGTTCTCATCGTCTTATCCGTTTGTATGGTCGGCGGCTGTTGCATGGTGCCGACCACGGTGGCCGGCACCTATACCTCATCCGCCCATGGTCAGTCCGTGTCGCGGACAGTCATGGCCTCTAAGGGATATGCCACCGGTAACTGTGCCCACTGCCACGAACAGCATGGGAGCGTTGAGGGCAGCGAGCCCGCCCCGGTCGGCGGCGCCCCCTCCTCTTTTCTTACCTTTGCCTCGGAAGAGAACCTCTGTTACGGCTGTCATGGCTCTGGCGCGGCTGGTAGCGCCACGGACAACATTGAACTGGATATGACCAAATTTTATCGCCATAACCCCGCCGGCTATGAGGGCCTGCACATGCCCAATGAAACAAAGGCCGCCATTGTGGCGAATAAGCATGTCGAATGTGCCGACTGCCATAACCCGCACCTGGTGGCCATTGGCAATCATGCCCCGGGCAGTAACGCCATTCTCGCAGCCAGCCCGCTCCACGGTGCCACCGGTGTCGATCCAACCTTTTCTGGCATCAACTGGCAGCCGGCCACTGCCTATAGCGAACTGCAGACCGCCACCAAGGAGTACCAAATCTGTTTCAAGTGTCACTCCGCCGCAGTGGGCAACATCAGCATCTGGAGCGGCACCTCCGGCTCCACCGCCTGGACCGATGTGGGGCTTGAGTTCAGTCCCGCCAACAAGTCCGGCCATCCCATCGTTACTGGGTTGAACAACTACATCAACTCATATTCCGGTTCCAACGGCCAAAACGCCAATCAAATCAAAAAGGGGTTGACCGCCGCCCAGTTGACGGCGCCATGGAACGTCAATATCGGCACCCAGACCATGTACTGCTCCGACTGCCATAGCAGCAATTCCACGGTGGCCGGCCCGCACGGCTCGGCCTACAAATGGATGCTCGGCGGCACCAACAAGGCCTGGCCCTATCTTTCGGCCAACGACAATGGTTCGAACAGCCAAGAGGCTTACGCGGCGGGGCCACTCCTCTTCCGGCGGTTGGGGGATACGCTAACCAGCCTCGGCAGTGACAACGGTCTGTTCTGCAGCAACTGCCACCCTGACCCGGCGGGGAGCAACAAGGTCCATGCCAATGGCAACCACAAGCCGAGGACGCGATGCGCCGACTGTCATATCCGCGTCCCCCATGGCGGCAAGGTGTCGCGGCTGATTGCCGCGGTGGATGCCGCTACCTTTGCCGCCGGCAACATGCCCCTGCGCTACACTGCCAACGGCGAGGGCAAGACCTCGGTGGTGGACAACGGCGGGGTAGGATTTGATGACGATGCCCCCATCATTCGACGGTTCACCAAGTGCACCCCTTGGGACTACTCTCCCAACCGCTGCTACTCCACGGCCATGTTCTATTCGGTCAGCGGCAGTACGTGCAACTCGGAGCATAGCGGGGCGGCATTCGCTAATCCCGGTGACCCGAGTAGTCCAGAGTCTTGGTAAGTGCGCCATCTCCTAGGGGCGTGACTCTTTTGGTAAGGCGCAACTTCAGGATGCCACTGTCTATTCGCCATTGCCTGACGTCACGGAAGACGGTTCTTGGCTTAATGCTGCTCCTCCTTTTCGTGGTGGTCCTCTCCTGTTTCATCCCCCAGCAGTTCAATACCCCACCACGTCAGTTTGTGATGTGGCAACAGGCGCATCCGGGGTGGTTGCCGGTGGTGGAACTCCTTGGTCTCCATCGCCTCTTTACCACGCCCTGGTTTGTTCTCCTCCTGTTACTCTTTCTGCTCTCCTTGGCCGTAGCCACTGTTGAGCAGTTCCGCCTGGCCCGGAGGAAGACCTTTGGCAGTGGTTGTCGCCCCCCCGTCCACTCTCGGGAAGGGGAACAAGGCGCATTGTTTCCGCGGTTGGCCGTGAGCGAACCGCTATTGATAACAGAGTTGCTGCGGGCGGGCTATTTCCGGGTGGCCGGCAATGAGGGGGGGCTGCGCTTTGTCAAGCATCCCTGGGGCTATTGGGGGAATTTTTTTCTGCATCTGGGGATCCTGATCACCATTGCCAGCTCCCTGGTTATCGCCACCACGGGAAAACGGGGGACGATCCGTGTGGTGGCAGGAGAGACGGTCTCTGCCCCTTTCCCCTGGCAGTATGAGGAGCATGGTCTGTTTGCCGATCCTCTTCGCCTTGACGAGGCCATTCGTCTCGACCGAGTTACTCCTGAGTTCTGGCCCCAGGGCGGACTCAAGAACATAACCAACGAGGTGCATTTTATCAACACTGCCAGCGGCCAGGCCGCCGGTCGGACCATTGCGCTGACCCCGATCTTGAGCTATCAGGGGCTGCGCATGTATCAAGGGGACAACTTCGGTAACGCCTTTTATGTGAAACTGACCGACGCCGCCGGACAACAAGGGACCATGGTCCTCGATATCCCATCGCCGGTGGACAAGGAAAAGGCGAGTTACGGCAACTTTGATTTTGAGGAGATCCCTTACCGCATCAAGGCCAAGTATTACGCCGACGCCGACCGGAAGGCGCTGGTCAGCGACAACCCGCTGTTGGTCCTGCGGCTTGTGGACCAGGAGAGGAACACCGTGCTCGGAGAACTCCCTCTGCGCCAGGGTGAGTTCGGCCGACTCGGCGCCTATGAGGCCAGATTGCTTACGGTAAAACGATGGACGGAGTTCATCGTTCTTGATATAAAAGGCATGCCCGGGGTCTTTGTGGGCTTCTTCGTCATCATCCTGGGCAGCACACTCAACTATTTTACCATCCCACGGGAGATCCATTGCCAAAAGGGCGGCAGGGGGTTTACCTGCACCTGGCAAGGGTCGCGGTTCACGCATCTCTATCGGGACGAGGGGCACGGGATATTCGCCCGGCTGCAGCGGCATGAGATACCATGAATAAGGCCTTCCCCCTGCAAATCGCTATCCACTGGCTGGCGGTGCTCCTCTACGTGCTTGCCTCCATCGCCAACACCTGGGGGATCGTGTTTGACCAGGAGAAGGCAGAGAGGGTGGCATATCGCATCCTCGTCGCCGGTCTCTTGGTCCACGGGGCGGCCATCCTCCTCTGGTGGTATCTTGTGGGTCACGGCCCCTACATGGCTCGTTACGAAGTCCTCTCCTCCCTGTCGTGGGTGCTGCTCGTCTTCTTCCTGTTCTCCAGTAAGGTCTATCCGGCGGTGCGGCCAGCGAGCATCCTGGTCTTCCCCACTGCCTTTATGTTGATTGGTCTGGGGGTATTTTTTACTCCGGCGGTGAAGACCTTGCCCCCCACCTTTCGCGGCATCTGGCTGGTGCTGCATGTCACCTTTTACAAGATCGCCTTGGCGGCCAACGTCATGGCGCTCGTTTTTTCGATCTGTTATCTGCTCAAGGAGAGAAAAGGCTACCCCTGGCTTGAGCGCTTCCCGGACCTTCGGGCCACCGACCTGCTGGCCTATCGTTTCGTCGGTTTCGGTTTCGTCTTTTGGGCCATCGCCATGCTCTCCGGCTCCATCTGGGCCTACCAATCGTGGGGGCGGTTCTGGGGCTGGGACCCCATCGAGAACTGGTCGCTCATTACTTGGGCCGGTTTCGGCATCTATCTGCACCTGCGGCGGTTTTTCGGCTGGCAAGGGGGAAGGGCTGCCTATCTGTATCTGTGCTGTTTTGTGATTGCCGTGCTCTCCGCGTTCTTTGTCCCCCTGCTGGACAGCTCTATCCATGCGGAGTACTTCCGATGAAGCGCTATGCCGGGGTCTTGCTCTTTCTGCTCCTCTTGCTGGTGGGTCATGACACGAAATTCGATACCCCCGCGCCGGAGGAGCCACGAGAAGCGATTCGGAACTACAATGGGCTCCTGGCTGACGGCTATCGACGCCTGAATATGAATCATCTGGTCCATGCCGCCACCGGCGATCGGGCCCGCAAGGCCTATTACCACATGGCGGCCCTAGGTGAAGGCGGGGTCAAGATGGATTCAACCCTCCGCTCCTTGGAGTTTATCGCCACCAAGCAACTCGCGCCCGATCAGGCCGAGATCACCTGTCAGGAACAGTGGGGGTACGCCTACATCAACCTCGACAACGGTCACACGAGCCCGAGACTGACCGTCAACTACACGGCCCGCTATCGGATGGTCAAGGAGAGGGGGAAATGGCTGGTGGCGGACATTACTATCCTGAACACCGACCGCACCAGTGATGCCGACGAGCTGTCCATCTTCAAGAGGCCGGATGACCGCCCTCAGGGTAGCGCCGTCGAGGGCGATGGTGATCCGCTCGTCCATCCCCAAAAGGCGCCTCCCCGCGGCGAGAGGGTGTCCAAGGGGTGAGAACGCCCGGTGCGATTGGGACCACAACCACCAACAGCTACCCATGGTTCAAGGAGGTCTTATGGAAGCGAGGAGAGAGATGAACCCGGCCCTATGTTCTTTTGTTCCTGTGGCGGTAGTTGTGCTCTGTTGCTTGATCAGCGGTGCCGATCCAGCCGTTGCGGCAACCGTAACGGAATCCTGTGTGTCGGCAAAGTGTCATAGTGCCATGGGTAAGGATAAATACGTCCATGGCCCGGTGGCCACTGGGGACTGTACCTTTTGCCATCAGCCGACTGCCACCCATGCGTTTAAACCCATCAAGGATGTGGCAAAGCTGTGCAATAATTGTCATGACAAAAATATGAGCGCCAAGGTTGTCCATCCACCGGTGCGGGAGGGAGATTGCTGCGGATGCCATGACCCGCATCAATCCCCCAACCAGTTTCAGCTGCGGGGTGAGGGGTCGGAGTTATGCTTTGGCTGCCATGATCAGGAGGCGATTTTAGGGAAATTTGTCCACGGCCCGGTGGCGGTGGGTGGGTGCGCTGTTTGCCATCAGCCCCATGAGAGCGATTACTCGAAGCTCCTTCTGGCCGAGGGCAACGAGGTCTGTTTCTCGTGCCACGAGGAGAAGGGGGAGGCCGTTAAAGGGGAAAAACATGTGCACTCGCCGGTGGCGGAAGGGTGCATCCTGTGTCACAGCCCCCACAGCGGAGCGTTTCAGTATAATCTGAGCGCTGATGGCCGAAAAGATCTCTGCTTCACCTGTCATGACGACAAACAGGGGGATATCAAGGCGGCTAAGGTGCCCCATGGCGGACTCGATACCGAGAAGGGGTGTCTTGCCTGCCACGACCCCCATGTCGCTAATTATGCCAACCAGTTGCTCATGCAGCCAGCGGACCTCTGCCTGAGTTGTCATGACCGGGCATATGGTGATAAGGGCAAGGCGCGGGTAGCCAATATGAAGGCGATGTTGCAGGATAACAGGGATCATCACGGCCCCATACGCCAGAAAGACTGCTCGGGTTGTCATAATGCCCATGGCTCGGATAATTTCAGACTGTTGCGTGAATATTTTCCGAAACTTTTCTATGCCCCATACCAGGCGAGTAACTACAAGCTCTGTTTTATGTGCCATGAGCAGACCATCGCCGAAGAGAAACTCACCACCACGCTGACCGGTTTCCGCAACGGAGACCAAAATCTTCATTACGTGCATGTCAATAAAGAGGTAAAAGGCCGAACCTGTAGGGCATGCCATGATGCCCATGCCACCAACAATCCGAAGCATATCCGCGACGCGGTTCCCTTTGGGGCGTGGAAGCTACCGATCAACTTTAAAAAGAGTGCCGGCGGCGGTACGTGCCTACCCGGTTGTCACCAACTCTTCGCCTACGATCGTCAAAAACCGGTAAAGAACAGATAGGGAGTGTGATGAAAACAGAACATGTGCCGCAGCGGCCGCTGCCCAGTCCACTCAGCTTACCCTTGTCAGCTATCGTATATGGTCTCGTATTGGCCATGGCGTTGCTGCTCACTGTTGCAGAGCCCCGCGCGGCAGATCCGGTCTCCGGCAGGAAAGGTGTTGCGCGGTCGCTTGGCGCACCCCCGCATCATTCACTGGACGCGGCCATCGCCTCAGCCCGGCAAAGAGTAAAGGCCGATCCTGCTTCAGAGAAGGATCTGTCGGCCCTTGGCTATCTCCTGTTGTCAACGGACGCCCTTACGGATGCGGAACAGGCCTTTGATCAGGCCCTCTTGGTCAACGCTCGTTGTCATGATGCCTTGACCGGCAAAGGGGCTGTCTTGGCGAGAAAGGGCAAGGATCGGGAGGCAGAAGCAATGCTTCGCCAAGCGCTGCTTTTGAACCCCAATCCAGTGAGGACCCATTACGAACTAGGCTTGCTTTACGAAAAAAAAGGTGATTTTGACAAGGCCATGATCGAGTTCAAGAAGGGTGTCGAAAAGTACAAGCAGGGGAGGAGCTAATGGAGATATGTCGTCATGCCTTAGCCTCATCCCGGAAGCAACGGTTAAGGCACAAAGTCCGCCAGCTGCTGGGAACGCTGTCCCTGCTGCTGGTCTGCCTGTTGGGCGGGGGCATGGTGCGGGTTTCGGACGCGGCAGCCCTACAAGGGTTGTATGTTGGCGCTGAGGCCCCCGGTTTTTCACTCAAGGATCTTAACGGCCGGCAACGGGCCTTGGCCGAGTTCGCGGGTAAAAAACTCACCATGGTCATCTTCTGGTCCACGTGGAGCGGAAATTCGGAAAAGGTCCTGGCCCGCGCCCAGAAACTCTACGCCAGCTATCAAGGAAAGGGGCTCGCCGTGGTGGCTGTAAACGTCGACGGTCAACAGCTTACCCCTGCCGCCATGCAGGCGATTACCGCCATGGCGGGGACTCTTGGTCTTAAGTACCCGGTGCTTCTGGACCCGGGACTTGCCGTCTTCCATGACTATGGGGTGATTGCTCTTCCTTCGACTGTGATACTGGACCCCGCACGCACGATTCGCTACGAGTTGAGTGGGTATCCGCTGGTCGGTGCGGAGCAGATGACTGATTTTGTTGTCGCCCAAATAGAAGGCCGCAAACCGTCGGCGATCATGCAACGAAAAGGGTACCAACCGGAGAAAAATGCCCTGCGTTTTTATCAGATGGGCAAGAAGGCCCAACAATCGAAACGCACGGATGCAACCGCCGAAACGTGGTTCCTCAAGGCAGCCGCGGCTGATCCCCGGTTCATGCTGCCCCATATCAGTCTGGGCAGGCTTTACCTGGCCCAGGGGAGACCCTCGCAGGCAAAAGAACAGTTTGACCTCGTGCTGCGGAAGGAGCCTGACAATGTCGTGGTCCTTTGCGAGCTGGGCATGTTGCTGGTCGGAGACAAAAAACTTACGGAGGGCAGGGATCTGCTGCTCAAGGCCATGGCGGTTGAGGCATCCCATACCCCCTGTCTCTATTATCTTGGCTATGCCTACGGCAAGATGGGCAAGGTGACGGAAGCCTTGACTATGTTTGCGCGGGCCTTGGAAATGAACCCGATGGATTTGGACATCTTTGTGTACAAGGGGCGGATGTACGAGGAGATGGGCAAGTCGGCGGAGGCGTCCGCGGCATACAGAGAGGCGCTTGCGCTTGCGCTCTCCCGGTAAAAAGGACGAAGAACCGTATCCTGACCTCCTTGGTACCGTTATCAGGAGGGCGAAATTTGATGGTCTCGCAAAAAGTCGCATCATTTGCCATCCGCCTACGCAATATCAACAAGTTGCATAGTGTGTCGGCGTCGGTTGAGCGGTTTCTGCGAAACCGACAAATTTAACCCAAGGGACATCCGTAACTCCATGCACCTCCGACGTGTCACCCTCATCTCCCCCCCCTACCACTCCGGCGTGGTCGAATCCGCCGGCACCTGGCTAAACTTGGGCTTTGTCTATATCGCCGGCTCATTGCGGCGGGCGGGCTACGAGGTGGACTATTACGACGCCATGGCCCTGTGGCACGAGTGGCCCGAGATCCGGGCGCGGCTTACCGATTTTCGCCCCGACGTGGTGGCCACCACCGCCTTCACCCCCTCCATCGTTGACGCGGTGGCGGTGCTGCGGCTGGCCAAGGAGGTGAACCCGCGCGTGGTCACTGTCATTGGTAACGTCCATGCCACTTTCTGCTATGCGGAACTGCTCGCCGGAGGCGACAACGTTATTGACTTCGTGGTGCGGGGGGAGGGGGAGCGGACCTTGCCCAGTCTGCTTGACTGCCTGAACCATGACGCGGATCCGGCCAAGGTGCGGGGGCTTGCCTTCCGGCGAGAGGGCAAGGTCCATGTCACCCCGGCCGCTCCCTGGATCGATGATCTTGACTCCTTGCCCACGGCCTGGGACCTGGTGGAGTGGCCCATCTACTCGTACCGGCCCAAGCCGGGGTCCACCCTGGCCATCGTCTCATCGTCGCGCGGCTGCCGCCAGAACTGCTCTTTCTGCTCGCAGCAACTCTTCTGGCAGCGAAGCTGGCGGGCCAGGAGCCCTGAGAACTTCGTGGCCGAGCTGGAGTTACTCAACCGTCACTATGGGGTCAACGTGGCCATGCTGGCCGACGAGATCCCCACCTTGGACCGCAAGCGGTGGGAGCGGATCCTCGATCTGCTCATCGAGCGGCAGCCGGGAGTGAAGCTGCTCATGGAGACCCGGGTGGACGACATCATCCGCGACGAGGATCTGATGGGTAAATACCGCGAGGCCGGGGTGGAGCACATCTATGTGGGGGTGGAAGCCGGCTCGCAGAAGACCCTGGACCTGTTCCGGAAGGGGACCAAGGTCGAACACTCCAGGCGGGCCATCGAACTCATCAACAATGCCGACATTGTCTCCGAGACCTCATTCGTCCTCGGCATGCCTGATGATACCCCGGAATCCATCGCCGACATCGTCGACCTAGCCATTCTCTACAATCCGGACATGGCCTTCTTTCTGGCCATCGCCCCCTGGCCCTATGCCGACCTCTACCCCCAACTGGAAAAGTACGTGGTCACCAAGGATTACCGCAAGTATAACCTGGTGGAGCCGGTGCTCAAGCCCACCGCCATGACCATACCGGAGCTTGAAACGGAGTTGGGCCGCGCGGCCCGCACCTTTTTTCTGCACAAGTTCCAGAACCTTGCGCAGTTGAGCCCTTGGAAACAGGAGTTCATGACCGAGGTCTTCAAGCTCTTGGTCTCCAACTCCTACCTGGCCAAACAGATGCGCGC
>OBOI01000309.1_pt1 | contig 18320 bp, 14 predicted proteins | sample 1670151 | NCBI WGS metagenome assembly OBOI01 (sample SAMEA104232303, study PRJEB22302) | sediment metagenome | biome: forest; feature: aquifer; material: sediment | place: USA | collected 2011-08-07 | depth 0.01 m | reverse complement strand
TCGCCGCCATCATCGCCGATGTTGCGCCGCAAATCTTCCGAGCCAATGTCCACTAGCCTCAACTATTACATAGAAACCTTCGGTTGCCAAATGAACGACCGGGATTCGGAGATCATGGCCCAGCTCTTAAACGAGAGTGCCCTCCCCTGTAGCGACATTAGCGATGCCGACATCGTCCTGGTCAACACCTGCAGCATCCGCGAGAAGGCTGAACAGAAGGCCATGTCCCTGCTGGGTCAGTTGAAGACCCTGAAGCAGAAAAAGGAGGAGATGATCATCGGTGTGGTGGGGTGCGTGGCTCAGCAGGAGGGGCAGCGGTTGTTGCAGCGCCTCCCCTTCGTGGATCTGGTCATGGGGCCCCAGTGCATTTACAACCTCCCTACCCTGCTGGCCGATATCGCCTGTGACCGCAAACGGATCGTGGCTATTGACCAGTCGCCATCGTTTGTGATCCCGCCCTTTTTGCCGGAGGTCGGCAACGGCCCCAGCCATAAACGCTTTATCACCATCATGCAGGGGTGCAACAACTTCTGCACCTACTGCGTGGTCCCCTATACCCGGGGGCGCGAGGTCAGCCGGGCCTTCACCGACATCGTCAGCGAGGCCCGTCTCCTCCTGGATCAGGGGGTCAAGGAGATCACCCTGCTGGGCCAGAACGTCAACTCCTACGGCCGGGACGCCAAGGGCCAACAGATCCATACCTTTGCCCAACTGCTGCGGGCGGTGGCCGGGCTGCCGGGCCTTGAGCGCTTACGATTCACCACCTCGAACCCCAAGGACCTGACTACGGAGTTGTTGCAATGCTTCGCCGACCTGCCCATCCTCTGCCCCCACTTCCACCTGCCGGTGCAGTCGGGCTCGGACCGGGTCCTGCAACGGATGAACCGCAAATACACCCGGGCTCGCTACCTGGAACTTGTGGACGCCCTGCGGACAAAACGACCGGATATCGCCATCACCACCGACATCATTGTCGGCTTCCCCGGCGAAACGGAGGCGGATTTCCAGGAGACCTACTCCTTGGTGGAAGAGGTGCGCTACCACGGGGCATTCTCCTTCAAATACTCCGATCGGCCCCAGGCCAAATCGGTGGCATTCGCGGACAAGGTAGCGGAAGAGATTAAGGCCCAGCGCTTGGCCCTCCTGCAGAAACGGATCGACGAGATCGTCCTGGCGCGCAACCAGGAGTATATTCATCAGCTGCTGACGGTGATGGTGGAGAGCGAGAGCAAGGGCCGGGAGGAGCAGTGGCATGGCCGTTCCGGCAGCAACCACATTGTCCATTTTGACAGCCGGGAGACCTTGACCCCAGGACGCATGGTCCAGGTACGGATCACCGAGGCCTGTCAGCACTCGTTACGGGGAGAACTGCAACCATGATCGATCTGCACACCCACACCTTTTTCAGCGACGGCGCCCTGGTGCCGGCGGAGCACCTGCGCCGGGTCGAGGTCCTGGGGTATCAGGCGGTGGCCATCACCGACCATGCCGACTCCTCGAACCTCGACTTCATCATCCCGCGCATGGTCAAGGCCGCCGCCGACCTGAACCGCTTCTCCACCACCCGGCTCATCCCCGGCATCGAACTGACCCATGTGCCCCCCGGCCAGTTCAAGGAGTTGGCCCAGGAAGCCAGGCGCTTGGGCGCCCTGATTGTGGTGGGCCATGGCGAGACCATCGTCGAACCGGTGATCCCCGGCAGCAACCTGGCCGCCATTGAGGCAGGGGTGGATGTGTTGGCCCACCCCGGTTTCATCACCGAGGAGGAGGCGCGGCTCGCCGCAGCCAAGGGGGTCTTGCTGGAGCTTTCGGGACGCAAGGGCCACTCCCTGACCAATGGCCATGTGGCCCAGATGGCCGCCCGCGTGGGGGCCAAACTGGCAGTCAATGCCGATGCCCACGGTCCGGGGGATTTTTTGACGGCAGCCATGGCCAGGATGGTGGCCCTGGGTGCCGGGGTGACGGAGGAGGGGTATGAGCAGATCCGCCGCAATATGCAGGAGTTGGTGAAGGGGAAGGCATGATGTTGAGGGGAAATATATTATGGAACGGTTTGAATTCACCTTGTTTTTGACAGCTCTGCGCCTGCGCCGTGATGTTTTGCTTGTCAGGTTTACCACCAGATCGGTTCATCTTCCTGTTTGCACGACTGTTCGGCCTAAGACAAGGCGAAAGCCAGTGGATCGTCCCCGGAGTCCTGGGCCGGTTGGCAGACCGACAGAATCTGGCGTAGTCGATCAATGAGCCACCTCGCAACACCCGATGGGCTCCTTGGGAGAGGCCTATCGGGTCTATAACAGGCCCCGAAGGATAGTCAACAAACCCGTCTTCACACCATTCCCAAGAATTACCGTGCATCTGGTACAGCCCCCAGCCATTGCAAGGTAGGTCTTTCTCTGTCACCGTTTCTGCCCGATTCAACCCTTTAATCCCGCCCGGGTAAGGATGATTGCCATCATAGTTCACTTCAGCCGGAGTGATATTATTCCCGAAACAGAACGGTGTCTCGGTTCCTGCCCGACAGGCATACTCCCACTCCGCCTCAGTTGGTAGCCTTGGCCCAGATCGTCCCGTTCTTCATTCAGGCATTTCATGAATCGTTGGGCATCATCCCAGCTTACCTGTTCCACAGGATGTTCGTCACCTTTGAAGTGACTGGGGGTATCCCCCATTACCGCCTTCCATAGGGCTTGGGTTGGGTGACCACGGTCTCCCCCAGCCAGAGGCCTTGGGTGAGAACTACCTCTTAACGGGTCTCATAAGGGAAACGCTTCTGTTCGTCCTCCGGCGCCCCATCCAAAACCGGCCCGGTGCACAATCCAGCGGAAGGCGTGCCGCACCCCTTGGTAGTTGAATGCCATCCACAGACCGTATTCGTCCTCACCCCCAGGTCGAGGCCCAGGCCTCGGGGAAGATGGCGGGGTAACGCGGGTCGTCGGTCATGGAGCACTCCCTGAGAAAAAATGGCATGGCGGCAAATGCCCGGGGGACTTCAACCTTCTTTCTACCCGAATATCGGTGTGCATCGGCTTCTCATCACCATGTGGAGATGAGAAGGACAGGATGACGGCCACGTCGAAAGCCCCGGCCAAAAGGCTCTCTGGCACGAGCAAGACGAAGACCAATGGTGTGGTCTTGGCTACCTACCCCCTTCGCCAATCTGTTCCTCTTGCCAAAACACATGATTGACTAATTGCGTGTTGGCAGACGTGTTCAAGAATCTTGGGTAATTGCAACAAAATATCTGAACGACATATTGTTATATCTCCTTGCTGACCTACCTGTTTGTTCGTCCTGGCATTTGACCTCGGGCAAGGCGGAAACCGTAGAGGGCAAAACACTTCTCGGGATTGTAGCCAGAACGGGCTGCCGAGCGGCAATTCCAGCTGCTATCTAACCCTCCGCCACCACGAAGAACGCGGTCAATGCCTAGCGATGGTCCTACCGGGTCTATGCTCGGCCCAGACGGATACCTTTCCAGCCAGTCTGCGCACCACTCCCAGACATTACCGTGCATCTGGTACAGCCCCCAACCGTTGCAGGAAAGGACATGCACTGCCACGGTTTCTAATCGACCATGCCCTATGTAACCGACTGCACGGTGCCCGTCTACATACGACGGATACGGGGACCCGTTGTAGTTCACCTCCTCCAGGGTGATGTTTTTCCCTAGTCCAAATGGAGTTTCAGTACCGGCCCGGCAAGCGTACTCCCATTCCGCCTCGGTCGGCAGCCGAGCCTCCAGGCCGGGGGTAAGGCGGTTGAGTCGGTCGAGAAAGGACTGTACGTCTTCCCAGCTCACCTGCTCCACCGGATGTTCGTCACCCTTGAAACAACTGGGATTCTTACCCATCACTGCCTGCCACAGGGCTTGGGTGCAGGTGGTGTCCGCCAGCCAGTATCCATAGGTCAGTATCACTTCGTGACTGGTTTCGGCAGGAGAACGATCCGGCTCATGCAACGGCGATCCCATCCAGAACCAGCCCGGCGCTATCCAGCGGAAGCGTTGACTGTGTCCTTGATATACGAAATCGGCATAAAGGCCGTATTCGTCTTGGCCAATACGCTGTGCCCACTCGGGCCGGGAAATGCCCTCAATGACTAAGGCCTCTTCGCTACCGATGAGGTGCAAGCGTGTCTGCTGCGGAATCTCAATAACGTTTGTATGGCGAAGGTCCCGATCTTTAGGATGTGAGAGTCGGCCCGTCTCGTCTTCGGTCATCCACTGCACACGTGAGTGACGCAGCCGGATTTGACGCAGAGGAGAGGCCGTTTGGAAGTGGGTGGCCTCTGTTTTTTCTTCCCCTTGTGCGTGCAGTGTAAAGTGTCGCCCCTCCTGTTTGAGGCTGAACCACTGGGGTGGATGGTCACTCTGGTTAAGCACCCAGCGTACGCGGTTGCAATCGAACCCCAGCGGGTAGGTGGTGTCAACCGACTCTCCTGCGGCCTGGGCTTTCGTCAAGGCCAGCAGAGCGGCCAGGGGTTCTCCCTGGTTGGAAGTCCAGACCCCCTCTTCCTGCCGTTCCCCCATGTCAAGGGCGTATGCACGCAAGTCTTCTTGGAAGGGATACTCAGGTGCATCACGCAGGGTAAGAAAGGCTCTTCGGAGGTAATCGAGCCGAACCTGATCCGCTGGTTCATCAAGGGAGCAGGCGAGAATTACCTCCTCTTCGGCCGCGACGATAGGGGAGAGGTGGGCATGATGGGCTCGAATGAGCGCGGCCACTTCTCTCTTAAGATTAGCAGGCACCTCATCCATGAAAGCGCGCCGCCAAGCGGGGATTTGCTGCCATTGCAGGGTAAGGGCCGTGGGACTGCTCCAGACCTCAGGGTGATGCCAGACCGCCGCTTCGCAGCCAACGTCTGACTCTTCGGGGGGCAGCAGAGTGCGTATAGCCCGCAGCAGGGATGGCTCAACCCGAACAGCTGGGGAGATAAGGCGTAGCAACCGATGCGTTCCAGCTGCCCTGCTCCCGACATCCGGCGCAGGCACGGGATGTTTGGTGCCTAATCGCCGTGGTGGACGGCCATCACGGTCCCAGACCACAGAGAAGAAAAGACGGGCTAATTCTTTATCCCACAGCCGCGACGGACAGGGAAGCAGGGCCACCGGCGAGAGGCCTGCCTGGCGTAAACGCTTGCCAAAGTGAAGCCAATGTCGACGAGGGCCTTCTGAGTGTGGTGATAGCCGGTCGTCGTCTCCGTCATCTTTGTGTTGCGGTTCATTGTCAGACAATAGGCAACCCAGATCACTCAACAGCAGCACCGGGGTCCCCGATTCAGGTAGGTGATAAGCCCGTAGCCTCCTGCGTTGACGGGAATTGGGGTGCCAAGGGCGGCATGGCCCTTCCGGCCCATCCGCGAAGTGCAACACTTCTAGTCCGGCCATGCCACGCAGATGAGTAAGTGCGGTGCAGAGCCGATGGAAGTCGCCCCAGAAGGGAAGTAATCGGGGGGAGAGGTCGACAAGTACCTGACAGACCGGTGCCCAGCCACGTCGGTGGAGTTTAGGCAAGTTCCGCAGTTGCCGACCTCGGGATAGATTGTCGACCAAGCGGGTCAGGTCAATGTGGTGACTGTGGTTTTCCACCCCCAATGCAGCGCGCAGGAATGGCCAGAGTCGCGGCCATGGGGTTAATGGCGCTGGGAGTGGCGGTCGCTGATTGTGATCACTTATATCTTCCCCCATCAAAGGGGAGAGCCGTGCCTCCCACCCCACCGGTGAGTCTCGCTGTGTCTCAGGAGGGGTGGGGCGGGATTCTACCACCCTGTAAAAACGGATGGGGGCAGGTTGGCGATTGGGTAAGCGTTCAGGGGGCGAGGCGTCAATCTCAGCGGCAATCCTGTCCCTTCCTGCTGGCGATGTCGTCTGTGGTCTTATTTCCTGCTGCAGAAGTTTGTAACCAAAATATTTTTCCCCCAAGGGGTTATGTGGAAATTTCCAGGAACGTTGCCAAGGGGCAAAGGCCCGAGGTGGAGTAAGGGCAGTTGGGAGCGTTTCAGGTGTAACGGGCAGGTTGTGATTTAGGGTAGTGCGTTGATCAATGCCGGGCTCGACGCCACCCTGTACGCCGAGGGGATTTACTGGGGCTTTTGATTCCTGAGACTTTCTTTCGTAGCCAAAGAGATCCGCAGTCTCTTCTCTACCCTCCTGTTTATGTCTTCCTAAGCAGAAGAGTAGGTCGGCGCGCCCCAAGAGAGTCTTGCGGATGGCTGAGGAGAACTCTTTCTGCAGGATCATGAGTCGCCATGTCCAACGAACTTTTTTAGGGCGAACTCGCTGATATCGTCCAACAGGGCCAACTGTCGTTCTTCCCTCTGTGTCGGGTCGTCGAAATTTTGAGTCAATTCTGTAAGCGCCCGCAAGATATCAAGATACTCTGCCTGTCCTGGGGGGGTGCCCCCCTGACGACGCGCCGTCTCGCGATCGGCCCACAGTTGTTCTGCCACTTTTCGTCGAATACCCTCCCGGCAGCAATCATCAAAATGACAAGCCCCTCTTTCAACAAGAAACTCGATCCCCTCCACCTGTTCTTTGGGCAAGCGCAGGTGGAGAACTAGGCAACGGCGTACGAAGGCAGCGGGGAGTTCTCTCTCCTCGTTGGTGGTAATAACCACTAAGGGCGGCGGGGTCACTGACCGGTCCAAACCAATGGCCTCATCCAGATAGGGCACATGGAAGGCACCGTTACCCAGGGTCTCCAGCAGGCCGTTAGGCAGGTCGGCATCGGCCTTGTCTATCTCGTCAATAAGCAACACACTGCCTCTGTTAGGGGTCCAGCCGTTGCCTATAAGAGGATGGCGGCGGTAGTGAGGACAGTTAGTGTATTGGCGAACCGCTGACTGCCAGTCGAATACCCACCACAAAGCCCCAGGCGCGAGATAACGTAGCGGGTCAAGCCGCCGCATTACCTCGGTCGAACTGCCGCACGAAGCACCCAGTGCCTGGGCCTCGCCAAGTCGCGCCACTGCATCGAAATGCCATTGTAAATCTTGGCTCTCGCTACGGGCGTGGACCACTTCGGCGACAAACAGACGGCCCAAGTGTTGGGCTGCGGCACGTGCCAATTGGCTCTTGCCAGTCCCTGGCTCACCACGGACCAAGAGTGGACGCTGCGCTGCAAGTGCGGCGGTGATGGCGTTGGCGCTCCGTGCGTCAAAGATGTGCACGGACGTCGGCCACGATCCCTGGGCAGGAAGGGTGATCTTTTGGCCGATGGGAAAGGCTGGAATTTCCGGTATCATTTCTGCTCCTCAATAGCTTTTAGAAAGACGCGAATTTTCGCACCTAAATCGTGTTCACTTAGCAGCAGGGCTTTACCTCTGCCGGGGATGCCGATGGCAATGGTCTTGAGAGCGGATAAATCGTGTTTTAGCTTTTCCATTACGACTGGATTGTTCAGCGGGTTATGCGACAACTCTCCTTCGCGGATGACGTAATACTCCTGAAGCCATTGCCCTTCTTCCTTAAGATTGGCGTTGAGCCAGTCGTCATCTTCCGCTGTGAAGGACGGTGGGTACTTATCCTCCTTGAATACCATCTTCCAAATGGCGCACTTAATCTCTTCCGTCTGCACGGTTGGACCGAAACCCATTTTTTGCAACCTATTCAAATCAAGTCCGCCCTTGGAACGTACCTGTGCTCCCTCCGGGCAATTCCATGTTGCACATCGCTGTCCGGCACGAGCAATGATCAACTCCACGCAGGCAGGATTCCGTAAGGAAACCTCAAGGTCGAACCCCTGATTTGATGCAAGTCCGGCAAGCTGTTCCATTACCCATCCATCGTTTACAGCCCGTATGGCTAACCAGCCTAAAATTCGGCGGACACCATCACAGAAGTCGTTGATGGTTTGAGCGTCGATTCCTGTCTCCTTCAATTCGCCGAGACTCTCAGATACAGCTTTGTGCAGGAGGTCGATAGCTTCACCGACATCCATTGCTGCACAGAGCGCCTCTGCAAGAGGGTGCTCTGGAATTAACGCTTGCAGTCGGTTGTTAAGTGATGCCATGGCTTTACGTTCCAAAGCAACACGAATATTAATTATTATGATCTGTTCAAACTCATTTAATTTCTGGCTATGGTCGTTACCCTCCGTGGCACAGCGGATAGGAGAAACGGGGCTGGGTGGCGCGGTGGGCAGGAGGTCAGAAGTTGATAAAGCTGGATATTTTTTTGCCACTGTGCGGAGCTTTTGCCAGAGCTGCTCGGCGAACTCTTCTTTCTTCCTTCCGCTTAATTCGCTGAAAAACCGTCCTTTGTTGTCCAAAAAAATCTGAAAATTTTCTAGCCCTATCAGGTTTGTCGACCCATCCATAGCTACCTTGCACAATCCAATCGGCAAAGCCTTATAACGCCCTGTTGACGGACTTTCTGTTACCATCGGAGGAAGCTCATGCTCCGTTATATACTTTCTGTTGAAAAATTCGTAGCTGATGAGCAGCAGCCCAAAATCACAAACCTGAATCGCCTTTTGTATCTCGGCGTGCCACTGTTCACCAATCAGAATATCGTTGTCCGTCCAGACCTGAAAGTCAAATTCGGCGTCGCTGGAGAGGCGCTTTTCCAGTAGTTCCATCAGGTCCGTTTTCTGTTTTTTGTTTTGCCGGGCGTAAGAAAGGAAATAGCGCACCACTCGTTTTGTCTTGAGAGGATTTGTTGTAGTATTGACCTTACTTGCATCAATGTGGCTTTTGGAGAGATTCAATATAGTGGAGTCAGTCATATATCGCGTTTTTGCTAATCCTTCGTTTTTTTGATCTCCGCCCTCAAATATCATTTTCTCCGCTAAGGATTCAATTGACGAAATCTTGCTCAGACTGCTTGACGCAGGAAGTACAGAGCAGAGCGACATCCGCGTTAAGGATGTGGGCATTGGAGTATAGTTTAATTTTAAAACAACAATCAAGCAGTTGTGATTGCCTGACTACTGCCTGTTACCATAAGAAAACAGAGCGTGTCAAGAACAGGAAAACGGCTACGGCTTGATTGAACAAGATGGCGGATGTGCCCAAAATCGATGACGGAGTTTCTTTGTTGCATGCAAGTGAAAGAATTGGGGTGAAGCAGACTGAACTCCTCCCCGGCATCGAGTTGCCCCATGTGCAACCCGGCCAGTTCAAAGAATTGGCCCAGGAGGTCAGGCGCTTGTGTGCCCTGATTGCGGTAGGCCATGGCGGCGAGACCATCGTCGAACCAGTGGCCCCCCGGTACCTGGCCGCCATTGAACGGGATAGAGGTGTTGGCGCACTCAGGGTTTATCACCGAGGAGGAGGTTACGGCTGGCCGAAGCTATGGGGTTCCTGCTGGAGCTTTCAGGAAGCAATGGGCCATGGCCAGGATGGTGGCCCTGGGTGCCGGGGTGACGGCGGCGGGGTATGAGCAGATCCGCCGCAATATGAGGGAGTTGGTGGAGAAGAAGACGGGGTGTTGACGGAGGGTGGATTTTTCAAGGGTGGAGGTGCGTTGCGGGGCAAAGCCAACCCCATTTAGGCGACCTTGGGCACGTAGGCCACCACCTGATTTTTGCCCTGTAACTTGGCCTGATACAGGGCTTGGTCGGCACGGTCGATATAGGTGGTCAACAGGTCCTCATCTTCATGGTCGATTTGGCTGATCTCGCCGGCCCACACACCGAGACTGGCAAACAGGGGGATCTCCGCCCCCTGATAGACAAAACCGCCACGGGCGATACTCTCCCGGATCCGTTCACCCGCCTGCATCGCCCCTTCCAACTGAGTATTCAGCAGGATCACGCAGAACTCCTCTCCCCCCATGCGCAGGGCATACTGCTCGGTCTTGCCGATGTTCTCCAGATCACGGCCCAAACCCAACAGATCACAACTGCGGATGGCCAAGCGCAGGACGTTGCCCACCTTGCGCAGGGCGGCATCTCCGGCCTCATGACCATAGAGGTCATTGACCTTTTTAAAGTCATCCAGATCCACCATGATCACCGCCATCTTCATGGTCACCGTCATCGATCTCATCAGTTCGACCAACAACACCTTCATCAGGAAACGACGGTTGTAGAGCCCGGTGAGCGGGTCGGTAATCGCCTCCTCCTCGGAGATAATGGCCCGTTGGTGATAGAGGCTGTTTAAGATCAGCTGCACCATCTGGGTCTTGAAGATCTCAAGCAGGCTGCGGTCGATCCGTGTCTCCACGGAGTTCTGGGCCTCGATATACATGCCGCCGTATCGCTGATCCCCATGGACCAGGGGAACGAAGCACTGCTTGCCGACGATATGACAACGGTTCTTGGTCAATGAGGCCTGGAAGTTGTCATCCTGCTCGATCAACTGGTGGAGCTCCTCCTGATCTTCGAATCGGCCCACCCCATACTGGAGTTTCGAGCCGTCCTTCTCCGGCCAGAACACCGCGCACCCGTCTTCCGCCTCAAGAAAGGCCATGAACTGAAAGAGCAGCCCCGTCAGCAAGGATTGCAGGGAGTGGGGAGGCACGCAGGAGAGGATACCCACGGCATGGAGGATATGACTTAAGCCATGCTTATGTTTCTCAATGGCCCGCATATACTCATCCAACCGCCGCTTATTGTTCCAGGCGCTGACCATGTTCAGGGCCGACTGCTCAAGCTCCTCCGGGGCAAAGGGTTTTTTGAAATAGAGGAGTTGATCCTGGTGGTCGCCGCAAAAGAGCTCCCTGATCTGGTTGACGCTGCGGTCGGTATAGGCGGTCACCACGGTGCAGACCAAGTTGGGGTCCAGGGCACGAATGGCCTTGATGGTCTCATAGCCGTCCATCCCCGGCATGCGCATGTCAAAGAAGCCGGCCGCCACCTGCCGGCCGGCGGCCAACTCCTCCTGGACCAACCGCACCGCCTTGGCCCCGGATTCGGCCAGCAGCAGCGTGTATGCAGGGTGAGAATCATCGCAGGATGAGGCAGTTTCGCCCGAACGCTCATCCGCCAAGGCCAGGATGTCGGCAAGTTCCGTATCCTCTTCCGACACCGTTAGAATCCGGCGGTACGCCTCCAGGACCGACTCTTCGTCATCCACGCAGATAATCGTGCTGCAATACCACTGACTGTTCATGATTTCTCCTCAATGGCAAGAAAGACCTGGAAGGTTGACCCCTTGCCAGGCATGCTCTCCTTGACGATGATGTCCCCACCGAACTGACGGGCCAGCTTGCGGGCAAAGCTGGTGCCGATGCCGGTCCCTTGCCGCCCCTTGGAGGTGAAGCCGGGGGTGAAGATGGCCTCGCATTGGGCGGGGGCCATGCCGATGCCGGTATCCGTGATCTCCACCAGGGATTGCTGCTCGTTTCTGCGATCGAGGAGAACGGTTATCCTACGCTCTACCCCGTCCGGCTGTTTATCAATGGCCTGCATGGCGTTTTTGATGAGATTGGAGAAGATGGAGTAGACCTCCATGTAATCCGCCATCACTGTCGGCGTGGCCCGATACTCCCGTTGCAGTGCAACGCGTCTTTTTTTCAGTCCATCCCCCAGGTCGTCCATGACCTCATCAAGCAGTCGGGCCAGTTCGACCCGCTCAATGGTCTTCTCCTGACGGGACATCTCCCGCAGATTGTCAATAATCTTGATGACCCGCAAGATCTGGCGGTCAAGGAACTCCAGATCGCTGATGCGATCGATTTGACGCTTGACCATGGTCTCGCTGATCTTAGCCAGGATTGCCAGGTCCTTTTTCCCTGAAGCGGCAAAATAGCTGGCAAAGGTACCATTTTTTTCTTCAGTGCGCCAATCGTTAATGATCCGGCCCAAGACCTCAATGACCTTGGCCAACTCCTGGGCCTTGGGCAAGGCGAGGTCCACCCGGACCTTGACGGCACTGATGGGGTTCAACACCTCATGGGCCACCATCCCGGACATCTGGCCCACCACGGCCATCTTCTCGGTCTTGAGCAACTCCTCCTGGGTATCCCGCAGGCGGCTCTCCGCCTTCTCTCGCTCCTGTTCCAACCGTTTGCGTTCACGGATATCGGTCAAGATCACCAAATAACCGTCCGCCTGTTCCTCAAGGTCAAAGACCGTGGAGATGGTGCAGGAGACCGGAAGCCGGTCGTCGCCACCCTTCATCGGCGCCGAGGTGTTGTCCACTCGCAGAAAAGGGTGCTCATCGTTCATGGCAATCCGCCTGCCGCCATCCTCCAGCACCATGATCGCCTCGGACGGCAGGATATTGACCACGGGCTCGCAAAACAGTGCATCCTGCGCATAGCCGAGCATCTCGGTCATGGCCTTGTTGGTCCTGATGATCACGCCATCCACACCGCAAATGGCCATGCCGTCCACCACCGAGGAGAGGACATTATCCACAAACTGCTTTTCAGAGAGCAGTTGGGTGTGAGACTCCTCCACCCGATCCAGCATCAGGTTGACCGACTGGGCCAGCTCACCCAACTCATCCGTGGACTGCCACTCCACCCGGTCGGAGAGGCGACCGCTGTGGACGATGGCCTGGGCCAGACGATTGAGCCGGGTGATGGGTTCGGTGATCTTTAAACCGATGAGGCGAGAAGAGATTTCACCCAAGATCACCATCAGCAAGGCAAAGATGATGATCTTGTTCCTCATCTTGGCGATGGGCGCGTTCCAGAGGCCGAGATCGGCGGTGACCAGCACCTGCCAGCCAAGTTTAGGCACGAACTGGCGTAGATATTTATGGGACTCACCGGCAAAGGTGTCCTCGCCAAAGGTCTTGCCGTCGGCCAAAAGCCTGCCCAACAGGCCGCTGACCTGTTTGATGTCCTTTCCCAAGTCCTCCTGGTGCTGACTGCTGTAAATTACTTTGCCGGAGGGTTCGATGATGAAAATGTTGTTCACCGTCTCCACATTGGCATGGGCAAATAGCGCCCCGAATCTGGTCAGAGCGAAGGTGCCGCGGACAAAACTCAAGCGCTTGTCGAAAAAATCCCGGGTCATGCAGTCAAAGATCAAGGCATATTCATGCAAGGCCTCGACATAGCGGGGCTGACTGACCACGGTTTGGCCCGCTTGCGCCTGCAGGGCTACCAGATAATCGGGGTCCTTCAGCAAATTGACGCTCTCCAGATCGGCTTGGCCACGAACGAGGTTGATGTCCATCATCCCCTCGTCGTCCACCAACCCCAGGCTGTCAAAGGAGTTGGGCATCTTTTCCAGATACCCCTGGATCATGTTCAGACTGAAATTCTGAAAATATTTTTTTACCGGATCGGCGGTGGCGATGTCATGTAGGGCGTTTTGTTGATCCTCCACCTTCCTGGTCACCAGATCGATAATGATCTGGGTGTCTCGTCTCAGGTCATCCTCCCGTAACTCCTGCATGGAGTGGGTCATGATGGCATAACAATAGATGCCCAAGGCAAAGGCCATGGCCAAGCCGATCCCGATCCGCAGAAAAAAGAGCTTGCTGCGGATCGAGTGCAAGGCCGTGAACTTGTTCATTCTCCGCTCCAGCATGCCCCCCCCTAACCGTTAGTTGAGCGGCAGAGTGCCATTGGCCAGCAGGATCGACCGCCCCTCGGGGGAGAGGGTAAAGTCAATGAACTCCTTGGCCAAGGCGGAGGGGGTCTCGCTGGTGACCAGGTAAAACGGAATGAGGTAGGGATAATCGACTGTACCCTTGGTGTCGAGGATCGGACTCTTGCCATCGATCTTCAGGAAGTTGAGTCCGCCGTCATGGGCCGCTGCCAAGGAGAGATAGGCAATGGTGAATTCGTTGGTCCGCACGGTCTGTACCGCCTCCGGGCTGGAGAAGATCTCCTTGGAGACCAGCTTCAGATCCTTAAATCCCGGCATCTTGGCCTCCAACACAATGCGCGCCGAGTCGCCGGTCTCCCTGCTGATCGGGTAGATCTTGGCGTCCGGGCCGCCAACCTCTTGCCAATTGGTGATCTTGCCCGTGTAGATCTCCTGAATCTGGGCCGTGGTCAGATGATCCACCTTGGTTACCGAGGGGTGGGTGGCGAATACCACCGCAGACTTACCGAACAGATGCTCAACCAAGCCGGCCTTTTCGGTCTCCTTCAACGGCCGGCCGATGCGGGCGATATCGGTCTTCCCTTTTTTGAGCGCCTTAATCCCGCCGCCGGAACCAATACTGTCCGGCACCTCCACCGTAACCCCGGGGTGTTTGGCCTGAAACTGTTGGGCCACGGCCCGCAACACCTCCTGATTCTCGCCGGTGCCGGCCACCAGCAAGGTTTCCTGGGCACGGACCGGGCAGGCCCATAGAGATGCCAACAGCAGTAGGGTAAAGATCGTGTTCATGGGAGTTCCTCCAGGTGAATAAATATGGGACAACCCTCAACTCTTGCCGCCATCGCCATTGCGGCGCAAGCGGTTTAGGATGGAGTCAATGCTCGAAAACCGGTCCCCCTCTTCCACTTTCACCAGATGGTAAAAATCACAATCGAGACAGTTTTTGATCTTGGAGGCAAATGAGCCCTGGATCTTGCCCCCACACAACGTGCCGCCAATGGCCCAGCAGGCGCGGCCACCGCATTGTCCGCCATGGAGTCCGTGGATGGCCGTGTTATCGCAGACCGGGCAGGCCCCCAGGTCAATGACATGTTTCCCCCCCGGCTCTCGGCCGCACTGCATATACTCCCAGCAATTCAGACGCGGCAAGGTAATGCCCAAGGGGGCAAGCGCCTGTTGCAGCTTATCACTGGTCATCGGTTTATAGAGCACGGTGGTGTCTATCCTCTGGTCCTTGATAAAAGAGGGGGGGAACGCATCGCCCCCCAGGATCACCGTGTGCTGGGGATCAGAGGTCTGCGCCAAGGCCAGGGCCAGGACCTTCACGGCCAGATCGATCTCCGGGTGATGGTCCGGAGGGAGGGCCAGAAAGACCAGGTCAAAGGGCACCTGATTCGTGCAAGCATTCTGCAGTACCGTTACCCCCTGGCTGTACCGGGGACAGATGGTAAGGTCCCGGGTCAGCGGGCTGAGTAACACCATGAGCATGGAAGACTCGGTAATCGACAAGTCCACCACGAGGATTTTAGGTTCTTTTCGGTTATCCATACCGTTAACGCTCCTTGTGTGAATTTTGATAATGGTGTGATCGATCTCGGCTCTTTTCCGAGAAGAGGGCAACACAATTCCGGCAAGCGGAGGGGATGTTACCTTCACCCTCCATACCGCCTGTCAAAAATTCTCACATTGTATCATAGTTGGCTGAATTGCAAACAAAAAATACATGTCACTATTTCAGGGAGATAGTATGAAAATAAAACAAATGGTCAATTGCAAAATGAGACTACAAATGAATGCTAAGAGGAGAGATGCACTATGGTAACTGATGGGGTATAATGCTACCTTTGCGGGAGAGATGCGCAGCCGATCGCGACTGCCTGCGGGATCGCCTGCCCGCTGACAACGCTGCCGGGGCATCAAGGTGAGATCAATCATGCCTTGCTTGATCTCGGTTCATATCCATAAAATACGGTACCTGTTCAGCTTGGTCTGTCGCACAGAGCCGTTGGGCCGCGGAGAGAGGTATTGTATCGTTCTCCGCGGCCCTCCGCGCCGCCGCACTGCTGCTGATTAATCAGCCTGTCATGGCAACGGACCCGGATAGTTACCAAAGGAGATTCATGAAGATTACGGTAAAGAAGGTATCGGAAATTACCAACACCGATCTGTTGGTCTATTGTGTTCGTCAATCACTGGCAGAGGAGGCCCCCACCTGTCCCCATGCCGCCCTGGCCGAGACCATGGCCCGTGCCCATGCTGCCGGGGATTTTCTCGCTAAGGAGGGAGAGACCCTGCTCTGCTATCCCCCTGGGGCAGAGGACAAAAAGGGGATCACCCGGATGCTGGCGGTGGGTCTGGGCAAGGAGGAGTTGGATCGCGAGCTGTTTAGAAAGTGTGGTGGCACCATTGCCCAAGTTACCACCAAGACCAAGGCCAGTCAGGTCGTGGTGGTCGTACCGGAGGAGTTGGCCATGCCCTTGGCGGAGATGGGGCAGGCCCTGGCCGAGGGGATCATGCTCGGTAGCTACACCTTCTTGCGCCACAAATGTGCCAGCGACGACGATGAGAGACCCCACATCATTGATGAGGCCATCCTCTGTGCCGGCAGGACCAAGGAGTTAAAGCAGGGGGTGGCCAAGGGTGTGTGGGGGGCGGAGGCCGCCTGCCGGGCTCGGGATATGGCCAATGAACCGGCCAATCACTGGACCCCCGCTCACTTTGCCGCCTATGCCCAATCCCTGGCCAAGGAGCACGCGCTCGAGTGCACGGTCTTAAGTAAGAGCGACTTGGCACGGCTGAAGATGGGGGGCCTGCTCGGGGTCAGTCAGGGCTCCAGCGAGCCGCCCAAGATGGTGATCATCGAATACCGGACCGGCAAGAAGTGCCCCACCCTGCTGTTGGTGGGCAAGGGGCTGACCTTCGACTCCGGCGGCATCTCCATCAAACCAAGCAGCGGCATGCACGAAATGAAGTATGACATGTGCGGCGGCGCCGCGGTCTTGGCCTGCATGGAGGCCGTGGCCCGAGAGCGGCCTCGCGGCATTGACATCGTGGCCATGGTGCCGGCCACCGACAACATGCCGGGGCCTGGCGCCCTGAAGCCGGGGGATGTCATCACCCAATACAACGGCAAGACCGTCGAGATCATCAGCACCGACGCCGAGGGTCGGCTGATCCTGGCCGATGCCCTGGCCTACGGCATCAAGCGCTTCAAACCGGAGGCGGTGGTGGACCTGGCCACCCTCACCGGCGCGGTGATTGTCGGCCTGGGCCACCACATCACGGGCTTGATGGCCAATAACGATGCGCTGGCGGAGAGGGTCGGCCGGGCAGGCAAGGCGAGCGGCGAGCCGGTGTGGCGCCTGCCCTTGACCAAGGAGTATAGCAAACAGATCGACTCCAAGGTGGCCGATCTGAAAAACGTCGGCGATCAGGGGGCCGGCACCATCACCGCCGGTGCCTTTCTTCAGGCGTTCGTCGGTGACACCCCTTGGGTCCATCTGGATATTGCCGGCACCGCCTGGAGCTTCACGGAAAAGTCCTACATCCCCAAAGGCCCGTCCGGGATCGGGGTGCGGCTGCTGTTGGAGATGATCAGGAGTTGGTAACGGCTATGGGGGGATGGGCCGTGGGAGTGTAGCTTGGCGGGGAACGATGCTCGCTGGCAGAAAAAAAGTGGACCCAAATAAAAAGGATTGATTTTGTCTTATTTGTCCTGTATAAAATAATCTCACCTGATAACCATTCTTACAAGGAGACAAAGCCATGACCCTAGTGACCCACGAAGCCCCCGATTTCACTGCCCAAGCCGTTATGCCCGACAACTCGTTTGCCCCTCTCACCCTCTCCACCCTCAGAGGCCGCTACACCCTGCTCTTCTTCTACCCCCTGGACTTTACCTTTGTCTGTCCCTCGGAGATCCTGGCCTTCAACCGTGCCCTGCCCGAGTTCCAGGCCAGGGACTGTCAGGTGGTCGGGGTATCGGTGGACTCCCACTTCACTCACCTCGCCTGGAAGAACACCCCGGTCAATCAGGGTGGTATCGGCAATATCCAGTTCCCCTTGGTTGCCGACCTGGACAAGTCCATTGCCAAGGCCTACGGGGTACTGCTGGAAACGGGCATCGCCCTGCGCGGACTCTTTCTCATCGATCGAGCAGGCCTTGTCCGGCACGCGGTGGTCAATGACCTGCCCCTGGGGAGAAACGTGGATGAGGCCCTGCGCATGGTTGACGCCCTCCAGTTCTTCGAGCAGTGCGGCGATGTCTGCCCGGCCAACTGGAAGCTGGGTCAAGAGGGGATGAAGCCCACCAACGAAGGGGTGGCCATCTATCTCGCCAAGCACGCCGGGTGATTTTGAGCAGGCAATCATCACCCTGCCGCCACCACTACTAATCCACCTTGGCCCCAACCTGCCGCCACCGGCTCGTTGGGGCCAATTGCGTTTACAGGGCCGACCAGGGTCTGGCGGATGGTAAACGCGCTAAACCCGGCCCGACGCAACAGGGCCAAGACCTCCTCCACGGGATAAAATCTGGCATCTTGATAAAACACGCTGCTCTTCTTCCCTGCCTCATACTGTTTCCCTAACGGGCTCATGCCATCGATAAAGGCGATCACCGCTCGCCCCCCCTTCTTCACCACCCGCCGGGCCTCGCGCAGGGCCACCAACGGCTCCGGCAAAAAGCAGAGCACCGTCACCAACAGGAGATAGTCGAGCACCTCCGTCCTCACAGGCAAGGCCTCGGCGCGGCCGTTGATGCACCCTACCCCGCGCCCCCTGGCCAGCTCCAGCATGCTCCAGCTGGGGTCAAGACCCAGGCCCACCCCCAGCGGACCGGCAAAGCGGCCGCTGCCGACCCCCACCTCC
>OBOI01000308.1_pt1 | contig 18327 bp, 16 predicted proteins | sample 1670151 | NCBI WGS metagenome assembly OBOI01 (sample SAMEA104232303, study PRJEB22302) | sediment metagenome | biome: forest; feature: aquifer; material: sediment | place: USA | collected 2011-08-07 | depth 0.01 m | reverse complement strand
GGGCTGCGCCCAGCCATTCCCCCTTTACCTCGCCGCATCGGCCACCCGCCTCCCTTGGCTGGACATGCCCGCGCATTGGAGCCGCAAACCAGCACGGCGTATCCCGCTCGGGAGGGTGGGGTGCCCTGCGTAGCGAAGTAAAGGAGGAGGAGTCGGCCGCAGGCCGGCGACGGGGGACATGAGCGTAGCAGGGCACCCCGCCCTTCCGAGCGAGCGCGCACCCACCTCAAAGTCCGCGAAAGTTTCGTCTCTCAGACCAACACTTGCGGCCTCTGCGGTAAGGCTTTGACGTTCTATCGCGGGCAATAACGTTCATGCGCTTGCCCGTGTCCTCTTGCCAAGGCGTGGGTGGCGCGGCGGTTTGCGGTGCCATAATGCGGGCTGCGCGATTGGCCGGAGACGCGAGCCAGCGAACGCGCCGGCTGCGAGCCGGCAGCATGAGGGAGACGAAAGTGCGTATCGTTATTCTCGGCGCCGGCCAGGTCGGCGCCAGCGTTGCCGAGGCGCTTGCCTCCGAGGCCAACGACATCACCATCGTCGACCAGGAGCAAGGCCATCTTGCCGGCCTCGCCGACCGACTCGACGTGCGCACCGTTACCGGCAACGCCGCCTACCCGTCGGTGCTGCGCGAAGCCGGCATCGAGGACGCCGACATGCTGGTGGCCGTGACGCAGTCGGACCAGACCAACCTCGTCGCCTGCAAGATCGCGCGCACCCTGTTCAACGTGCCGACGCGCATCGCGCGGCTGCGCTCGGCCGACTTCCTTGAGGACGAACGCCTGCTCGGCGACGAGAACTTCGCCGTCAGCCACGCCATCTGCCCCGAGCAGGACATCACCGATACCATCGCCAAGCTGGTCGAGTTTCCCGAGGCGCTCCAGGTGCTCGATTTCGCCCGCGGTCGCGTTACCCTCGTCGGCGTGCGCGCCTACGAGGGCGGGCTGCTGGTGGGCAAGCCGATCAGCGCCATGCGCGACCACCTGCCGTCCGGTATCGACGCCCGCGTCGCCGCCATCTTCCGCAGCCACAGCGCGGTCGATCCCGAAGGCGACACGGTGATCGAGACCGACGACGAGGTGTTCGTGCTCGCTGCCTCCGAGCACATCCGGCCCGTGATGCGCGAGCTGCGGCGCATGCTCGAACCGGTGCGGCGCGTCATGATCGCCGGCGGCGGCAACATCGGCGCCCGCGTTGCCGCGCGGCTACAGAAGGACTACCAGGTCAAGCTGATCGAGCGCGACCATGCGCGCGCCGAGACGGTCGCGCAACGGCTGCCGCAGACGCTGGTGCTGCACGGCGAGGCCACCGACGAGAAGTTGCTGGAGCACGAGAACATCGACGAAATGGACTTGTTCCTTGCGCTGACCAACGACGATGAGGACAACATCATGGGCGCCTCGCTGGCCAAGCGCCTCGGCTGCAAGCGCGTGCTGGCGCTGATCAACCGCCGCGCCTATGCCGAGATGGTGCAGGACGGCCCCATCGACATCGGCTTGAGTCCGGCCCAGGTCTCGATCGGCTCGCTCCTGGCCTACGTTCGCCGCGGCGACGTTGCGCGTGTGCACAGCCTGCGCCGCGGCGCCGCCGAGGCGCTCGAAGTGGTGGCCCATGGCGATCGCAGCACCTCGAAGGTGGTCGGGCGCCGCATCGGCGAGCTGCCGGCCATCAAGGGCGTGCGTATTGCCGCCATCGTGCGCCGCGACGATACGGCGGACGCGCTGCCCGGCCGGGTGATCATGGCCCACGACGATACGGTGGTCGAGGCCGGCGACCACGTCGTCGTCTTCTGCACGCGCAAGCGCTACGTCAAGGAGGTGGAACAGTTGTTCCAGGTCGCGGCGGGGTTCTTCTGATGCTGCTGCGCCTGTTGCCGGTCTGCCGCGTGCTCGGGCTGATGCTGGTCTTCTTCGGCCTCGCCTACCTGCCGCCGATCGCCGTCGCGCTCCTTTATGCCGACGGCACGGCGGTCGATTTCTTCGGCGCCATGGCGATCTCGGTCGGGGCGGGCCTGGCCCTGTGGTTCGTCGCCCGCCGCCATCGGCGCGAGATGAAGCCGCGCGACGGCTTCCTGCTGGTGACGCTGGCCTGGGTGCTGATGGCGGCCATTGCCACCGTGCCGCTGCTGCTGGTCGTCGACGGCCTTTCCTTCACCGACGCCTTTTTCGAGACTATGTCGGGCCTGACGACGACGGGCGCGACGGTGCTGGTCGGACTCGACAAGCTGCCGCCGACCCTCAACCTGTGGCGCCATGAACTCAACTGGCTCGGCGGCATGGGCATCATCGTGCTGGCGGTGGCGATTCTGCCGCTGCTCGGCGTCGGCGGCATGCAGCTCTTCAAGGCCGAGACGCCGGGGCCGATGAAGGATGCCAGGCTCACGCCGCGCATCGCCGGCACCGCCAAGGCGCTGTGGCTGGTCTATTTCGGCATCACGGCGGCTTGCGTCGTTTCCCTGAAGTTCGTCGGCATGAACTGGCTCGACGCCGTCTGCCACGGCTTCGCTGCGCTTTCGCTCGGCGGCTTTTCCACCTACGACGACAGCGTCGGCCATTTCAATTCGCCGGCGATCGAGGGCGTGCTGATCTTCTTCATGATGCTGGCGGGGATGAACTTCGCCACGCATTTCATCGCCTGGCGCGGGCGCTCGCTCGCCGCCTACTGGACCGACGTCGAGGCCGTCGCCTTCGTCGTCCTGATCCTTGCGTCGACGCTGGTGTGCAGCACCTATCTCTGGCTACAGGGCACCTATCCGGACTTCCTCACCAACCTGCGCCACGTCGCCTTCAACCTCGTTTCCATCGCCACCGACTGCGGCTTCGCCAGCCAGGACTACGACAAGTGGCCGATCTTCGTGCCGCTGTGGATGCTGCTGCTGTCGTGCTTTTCGGTCAGTTCCGGCTCTACCGGCGGCGGCATCAAGATGATTCGCGCATTGATCCTGTCGAAGCAGGCGCTGATCGAACTCAAGCGCCTGATCCATCCCAGCGTCGTCGCACCGCTGCGCATCGGCAGCATGACGGTGCCGGAAAGCATCGGCGGCGCCGTGCTGGGCTTCATCTTCCTCTACGCCCTGACGGTGGGCGAGCTGACCTTCTTCCTCGTCGCCAGCGGCATGGACTTCATCTCCGCCTTCACCGCCATCATCGCCTGCATCAACAACGCCGGCCCCGGGCTCAACGTCGTCGGCCCGGCGCAGAACTATCAGGCGCTGACGGACTTTCAGACCTGGGTCTGTTCGTTCGCGATGCTGGCGGGACGCCTGGAGATCATGTCGGTGTTCGTGCTGTTCACGCCGGCGTTCTGGCAGAAATAGCCGCCGGACTCCGTGTCGGCGCGCGCGTGCTTCAGGGCGCCAGCAGGACGAGCAGCAATGCGCCCAGCAGTGCGGCGATGACCGTCAGCCAACGCTTTTGCTGCCCCTGTACCGCGCGCAGTGCGGCGATCTCGGCGGCCAGCTTCCCTTCGGCGCCGCGCTCCAGCGCGTGGTGGATCAGTCGCGGCAGTTGCGGCAGCGTGCGTGCCCAGAACGGCGCCTCGTGCTTGACCTGATTGAGCAATGCGCGCCAGCCGACCCGCTCGGCCATCCATTTTTCGAGGAAGGGTTTGGCGGTCTGCCAGAGGTCGAGATCGGGATCGAGCTGGCGGCCGAGGCCTTCGATGTTGAGCAGGGTCTTTTGCAGCAGCACCAGTTGCGGCTGGATTTCGACATTGAAGCGGCGCGAGGTCTGGAACAGGCGTAGCAGGATTTTGCCGAAGGAAATCTCCTTCAGCGGGCGGTCGAAAATCGGTTCGCACACGGCACGTATCGCCGCTTCGAGTTCGTCGACGCGGGTGTCGGCCGGCGCCCAGCCCGACTCGATGTGGGCCTCGGCGACGCGCTTGTAGTCGCGCTGGAAGAAGGCGAGGAAGTTGATGGCGAGGTAGCGCTGGTCGACTTCGTTCAAGGTGCCGACGATGCCGAAGTCGAGCGCGATGTAGCGGCCGCGTTTCTCGCCTGCGGTGGCGACGAAGATGTTGCCCGGATGCATGTCGGCGTGGAAGAAGGCGTCGCGGAACACCTGGGTGAAAAAGATTTCGACGCCGGCGCGCGACAGCGCCTTGAGGTCGATGCCGGCTTCGCGCAGCCGGTCGAGCTGGCTGATGGGGATGCCCTGCATACGCTCCATCACCATCACCGAGGTCGTGCACCAGTCCCAATGCACTTCGGGCACCAGCAGCAGGCGCGAATCCTTGAAGTTGCGCCGCAGTTGCGAGCAGTTGGCGGCTTCGCGCATCAGGTCGAGTTCGTCGCCCAGATGCTTGGCGAATTCGCCCACCACTTCGCGCGGCTTCAGGCGCTTGCCGTCCGACCAGAGGGTTTCGAGCAGGCCGGCGAGCGTGTCGAGCAGCGCGATGTCGTGGGCGATGACGGGCGCGATGCCCGGCCGCAGAATCTTGACGGCGACCTCGCGGCCGTCGAACAGGGTGGCGAAATGCACCTGGGCCACCGACGCCGAAGCCACCGGCTCGCGCGAAAAGGAGGCGAAGACCTGGTCGACCGGCTTGCCGTAGGCGCGCTCCAGTTCGGCGACGGCGAGTTCCGAAGCGAAGGGCGGCACCTGATCCTGAAGCTTGGCGAGTTCGTCGGCGATGTCGGCCGGCAGCAAGTCGCGGCGCGTAGACAGCACCTGGCCGAACTTGACGAAAATCGGCCCCAGCGCTTCGAGCGCCAGGCGCAGACGCTGCGCGTGCGGCATCGAGAGATCGCGCCAGAAGCAGACGATGCCGGCCAGCCGGCCGAGCCACTTCAAGCGGCCGGTCGGTTCGTGTTCGAGGATCAGTTCGTCGAGGCCGTAGGTGAGGCCGACCTGGACGATTTTGGCGAGGCGGAGGATGCGCACGGGGTGTCCGACAGAAAAGCGCGAACTCTACCGCCTAATGCGCGCATCCGAAAGCCCCTGATCGTTTAGGGTGCAATCGAAACTGTTTGCCGAGGCGACGGCTCTGGGTTGGCGCATTGCTGCCGGCAGCGGGGGCGCCGACCCGGTATCCCGCCCCGGCTCACGGCGCTGAGAAACGCGCAGATCGCCAGAGCGGGATACCGGGCCGTCGCTTGTCGGCGCGGGTGCGGGTTGGGCGCAAGCCGATTTCCGTGGCAACCGGCGGATGCCGAGGCCCGGCCTGAGCCGTTGCGCTCAGACAATATGCGAGTAGCTCGGGCTGTCGATGTCATGCACCGCGGCGACCAGTGCCTCGATGGCCTCCAGACGGGTGAAGCCGCGGCGCCAGGCCAGGGCCACGCGCCGCGCCGGTTCCGGCCCGGCGAAGGGGATGGAATGAACCATGTCGGTGCGGTAGGGGCCGATCATGGCGCCGGCCGGCAGCACTGAAATACCGTAGCCCGAGGCGACCATGCAGCGGATGGTCTCGATCGAATGGCCCTGGTGCAGCGAGCCTTCGGCATGGCTGATGTCGGGGCAGGCGTCGAGCACTTGTTCGCGAAAGCAGTTGCCGGCCTTGAGTACCAGCACGTCGTCGCCGCGCACTTCTTCGGCAGCGATGCTCTTGCGCTTGGCCCAGGGATGGCCGCGCGGTACGACGACGCGGAAAGGCTCGTCGTAGAGCGCGCGGGTTTCTATGCCGGGAACGTCGAAGGGCAGTGCGACGACGACGGCGTCGACCGTGCCGTATTTGAGGTAGTCGGCCAGCAGCGCCGTCATGCTCTCCTCGATGTAGAGCGTCATGTGCGGCGCCGTGCGGCGCATCGCCGAGATCAGTTCCGGCAGCAGGTAGGGGCCGATGGTGTGGATGACGCCTAGGCGGAACTCGCCGTGGAGCGGGTCTTTGCCCAACTGCGCCACCAGTTCCACGCGCCGCGCCTCGTCCAGCGCGCGCCGTGCCTGGGCGGTGACCTGGTGACCGAGGGCGGTGAGGGCGACATGGCCTTTGGCGCGCTCGATCAGCGTCACGCCCAGTTCGGTTTCCAGATTTTGCAGAGCGACGGAGAGCGTGGGCTGGCTGACCTGGCAGCGCTCGGCGGCCCGGCTGAAGGAGCCTTCGTCGGCGAAGGCCACGAGGTAACGCAGTGCGGAGAGTTTCATGAGGCACCTATAGGAATCGGCTATACGCGGAATAGCAAAAAGCTATTATAAATCATTGACTTACGTCAACATCCCCTCACATTCTAGGGGTATCGTCCGCTCCCGTGTCAAGACTTTTTTAACCAAAGGGAGTTCACAATGAAACTACGCATCCTCGCCGCAAGCCTGTTGCTGGCCGGCGCCTCGGTTGTCTGGGCGGCAGCCGAAGAGCCGATCAAACCCATCCCCGCCGCCAAGGTCGCCAATCCGGCACTGGTCGAACTCGGCAAGAAGCTTTTCTTCGATCCGCGTTTGTCGAAGTCGGGCTTCATTTCCTGCAATTCCTGCCACAACCTGTCGATGGGCGGTACCGACAACATCAAGACCTCCATCGGCCACAACTGGAACGAAGGCCCGATCAATGCGCCGACGGTGCTCAACTCCAGCCTCAACCTTGCCCAGTTCTGGGACGGCCGCGCGGCCGACCTCAAAGCCCAGGCCGGCGGCCCCATCGCCAATCCGGGCGAAATGGCCTTCACCCACGCCCTGGCCATCGACATGCTCCAGTCCATTCCCGGCTACGTCGCCGAATTCAAGAAGGCTTTCGGTAGCGACAAGGTGACCATCGATGAAGTGACCAAGGCCATCGCCGCGTTCGAGGAAACCCTGGTAACGCCGAACTCCCGCTTCGACAAGTGGCTGAAAGGCGACAAGAAGGCGCTCTCCGCCGACGAGTTGGCCGGCTACAAGCTCTTCAAGGACAGCGGCTGCACCGGTTGCCATAACGGCGCCGCCGTCGGCGGCAACTCCTTCCAGAAAATGGGTGTGGTCGAAGCCTACAAGGCCAGCAGCCCGGCCGAAGGCCGCGTCGCGGTCACCGGCAAGGATGCCGACCGCTTCAACTTCAAGGTGCCGACGCTGCGCAACGTGGAAATGACCTATCCCTACTTCCACGACGGCGCCGCCAATACCCTGAAGGAAGCCGTCGATACCATGGGGCGCGTTCAACTCGGCAAGAAGTTCTCCGCCGCCGAGAACGGCAATATCGTCGCCTTCCTGAAGACGCTCACCGGCGACCAGCCCAACTTCAAGCTCCCGATTCTGCCGCCGTCGTCCGACAGCACGCCGCGGCCGCAGCCGTTTGCGAAGAAGTAGGCGCTTCCCGCAACGCAGAACAGCGCCCCGGACATTCCGGGGCGTTTTTCCTTCGATAGGCACCTGCTATCGGAACGATTGCCACAATCAACTGGCGACCGCCGCGCATGACGCCTAGGATTAGCCCGTGACTACCGGTCACCGACAACCGACTTACCCAACCGAGGAGAACGCCATGTCGCTAAAAGGATCCCAAACCGAACAGAATCTGAAAGACGCCTTCGCCGGCGAATCGCAGGCCAACCGCCGCTACCTGTATTTTGCCAACAAGGCCGATGTCGAAGGCCAGCAGGACGTTGCCGCCCTGTTCCGCACCACCGCCGAGGGCGAGACCGGCCATGCCCATGGCCATCTCGAATATCTCGAAGCCTGCGGCGACCCGGCCACCGGCATGCCCTTCGGCCCGACGGTCGACAACCTGAAGACCGCCGTCGCCGGCGAAACCCACGAATACACCGACATGTATCCGGGCATGGCCAGGACGGCGCGCGACGAGGGCTTCGAGGAAATCGCCGACTGGTTCGAGACCCTGGCCAAAGCGGAGCGTTCCCACGCCAACCGCTACCAGAAGGCATTGAACGAACTGGGCTGATCTACGACGTCAACTCCGGCCGTCGCCCAGGCGGCCGGCACGCTCCACGACCACAACGAGGTAAGCATTCATGGCCAGCCCCACCCGCGAAGGCAATCTCCAGGCTCCGACCCGGCATGCGCTCGACTGGCATAACCCGGACTTCTACAGCGAAGCCGCCCTGCACGCGGAGATGGAGCGCGTGTTCGAAATTTGCCACGGTTGCCGGCGTTGCGTCAGCTTGTGCCAATCGTTCCCGACGCTGTTCGACCTCGTCGACGCCTCCGCCACGTTGGAGGTCGACGGTGTTGCCAAGGCCGATTACGCCAAGGTCGTCGACCACTGCTACCTGTGCGACCTCTGCTTCATGACCAAGTGCCCCTATGTGCCGCCGCACGAGTGGGCCCTGGATTTTCCGCACCTGATGCTGCGCGCCAAGGCCGTCAAGTTCAAGCAGGGCGAGTTCAAGCTGCGCGACAAGGTGCTCACCAGCACCGACGCCGTCGGCCGCTTCGCTGGCATTCCCATCGTCGCGCAGACGGTGAATGCGGTGAACAAGATCGCCCCGGCGCGCAAGGTGCTACAGGCGGTCGCCGGCATCCACGCCGACGCCTGGCTGCCGGAGTTTCACAGCAACAACTTGAGAAAGCGCCTCGCCGGGCATGCCAGCGCCGCCATTGCCGAACCCGCCGGCCGCACGCGCGGGCGCGTGGCGCTGTTCGCCACCTGCTACATGAACCGCAACGAGCCCGGCCCCGGCGAAGACCTGGTGGCCGTGTTCGAGCACAACGGCATTCCCGTGCGCCTGGCCGAGAAGGAGCGCTGCTGCGGCATGCCCAAGCTCGAACTCGGCGACTTCGCCAGTGTGCAGGCCGCCAAGGAAGCCAACATCCCCGTGCTGGCGAAGCTGGTCGATGAAGGCTGGGATCTGACCGCGCTGATTCCGTCCTGCGTGCTGATGTTCAAGCAGGAACTGCCGCTGATGTTCCCGGACGACGCGGATGTGCAGAAGGTGAAGGCGGCCTTCTTCGACCCCTTCGAATACCTGATGCTGCGCCACCGCGAGGGCCAGTTGAAGACCGACTTCAAGCAGGCGCTGGGCAAGGTCGCCTACCACGCCGCCTGCCACCAGCGCGTGCAGAACATCGGGCCGAAGACCCGGGAAGCGCTGTCGCTCGTGCCCGGCACCGAGGTCGAGATCATCGAGCGCTGCTCGGGCCACGACGGCACTTATGCGGTGAAGAAGGAGTTCCACGAGTTCGCGATAAAGATCGTCAAACCCGTCGTCGCCCGCGTCAATCAGGCCAAGCCTGACCACTATGGTTCGGACTGCGCCATGGCCGGCCATCACATCGCCCACGCCCGGGCCGACGGCACGGCACCCGAACACCCGATGACCCTGTTACGCATCGCCTACGGACTCTGAAAGGACTGGCCCCATGCTCACCCATACCGACCTCTACAGCCTCGAACACTACGCGCGCATCCGGCCGGAATTTCGCGCCCGCGTCATCGAACACAAGAAACAGCGCCGCGTGGCGCTGGGCGAGCATGCCGCGCTCTATTTCGAGGACGCGCTGACCATGCAGTACCAGGTACAGGAAATGCTGCGCATCGAGCGTATCTTCGAACCCGAGGGCATCCAGGACGAACTCGACGTGTACAACCCGCTGGTGCCCGACGGCAGCAACTGGAAGGCGACCTTCATGGTCGAGTACGCGGATGCCGACGAGCGCCGCCTGGCGCTGGCACGGCTGGTGGGTGTCGAGCAGTGCGTTTGGGTGCAGGTGGCCGGCTGCGAGCCGATCCACCCCATCGCCAACGAAGACCTCGAACGCAGCACGCCGGACAAGACTTCGGCCGTGCATTTCATGCGCTTCGAATTGACGCCGGCGATGGTCGCCGCCGTCAAGTCCGGCGCGGCGATTACCGCCGGCATCGACCACCGCATCTGCCAGGCGACGACCCGGGTGCCGGAGGCGGTGCGGGCTTCGCTGGCGGCCGACCTTCAGAAGGAAGCGGCAAACGGCAAATTTTCATCCTAACAGTTCACCACGGCGAACACGGCGACACGGCGTAAAGGCAAAGCGTTCGGATAGGAGGGCTTTCCACCCGAGGGGTGAATTGCCAAATCTTTGTCAGCGCTTTGAGTTCCGCCGTGTTCGCCGTGTCGCTGCCGCGGCTACGCATCCTTGCGCGTGAGCCGCGCCGCGGTAAAGGTGACAGTAAGCGCCACGACGACCAGGGCCGCGGTGACGGCGAGACTGTTCAGCCATTCCGGTCGCAGCGCCAGCACCAGGCCGAGTTCCAGCATCATCGTGCCCGACAGCAGCTTGAGCAGGCGGCCCTCCCGTTGCGTCAGCTTGTGGGCCGTCAGCGTGCCGACGCAGGCCAGCACGATCAGCGCCAGCGGCACGACATAGACCGCGTTGTAAAGCGCTAGCCAGGCATAGCGGGCAGCCGGCGAGGGCTCGGCGAGGGTGAGGATGCGCGTATAAACCATCGGGAATCCGGCCGTGCACAGCAACTCGTAGAAGTTCGCCGCCACCGCCAGGAAGACGGTGGCCGCCAGCATGGCGCCGGTGCCGCCGGACTGGAGGATGGCGCGCGCGCGGCGGTAGAGGCCCGGCTTGGCCGCTTCCGGTATCGACAGGGTGACGCCGCGCTCGAAGGCGAAGAAGTCCTTGAGGTTGATCGCGCCGACCCCGATGGCGAGCAGCCCCGCCGCCAGCGTGGTCCAGGACAGCACGCCGAGGAATTGGAAGACATTGAGCCAGGCGGCCATGAAGGCGAAATACATGAGGCCGGAGGCGAGGACGAAAATGCCGCCCACCACGAACATGCGCCGGCGGTCCGCCTGGTGGGCAAGCAGGCTCAGCAGGAACAGCAGCACGAAAAAGGCGCAGGGATTGAAGGCATCCAGTCCGGCGATGACGACGGTAAACAGCGGCAGCGGCAGCGCAGCGCCATCGACGCGCCCGAGGAAGGGCAGATCGATGGCGGCAGGGTCCGGCGCCGCGGCTTCGCCGCCACGGCAGGCGTCCAGAGCGCGCAGCAGTTGTGCGCCGGAGGTGGCCGCGTCCAGCCAGCCGACCTCCATGCGGCCGCAGAACATCAGCGTCGGCACCGCCTCGGCGGCCTGTCCGAGGGATTCGGCCATGGCGACGAAGCGCTGCGCGTTCGCGCCGTCGCGGGCAATCTCCAGCGCATGCAGCACCACCCAGGGCCGCTGTTGCGGAATAGCGGCGACGAAAGGATGCGCCTCCTGGCAGTGCGGGCAGGTTTCGGACCAGAAGAACCAGAGATGGACGCGCACCGTTCCGTCGGCGGCGGTCTCGCGCCACGGTGTCTCCTGTTCCGCCGCGAGGGATATCTGCGTCAGCAGGAGGAAAGCGAGCAGGGCGAAGGCCTTACGCATCATCGCGGACGGCTAAACCGGTGTCGCGGACGAGCCGGGTGCGGGTTGGACGGGGTCGGCGTTCATGGTGGCTACGGCTCCGGTCTTGGAATCGGACATTATTCAAAGGCGCCTTGTCATCATAGCCGCCCCGGAGAAAGTCGCCGCCGTTACCGCCCGCTCGGGTTTGTCGCCAACCCGCACCCGCGCTGCCCCGCGAGCGGCAGCAATACGCCAGTACAGCGCTGTTGCCATCCCGACCAGCAGTTTCAGTTGCCCCCCGTCGGCCAGCCTGCGACCGAGCGCCGGCGCGATGCGGGAACGTGTCCGGAAAACGCCTGCTATTGCGGCGGCCCGGCCGGTTCAGGCCGTCTTGCCGTCGTCGCCGATCAGAAGCCGCGCTTCGGCCAGGTATTGATGCGGCGGAATCTCCAGGTTGGTCGGTGCCGGCATGTTCTTGAACACGCGGCCGGCCAGATCGAACTGCGAGCCATGGCAGGGGCAGAAGAAGCCGCCGGGCCAGTCGGCGGCCATGCCCTGGTCGGTGCCGGGCTTGAACTTTTCGCTCGGGGAGCAGCCCAGGTGGGTGCAGATGCCCACGGCGACCATGATTTCCGGCTTGATGGAGCGGTATGCGTTGCTGGCGTAATCCGGCTGCTGCGGTCGCTTCGACTCCGGATCGGCCAGATGCGGCTCGGCCTGCTTGAGGGCGGCGAGCATCTCCGGCGTTCTATGCACGATCCAGACCGGCTTGCCACGCCATTCGACGGTCATGATCTGGCCGGGTAACAGCCGTGAAATATCCACCTCCACCGGCGCGCCGGCGGCGCGCGCTCGCTCGGAGGGCGCCAGGCTGGAGAGCAGCGGAATCGCCAGGGCGGCGCCGGCCGCGGCGCCGATGGCGCCGGTGGCGATCAGGAGTTGCCGCCGTTTTGGGTCCATCGGTGCGGCGCCGGCGCCGCAAGTGCAGGTCGTGCTCATAGGGGGATATCCATTGTTATCGGCTGTCGGCTCGGCTCGGCTGGCAACAGCTCTCCACCCCCTTCGGGCGGGAGGCCGGGAGGGGGGCGGACCTGTGCGGCAAATCAATGCGCGTGGGGCACCTGGTCGGTGGTCGCGCCGTGCGCTATCTCGTCGGCGGCGTGCCGTTTGACGTAGTAGAAGATGTATACCGCCATCACCACACAAAAGAGGATCGTGAACAGGCTGAGCAGCCCGATGTCCGACGTGAGCAGAAGATTCCAGGCCATATTTTTCTCCGATTGTCGACGCGACAGGCGAAGGGATTCGTCCTGTCGTCGAAGCAAAGCCGCAAGATGTATGCCGCGGCCGGCGGTCGACTCCCGGCCGGGCTTAACGCATTGTTTTGGAGCCGCTATTGTGTCGATCCGGCCAGGCACCGGCCGCAATCCACGGCCGGGTGTCTGTCAGAATTGGCAGGGCAGGCCCCTCAGGCTGTCATCGTGGCAGTCCGGGTGGCCTGCGCGCCGGGGCTCAATGGCCCTCGACGCAGATCTCCCGCCGCGCCACGGCCAGGCCGGTGCGCGCCAGCAGAATCGCGATCACGCTGCTCAACAGCGCCAGCAGGGCGCCGCCCAGCCAGGCGTAGAGCGCAAGTCCGGTTTGCTGCGCCATGATGAAGGTGGCGATGGTGACGGCCGCCAGCGGAAACGAATAGGCCCACCACGACAGGAAGAACTTCAGGCGGACGAAATAGCGGAACTGCACCAGCAGCAGCAGGGTGAAGAACAGGGCGACGCCGTAGAGGATGCGCGCGAAGGCGTCGATGCCGCCCGTCAGGGCGACGTAGGAAACGAAGCCTACGGCGGGCGGCGCGATGAAAATGAACAGCGTCGGCATGAAGCGCTCGGGCAGGCTGCCGTGGAAGATCAGGCGGTAGAAGATGATCGCGGTCAGCACCGGCCAGAAGAACAGCCCCAGGCTGAAGAAAAACCAGGAAATCTCCAGCGATGCATGGTGGATGCCGGCGATGGGCACCAGGATGTTGCCGACCACCGGGATGAACCAGGCCGGATTGAGGTGGGCGATTTCGTAGCGGGTGTGGTGTATCCAGGACGACAGCACATACAGGGTCAGCGCCAGGTGCAGCGCTGCGCCCAGGCTCCACAGCCAGAACGAAAGCTCGGGACATTCGTGCAGGAAGGCGGTGCCGAGCAGGATCAGTGCGATGGACACCGTCGGCACGAAGGCCAGCTTGACCGGATGACTCAGCTCCGCCAGCACCGCCTGGGGATGGCGCACCAGCTTGGCGATCAGCAGCGTTCCGAGTGCCAGAGCCAGCGCGGCGGTCAGGGGCAGCAGCCAGTCCGCGAGCGAAAAGCCCAGGCCCAGCACCGCCTCGGCGCGCCGCCAGGCTATGGTGAAGCCGGCCATGCCCATGATCATGGCGAACCAGGAAATCGGAAAGTTCTTGAGGCGGGGGCTGGGGGACTCGGTCATTTCGCGTGTGCTCCGTATCGGGGCTGGGCAAGGTTGTAATCGGGGCGGAAACTCCCGGCTCTGGAATTGGCGACCGGCCGGTCATGTTAATCCCGCAAGGAACGCAGGATTCGGGCCAAGTGTCGGGCGTATCGAACGCCTGGAGATTGGCCGGCTGCGTCGGGTCGGCCTCCGTCTGTGCTTGCCTGGCAGTGGCGGTGCTGTCATCATGGCAGAACTGTCATCGATCCTGGCCCTGTCCCGCCCATGAACGCGCCCCTGCTGCCCGAACTGGTCTCTTTCGTCGAGTCGCTGCCCGAGCCGCACATCCTCTGCGACCGCGACTACCGGGTGCTGGCGGCGAACAAGGCTTACCGGACGAGCTTCGGCGAAAGCCAGGTTTTCGTCGGCCGCACCTGTTTCGACATTTCCCACCATTTCGCCGCGCCCTGCGACCAGGCCGGCGAAACCTGTCCGCTCAAGCAAAGCCTGCGGTCCGGGCAGCGCGAGCGCGTGCTTCATCTTCATCACACGCCTCAGGGCGAAGCCTACGTCAACATCGAACTGTCGCCGCTGCGCGATGGCGATGGCAACATCGCCTACTTCATCGAGAAGATGGAGCCGGTTGCCGTCGCGCGCGGACTCTCGCATGCGCAGGGGTTGGTCGGGCGGTCTCCCGCCTTCCAGCGCATGCTGGCCATGGTGGCGCGGGTGGCGCCGGCCGAAGCCAGCGTTCTGCTGCTGGGCGAGTCGGGCACCGGCAAGGAACTCGTCGCCAGGGCCATCCACGACGCCAGTCCGCGCGCCGACAAGCCCTTCGTCGCCGTCGACTGCTCGGGGATCACCGAAACCCTGTTCGAGAGCGAACTGTTCGGCCACGAGCGCGGCGCCTTCACCGGCGCTATCGCCCGGCGTGTCGGCCTGATCGAAGCCGCCGGCGGCGGCACGCTGTTTCTCGACGAAGTCGGCGACATTCCCCTCCCCATGCAGGTCAAGCTGCTGCGCCTGCTGGAAACCGGCACCTACCGGCGCGTCGGTTCCACTGAACCGCGCACGGCCGACATCCGCCTGGTCTCGGCCACCCACCGCGATCTGCGCGCCATGGTGGAGTCCGGCCGCTTTCGCCAGGACCTCTATTTCCGGCTCAATACCTTTCCGGTCGAACTGCCGGCCCTGCGCGAGCGTGCGACCGACATCCCGCTGCTGGTCGAGTCGCTGCTGGCGCGCGTTGCCGCGGGCCGCAAGCTGACGATGGCGGCAGATGCCATGGAATTGCTGCGCGGCTACGGCTATCCGGGCAATGTGCGCGAACTGCGGAACATTCTTGAGCGTGCCAGCCTGTTGTGCGACGGCGACGCGATACAGCCGGCGCATCTGCCCGAAGAAGTGCGCGGCAGCCGCGTGGACCACAAAGCCGTCGGCGGCGCGCCGGCCAGCCTGAAGGAACTGGAATACCAGACCCTGGAAGCCCGGCTCGCCCAGCATCGCGGCAGTCGCAGGGCGCTGGCGGCAGAACTGGGCATCAGCGAACGGACGCTCTACCGGCGCCTGAAAACGCGCTGAGCGCGCGCCTTACAAAAGCGCAGGTGCGATTTTGCAAATCAGCCGCTGACTGCCACTGTGGCGGAGTTACTGCCAGAGTGGCAGCAACTCTTGATCCATTTCTCCTCGCGAACACGCGCCATCTCTCAGCGTTATTGCTCGCCAACGCTTGAGCGCCGGGGGTTTGCCGATTTCATGGCAAGGGTGGCGCGGCAATTGCGTTGTGTACCGCCGGGAGTGGCGTCATCGTCGCTGCCGGGACCGGAGGCAGATCCCCTTTCTCCTGCATTCTGTGCCGGCAGCCCCGATGGACGCCACTTCCGCCCCCAACCCGGAGAGATCGATGCGCATTGCCATCACCAGCCAGAATTTCCGTACTGTCACCGGCCATGCCGGACGCGCCCGCCGTTTCATCGTTTTTGAGACCAAGGGAAGCGAAACCGTCCGGGAAGTCGAGCGACTCGACCTCGATGCGGACATGGCCATCCATGGCTTCGATCATCGCGCCGGCCATCCGCTCGACGACATGGACGTCCTCATCACCGGCGGCGCGGGCGAAGGTTTTGTCCGCCACCTTGCCGCGCGCGGCGTGCTGGTGGTGGCGACGGACGAGACTGACCCGCGCCTGGCGGTGGCGGCCTTCTTTGCCGGCCGCATCAAGTCGCCCAGCGACGGCTGCAACCACGACGACCACGGCCATGAGCACGACACCGGTACAGAGCAAGCCTGTAGCTGTCACGGCTGATAGCCCCGAGTTTCAACGATGCAACGGAGAAGACCATGAAAAACCCGACCCAACCGAGCAAGGCCCTGAGCAAGGTACAAGCGATTTTCTTTCTGCCGGTTCTGCTGGCCTTCACCATCGGCAGTCTGCCGGTACTGCTGCCGTTGATGCTCTACCGCGCGCTGCCGTTGGCGAAGAAAATCACCCTGGCGGGCGCGTAAGCAGGACGCCCCGGCCGCCGGGGCGTTTCAAGGGAAAAGCCGCGGTCAACGGCGGCTTCCGCAATCATTCTTCGAGCAGGCTGCGCAGCATCCACGCGGTCTTCTCATTCTGCCGGGAGACGCCATCTGCGACGGGATGTAGTTCTTAAGACCGACCGGGCGAATCAGGCTTTGAGGTGGGTGCGCGCTCGGGAGGGCGGGGTGCCCTGCGTAGCTCATGTCCCCCGTCGCCGGCCTGCGGCCGACTCCTCCTTCTTTACTTCGCTACACAGGGCACCCCACCCTCCCGAGCGGGATACGCCGTGGTGGTTTTCGGCTCTCAAGCACTGGCCTGTCCCGCCCTGGGGGCGCGCGTCCATCACCAAACGTAGAACACATGTATCCAGGCGGTGGCGACCGCGGCGACGGCGCCAAGGTAGGCAGCACCCGCAAATCCACGCCGCACGACAACAGAGCGACCGGCGGCGACGAGCCGCAACCCCAGCCAGCCGCTCCAGCCAGTTCCGAGCGCCAGCAGAGCGCCGCGCGCCGGAGGCAGCCACCCGACCGGCAGCCCCTCGGCGCGCAGATGTGTCGCCGTCATCATCGACAGGCCGAGAAACAGCCCGATGCCGGCCAGCGGCACCAGGGCCAGGGCCAAAGTGCCCCAGTCGATGCGGGCGAGACGCGCGGCAGCGACGGTGGCTAGCCAGACGATGCCGCCCATGAGCGTGGCGAAGGCGAGGATGTAGGCGAGCACGGCGGCGCCGTCGAGCCAGGTGAACACGTCGCCGGCTCCGGGCTGATGGGTCAGCAGCCACCAGGGCGCATTGTCGTCCAGCGGCCAGAGGATGTCGCGCTCGATCAGCCATTCGGCCGCGGCCTGCTTGCCACGCACGAACCACGGACTGACGGTCCATTGGAAGGCGCCGACGGCCACGCCCAGCATGCCGAAAATCAGCAGCAGGACTTCCGGCAAGGCCGGCCGCGCCGCCCCGAGTATCTCGGCGTTGGGGGCGCGAACCGCGAGTTCCACGGCGTCGCGATGCCCGCTGCAACGGCCGCAGGCATGGCACTGCGCCATGCTGTTCAAGTGGCTGACGGGGAGCAGCGGCGCGCAATCGACGGCGGCGGTGCGCATCGGGTAGCGGCTCCAGGCGTCGCGATCAACGCGGAAATGCACCGGTGCGATGCGCGCCAGCAGCGCGAAGACTCCGGACACCGGGCACAGGTAGCGGCACCAGACGCGCTTGCCCTGGCCGTACATCCAGCCGATGGCCACCGCCGCCACCGTCGAGCCGCCGAGGATCAGCAAGGCCGCCTGCGGATATTCATAGACGCTGATGAGCTGGCCATAGATCGTGGTGAGGACAAAGGCGACGAAGGGCCAACCGCTCCAGCGCAGCCAGCGCGGGATGACGCCGCCGCGGCCGTGGCGGCTGGCGAACTCGGTGAGCGCGCCTTCCGGGCAGAGCACGCCGCACCAGACGCGGCCGACCAGCATGATCGAGAGAATGACGAAAGGCCACCAGACGCCCCAGAACAGGTATTGCGCCAGCAACACCAGGCGCTCGTGCCACTGGGCGGCGGTAGGGGGCTTGTCCTGCGGCAGCATCGGCGAACCGTCGGCGGGATCGACGAAGCTGGCGGCGCCGAAGTCGGCTGAGAACAGGCGCGCTTCCGGGTTTGGGTGCGGCAGGAAGGCCGGCACGACGACGAGCAGCACGTAGAAGACGACGATGATCCACTGGAGGGCGAGGATGGTGCGGCGCCTTTGCGCCATCCAGTCGCCGAGGCGGGCGAGCCGGCCGCGGGCGGGCGACGGCATGAACAGCAGCGGATAGCTTGCTTCCATGTCAGGCCAGCGCCGGCACTGGCCGCTCAGCGCGTCCCATGCGCCACAGCGCGTAAGACCAGAACGTCAGACTGGCGAGTAGCAGCATGCCGGCCGGCCGGGCGCGGTAGCCGACGAAATCGGCGAGGAAGCGGCCGAGGCCCTGGCCGTCGTTGAGTAGCGCGGAGGCGTCCCAGGCCGGGTCGAGCAACGGCGGCAGCCATTCCAGGGAGATCATGCGGTCGATGCCGTTGGCGAGCAGCGCATTGGCGATCAGCAGCAGCAGGATTTCGCTGGCGCGGAACAGCACACGGTAGCTGAGATAGCGCGCGCCGCGCGCCACCAGCCAGGCCGTGGTCATGGCCAGCGCGAAGCCCGCCGCCGCCGCGCCCAGCAGCGCCGCCAG
>OBOI01000307.1_pt1 | contig 18408 bp, 16 predicted proteins | sample 1670151 | NCBI WGS metagenome assembly OBOI01 (sample SAMEA104232303, study PRJEB22302) | sediment metagenome | biome: forest; feature: aquifer; material: sediment | place: USA | collected 2011-08-07 | depth 0.01 m | reverse complement strand
GGGATGTATGCCTTGGCCTCGCTAGCAAACACCATCCTCCCCGGCCGCAGCTTGGCCTTTGCCGCGGACAGCGAGCAACTGCTACTGCTAGAAGAGGATGGACATATCGACTCCTTAGAGGCGAATCGCATCGTGATTAACGACAGTTCCTTTACGCTCACCCCCACTACCCTCTTCTTCAATACCCAGGGGGAAAAAAGTGAGAGATCAGCCTTCACGGCAAACACTTTCGTGCACTATGCGGCCAACAACAACCGTGAAATCCTCTCCCTCCGTAGCATCACCCACGCCACTCCTCCCCCTGTCACGGGGGAATCCTCCTCAACAACGGAGGGCCAAGCGCCGAATCAAGAGCAACAACCCGTAAAAAAAACAGATAAACTAATCTTTGAAAATGGTGTATGGCACAACTGATAGTAGCCATTGACACGGACGAGACGATCCATCCACGACCAACCGAGCATCCCCCCTTGACAAAGAGAGTAACTGCCACAGAGCATCATTCGACCTGCCAACGTTGCGGCATTTGCTGCACCAAGGGTGGACCGGCCCTGCATGCGGTCGACCTACCCCTGATCCACGAACAGAGGCTTGCCTTCGCTGACCTGATCACCATCCGCAAGGGGGAGCCGGTCGTCTCGCCACTGGTCAACGGCATCGAGCCCAGCCGTACCGAGTTGGTCAAGGTCGCCGGCCGCAACGACTCCTGGTCCTGTCGTTTTTTTTTAGGGGAGGAGAACGGCTGCGGTATTTACGCCCATCGCCCTCAGGAGTGTGGATTACTACAGTGCTGGGATCCGTCGGCCCTGACCAGCGTCATCTATCAGGCGTGCCTGACCCGCCAAGACATCTTGCCTGACGATGAAGAGTTCACGGCCTTGATCGAGATCCAGGAAGAGCACTGCTCATTTGCCACTGTTGCCCGCTTGGCAGAGGGGTTGACGCAGGAGGGGGAGGATCAGGCGATATTAACGGAATTGGCGCGGATCATCACCCTCGACCTGAAGATCAGACAACGCGCCATGCAGACTCGAGGACTCGGTCTGGCCGAGGAGCTTCTCTATTTTGGCAGACCCCTGTTCAAATCTCTCTCTTACTACCACCTGACCATCCTGGAAGGACCATACGGGGTGCGGGTGATCCCGGCCTCACTTGGGGCGTAGGGAGAGTTTCCCTTCGTTACTGTTCAAATCCATCTTGAAGCGACCGAGATAGTTCAGGCCCAGCAAGCCGACACCGGGTTGGCCCGGAATGTCGATGATTAAGGCATTGACGTTGTGCTCCTCCCACCCCTCAATATTCAAGGTCTCAATCAGTACCTCTTGTGCCGAGACCATCCCCCCCACCGTCGACACTTGGTGTCGGTCCCAATGATCACCACTTACCACCTGTAGGCGCAAGGCCTCGGCCGTTGCCAAGGGGATGGTCACCATGGAGGCGCCGGTATCCACCATAAACTCCTGGTTGAAGGAGCCATTCAGCACGGCAGTGACCGGAATGCGGTTGCCTCCAGGCGGGAAGTGGATCAGGATCTTCCCCTCATCCCCTTTCATCTCCGAGATCCTGCGGATCAGCAACTCATAGCGATCCCGGTACTTGGGGGGATACTCCATCTGGCCGATGAGTCGTTCCGCCTCCTGCCAGTCGTTGTTTAACAGCGCGATCTCAACGCCCAACAGATAAAGATAGGGGTCCGCGGAATAGTAGGCCCGGCCCTTATTCAACACCACCGTCGCCTCTGCCGCCGCCTTGGCCGTGACCAAGGACTGTAACCACTCCTGATAGAGCTTGAGGTGGAGTTCGTTGACCGCGGGCCTCGTAACCCCACCCCTCTCCACCAGCTCCCGGCCAATGCCCTCAATGGCCACAATCGCGGATTCAAAGCCCCGACTGGCCGTGATGGCGGGGACCAAATCCAAGAACAGGGTGAGGTCGCCAATCTCCCGTAGACGGTTGTCCGTCAAGATCCCCACCACCTGGCCCACCTGGCCCGCGGCGATGAGCTGTGCGCTAAGCTGCCGGATCAGCTTGACCGCCTCGGCCGCGCTCAAGTAATCCGGGGTATCCTCCAGTGCCAGTTTCGGCTGGAGGGCAAAGCCATCAACCAGGGCGGTCAACCGCTCGATATCTTGGCGCTTATCCTTGATGGCCAGCGCCATGGCAAATTTCTCCTCGCGGCCATTGGCAAAGGTCTGGGCGTAAAAATTGCGGATCTCGGTCTCGACCTTCAGTTCAGCACCGGCCTTGCCCTGCCAGAGATAGCTGTTTTCAAGCCAGGGGCCAAAAGACCAGCCGACAATGTTCTTCTCCTGGATAAAGACCCCAGCCTCCCGGATGACGCCGGGGGTCGGCACGGCCCAAAAGTCCCCTTCTTGCCTCCCTGGCGAGAGTTGGATTTCCGGCACCTCATTCATGGACTCCAGACTCATCCAGGCCAATGGCGCCCCCTCTTTCCAGGCGGCAAGGGGCAGGCCATCGCCCGCGGGTACGGGGCCGGCAAGGTGCCAGAGACCAACGGCATCGCCCATCCTCCACACCCCGCCACTAATCTCCAACGGGGCACCCTCTCCCCGGGAGAAGAGCCATTGCGCCCCGGCATAGACCGCCCGATTGGGCAAGGCCAACCAGCCATCACCAATCAGGGCGGCCCGGGTCCTGCTCACCGGGTGGCCCCAGGGGTCGACGACAGAGACCCAGCCGACGTTCAGGGTAGAGTTCGTGGAGGGCGATGCGTCATCAGGGGGGGGAGGGGCAGCGGCTTGTGGCTTCAGGGGCTGGTCTGGGGGAGTGGCGGGGGAGTTCTCTTTCTTCTTCATGGCCGCCTGCAGTTGCGCGGTCATCTCACGATGTTTCACGAGCCTTCGCGCTTTGACCTGTTGCTGCTGTTCAGCGGAGATGTTCTCCTCCCCGGGGAAGAGAACATCTCGAAACATAAAGGCAAAGCCCGCCCCCCAGAGCAGAAAGACGATCATGACCATCAAAATCTTGCGGGTACGGAAACGATCGGAGCGGCGTTTAACCTGCAACGGCGCGCCGCATTTGACACAATGCGCCGCGGAACTTTGATTCCGGGTGTTACAGCGGACGCAATTCACGTCTTTCGACTAAACAAAAGGGAGATCATGGTATGACAACACCCCTGGTCACCGAAACAGCTTTTTGTTGTTGGCGACCTTACGGACCAACTCACGATAATCAAGGGCACCGGGCGAGCCGGGGGCGAATTCATAGATACTCTGCCCATAGGCGGGGGCCTCGGAGAGGCGGACATTATAGCGGATCGGAGCACAGACGTTGTCGCCGTAAAGTTCGGTAAGTTTATCCAGAATAGGGATCGATTTTTTTACCCGCATATCGAGGAAGGTGGGCAAGATATACTTCAAGGCGAGCTGCGGTCGATACTTCTGGATGGAGGCAATGCTTTTCAAAAACTCCACCAGCCCCTGTATGGACATCACCTCCAGCGACACCGGAGTCAGGATCTCGGTGACGTAGAACAGGATATTGACCGTCAACGGGTCCCAGCCCGGGGAGGTATCGACGATAACATAGTCAAAGGCCTGAGCCGGGCCGGTCAAGGTCTCCGCCAAGGTGAGTTCGCCACCAAAATCCTTGCGCCCGATCAAGCGTTTGACCCCGGCCAATGACTTGCCGCCCGCCAGTAGCCACAACCGCTCCCTGACCTGGAGCATGGTCTCTTCCGGCCTCAACTCACCCATGACCAGTTCGGTCAGGCCTGCTTGGGGATTGACACCCAGCATGTAGCTGGCCTGGCCCTGGGTGTCGGTATCCACCAACAGCACTTTGAACCCGGCCAAGGAGAGACCGACGGCCAGATTCACCGCCGTCGTGGTCTTACCCACCCCACCCTTGCTGAGGGAGACGCTGATCTTGCGCGGGCCTTCCTCCTTCTTGATCAGCTGTTCCAGGGGGGCCGACTTGCCCGGGAGTTCAAGGGGGAAGGGATTACCGCAGAATTTGCATTTCGCCTTAGTGACATGGGCCGGGATCACCTTTTCATCAATATTGTGCTGCTTCTTGCAGTGAGGACAGACAATAATCATGGCACTGGCTCCCAGTCGATCAAGGTGTGTTCGCCAATAGACCATCCTGGCCTGTTGGCTCCAGACATCGCTGGACCACGGCGGTGTTCTGGCTGGTTGTTTATCCTTGCTGGCTTCGTCAACAACTACTTATCCTCAAGTTTTTTTAGCAATTCTTGGACCAAGGCACTCTCCATCCCTTTCTCCCCAAACTCTTGCAGCACCATGGTGATGGCGCTCTCCACGATACGGGACTTATTGGCCTTGGCCTTCGCATCCTCGGGCAGGAGTGCTCGGAGGCCATCTCTGGCTTGCCCCAGGTGATCGAAGACCTCTTGGGTCAGATAGTGAGTGGTTCTCTGCTTCTTGCGTCCCTTCGCCTTAGGTCGCGGCAAGGTGGCAACCGTTTTCGCCACTGGCGAGGCTTCCGCATTGACCCGGATCAGCTTGTTCAGCTCGTCTAAGCCACGGATGGTGCCGGAGTGTTGGTCATTTAAGATATCGGCCAGGATGTCAACCGGTGTTTTTGCTTTTTCGCTCATGCCCGGCTCGACTTATGAGGCGAAAAGGGTGCTGCGGCTGGTCCGCAGATACGCGTTGATGGCCTGTTTGCACTCAGAGGACATGGAGGTCAACTCAATGCCACAGAGTTCATTGGCCCCATCACTTGCCAGATGCATGACCGTACCATCGACGCTAAAGGATTGACCGCCAAACATCAGCGTCATGCCGTGCAGTTCAACCTTCTCGTCAAATTGATCCGGCGCATTCAGGTAAATACCCACCCCGCTGACGCTCAAATTAAAGACGGCATGGGAGGCGCCGTCTATAATCAAGGCCAACGCCTGGTCCAAACCGACCGGGGCGCGAAACCCTTGACGGATGATCTGCCGCAGTGCGTCCTCTCTCTCCAAGGTCAACGGCGCCGCGGGTTCCAGCTGTTGCCCGTCTGCTGACTCAAACACCAGCCCTTTGCCATATTTTATTTCCATAAACAACCCCTCCATAATTCCAGCCAACCGCTGATCAGCACGATTTGAGTTATTAAATGAACTAATAGCGGGGATGTCAATTAGTAAGTGATAAGGCAGGTATTCTTTGCTATGCTGATGAAGCGCGGAGGAGCATCCCTGCTGATGCGCCGCAGTCACGGGTGGTGCGCTCTCCGTAACGCGGTTTCTGGCAGTACTCACACTACCGCGCTACCACGCCACTCATCGTGAGATCTTTCCATGAAGACAACACCCCTTAGGCGCTCAGTATCAATTTCATGAATACCCCGGTCACCACGCCAATCTCCCTCTCCTTGTTGGACAGCAAGGGCAGCGTTCTCAAGACCTGGCCCTTGACCGACAAAAAATCCTATCGCATCGGGCGCGGCCAAGGCAACGACATCATCTTGGACAGCAGCTGGGTCTCGCGGCAGCATGCCATGGTGCAACTTGAAGAGAACGGCACCGCCTACGCCCTGGACATGGGCAGTTCCAACGGCACCATGGTCAATGGTCAGCGGATTGTCACCCCCACCCCGCTCCGTTCCGGCGATCTGATTCAGATTGGCGGCAAATCGACCTTGACCTTCCTCCAGAACTACACCGTCGATATCCCAACCTGCGCCAATGATGACATGGAGCGGACCGTAGCCTTTGTGACCAAGACCCAGGTCACGGTCTTGATCTGCGATATCCGCCGGTTCACCTCTCTCTCGGAAAAAATAGGCGACCAAAAAATCTCGGACATCATCAGGGTCTGGTGTCAGAAGACCAACGAGATGGTGGCCAAGCACCATGGCCGCATCGACAAATTCATCGGTGATGCCGCCATGGCCATCTGGGCCGAGGGCACGAGCCTGCGCCATACCGTGCACCAGGCCCTGACCTGCGCCGCGGACATCGCGGCCATGACCTCTGCCTTAGGCAAGAAGGTCCCCGACCTGCCCTGGCCGCTTACCATCGGCGCGGCCCTGAACACCGGCGAGGCGGTGATCGGCAACATCGGGGTGGACGGCAACAGAGACTTCACCGTGATTGGCGATACCGTCAATGTGGCTTTCAGGCTGGAAGGACTGACCTCAAAACTGGGGAAAGACATCCTCATCGGCAACGACACCGCAACTCTCCTCGACCAGAGAGGGCTTGCCACCTATTTTTCACCCCACACCTATCAGGTCAAGGGCAAGGTCACCCCGGTGCTTGCCCACGGCTGCACCTTTGCCCAACTACAGATGTACCTAGCCCAAGCAGGTGAGGGGTGAATAAAGAGTCACGGTCGTCACCATGGACCTACACCCGGGTACCAAAGAGGGCGGACCCCACCCGGACCAGGGTTGCCCCCTCTTCGATGGCAATCTCGAAATCCATGGACATGCCCATGGAGAGGCCCATGGCCTGGGGGACCACCCCCCTGGCATAGAGGCCATCGGCCAACCCCTTCATCTGCCGGAAATAGCCGCGACTGGCCTCGGGGTCATCACTATCCGGGGGCATGGTCATCAGCCCTGCCAAGTGCAGATGGGGACAGCTGATGATCTCGGCCACCAGTTGGTCGAGTTGCTCCGGCAAGACCCCTGACTTCTGCGGTTCCCGGCCGATATTGACCTGGGCATAGACCTCCATGACCTTGCCCAAACGGCTCAGTTCTCTCTCCAAGGCCCGAGCGATCTTCGGGCGATCAACCGTCTCCACCACCTGAAAGTTCTCGGCAATGGCCCTGACCTTGTTCGACTGAATCCCGCCAATGAAGTGCCACACCACTTCCGGCAGGGCGTCAATCTTGGCCATTGCCTCCTGCAGATAGTTCTCGCCAAAGACCAGTTGACCGGCGGCCACCGCCTCCCGCAGACGATCCACCGTCACCCGCTTACTGACCGCCACCAAGGTTATGGCCTCCGACGGACGACCGGAGCGGCTAGCCGCCCGGACAATCCGTGCGCTAATCCCCTCTAAACAATTTTTCATGGTGCTCATGGCCTATCCTCCAGGGCAAAGAGTCTCGCGGCATTGGCCGAGGTTTGGCGGACCACCTCGTCCAGGGAGACCCCACGCAACTGGGCAACCCGCTCGGCGGTGTAGAGGAGATAGGCCGGTTCGTTGCGCTTGCCGCGAAAGGGTTCCGGGGTTAGATACGGTCCGTCGGTCTCCAGGAGCATGGCCCCAAGGGGAACACGGCGGGCCACCTCATGGAGCTGTTCCGCCTTGGCAAAGGTTACCACCCCGGTAATGGAGATCATGAAACCAAGATCCATGGCCGCGACCGCCAACTCCAAGTCGCCGGAGAAGCAGTGCATCACGCCCCCCGCCGGCAAGGGGGCCGCGGCCCGCAGGATGGCCATGACCTCCCCATGGGCTTCACGGTCATGGATAATGAGGGGCAGACCAAGCTCCTTGGCCAGATGGACCTGGCGTTCGAAATGGGCGAGCTGTACCCCATGGGGGGCGTAGTCCCGGGCGTAATCCAGACCGATCTCGCCATAGGCCTTGACCTTGGGGTGCTTGGCCAGAGCGGCCAGCTCGCCATAGGCGGCTTCGTCAACGCCGACCACATGATGGGGATGGATGCCCACCGTGGCGTAAATGCAGGGAAACTCATCGGCCAGGGCCACCGCCGCCCGTGAGCTTGGCAGGTCAATCCCCACCGACACGAGATAGCGCACCCCGGCGGCCTCGGCCCGTGCTATCACCTCGCGGCAATCGGCATAGGCCCCCATGTCCAGGTGACAATGGGTGTCAACCGCAAACAGCCCTGGCCCAAGCCGTGGCAACGGTCTATTTTTTTTGGATTTTGACATCGGTTACTCCTTGCCGGACATGGGCAACTCTCCCCCCGGAATTGACGTTTGCTCCCTCGACAAATCAACCTTGCCGTGACCAGCAAAGGGTTTTCTATCTACCTGATTACGGCAGGGATGGCAAGGAGAGGCCGCCAGCCACACCTTTTAGTGGATTTTGCCCAAAAACGTTAGTATATAAATACTCCGTATGCCACCACCCCATGCTCAACATCAGGAGCCTGCCCATCAGTTGCCAAGCAAACTGGTGACCAGGGATGAGAAAACGCTCCGAGCAGTTGCAATTCCATGAACTTTTGCCCTTAGGAGGACCACCCCATGACCCGTACCAACTACCCCAGATACATCCAGGCCCTTATCCCTGCCCTGCTCCTGATCTTGCTCGCCGGCTGTAACGGCGTCAACCTGGGCCAGAACTCGAGCCCCGATGGTGGCACCAACACCAGCCAATCCTACTTCCCCACCAAGTTCCGGGATTTCGAGGTGCCAAACGAATTGAAAGTAGCCCGTGACCAAACGCTCTTTATCAATACCAGCTCCTTCATCGGCGGTGTCGTCAGCCTCAGTGGCAGACTAGAAGTTGAGTCGTTGTCCGATTTCTTCAACCAGTCCATGCAGAAAAATGGCTGGAAGCTCACCGGCGAGGCCCACTACAAAAACAACCTGCTCGCCTTTTCCAAACCCAACAAAAACTGCATGATCACCATCATCGCCGGCGAATTTGGCGGCAGCACCAAGGTCTATGCCTATATAACCGAGGACCTCACGGCGGGTGGCGGTGGGGGTGGGGGCTACTGATACCACGCCGTAAGCACGATACAGGGTAATCGGTTGCGGGTGGTTAGGAGCCGTGTAGAAACAACATGGACAAATTGCCATTATCTTTACGGCTCCTTACTCTGTTTAGTCCCCCTTTGAGGGGGAAGCCGTCGCCGTGATGCTGATTGTTCAGGTTATTTTTGCTCGACGGCTTACCTCCTAGGCTGAACACAACCGCACAGATTCCCCTTCTTGGCCAAAGATGCTGGCATCGCAAAAAGTCGTGCAGCTGACCATCTGCCTGCGAAACCGGCAAGGATTTCTGAAACCGTCAACTGTAACCTGACAACCGTTACCCAAGCGATGCCCATGACCACCCCTTTCACCGACAAACGGATCCTCTTTGGTGTCACCGGGGGTATTGCCGCTTACAAGGCCGCTGACTGGGTGCGGTCCATGCGCCAGGAGGGGGCAGCGGTGACGGTCATCATGACCCGGGCCGCGACCCGCTTCGTTACCCCCATGACCTTCGCCGCCCTCTCCGGTAACCCGGTGGAGTGCGAGATGTTCGATGCACCCCACCATGAGACCATCCCGCACATCTCCTTGGCCAAGGGGTGTGACCTGCTGCTGATCGCCCCGGCCACCGCCAATACCATTGCCCGGCTGGCCCAGGGCATGGCCGACACCCTGCTCACCGCCGTTACCCTGGCCACCACGGCCAAGGTGGTGGTCTTTCCGGCCATGAACAGCGCCATGTACCAGCACCCGGCTACCCAAGGCAATCTGCTGCGGCTCAGTGCCTTGGGATACACGGTGGTCCCCCCGGCTTGCGGGGCCATGGCCTGCGGCGACCACGGCCCGGGACGTCTGCCGGATTGGTCCACTGCGGTAGAGGCGATAGCGGCCGCCTTATCGCCTCAGGACCTCACGGACCACCATTTCCTGATTACCGCCGGACCTACCCGGGAGCCCCTGGATCCGGTCCGTTTCCTCAGCAACCCGGCAACCGGCAAGATGGGTTATGCCCTGGCCAGGGCCGCTCGTCAGCGGGGGGCGAAAGTTACCTTGGTGAGCGGACCCACCGCCATTAACGCACCCGCCGGTGTCGAGATCATCCGGGTTGGCACCGCCCTCGAAATGCGCCAAGCCGTGACGGACCACGCGCATACCGCTGACGTCATCGTCAAAACCGCCGCCGTCTCCGACTTTCGTCCGGCCACCACCGCCCCCCAAAAGATCAAGAAGGGGGAGCGGCAGACCATGAGCCTCGACCTCATCGCCAATCCCGACATCCTGTTGGAACTGGGGCAAAAAAAAGGGGAGGCCCGCGCCCCGATCCTGGTGGGCTTTGCCGCGGAGAGTGACCATCACCTGGAGGAGGGGTATCGCAAACTTAAGCGCAAGCATCTCGACCTGATGGTGGTGAACGATATCATGGGCAAGGACACCGGCTTTGCCGTCGACACCAACCAGGTCACCATCATCGACCGTCACGGGGGAGAGAGTGTCCTCCCCCTGCTCTCCAAGGAAGAAACCGCCCACCGCATCCTCGATCGCATCCGCGACCTCTTTTAGGGTGCACCACGCCCCGTTAACGACCCAATCGATTTGGTAACGATCCAGTTTAATGGGGAAAGCAAGCAATCCCCTCGGAACCGTCATTGTGGCGCATGACCACCGATGCGCGAAACTAGGCGGCGAGCCATACTTCGGTAGGTAAGCAGGCTTGAGATCCCCTGCAGGGGATAAACTCCGCGGATGTGCTGCCGCAGGCACGGATAAATCGATTTTTTCTTTTCGTCACCCACAGTTACCGTCATTTTTAGTTGTGTTGCCGGAAGCAATCCGCTATAGGTATTCATTACTATGGGGTAACCGTCAACCTCCGTCGTTACCGTTAAAAGCCGTCACGAAATACCATACTCAATTCCGCTACCCCCTTGACGGCACCTCCCGCCGTTATGGTTATGCCGAAGGACCAAGTTGTTTCCTCGCAACGGCTTACTCTTCACGCGTTCATGACCACACCGAAAGAAATAACCGCGACTGAAAAATTACTCGATCTGATCCGGGCATCCTCGTCGGTTACGGAGAGTGGCCCCCCCCAGGAGAAGGAGGCTGATTACCCTCCGCCGCCCCCGGAAAAGACCGGTGTGGAGAGAGAGTTCGCGGTCGGCACCAGCTTTACCCCCCCCTCAGAATTGAAAATGCATCGCCCCGATGCGGATGACATCCCGGTCATCGTGCTCAGTGCCACTGGTGATGACGATGACGTCACCCCCCCGCCCCCAGCAACCAAAAACAGGCAGCCTACCCCTGACCTCCTTGACCTCGGTCAGCTGGCGATGCTTCGCCCCGAGGCGGAAGAGAGCCCCCGGGTCGTGCTCAGTGCCATTAACGACGACACCCCACCCCCAACACCAATAGGGGAGAAGACCGCGCCTGAGTTCCTCTCCCTCGGCCAGTTGGAGATGCATGATCAGGACACTGAAGAGACCCCAGTGGTCTTGCTGCGCACCGACGAGGATGCCGCGGCACCACCTCCTCCTCCGGCAACAGAGAGAAAGACGATCCCGCCTGGATCCGATCCCCCCACCGAGCTTACGGTGCATCACCCCGAGGAGGAAGCGAGCCCTCTTGGCTTGCTCCCTCTCGACGCAGTTGATGACCCGCCATCTCCTTCAACGGAAATAGCGGGGGAGGAAGAAGAGAGACCCGATCCGGTCTCCGCCTTGTTGGCCATGAGGCCCCCATCCCTCGCGCGGACCGCGTCCACTGCCATCAACCGCGCCCTGCATCGCCTGCGCCCTTCCACAAAGACCACCATTGCCATCGACATCCAGCCAGGCATGGTCCATCTGGTCAAGACCCTGACCAGCAAAGAGGACCATCATCTCCAGACTTGCCTATCGGTACCATACGAGTATAAGGCCGATTCACAACCAGACCAACCCTACACCGATCAGGAGTTCATGAAGGTCCTCTTCCGGACCCTCTCCACCCTCATCCCCAGCCATGGCCACCATGAGATCTGGTGCTCCTATGCCTTCTGCAATCCGGTGGGGCTGCACAATATCACCATCCCCAAGGTGGCGGATAAGGATATCGCCAACGCCGTATTCTGGTCAGCCAAGCGTGAGCTGGAGTTTGACGAGACCACCACCCTCTTTGACTACACCGTCCTCCAGGAGCTCAACGACAACAACCAGCCCAAGATCCAGACCCTGGTCACGCTTGTACCCAATGAGGAGTTGGACGGGGTTGCGGAGATGTTCAAGAACGCCGGATTTCCGCTGACCGGCCTGACCTTTCCCGCCGCCGCCATCCAGAATTTCCTAAACCATGACCAATCGATCCCGGCGGAAAACCCGGTGGTCTATTTCACCATCCGCCGCAACAGTTCGTTCATCGATATCTTCCACCAGGGCAAGATGTTCTTCAGCCGGGAGATCAAGACCGGGGCCGACAGCTTCATCGAATCTCTCCTGGAACTGGCCTTAAAACAGAACATCATCATCGACGACGAGAGCGCCAAGGACTACCTGTTCCGGCCACGGGACAACGCCGGAGGGAGCGCCCCCACCTTTGATGAGCTGACCACCCAGTTCAACTTCGACGGCTTGGCCGTCATCGAGCGGCTGGTCCGGCAACTGGCGCGGACCTTTGAGTACTGTACCACCACCTTCAAGACCCCGCCGGTGAGCAGGATCTTCACCTCGGGAGAGTTCACCGTCAACAACCCCATCCTGCTGGCGATAGAGAACAGGATCGGCATCAAATGCTCGGTCATTGAGCCCCTGGCGTCCACCATCTTCCACCGTGATTTCACGCCGCGGACCTCATACGCCTGCGAACTGCTGGTGGCGGCGGGGCTCTCCCTGTCGGACAGACAGATCACCACCAATTTCCTCTTCACTTACAAGGAACGGGCCCAAGAGAGAAGCTCCAATCGCATCAATGCCATGATCGCCATGGTCACCATCGGCCTGGCCCTCGGTTGCGGCGGCTTTTTTGCCTGGCAATACCAAGCGGGGCTTGGCAAACAGGCGACTATCGCCTCCATGCGCCAGGAGCTTGACCATCTCTATCAGCAAGAGCCCCGCTCCCGTTCAGACGAGTACGCCAGCCAGACCGTCCGCAAAATCGGTCAATTTCACCACGACAACAGAGAGCGCGTGATCCGCTTCAAGGTCATTGCACTGATCAACGAATTGACCAAAAAAATCGGCCCGGAGCTCCGGATCACCGATTTGACCCTTGATCTGGAGCAAAAACAGACGGAAACGCGGGGCAAAAATAATGCGCCACCTCCCCTCTCCCCCGGCACCTTGGAGTTCAAGGGCTACATCAGCGCGGCCCCAGACACCCAGGAGTTCATTTTGATGAATCTCCTCAAATCCTTGGCCACTCTCAACCTGCTGGGCGAGCCCAAACTGAAAGCGAACGCCAGGACCTCCTTGCAGAACCAACGTGTGCTGCGCTTTGAAATCACCATGAAGACCACCTTTGCCTTCCTGGAGCCCCCCCCCTCATGAGCCAGCCAGGTCAATTCAGTTTCAGTCGCCGCAATGCCGTGTTTCTAGGTCTCTGCCTCGGCGGCCTAACCCTCCTGGTCTTGGTCAGCCTCCTCCCCCTCAGATCCCAACACGTGCTCATGGACCAGGAGCTGGCCACCCTGAAAAACGAGGTGGCCAGTCAACGGCAAAACCAAGACAACAGCGCCCTGGTGGATGGTGTGCTCGCCACCATCGACCAACAGCCTGGCCCACAAGTGGTGGCCATCGTCCCCCTGGCCCAGGACAAGACCGGTCAACTCATCGAAGACATCAGGGCCATAGCCCAAGAGAGCTCCCTGGCCCTCAAGGAGGTTGCCCCCCTGCTGGACAATCACAACTCCTGGCAGACCATGACCGTCCACGCCGAACTCCATGGTTCAGTGACCAACCTGCAACCTTTTCTGCTGAAACTACTCTCCCTGCCCTATGTCAAACAGATCGAGCGTCTTGAGATCCATCCCGGCGGCAGTGGCCTCGCCTTCAGCCTGCGCTACACGGTTGTGCTGGCGTAAGAGTTAAGGACTCAGAATACAGATGCAAAAGAGAGAGAAAATCATCGTGGTCCTGGTCATCATCGCCATGATTTACGCGGCCATTGACTTCACCCTGACCAGTCAGAAGAAGCAGGCGACTCTGGCTCCCCCCCAAACGACAAGCCAGGCGACCGCCGAACTCACCGCCAAACTGCAGGCCATCGCCTCCCCTGACGACAAAAAGATCGACGGCCTCGCCTCCTCTCTCACCGAACCTTGGTCGGACGAGATTTTCGACCCGGAGATCATCAACTTCGACAGCGAGAAAAAAGAGGATGAGACGAAAATCGCCGCCATGAACGACCTCCGCGCCAAGGCCGACCAACTGGTGTACTCCGGTTTCGTGGCCACGGATAGCGACAGGATCGCCATTATCAACAACATGGATTACCGGATAGGGGAACAGATCAACGGCTTTACCATCACCAAGATCACCCCGGAGAGTGTACAGATCAGCCAGGAAGATGCGATTTTCGACATTCCGGCCACTACCGAGCAAGCCCCGGACCTCTCGGCCGACAAGGCTCCACCCCCTTACAAAAATTAGCCATAAGGCGTTGCCATGAAATGCGTTTTCCGCCCCCGCCTCCTCGCCATCCTGGCCGTGCTACTGCCGATCATGATCAGCGGCTGTGTCAGTCACAAACCCGAGACCGACCTTTTTTTTGATCAATGGAAGGCCAAGGCCGAGGAGTCAAAGGCCTATACCCCATCGAGACAGAGTGAGGTTAGCGACGAGGTCAAGGAGCAGGCCTTCCCAGGAGAAGAGTCGCCACAGGCCCCCCACCCGGACGAGCCCCCCCCCTTCCCCACCGGCTTGCCGCAAACGCCGCTGTCGGTCCGCTTTATCGATGACGATCCGGCCACCTCGCTCCGGACCATGGCCCGCATTGCCCACCAGAACATTCTGATCAGCCCCAGCGTCCAAGGTAAAATCAACCTGCAGACCCAGGACACCCCTTGGGAGACCGTATTCAGGGGGATCATCAACAGCTACGGGCTGACCGTGGTCAAGGAGGACAACCTGCTGCACGTCATGTCCATGGATGACTTGAAACAGCAGGTGGAGCGTAAGTCGTTGCAACTGCAAGAGCAGCAGGTCTCTCGCCTGGTCACCAAGATCGTCCCCATCGAATTCTCGGACCCCAAGACCATCTCCGCGACGGTGAACCAGTTGCTCTCCCTGGACAAGGACGGCAAGTCCCGGGGCTCCACCTCGGTGGACGAGCACACCCGCTCGCTGATCATCCGCGAGACCGAGGACAGCATCGGCAAACTGCTCTCCCTGGTCCGCGAGTTGGACAGGCCCACCTCCCAAATCCTGATCGAGGCCCATATTGTCGAGACCACCAAGGACACCGCCCGCGAGCTTGGCATTCAGTGGGGTGCTCTTACCCAAAACGGCATCCTGGGGGATCAGCGGGTCAACATCACCTCCGGCAACGCCCCCGCCACCTTGACCCCGGCCACCCCAGCCGTCCCCTTCTACCAGCCCACCTATGACGGCACCGGCAACCTGATCCCGCCGCCCTACTATCCGTTTAAAGGGCCCGGTTATAACTTTCAAGACGCGCAACCCGGCCAACTGCTGGGTCTGGCTCCGGACGCCACCTCACTAGGGCAAAATGTCAACCTGGCCGCCTCCAGCATCAGCGGCATCAACCCGGCGACCATCGGCTTGGTGCTCGGCGGCAAGGACCTGCTGCTCTCCGCCCAACTCTCGGCCCTGCAACGGGATGGTAAACTCAATATCCTCTCCAGTCCCTCCATCTCCACCCTGGACAACTCGGAGGCCGTTATCGAATCCGGCCGCTCCGTCCCCTTCCAGACCATCGAAGACAACAAGACCCAGATCACCTACAAGGATGCCACCCTGAACCTAACCGTCACCCCCCATGTCATCTCCGACAGCATGATCAAGTTAAATATCGTGGCCAAGAAGGACGAGGTCGATACCGCAAATTCCGTGGCCGGCAACCCCTTTATTATCAAGAAATTGGCCAAGACCCAGTTGATTGTCGAGAATAACGCCACCGTGGTGCTGGCCGGTCTCTCCAAGGAGACCCACTCCGGCAGCAATACCGGGGTCCCTGGCTTAAAAGAGGTGCCCGGCCTGGGCTGGATGTTCAAAAAGGACTCGAAAAGCCAAGCATTCGAGGAGTTGTTGATCTTCATCACCCCTCGCATCCAGACCCGGCCCGGTCATGCGGGTCCTGGAGAAGGCAAGCCATGAGAGTACGCAAACGTTTGGGAGAGATGCTGGTTGAGTCCGGCCTGCTGACGGAAGAGGGGTTGAGTCAGGCCCTGGACAAGCAGAAGGGGTCCGGCCTGCGCCTTGGTGACTTTCTGATCGACAAGGATATTGTCCCGGAAGAGCGCATCATCGACATGCTCAGCAGCCAGCTGCAGATCCGCAAGTTCAACGCCGATGAGTACGAAATCACCCCGGAACTGGCCAAGATCATCGACAACGATCAGGCCACCAAATACCGGCTGGTGCCGCTGTGCAAGAACGATTTCATCCTCACCGTGGCCATGGTCGACCCCATGGACATCCAGGCCTTGGACGCCCTGGAGAAGAATTGCGACATTGAGGTGGAACCCGTCATCTGCTCAAAGTCCCAGCTCAGTCTGCTGACCAACGGCATCTACGGCATCCACTCCGAGGTCAAGGACATCCTGCAGAAGATCGATGACAAGCTGACCATCGAGACCATAGATGACAACAAGAAAGAGGATTTCAGCGACCTGAAGGACATGGTGGATGCCGCCCCGGTGATCCGCCTGGTGAACTCCATCCTCCGCCAGGCGGTGGCGGAAAAGGCATCCGACATCCACATCGGCTCGGAGAGGACCGGGCCGTGGTGCGGCTCAGGATCGACGGCAAGCTGCACGAGGTGCCACCCCCGCCCAAGGTGATGTTGAGCGGCATCATCTCCCGCATCAAGATCCTGGCCAACATGGACATCACCAACACCCGGATCCCCCTGGACGGGCGATTCAACATCCAGATCGACAATCAGGAGGTCAGCCTCCGGGTCTCGACCCTGCCCACCATCTATGGCGAGAACATGGTTATGCGCCTGCTGTTCATCAGCGCCGGCTCCCTGCCCTTGGAGAAACTGGGCCTCCTCGACCATGATCTGGAGGCCTTGCTGCGTCTGGCCACCCAACCCTACGGCATGATCCTGAGCGCCGGCCCCACCGGCAGCGGTAAGTCCAGCACCCTCTATGCCATCCTAAAGAAGGTGATCTCCCCCGAGGTCAACATCATCACCCTGGAAGACCCGGTGGAGTACCGCATGGAAGGGGCGCGCCAGGTGCAGTTGAACGTCAAGGCCGGCATGACCTTTGCCTCCGGCCTGCGTTCCATCCTCCGCCAGGACCCGGACGTAATCATGGTCGGCGAGATCCGCGACGGCGAGACGGCGATGATCGCCACCCAGGCCGCCTTGACCGGGCATCTGGTGTTGAGCACCCTGCACACCAACGACTCCACCAGCGCCATCACCCGGCTGAACAACATGGGGGTGGAATCCTTTCTGATCTCGGCCTCGCTCCTGGGGGTCTGCGCCCAGCGGTTGCTGCGCCGCAACTGCAGTTACTGTCTGCAACCCTTCCAACCCTCCCCCGCCACCTTGGCCTACTGGGGGTTGCCGCAAGGTATCGAGGCCAACTTCATGAAGGGCAAGGGGTGCACCTACTGCATGCACTCCGGCCACAAGGGCAGGATGGGGATCTACGAGATCCTCAAGGTGGACGAGACCGTGCGCGAGATGATCATCAGGAATAACTCCGCCTCCGAGATCACCCGAGTGATGCGCGACGCCAAGAAGCTGACCGTGCTCCGCGACATCGCCCTGCTCCACGTCATGCAAGGGGCCACCACCTTTGAGGAAGCGGCCAAGACCGTGCTGGTCTAACCATGCCCCAATTCCAATTCACCGCCATCACCGCCCAGGGCAAGACCATCGAAGGGGTGATGGAGGCCGCCTCCGTTGCCGCCGTCCAGGCCCAGCTCGCCCGCCAGGGGCAGATCCCCATGCGGGTCACCCCGGCCAAGGGGACCAGCAGCACCACCCCTTCCGCCATCGCCAAGCTCTTCAACAAAAAGGTCACCACCCCGGAACTCATTCTGTTCACCAAACAACTGCGTACCATGCTGCGCACCGGTATCCCCATCATCAAGACCCTCTCCATCCTGGGGGAGCAGACCAAGAACCCCACCCTAAAAACCGCCTTGGTGCAGATGGAGAAGGAGATCCAGGAGGGGTCCAACCTGACCTCGGTCTTCAGGCGCCACCCCCAGATCTTCTCCACCCTCTACTGCGGCCTGATCCACGCCGGCGAGATGAGCGGCACCATCGCCGAGATCCTGGAACGGGTGACCTATATCCTGGAACATGAGTACAAGGTCAAACGGGACATCAAATCGGCCCTGGCCTATCCCAAGATGGTGGTGATCACCCTGATCGGGGCCTTCTTCTTCCTGTTGAACTTCGTCATCCCCAAGTTTGTCGGCATCTTCAGCAAGGCGGGGATCGACCTGCCCATGCCCACCAAGGTCTGCCTGCTAATGTACCATGGCATGCAGTCTTACTGGCCGTTGATGCTGGGCACGGTCATGGCCGTGGTCATGGCTTTTCAGTTCTTGGTCAAGACGGAACAGGGGGCCATCAGCCGGGACCTGTTCCTGATCCGCCTGCCCATTGTCGGTCCGCTGTTCG
>OBOI01000306.1_pt1 | contig 18413 bp, 15 predicted proteins | sample 1670151 | NCBI WGS metagenome assembly OBOI01 (sample SAMEA104232303, study PRJEB22302) | sediment metagenome | biome: forest; feature: aquifer; material: sediment | place: USA | collected 2011-08-07 | depth 0.01 m | reverse complement strand
ATGCCGTTAAAGTCGCCGTTGTAGGTGTCGGTGATCACCTTGGGCATATCGCCCTTGGAGATACGATCGACATAATCGGCAGCCACGCTCAACGGTCCGATGACCGCGTCCAAGGTGTCATTAACGCCCTTGACTATCTTCTGGAAGTCACCGTGATGTTTGCCGGCATCCGCCCTAATGGCGAGCTTTCCTTGCACCGCTGCTTGCGACAACATATTGGCATCCGCAATCAACGCCTTGATTGAAACAACCATCCTGCTCATCCCGACAATCACGCTCTTCTCATCCTTGTCCTTGGTGTCGATGGTCATCGACACATCCCCGTCCGCTACCCTGCCGGCTATCTCGGCCACCAAGCTCGGCTCCCCCCCGAGTTTGCGCAACAGCAGGCGGATCACCATGAAAGAAAAAAAGAGGGCGATGATGATGGTCGTTATCAAAATGGCCAACAGCACAAAGGTTTGGTCGGCAATGATCGTGGTAGCCGAGGACTCCGCCGTGCGTGAGTAGTCGGTGGCCAACTTGACCAACTCATCAATGGCTTGGCGGTGGCTCTCATACTCCTTGCGCAGTTCCACCTTGGCCGCCTTAACCCTCTCCTGATCGCCGGCAAGGATGGCGGGGAAGAACTCCCTTTCGGCCTGTTCATAAAAGGCGCGGGCGGGTTGATACGCTTTATTCATCAGGACTTCCTTCATGGACCCTTCGGCCAGGGAGTGTTGCCAAAACCCATGCCGGTCGTCAAACTCCTTGCGCAACCGCGCAAATTTATCCAGGAGTGCCTGCCGTTGTTCAAGGCTTACCCCCTCCTGATCAGCTTCTTGCACGGTCAAATATGACTCCAGGATGTATTCGGGAGGAGGCAGGATATCGGCCAGGAGGTCCTTCCCCTGAACGATATTGGCATAGATGGGACCGTTCACCTTGACCGTATTGATGGCCCTGAAGGCCATTGCGCCAAAGACAACAAATCCCACGAGCATGATGGCGCTGAGCAATACCAGCTGATTTCTGACTTTCATGTCGTTTAACCACTGCATGCCGATTCCTCCCCATAAAGAGTTAGTTGGTTGACTGCATCGCGACCTCTACCCCTGTGGCAGCATCACAACCCAGCGCTCGGGTGCTCACGATGATGGTGTTCGGCACCCTCGGCATTCCGGGCCAGGACCCCGAGATCGAGGATCAAGGCCACGGAGCCGTCCCCCAGGATGGTGGCGCCGGAGAGTCCCTTGACATCTTGGTAGAGCCGGCCCAGGGGTTTGATCACCGTCTGGTGCTCACCCACCACCAAGTCCACCACAAAGCCGATGCTCTGGCCCTGAACCTGGACAATGACGATCTGTTCGATTTCGGGGCGCTGACCGGTGATGGCAAACTGTTCCCTGAGCAAGATATACGGGGTCACCCGCCCCCGCACCCGGGCCAGGTTGCGGCCATGGGTGGCGGCGATATCGGCCCGGGTCAGCTCGATGCACTCCTCCACCGCGGCCAGGGGCAGCACGAAATGGCTCGCGCCAATCTTCACCAGCAGGCTGTCGATGATGGCCAAGGTTAGCGGGATCTTCAAGGTAATGGTGGTGCCCTCCCCCTTGCTGCTGGCGATGGCGATGGACCCACGCAGGCCGTCGATGCCACGCTTGACCACGTCCATGCCCACTCCGCGGCCGGAGACATTGGTCACCTTGGCGGCGGTGGAGAAGCCGGGGGCAAAGATCAGGCCGAAGCACTCCTGGTCGCTCAGCTCGGCCGTGGCGGCAATCACCCCCTTTTCCACGGCCTTGGCCCGCAGCACCTCCCGGTCCAGGCCGGCGCCATCGTCCTGGATGGTGATCAGCACCGAACCGCCGGAGTGTTCGGCCCCGAGCCTGACCGTGCCTGTGGCGGGCTTGCCTGCGGCGCGACGGACCTCGGGCATCTCCACGCCATGGTCAATGCTGTTTCTGATGATATGGACCAAGGGGTCGTTTAACTTCTCGATCACCGTCTTGTCCAGTTCGGTGTCGCCGCCACAGGTCTCCATCTCGATCTCCTTGCCCAACTCCTGGGAGAGGTCGCGCACCAAGCGCTTGAACTTGCTGAAGGTGCTGCCGATGGGGAGCATGCGGATATTCAAGGCGGTATCCCGCAGTTCGGCGGTCAAGCGCTCCACCTCCTCGGCAATGGCGATGAAGGTGGGGTTGCGCAGGGAGTTAGCCACCTGGGTTAGATGGGCCTGGACCGTGACCATCTCCCCCACCAGATTCACCAGTTGATCGAGCCGCTCCGCCGGCACTCGGATACTGGCGGCATCAGCCGCCGATGCCGCAACCCGTTCCTGGCGCTGGTGCTTCACCTCGGTCTGCTCGACCAAGGCGGATTGTACCTTTTCCGGGGTCACCACCCCCTGGTCCACCAGCAGTTCGCCCAAGCGCTGCTGCATGCCCAGGGCCTTCTCTCTTTCGGCGGGGGAGAGGTCGCCGCGCTCGATCAGGATCTGGCCCAGCCGCTTGTAGGCGGGGTCAGAGCTATCGAGATCAGTGCAGGTTGCGCAGTCGATCAGGTCGATCCGCAGTTCGCAGGCGTCCTCCACAAAGATGAAGACATCCTTGATCGCCGCCAGCCCACAGGGGGAGGTGAGGATGATGTCCCAATAGAGGTAGCAGTGCTCGCCATTCAATGCGTCCAAAAGAGGAATATCCTCGAAATGGGCCACCACCTGGCAGCTCCCCAGTTCCCGCAGTTCATTGAGCAGGGCAATGGGGTTGGTACCGCACAACAACAGCTCGCGTTGGGGCCGAAACCGGATGCGCCAGGTGTTGACCCCGGATGGTCCCTCAGCGGTTACCAGTGTGGCGGACACGGCGAGGGCCTCCGGTGGTGGTGATGAGGATGAGGTTGCCTGGGTGAGGGGAGGCGCGGCCCCGGGGGTCAATTGCCGCAGCCCCTGGATCAACGCCTCGCCCTCGGTTCGGTCCACCGCCTCGCCGCTGGACGAGGCTGCCAGCAGCGCGCAGATATGGTCCCGGGATTTCAAGGTCAGGTCCAACAACCCCTTGCTTACCTGCATCCTGCCGTTCCGAACCAGATCGAACACCGTCTCCACCTCGTGGGTAAAGGCGGCAATATCGTCAAAGCCGAACATGCTCCCTGACCCCTTGATGGTGTGCATGGCCCTGAACACCCGGTTGATCAGGCCGATGTCCTCCGGCCTCTCCTCCAGCTCCAAGAGAGAGGTCTCCAGTTCGGCAAGCAGCTCCCCGGCCTCTTCCCGAAAGGTTTCCTTGGCGTCATCCATCATGGCGAACTCCTTCGCTCTTGCGTGCAAAAAACAGGACAGGCGCGGCCATCCGGAAGGCCCCTAATAACGCTCGAACTCATCATCAAGGGCATCGAGGCCAGCTGGGTCATCCATCTGCAAACTGGCCCCGGTGGTTGCTGGCGTCCGTTGTTCCAGCCTCATGTTGACCTGGGCGATCCGCGGTTGGCTAGCAGGGCTCTTACCCTCCCGCCCCGCTCTTCTCCCCGAGAAGGTCGACCTCCGGCCTGGAGCACCATGCCCATGAATATCGACCTTGAAGAAGGAGATGATGCCTTGCAGCTGCTCGGCCTGGGATGAGAGCTCCTCGGCCGTGGAGGACATCTCCTCCGAGGCCCCGGCGTTCTGCTGGATCACCTGATCCAGTTGCTGGATCGACTTGTTGATCTGCTCGGCCCCGGTGTCCTGTTCCCTGCTGGCGGCCGTGATCTCCTGCACCAATTCGGCGGTCTTCTGGATATCGGGCAGCATCTTGCGCAACATGTTACCGGCGGTCTCGGCCACTTCCACGCTGACCGACGACAGGCGCGAGATCTCGGCCGCCGCAACCTGGCTGCGCTCCGCCAGTTTCCTGACCTCGGAGGCCACCACCGCAAACCCCTTGCCGTGCTCGCCGGCCCGAGCCGCTTCAATGGCGGCATTCAGGGCCAGGAGGTTGGTCTGACGGGAAATCTCCTCAATGATCGAGATCTTGCTGGCGATCTCCTTCATGGCCGCCACCGTCTGCGCCACCGCCTTGCCCCCCTCCTGGGCGTCCAATGCCGACTTGGTGGCAATCTTGTCGGTCTGCATGGCGTTATCGGCGTTCTGCTTGATATTCGACGACATCTCTTCGATGGAGGAGGAGGCCTCTTCGGCAGCCGCCGCCTGCTCGGTGGCCCCTTGGGACATCTCTTGGGCGTTGGCGGCCAATTGCTGGCTACCACCGGCCACATTGTCGGCGGAGGACTTGACCTCCATGACCACCTCCTTGAGTTTATCAACCATGGCATGCAACGCTGCCATCAACTCATCCTCGGGACCGCGCTGTTTCAGGTCAACCAGCAGATTGCCCTTGGCCACCTCCCGGGCATTGGCGGTGATGGCGTTTAGGGCCTCAACCATCCGCTGCATGGCGACGATGAGACTCCCCTGGTCCTTGCCTCTGATGTCGATGGCCTTGGTCAGGTCCCCCACTGCCACCCTGCGGACGATGGCGACGACCTCGGCCGGGTCGCCACCAAGTTGCCCCAGGATGTTGCCAATGAGGAGCCAGGTAAAGAGCGAGGCAAAGAGAAAGGCACCGATACAGACCCCAACCGCCACCTTGATGGTGGCGTCCCGGGTGTGGTCATACAACTCATCCCCGGCCGCGGACTCCTTGGTCAGGGAGTCGGCAATCCGCATCAGCGGGTTAGTGGTATTCTCGCGCAGACCGTCGATCACCCCGTCAATCCGACGGATCTCGTCCACATTGGCGGCCGCGCCCTTTTCCAGCTCCGGGAGCTGCTGTTTTTCAAAGGCCGCCATGTACTCCCCATAGGCCGTGGCAAACTCTTCGGCCCACTGCCGCTCCGCCGCAGTATCCGCCGTTTCCCTGGTCAAGGCGATGTCCCTCAGGGCAGCAGCCTTGGCCTCCTGAAACTTCTTCGCACTCTCAGTCAGGTCACGGTTGATGACGGCATCGGCGATGATCCCGTACATGGCCTGGACATGGACCTCGACCTCTTCGATAGCACTCAAGTCCCTGCCGCGTTTCGCCCCTTGGTCCTGGAGCTCGCCCATCCGCCCGAACTGTTTAATCTGGTAGACCGCGCCCCCGCAAAAGAGCACAATGATCAACCCAATGCCCAGGTACAGTTTGCTCGCCATCTTCATGGTGCGTAACCAGTTCATCCTTCCCACCTCTCTTCGGTTAAGGTTGTGCCCCTGCCTTGTTGTCGGCCTCGTTCATCCCAGCAATTTCCTGATCACCGCCGCCAGCTGCTCGGGCTTAAACGGCTTGACGATCCAGCCACTGGCCCCTGCCGCCTTCCCCTCCGCCTTCTTGCCGTCCTGGGACTCGGTGGTCAGCATGACAATGGGGATGAACCTGTTTAAGCTGCTGCCGCGCACCCCCTTGATCAGGCCGATGCCGTCCACATTGGGCATGTTTAGGTCGGTGAGCAGGAGATCCACCTTGTGGGTGGCCAACTTGGCAAGGGCATCCTGGCCATCCACGGCCTCGATAACCTCATGGCCCTGCTGCCTGATGGTGAAGGCCACCATCTGCCGGATACTGGCCGAATCATCGGCGGTCATGATCACTTTACTCATCAGTGGCTCCCCCCGAACCAGATGCACGGGTTGTTGTGGTTAAGCCGGCAGGGGCCGGGACGTTCCGACCCGGCGGCGACGATCAGCTGGCGCAAGGCCTCAATGCCCGCGCCCCGCGCGCTCAGGCGCCGGCCCTCGGTGGCTGCCGTCTTGCAAGCCGAGCAGAGGATCTGCAAGGTGGTGATATCCACCTCCACCCCCGCGGCAAACTCCACCTCCACCGTGGCGGCACTGGCCAAGGCCTGGCGCAGACAAAGGGAAAAGTCGGTGGCATTGGCAATGGTCAAGTGGTCACCCGTGCTGATGACCAGGGTGCCGTCATCCCGGCATTGCCTTGCAAACCCTGGATTATCCATGCTGTCATCCTCCTCGCTTTAATCGTTAAAAGAGATCGGCATTATCGCCGCATTCACTGCCGCCCGCGACCAGGCGGCCATTGGCCCCACCCCTGTCCAACCGCGGCAGGGGCCAGGTCCAGAAGCACCCGCGGATTTGTCGGATCAGCATCGCCCCTCTCCAGAGCCTTGCTTGCTTGCCATAGCTTCATGAAAGAGTGACCTCCCGGATCATTTTGTCGACAAAGGCCCGCAGTCGCTCCTCGGAGACCCTCCCCATCAGCCGCCCATGCTCCAGGCCGTTCAGGATAAAGATGAAGATGGGGGTGCCGAAGAAATGAAACTCGTCAAAGAAGAATTCGAGATCATCCTCCTGGACCACGCAAAACGCCACGGACTCGAACTCCTGGCTCAACTGCTCAAGGGAGAGGGCGCTCTCGCCAGGTGCACCCGGGTGTTTAAAAAAGCAGAGGAGCGTCGGCCGGGATGAGGGGAGCACCGCGTGTGCATACTCTTCGCTGTTGATGGTGACAAACGCCATGGCCACTCTCCCGATCAAGATTGTCGCTTTCGCAAAAACAGCTCAATCGACGCCGGCTTGCCCCGTAACACCTTGAAATTACATTGACAGATGGTCAGCTTGATTCCATCGCGATTACCCCTGTCCGCCGCCTGCCCCACCTATAACCAAAAGGCGTGCCAGTAGCGCACGAAGGGCGGGAACAAAGGCATAAGGGTAATGAAAACAGAAGGGTGGCAAGCGGGTGAGCAGAGGGAGAGCGGGCAAGCGGGGCGCACGATATGTATATTTTGTACAGTTATGCCTAGACACTACTGTACAAAATATACATCAAGATAGGCTCAGTTGATCGCCATAATCAGCAAGCGGCTAAGCCGGTGATGGGTGGGAAGAGTCAGGGGGGGGGGAAGGAGGTCAGCTGTCGCGCTCGGCTGCGACGGCGAACTCCCGGATCTTTTTGTACAGGGTGGCACGACTCACCTTCAAGATCTTGGCGGTCTTGGCCTTATTGCCACCAGTCTGTCCCAGGGCGGCGAGCAGGGCCTCGCGGGTGAGGGTGCGGGCCGGTTGGCGATCATCCACGGCAGGTGTTGCGTCGCCGGCCACCAGGTCCTTGGGCAGGTCCTCGGGGTGCAACCGCGGACCTGCGGAGAGCAAGATGGCATGTTCCACCACGTGCTTCAACTCCCGGATGTTGCCTGGCCACGGATAGCCCATGAGGATGGCGAGGAACTCCGGGGTGCCACCGGTAATCGTTTTATGAAATTTTTTATTGAACAAGGCGAGGAAGTGGTCGACGAGCAAGGGGATATCCTCCATGCGCTCCCGGAGCGGCGGCAGATGAATCACCATCACCTTCAAGCGGTAGTAAAGGTCCTCCCGGAACAGCCCCTCCCGCACCTTGCGCGCCAGATCGGCATTGGTGGCGGCAAAGACCCGGACATCGGCCCGCCGCGTCTGCGACTCGCCCACCCGCTCATACTCCTTGATCTCCAGGAAACGCAACAACTTCAGCTGGATACGGGGCGAGATATCGCCGATCTCATCCAACAACAGGATCCCACCCTCGGCGGCCTGGATGCGCCCGGCCCGATCCTTCACCGCCCCGGTAAAGGCGCCGCGCACATGACCGAACAGCTCGCTCTCCAGCAGGTTCTCAGGCAAAGCAGCGCAGTTGACCTTGATCAGGGGCTTGGCGGCGCGGTTGCCGCTGGCGTGCAGGGTCTCCACCAACAGCTCCTTGCCAGTGCCGGACTCGCCGGTGATCAGCACCGTGGTGTCGACGGAGGCCAGCTTGCGGACATTGCCGTAGATCTCCCGTAGCTGCGGACAGGTGCCGATCAACTGGCGGAACCGACGCCGCTCCTGGAGTTGACTCTCCAGGTCCGCCAGACGGGTGATGTCGTGGATGACCAGCAAGGCGCCGGCGCTGTGCATGGCGTCATCGCGCAACAAGGAGGTGCTGACCAGCACCACCTGCACGAGCTGCTCGTTGTGACGGATCTCGATCCGGTAGTCGCTTACCGCCTCCCGGGTGGCAAGGGTGTTGTTGAGCACCGTGCGGCACTCCTCCTGAAACCTGCTACCAACGGCTGGAAAAGGCTTGCCGATGGTGAACTCCAGGTTGCGCAGGGAGTGCGCATTACCATGGGTAACCACCATGGCCCCATCCACCGAGAGGATGCCGTCCGGGATGTTCTGAAAGACGGCCTCCAGGGCCGCCTGGGTCTGGTGCAGTTCGCGAGTGCGCAGCCCCACCATCGCTTCGAGATTGGCGGAGTGTTGCCGCAACTCCCCCTCGGCACGCAGCCGGTCGATGGCCCGACCCATCCGTTCGGCAATCTCCTTGATCAGGGCCTGATCCTCCTCGGGAAAGAGCTCTCCCTCCTCGCCCGCCACCTCCTGGGTGTAACAGACCGTGAGCGCGCCGACCTCCCGCCCTTGCGCCAGGATGGGGTGGGTCAGGGACCACGGGGTCTGGCGGAAACCCGCGCCGGCATAGACCGCTGCCCCATGGCGAAGTTGGACCACGGCCAACCGCGGCTGGCGCAGCGCCGGCGGGATGATGGCGATGGTTGCCTGAAAGATCTCCTCCAGCAACGCCTTTTTTTGTTCGACAATGCTGGAGACCTGGTAGAGGCAGTGCAGTTCGCGGACCCGCTTTTCGAGATCAGCGGACTTGGCCTTGAGTGCCTCCTCCACCCCGTGCCGCCGGGCCAGCTCGCGATGGTATTCGGCCAGCAGCGCTCGCTCCCGCAAGATGCGCATGATCTTGGCCCGCAAGGCATCCTTGATGAACGGCTTTTCCAGATAGTCGGTGGCCCCTTCCCGGATGACATCCGTGAAGGTGTAGGTCTGGCTGTAGCCGGTCATCAGGATGACGTCGGTTGCCGTATACTCTCGGCGGATGGTGCGCAGGAGTTCAAGCCCGTCGATCCCCGGCATCTGGATGTCCGAGATAACGATGGCAAAGGGCTCCGCCGTGAGCAGGGCCAGGGCCTGCACGCCGTCACCGGCGGAGGCAAAGGCAAAGCCTAAGCGCTCCAGGCACCGCTCCAGCATGGCCAGGTGCTCGCTGTCGTCATCCACCAACAGGAATTTACCGTTGGCGAGTTGGTCGCTATTGTCGTTGGAAGTCATGGTGATCATTGCCGCCGCCCGCGGGATGGCTGGTCGGGGTAGTCATGGGGGCGCCCGCGCCAAGGGCCTGTTGGGCTCAAACCATCAAGCTCATCGGCAGCATACCGAGCCCGTTTCCGTGTGTCAATGCCCGGGACCATCGACCCAGGGTCCCGTCAAAGTCGTGGGCACAATGAGTATCGTTCCCACGCTGGAGCGTGGGAACGATGACGCTTTCCCATTGTCCTTGGCCGGTCACAGTGCTATAGAGATCACCACGACCTTGCCATGCAACCTCTGACCCCAGGACACCGTTAGCCCATGAGCCAATTCTTTCGCGCCAGCGTCGGCGCGGTGATCATCAATTCCAGGGGCCAGGTCCTGGCCCTGGAACGCACGGACCACCCAGGGGCGTGGCAGTTCCCCCAGGGCGGCATCGACGACGGGGAGGAGCCCTTGACCGCGGTCTATCGGGAGGTGGAGGAGGAGACCGGCATCCCTGCCAACGCCCTCGCCCTCATCCGTCAACACCCGCGCCTCCTCTCCTACGAACTCCCCCTTCAGTGGCGCGGCGAAAAGGTGGGCCGGGGGCAGACCCAACGCTGGTTCCTCTTCCGGCTGTTGCACGAGGACGCCATCCAGCTCCCCTCCCCCGGCGAGTTTAGCCACTGGCGCTGGCTTCGCTTTGCCGAACTGCTGCCCCTGGTTGCCCCCTTTCGCCAAGAGATCTACCAAGCCCTGGCCCACGAGTTCGGCGAGACCCGTGGCTAAGCGCCCGCCCCATGATAATGGTTGACGCGGGTAGGCCTGAAAAGCTACACTCCCCCCATGCCTAAATCCCCCCTGGACACCTTAAAAGAGGTCTTTGGTTACACCACCTTCCGCCCCTTCCAGCAAGAGATTGTCGAGCGCGTGATCAACGGCGAGGACCTCTTTGTGCTGATGCCCACCGGCGGCGGCAAATCCCTCTGTTATCAACTCCCGGCCCTGCACCGGCCCGGGGTGGCCCTGGTGGTGTCGCCGCTGATCTCCCTGATGAAGGATCAGGTGGATGCCCTGATCGCCGCCGGGGTCCGGGCCGCCGCCTACAACTCCCAGCTCACCGCCGTGGAGGCCCGTCAGGTCCTGGCCCGCCTGCACAACGGCGAGCTTGACCTCCTCTATGTCGCCCCGGAGCGGTTGATGACCCCGGCCTTTTTGGAACGGTTGAGGGAGATCGAAATCTCCCTGTTCGCCATCGACGAGGCCCACTGCATCTCCCAGTGGGGTCACGACTTCCGCCCCGAGTACCGCCAGCTCTCCCGCCTGCGCGAGGCCCTGCCCGGACCGCCGATCATCGCCCTCACCGCCACGGCCGAGCCCCACACCCAGAAGGACATCCTGAGCGGGCTGAACCTCGGGCACGCCCGTTCGTTCATCACCGGTTTCGACCGCCCCAATATCCGCTACACGGTGATGGACAAGGTCAAGCCGGCAAGCCAGCTGCTTACCTTCCTCAAGCTGCACCAGGGTGAGTCGGGCATCGTCTACGCCCTCAGCCGCAAACGGGTGGAGACGGTGGCCGCCGACTTGAACCGGGCCGGGGTCAAGGCCGGTGCCTACCACGCCGGCCTCTCCCCCCAGCTGCGCAAACAGGTGCAGGACGCCTTCCAGCGGGACGAGGTGCAGGTGGTGGTGGCCACCGTGGCCTTTGGCATGGGCATCGACAAATCCAACGTTCGCTTCGTGGTCCACTACGACCTGCCCAAGAACATCGAGAGCTACTACCAGGAGACGGGACGGGCCGGCCGCGACGGTCTGCCCGCCGAGGCCCTGCTGCTCTTCGGTTACGGCGACATCGCCATCGCCCGCGGCCTGATCGAGCAGGGGGGCAATCAGGAGAGGAAGCGCATCGAGTTGCAGAAGCTGAACACCATGGTGGGTTTCGGCGAGGCCCAGAGCTGCCGGCGGCGGATCCTGGTCGGCTACTTTGGCGAGAAGCTGGAGGCCGATTGCGGCAACTGCGACATCTGCCTCAACCCGCCCGAGATGATCGACGTCACCGAAGAGGCCAGGAAGGCCCTCTCCTGTGTCTTTCGCGTGGGCCAACGCTTCGGCATCGGCCATGTCATCGATGTCCTACGCGGCTCCAAGAACCAGCGGATCATGCAACTGGGCCACGACCGAGTCTCCACTTACGGCATCGGCAAGGAGAGGGATCAAGAGTTTTGGGGGGCGCTGCTCAGGCATCTGGTGCAGCACGGCTTCTTGCACCAAGACCTGGACAACTACTCGATCCTCACCCTGACCGAGGCGGCGCGGCCCCTGCTCCAGGGCCACACCACCCTGACCATGGCCCAACCCCGCACCCGGCCGCTGCCCGCCGCCAAGGGTGCGGCGAAGAAACGGGCCACCACCTTTAGCTATGACCAAGGGCTCTTCGACCGCCTGCGGGCCTTGCGCAAACGGCTGGCCGATCAGGAGGGGGTGCCCCCCTTTGTCATCTTCAGCGATGCCACCCTGGCGGAGATGGCGGCCAAGGTGCCCCAAGACCGAGAGGCCCTGCTCATGATCAACGGGGTCGGCCACCACAAGCTGGAGCACTATGGCGAGCAGTTTTTGGAGCAATTACGAATGACGAATTGAGAATTACGAATGAACAGCGGTAGCATCGATCCTTCGTCATCCATCCTCAATAATGTTGGGTTTCGTGCCTCAACCCAACCTACTACTCAACCCAACCTACTACTACTCTCAGCTCTTGCGACCGAGCGGGTTTTTTTTGGGCGTATCTTGCTGGCTATCATCTTTTTTGGCATGATAGCCAAATCCGTATAATAATTAGTTATGTGAAAGGAGGAAAATTATGAACATATTTCGTACCAATGTTTTAATTGTTGTGTTTTTATTATGCAGTATGGCGCACTCTGCTGAGAGTGCTGAATGGCTTGGGGAATATGTAGGCAGTGGGATACCAGGGTATGAAATAGTAAAGTCATTTATAAAAACTATTTCTAGCTCAGGTGGCCCAACAGAGGATAAACTTCCAAGAGCTTCTGAACTCGCAATAGCTTGCAAAAAGGAGGGCGGTAAGGCAATTGTAAATGTTCGTCTTGTATATTCGTTAGGGGAAGTAACTTGGAAGGAAAAAGATGGTTCAATGACAAATATATCACCTGGTGCTACTGGTATAGCATATGGTGATTGTGTCTCTGAAGTTAAGAAACAGAATAGTGTGTTTCAATGATTCTGTTATGAACAATAACAAAAAAATAACACAAGAAGGTACAACATAAAATTATTTACAAAAATGGTTTTGTTTTTTTTAACACAGGTTGTAGTAATAAGTGTTGTCTGTCAATCTTCTGTCACAATATTGAAGCCGGTGGGCAAGCCGTGTTGCAGGAAGCGCCGGATGAATTCGACGGTGTCCATGGTGGTCCGGCGCGGCCGGTTACTCTCCTTCTCGCGGTAGGTGAAGGTGCCGTCGCCATCCTTGACGCCGACGATCCTGAAGTCGGAGATGGCTACTCGGAAGAGGTAGGGGGGGGCAAGATCCTTGTAGGTGGCCTCGCCGTCGCCCACGGCCTGGGAGTTGACACTTTCCCCCTTCGTTGTATTTTGGGTTGCCTTTCCGTATCCAAATAGATACAATAAACTGATGAATACATTGATCCGCACCGCTGAGTTCGACGCTTGGCTGAGCGGCCTGAAAGACAAGGTGGGACGAGCCCGAATCGTACAGCGCATGGATGCCGCCATGGCCGGCAACTTCGGCGACTCCGAGCCAGTTGGCAAGGGCGTTTCAGAGATGCGTATCCACGTTGGCCCAGGCTATCGGGTCTACTACACACGGCGGGGGGAGGTAGTCTACCTGTTGCTTCTGGGGGGAGACAAATCCAGCCAGAAGCGAGACATCAAACGCGCCATCGAGATGGCACGAAATTTACGATAGGAGCGTACCATGACGAACCTTGCCCCATTTGACGCTGTCGATTATTTGACCGACGAAGAGACCATTGCGGAATACCTCACTGCTGCGCTGGAAGACCCTAATCCCGACATGTTCCTGGTCGCGGTCAAAAATGTGGCCCGAGCCCGCGGCATGACACAGTTAGCTAAAGACGCCGGGTTAGGGCGCGAAAGTCTCTATAAGGCTTTAGCCCCCGGTGCAAAACCCCGCTATGATACGGTGCTGAAACTGCTGCACGCGCTTGGCGTGAAGTTATCCGCATCGCCACTGCATGCTTGATGTGAAAATACGGCCAAGGGTCAGACCAAGCTAATTGATTGATATTTAACAAAATAACGCTGTTGAACTCAGTGTTGTCCGGATAAAAAATAGGCCGTGGACCTGGAGCCAAATGGAAAAAGAAAGGGTAACACCCCTTAAAAGAGGGCAATAAAGAGGGTAATAGCGAAAACCAATAGAAAAAGAACCCCCGTAAACAATGAACGGAAAACGGTGGTCGAACTTTTTTTCAGAAAAATGAGGAAAAGGGCATCGGCTTAGAGAGGTGCCGCGAGCCTGGCACCCAGCCAAGGCATCAAGCGGACAAGCCGGTTATGCCATCGTTCATCATCATCCATTCGTAATTCGTAATTTTTAATTCGTCATTCATTCCCCCCCTCACGAGGTTCTCCCATGATCTACACCATCACCCTGAATCCGGCCCTGGATCGGACCCTGTGGGTCAAGACCATCAATCCCGACGATTGCAACCGCATTGAGAGCGAACAGCTCTACGCCGCCGGCAAGGGGATCGATGTCTCCAAGGCGTTGACAACCTTCGGGATCAACAACAAGGCCTTGGGTTTTGTGGGCGGCTTTGCCGGAGAGGAGTTGGAAGGACTGCTGATCAACGAGGGGATTGCCTGCGATTTCGTGCGGATATCGGGCCGCACCCGCACCAACATCATCGTCAATGACATGGGGAGCGGCACCCAGACCCTGTTCAACGCCAAGGGTCCGACCATCACCGCCTACGAGTTGATGCAGATCATCCACAAGATCGAGAATCTCACCGACCCGGCCTATGTGGTGATCAGCGGCAGCCTGCCCCTGGGGGTCAACCCCGAGATCTATCGCAAGATCGTGGAGATCGTCCAGGGCAAGGGGGCGCGGGCCATCCTGGATACCGACGGCGAGGCCCTGGTGGTCGGCTTGAAGGGGCTACCCACCATCATCAAGCCGAACATCCATGAACTCGGCCGGCTCACCAACCGCCTCCTGGGCAGCCTGGAGTCCGTCATCGCAGCCGCCCACGAGATCCGCGAGCGGGGGATCAAGATCGTCTTGGTATCCATGGGCGAACGAGGGATGCTGTTGGTCAGCGATGACGGCCAATACCTGGTCAAGCCACCCACCGTGGAGGTGAAGAACAAGATCGGGGCCGGAGACTCGGCCGTGGCCGGCTTTGTCTACGGCCTCCATACCGGCAACGACCCCATCCACTCCCTCACCTACGCCGTGGCCGCCGGCACCGCCACCATCCTCCAGTCCGGCACCGCCCTCTGCACCCCCCACGACTTCCACCGCCTCCAGGCCAAGCTGGTGGTGGAGGAGGTGTAGTCAAGTCACCCCTGATACCCCTTCAATTCGAAGGTCTTTTTGTAGGGGCTGATCTGGATGTGGTAGTAGCGGTTTTGCGGCATGTAGATATAGGGCACCTCCTCCTGGTGGCGAAAGACAAAGTAGGAGAGGATCATGCGGTTGACCGCCTGGTGGCCGACGATCATGATGTTGTCTTCGTAGTTGTTTAAGTAGAGCACCTTTTTGATCCCCCGCTGGATCCGTTTCTCCATGGTCGCGTACCCCTCCCCTTGCGGATAGACGTACCCGTACTTGTTTCCTTTTCTGGCCATGGCCACGTCGGGGAGCTGCTCACTGATCTCCTGGTAGGTCATGCCCTCGCAGATGCCGGCATCGATCTCGTTGAACTCCGGCAGGGAGATGATGGAGCAGTTGTCCTGGCGCTGGGCAATGGGGAGGGCGGTCTGCAGGGTACGCTGGTGGTTGCTGCGAAAGATGATCGGGATCCGCCACGGGGTAAAGTACTCGGCCAAGGCCCTGGCCTGGGCCTGCCCCCGTGCCGTGAGCTCGGGATCGCCGCCGATCCGCCCTTCCAGATTGAAGGCGGTCTCCCCATGACGCACCAGGAAGAGATTGCGCACGGTGCGGGTGGTGATCAGGTCGCGGATGCGATCGTAGTAGGGCACCAGTCCGGAGATGTGCTCCTCCAGAATACGTCCCTCGAATGACTCCACCACGATGCGGTTTGGCTCCTCGGCCAGGGGTTCGGAGACCCTCTCGTAGTGGGAGATGCGCTTAAAAAAGCTGTCCAGGGCCTCCTCCGGACAGAGGTGGCCGAACTCCTGCAAGGAGAGTTTGCGCTCCAGGTTGGCCTCCTTGACCTCTTCGTCGGTGTTGATGCACTCCACAAAGAGCACCGGGATCTCGGGGAAGGTGGCGCTGATCATCGCCCGCCGCGCCCGGGTGACATTGCTGGCATCGATGATGGCCACCTGCCCCCCCGCGTCCAGAAAGGCCCGGGCCTGATCCAGGTTGAGCCGGGCATAGCGCTCGCGCAGGGTCACCCCCTCGCGGTTCTCCGGGGAGAAGAACTCCGGGGAGGAGGTGTTGCCCCGGGAGAGGTTGCGCCGCAACTCCCCATTGTTGAAGATCCGCGCCTTGACCTCATCAAGCTCGAAGGCGGATGCAATCTTGCGGGCCATCGTCGATTTGCCCCGGGCCGGCAGGCCCACCATGGCAATCACTGATTTGCTGATCATAAGTCACCTCTCGTTATCTCATCAAGGGGGAAGCTTTGACGGTTTCATAAATTCGTGACGGTCAGCATAAGGACTTGAGTTCCCTGGCGGTTGTGGAGTATCCTCAACTAAAATAGGCGCGTCAAGTCCGTCCCGACTGTTGTCAACCGACCTTCACGGGGAAAATCATGACCCATAAAAACCCTTCTCTTACCCTCGCCAGTATAGCCTTTTTCTTCCTCGCCTTGGCCTTTTTTTTCATGCTCGCGCCTTATGCCGCGCGGGCGGCGGGCACGGAGAAGATCACCATCGGTCTGGTGCCGGAGATGAATGTCTTCAAGCAGATGCAACGCTTCCAGCCCTTGGCCACCTATCTCAGCGAACAATTCAAGATCCCGGTGGAACTCTCCATCCTCAGTCGTTACGGCAACATCATCGAACGCTTCCAGGACTCCAATATTGACGCGGCCTTCCTGGGCTCCTTCACCGGGGCCTTGGCGATCTCGCAACTGGGGGTGGAGCCCATTGCCCGGCCGATCAACAGCGACGACACCAGCACCTATTGCGGCTACATCTTTGTGCGCAAGGATTCCGGCATCAAAACCGTGGCCGACATGCGGGGCAAGAGCTTTGCCCTGGTGGAGAAGGCCACCACCGCGGGTTACGTCTTCCCCCTGGCCTTTCTCAGACGCCACCAGGTAAACGATATTGATACCTATCTGAGATCTTACTCGTTCACCGGCAGCCATGATGCCGCCATTTCCGCCGTGCTTGCGGGCAAGGCCGATATCGGGGCGGCCAAAAACACCGTCTTTGACATAATCAAAAAAACGAACCCCAGGGTAGAGCAAGAGATCGACATCATCGCCACCTCGCCCCGGGTCCCCTCCAACGGTCTCTGTGTCAGGCCGGACATGGCCCCGGCCACCAAGGCGAGATTGCGCCAGGAACTGCTCGACCTCCATCACAGCAGCCGCGGCAAGGAGATCCTCCAGGCCATGAGCTATAAAGGGTTTATCAAGACCGCCAAGGAGGACTATCAGCCGGTCTTTGATCTGGCCGCTGAGGCGGGGATCTCGCTGACGGGCTACAATTACCGCAACCAATGAAAAGACAAATCATCCTGGGCTTCTTCTTCATCTTCCTGATCTTCGGTGTCGGGTCGGCGGCCATCATCAACAACCTCCTGCGCTCCACCAGCAGCCTGCAAACTCTGCTTAATCTCCACAGGATCGAGGACATGCGGCAAAACCTCAATCTGCGGGTGCAGAAGGTCCAATCCTATGTCTACATGCCGGCGCTGCAGTTCTCCAACAACCTTGACGAAATCATCGCGAACATCCATGGCTTGGAAACGTCTACCCAGAGCTGCTTGCACTGCCACCATGAGCAGGCGGTGGCCAACGACATCAGTTACACCCAAGAGCTGATCCGCGATTACGAAGAGAAGCTCAGCTACATCATCACCTCGGCCAGTAATGACAACTGGCGCAGCGACAACCAAAAACAGGCAATCAAACTCGCCGACACCATCATCAGTCATGTCCAGGAGATGGTCAACCGGGCCGCCGCCACCCTGCAGCGTAAGACCAATGTGGCGATGCAGCAGGTCAAAAAGACATACCTCTTTCTCTCCATCACCATGGTCTGTACCGTGCTCATGGCCCTGTTCGTGGGACAACACCTCACCAAGAAGATCACCACCCCCATCGACAAGCTCCTCTTGGCCACCAAGAAACTGACCACCGGCGAGTTGGGCTACACCACCGACTATCTGGGCACCGAGGAGTTTGTCCAGTTGCAGAAGAGCTTTAACGCCATGAGTCTCGCCTTGGCGGACAAGGATCAGGAGAACCAAAAGTTGACCTTGGCCCTGCAAAACAAGATCGACGAACTCAGCCACACCCACCAGCAACTGATCATCTCCGAAAAGCTGGCCTCCCTGGGCAAACTGGCCGGGGGCATCGCCCATGACTTCAACAATATCCTCTGCGGCATGTTGGGTTACATCTCCCTGCTCAAGGTCCAGTTCCGCGGCCAAGAGAGCGCCACCGATAGCCTCGCCATCCTGGAAAAGGCCGCCATCCGCGCCTCGCACCTGGTGAAAAAGCTGCAATCCTTTGCCGGTCACCAGGAGTATGTGGAACTCCCGGTCAACATGAATGAGGTGGTCCTGGCCGTGCACCAAGCCCTGCGCGCGGCCTTTGCCCAAAATTACCAATTGACCCTGGACCTGGATCAAGGCCTAGCCCTGGTCAATGGCGATTACGCCGGGCTGAAGGAGCTGCTCTACAACATCTGTGAAAACTCCATTGAGGCCCTTGCCGGCGATGGTCAGGGGGTCATGACCATTGTCACGCAAAACCATCAAGGCCTTACCCCCTGGAGTGACCACATAGCCCTCCCCGAGCAGGGCTATGTCAAGATCTCGATTACGGACAATGGCCAAGGGATCCAAGAGGATAACCTGCAGAAGATCTTTGACCCCTATTTCTCCACCCGCGAGCGCAGCGCCAGACGCGGCATGGGCCTGGGGATGGCCATCGCCTTCTCCATTGTCAAAAAGCACCAGGGGTATATCTATATCGACTCCGTC
>OBOI01000304.1_pt1 | contig 18513 bp, 11 predicted proteins | sample 1670151 | NCBI WGS metagenome assembly OBOI01 (sample SAMEA104232303, study PRJEB22302) | sediment metagenome | biome: forest; feature: aquifer; material: sediment | place: USA | collected 2011-08-07 | depth 0.01 m | reverse complement strand
GGTCTCGGGATTGGTGGTCACAAAGGGAGTGGAGAGGAGATAGAGGGGGTCGTAGATCTCCTTCATCACCGCGATGGCTCGCTCGCTCTCCACGCCGATGACCACCCGATCGGGCCGCATGAAGTCGTTGATCGCTGCCCCTTCGCGCAAGAACTCGGGGTTGGAGACCACGTCGAACTCGGCCGCCGGATTGGTCTCGGCAATGACCCGCGCCACTTGGCGGGCCGTGCCCACCGGCACCGTGCTCTTATCCACCACCACGGTATACCCTTGCAGGTGGAGCGCCAGGTCCCGGGCCGCCGCGTAGATATAGGTGAGATCGGCATAGCCGTCCCCCCGCCTGGACGAGGGGGTGCCCACGGCGATAAAGACCGCCCGGGCCTTGGCCACGGCGCTCTTCATATCGGTGGAGAAGGTCAACCGCCCTTCGGCGACATTCTTGCGCACCAAGGCCTCAAGCCCGGGCTCATAGATGGGGATGCCTCCATCCTTAAGGAATTTGATCTTGGCCTCGTCCTTATCCATACAGATGATCTGATGGCCAAACTCCGCCAGACAGGCACCGGTGACCAGGCCCACATAGCCGGTACCGATCATGGTGATTTGCATGAGTACTCTCCTTTTTGTAACGCCTCGAGGTTGTTCAGGCTGTAGCTAGTACAGGCTGTAGGCTATAGGCTGTTAGGTAAAAAAAACGGCCCACGGGATGGCCTCGCACGGCCCAATGCTCGTTTTTCTCTGTGGCTAACAGTCTAAACAGCTACAGCCTATAGTCTATAGCCCTGAGCTGTTACCATAGTATTCAAGATACCAGTCAACGAACAGCTGCAGGCCGGTCTCGATTGAAGTGGATGGCCGGAATGCGAACTCTTGGGTCAAGTCGTCGATATTGGCGTAGGTCTCCTTGACATCCCCATTCTGCATGGGCAAAAACTCCTTTACGGCCTTGCGGCCCAGGCACCCCTCCAGCACCTCGATAAAGCGCATGAGCTCCTCCTGCTGGTTGTTGCCGATATTATAGATGCGGTAGGGGGCCCAGCTGCTACCGGGATCGGGGAGCTCCCGGTCCCAGACCGGATTGGGGGATGGCGGCCGGCCGATGATCCTGACTACTCCTTCGACGATGTCGTCGATGTAGGTGAAGTCGCGCCGCATCTTCCCTTCATTAAAGACCTTAATCGGCTCACCTTTCAGGATCGCTTTGGTGAACAGAAAATAGGCCATGTCCGGCCGTCCCCACGGCCCATAGACGGTGAAAAAACGTAGCCCCGTGCAGGGCAGGCCGTAGAGGTGGCTGTAGGCATGGGCCATCAACTCGTTGGCCTTTTTGGTGGCCGCGTAGAGGGAGACCGGGTGATCGACGTTGTCATGGACGGAAAAGGGCATGCGGGTGTTGCCACCATAGACGGAACTGGAGGAGGCAAAGAGCAGATGGCCTACCTGAGTGTGGCGGCACCCCTCCAGAATATTGGCAAAGCCCACCAGGTTGGCGTCCACATAGGAGTTGGGATTCTCAATGGAGTAGCGCACCCCGGCCTGGGCCGCCAGATTCACCACGGCGTGGAAGCGGTGGCGACTAAAGAGCTCCGCCATCAAGGGACGATCAGCGATATCCCCGGGGACAAAGGTAAAGGACTGGTCCTTGATGAGGGCGAGCCTGGCCTGCTTCAGGGCCGGGTCGTAATACCCATTCAGGTTGTCGATACCGACCACCCACCACCCCTCGGCCAATAGCCGCCGGCTCAAAAAATTGCCTATAAAACCGGCCGCGCCGGTGATCAGTATGGTCTTCATCCGAGTTACAAGTGCGCAACATACCAGTGGGCTGCCAGATCAAGACCGGCAGCAACCGAGTACTGGGGGGCAAACCCCAACAGCTCTCTGGCCTTGGAGATATCGGCCAGGGAGTGCAGGACATCCCCGGCCCGGAACTCCCGATAGATGGGTTCCATGCTCTTGGCCACAGGTACAAATTGGACCACCCGTTCCCGGATCTCGGCAAAGAGTTCATTCAATGTGGTGCGCTCACCAAAGGCTACATTGTAGACCTGATTCACTGCCTGCTCATTGTCGGTGCATGCCGCCAGGATGTTGGCTTGGACAGTATTGTCGATATAGCAAAAATCTCGACTGGTCTTGCCCGTCCCGTTGATATACAACTCCTGACCACGGACCATCCCGGCAAACCATTTGGGGATGACCGCGGCATAAGCGCCATTCGGGTCCTGACGCTTGCCAAAGACGTTAAAATACCGCAATCCGATGGACTGCAGACTGTAGGTCCTAGCAAAAACGGCGGCATAGAGTTCATTGACATACTTGGTGACCGCATAGGGAGAGAGGGGCTGGCCAATGGTCGTCTCTACCTTGGGGAGCCCCGGATGATCTCCGTAGGTTGAGCTGGAGGCGGCATAAACAAAACGCCTGACCTTGGCATCGCGGCTGGCGACCAACATATTGACAAAACCCGAGATATTATTCTCATTGGTGGTGATCGGGTCCTCAATGGAGCGTGGCACCGAACCCAATGCTGCCTGATGGAGGACATAGTCGCACCCTGTGCAAGCCTGTTGGCAGGTGGCGAGATCGCGGATATCCCCTTCAATCAGGGTAAAACGCTGCCACAGCTCTGACGTGACAGCCTCTTGGACTTGGGTTAGGTTATGACGATGACCGGTGGAAAAATTGTCCAGCCCCACTACCTCCTGACCGAGGACAAGCAAGGTCTCCAGTAGGTTTGAGCCGATAAACCCAGCCACCCCGGTGACCAGCCATCGTTTAGGCGAGCCCTGCAACTGGGCTCGAATCGTGTCGTACATGTTCTGCTCCAATGTAGCTTGTTGAGCCTATAGGTTGCTTAGGCTGTAGGTTGTTTAGGCTGTAGGTTGTTTAGGCTGTAGGCTATAGGTTAAAGGCAGAAGACTATGAAGTGTCCTCATGTTGCCTTGGCACGTCGAAGGTCTGGTTTTTTCTGTTGCTAACAGTCTACAGCCTATTGCCTACAGCCTCTCCGCGCCTCCCGCCTGTATCCACCTATAAACGCCAGAAGTTGACCCCAGTCTCCCTGATCGCCACCATATCCAACACCGACTTAACGTCCAGCAGGCAGCCCCCCTTCGCCAAGGTCCCGACCAGCTCGACAACACTCTTGGCCAACAGTTCCTTATGGGGCACCGCAAAAATCAGGGCGCCCAGTTCCCGCAACTCCTCCCAGGAACACAGGTCCAGCCCATACACCCTTTTAGCCTCAGCCGGATCCACCCTCGGGTCATGGACCTTGACCTCCATCCCGTACGACTTAAGTTCATCTATGATATCAATTACCTTCGAGTTACGCAGGTCAGGACAATTCTCCTTGAAGGTCAAGCCCAAAACCCCAACCTGCCTCGCGTTGGTGTTGATCACCTTGGCCTGCATCATCATCTTGATCGCCCGCTCGGCCACGAATTTTCCCATGGAGTCGTTGATCCGGCGGCCGGCCAGGATGACTTGCGGGTGATACCCCACCGTCTCCGCCTTATGGGTCAAGTAGTAAGGGTCAACACCGATACAGTGTCCGCCCACAAGCCCAGGTCGGAATGGCAGAAAATTCCATTTACTGCCGGCAGCCTCCAGGACGTTTTTGGTGTCAATTCCCAACCGGTCAAAAATGACGGCAAGTTCATTCATCAAGGCAATATTCAAGTCACGTTGGGTGTTTTCGATAACTTTGGCGGCCTCGGCCTCCCTGATGGTATCGGTCGGGAAGACCCCAGCCTCAATAATCGCCCCATAAAGGGATGCCACAGCCTCTCGGGTGAAATCATCATCCCCGGAGACCACTTTAACTATCCGGGTCAGGGTGTGCTCTTTGTCCCCAGGGTTGATTCGCTCTGGAGAGTAGCCGACATGAAACTCCTTTTGCCAACGCAGCCCTGATTGAGCCTCCAGAATCGGAACACAGACCTCCTCCGTTACTCCAGGATAGACTGTGGATTCAAAGATCACCACCGCCCCTTTTTTCATGTGTCGGCCCACCGTGGTGGACGCATTGATCACTGGGCGCAGATCGGGTTGTCGCGCGATATCAATGGGGGTCGGCACTGCGACCACCACAAAATCGGCCTCTACCAGACGAGCAGGGTCCACGGTAAACTCAAGGTGTACCGCCCGAGTAAACCCGTCTGCATCGACCTCTTCGTTGGGGTCAACCCCTTGCCGATACTTTTGAATGGCCTCCCCCTTGACGTCAAAACCAATCGTCCGGAACTTCTCGCCAAACGCAATGGCCAAGGGCAGACCGACATAGCCCAGGCCAACCACGGCGACCGTTTTCTGTGAAAGATCAATCATTATTCCACTCCTTATTTAGTTGAGGCTATAGGCTGTAGGCTGTAGGATTTTAGCAAAAGAGTGGTAACTTCTCCGCGCGGGGCGGCCTATTGATCCCTTTAGCCAAATCGACGCTGTTAAATAAAAGCGGTGACGAGTCACTTTGGGCAGGCTCATCCTGATCGTCATGTAGTTATGGTGGTTGATGGAGCAAGTTCTCATAGGGCAAAGGCTTTTTAAAATTCCAGACAATATTTCCTTGATTCAACTGCCGCCATACTCGCCAGAACTCAATCCAACGGAAATACTCTGGCACGAGTTGCGAGGGAGAAATATTGCGCTAATCGCGTCTTCGACTCGCTTGAAGCAGTGTGCCAAGAAGTGGAAACCGGACTGCAACTTTTTTTCCGTCGAGCCAGCAAGGGTAACTCGATTAAGCGGTTGGCCATGGATCACCAATAGTATTTATTTGAATGCAACTTAGAATTACATTGCGAGAGCCCCCCCCCTACAGCCTATAGTCTAAGAGCCTACAGTCAGTTGTCCCTTTACTCCACCGTCACACTCTTGGCCAGGTTCCGAGGCTGATCCACATCGCAGCCGCGCAGGCAGGCAATCTGATAGGCAAGGAGTTGTAAGGGTATTGTATAGAGAATGGGGTTCAAATCCTCATGGATCTCCGGAAGCAAGACGACAAAATCACCTATCCGCTGAAGTCCTTCATCCCCTTCGCAGCCGATCAAGATCAAGCGACCATTGCGGGCACGGACCTCTTCCACATTGGACACCACCTTTTTATACACCGAATCCTTGGGCACCAGCGCCAGAACCGGCATGTCGCGATCGATCAGGGCAATGGGCCCATGCTTCAACTCGCCGGCGGCATACCCTTCGGCATGAATATACGAGATCTCCTTCAACTTCAAGGCCCCTTCCAGGGCGATGGGGAAATTAGCCCCGCGCCCCAGGTACAGGAAATCGCTGCTCCGCGCGAACTCCTCGGCAATGACATCCATCTCCTGCTGAATCCGTGGCATCTCTCGCTCCAGCAGGGCAGGAAGCTCCACCAGGACATTACAGAGGGCAATGCTCTCCTCTTCCGTAATGACCTCCCGGGTCTGCCCCAGATACAAGGTCAACAGGAAAAGGGCCACCAATTGACTGGTAAAGGCCTTGGTCGAGGCCACGCCAATCTCCGGACCGGCGTGGGTATAGATGGTGCCATCCGCCTCACGGGTAACGGTACTGCCCACCACATTGCAGATCGCCACGATCTTGGCGCCCAAGGATTTGGCCAGCCGCATCCCGGCCAGGGTATCCGCCGTTTCCCCGGATTGGGAGATCGGTACCACCAGGACATCTTTGTCCAGGAGAAGGCGCCGGTACCTGAATTCCGAGGCGATATCGACCTCCACCGGAATCCCCGCCCACTTCTCAATCCAGTATTTCGCGACCAGAGCGGCGTGCCAGGAGGTGCCGCAGGCCACCAGCGAGACACGCTTGATCGCGGCCACCTCGGCCTTGGTCAAACCAATCTCCGGCAGGATCACCTGACCGGTTTCAGAATCAAAGCGCCCGCGAATAGTGCTCAGGATGGCCTGGGGCTGCTCATAGATCTCCTTCAGCATGAAATGACGATAACCCGCCTTTTCGGCCATGCCTGCGCTCCACTCAATGCTGGTGACCTCTTTGGCCACCGGCGCTCCGCTGTCGATGCGCATAACCTGCCAGGAGGAGTCCTGCTGCAACACGGCCATCTCCTGGTCATCAAGAAAGATCACCTGGTTGGTATAGGGGAGCAGGGCCGGGATATCAGAAGCCATGAAGCAGCCGCTATCCTCCTTGATGCCCAGGACCAACGGGCTCTGGTTGCGCACGGCCACCAAGCGGTCCGGCTGCCCGGCCCACATCACGCCCAGGGCATAGGACCCTTCCACCCGAGTCACGGCCTTACGCACAGCGGCCACCAGATCGCCGTCCAGGCTCTCTTCAATGAGGTGGGCTATAACCTCGGTATCGGTTGCCGAGGTAAAGGTATGCCCCTTGGCCTGCAGCTCCTCCCGCAAGGAATGGTAGTTCTCAATGATGCCGTTATGGACAATGACCAGGTCGCCCGTGCAATCGCTATGAGGATGGGCATTGGCCTCGGAGGGGGCGCCATGCGTCGCCCAGCGGGTGTGACCAAGGCCGATATGACTATCGGTCTTCACCTCCTCCATCAACTCCTCCAATTTGGCAAGCTTGCCCTTGCACCGGTGCTTGCGGAGCTTACCCTCCTCCAAGTAGACCAGCCCGGCCGAGTCATATCCCCGATACTCAAGACGCTTCAGCCCTTCCAGGATGATAGGCACCACCTTCCGTTTTCCTATATAACCAACAATTCCACACATAGCTCTCTCCTCTTAACAGCTACAATTTTTCCCACTATTTGAAAACCTATCGTTGACTCAATCTCCCCCCTTTGTCAAGACCGATTTTCTGTCAATCCAAATCGTGACTATAAACTTGTTGGGGGCCTAAAAAACTCTTCGCCGAGCCAACTACTTTTCAACACCCTTCAATTAGCCAAAAAACTTAATTTAGAAACTTATTTATTGATTCCGCTCAATGTTAATTTTTGCGCCCCCTTATCTTAAGGCCGGCATATAAAGTGCATTGAATAATGGTTGCGACAATAGTTCTGTTAACCGCCTCTAAGCCACCATCAACTCGCAAGGGTAATTTTACCTCTTATGCTTTGTTACCATAAGAGAAATGGAGGAAATTATGCAACAGATCACGAACGATCAGAACCCTACTCTCTGCCAGCTTCGTAGAATTCAATTTTTTTTTCTATTTCTCCTATTAATTTTTGTTCAACCAACTTTTTTATGTGCCGCTGATTTCACGAGTAAGCTCAAAGGGATTACTATTACCGACCAAACCGGGAAAAATAAGCCGCCGACAGCAGTAATCACTTACACACAAGACGGAAGTACTTTCACTTTTGATGGCGGCGGGTCTTCCGATTCGGATGGCAGCATCGCACAGTATAAATGGAATTTTGGGGATGGAGGTACAGCCACCACAGCCGTGACCCAGCACCAGTTTCTGACGCCGGGTGAAGCTGCGAATGTCAGCCTCAATACTATCGACGACAAAGGAGCTGCGGCCTTATCTCAGGTTTTTTTTGTTGTCCCTGTTATTTATGAAGATGCCGAAGATGACACATTAGGGCGCTGGAGCATTTATGGTGATATCCCACCAGGGGTTGTCATCACTAATGTTTTTGATGAAGAACGCCAAAGCCGAGTGATTAATTTTAGTGGTACAGGTAATAATGGATTTTCATTACGCAAAGAGAATGGGATTGCGTGGAATAATACAAAAAATTTCGTCATCCAGTGGAGTTTTAAATATTCACTGGACTACACTATCTATGTTGACTGCAAGACAAGTTCTGGTCATCGATGGTTAAAATATACTTTCGCAGATATTAATAAGTTGGGTACGGGTGAAAGTGTGGAGCACGGCCTTGGCCTTTCGACAAAAGATGGTAAGTGGCATACAATTATACGAAACCTTCAGGTAGATCTTAATGATGCACAGCCCGGAGCAACTATTCTTAGTGTGGATGGGGTTAATATCCGAGGAGCTGGTCGATGGGATGACATCATGTTGAAGTAATCGCTTTGTGTTATATTCATTTCATACAGAAAGGGTTTGGCGGAGGAATCTGCCTGTCGGCCAGATTTTCAGTCGTTTGAGGGGCAAATTCTTCACTTTGTTTCGCACCAAAAAAATTTGCCACCCCCAGCGCTCCACCGCACACCAGTATGACTTATGTGGGGTATGTTCGCCCAGAAAATCATACTCACGGATTCCCTGCTCGATGCACCAACGGAATATTTCAGCACGCAGCGTATTTCCGGACCCTTTCGGTCCGGCAGGATCATAGCCCTCCTGGAGTTGCAGAAAAGTGCTTTTGTAACGGTAGCCGTATTGCGCTGCAATCGGTACGCTATCGACTACAAGGGAATAGAGCACTAGCCAATTATTGGCTAGTGCCTTTGGGGCAAAATCTTTGTAAAAATCTACCATCCTGGGGCGCCGGACAAAACTCCCTTCCTGTCCTGACTCCCGCCACCGTTTCTGGTGCAGGGCAAACAAAGTATCCAGAGCTTGCAACAGATGGTCTTTACTTCTACAGAGTTGGGTCGTCATGATCCCGGCTTGGACCAACCGTTTCTTCTGCCGCTGCAGGATAGAACGCCGGTTTCTGGAAAGTTGGCAAGCAAACTCTTGCCATGTGCTCGGCAATGTCAGGGCGCTGAAAGAGCAAGGCCGTTTCCGCACAAAGCCATGGCCCAATGCCGACAACAAACGTTCCATGGCGCCGGTCCAGCCGGCAACATTGGGCAGCCACGCACAATCCCATTGGCATGCGGAAGAGGCAATGGTTGTTGCGATAGCCGCCAAGGCAGTGTCCTCAATGCCAGGGAGCACAATGATGTCCGGATATTCCCCCCCTGTGTAGCAGTCGCCAATAATACGCAAGCATCGATACTTGACTATCCCGAAAAAATGCAGGATGGAGATATAGAAAGGAGCCACCGCAACCAAGCGCCCACCAGAGTCCCGCACTGCAACAACGGCAAGGGTCTCTGCCGGCGACACGGTATCCAGCCATGAGGTTACCCATTCCCAAGTCAAAAATATGCTATCTGCCGCTGACTGGCGCAATAAGGTGTTCCACTCATTGGCCAACAGGTTGAGTCCAGCGCGATTTTTGATCAGGGTAGGGGTAAGGTTGGAGCTCACCACCGAAAGAGTCACGACGCTCCGCCTATCGTCAGCACCGATTGGAAGCTACAGAATCCAGTGCCGACCGTCTCGCTGGCGAGAGTGGGGCAAGCGCGGCGGCAATGATACCCCGGGCTGAACCAACCGCCAATCGGTTGCTCGCTACCGTGAAGAATGTGTACATTCAGAACGGCATCAAGCTTGAACGATACCTTCAGGTTGCCCAACGAAATGCAATAGTGATTTTTCCCTATTTCTTCAACGACACAATCAGGAGCAAAATGATAAAAAATCCTGATGGTATGGGTGGCTATGGCCTTGATTTCATCGTTTATTGTGACTGTCCGCGTGGAATCATCGTTCACGTTCAGGGCGATCGTACGACGGTGGGTAACAGGATCAGGTAAGCGGAGGTATCCGTCGTGCTCTCCTACAAGTTTCCCTCCTTCTGGGGAGGGATCCCAGGAAAGACATCTGGTAGCGGCTTTTTTACCCCAGAGAAATGGCCCCAACATGACGGATTGATTCTGCCCATCGATCTCCACTGTGTTGTGAGCGCGGGTACTGCGGAAATAATTCCGCCAGTCTGGAAAACTGAAATAATCGTAAGTGCCTGGGTCGACAAGCACATCTCGACCAGCAACCCTCAGAGTCACACTCAATGCATCGGCATGGCCGTGAGCGGCTATGGCGGTGTAGCCGAGATCCCCACAATCCATAAGAACGCTAATACTATCCTCCCTTCCATGGCTACCATTTTGAAGAAGATATAAGCCGGAGTCGGACAAGGCAATGGGAGTGAGCCTTGCCTCAGGGGAAGTATTAATTTGTTCAAATGCAACTATCCCCTCTTGCCCGAGGAGCCAGTAAAGCGGCTCAAGGGAGCCGCCTCCTAAGGCCTTAAAGTCAGGACGACTGAAAAGTGCCGCCCCAACCGCCAGCATGGCTCCGGGATCGTGTGGACTGCTCCCCAGATTAAGCACATACCCGTCATCACAGTCTCCATAGAGGGGAGGATTCCCACCCTTAGCAAGATGTCCAAGAAACTCCATCATCCTTTCTATTACACTCCAATATGATGAGGGAAAATTCTTGCCAACCCAGCGCCCTGCCAGTCCAGAAAAAAGAAGAAACTGCAATACAAAAAAATGATAGCCAAGAGCTAATTCTTTGTTGCCGCCGTCTCCGTATGTCTGGGCCAGCGCTTCCCGGCAAAGGACATCGAAGCTTTGCTGTCGCCACTGCTCAGCATGAGGAAGGAAGGGAAAGTAGCAACAAGCAATGAAAACGCCAGCTGCCTCGCCAATGAGATGGTTGTTCGCCGAAGAACCTCGTGAATATTTTCTGGTTATTTCCCAAAGATGCAGGTACACCGCATGCAGTAGGCGCCTACGAAATGGCCCGCCCAGCACACCTGAGTTATGAATGAGGGCAAATGCCCAGACCCAATTTATGAGCCGAATAGAAAGTTCCAGTGGGCTTCTCCAATTCATGCCGTATCCGAAGGAGTTTTGGTCTAGCCATGTGACGAGCTGTTCCTTAATAGCTTCTGCATATTTTTTTTTGTTACTCCCGCAATAGGCTCGAGCGAGCACCACAAGATGATGATGCCGGTTGGGCTCCCAGACCAATTTGCAATCGCCAGTTATTTGAAAGTCGCGATAATCGATAGTATTGGAAAGTCGCAAAGGTGATGTCTTATGGGACGCATGGTCTCTATGCCAGTCTACGGGAGTTCCGTGATCCAGCTGGCATAGATTGAAATAGCTGAAGCGATGTGCGACGATCTCATCGGCAACTGACAACAAAGCTGTAAGCCATTTCGCTTCCTGATTTGTTGCCAGGCTATCTGCCCAGGGACGTCGGCTGACAGAGGGAATCTGGAAGCCAGGCTTGTCCCGTTCAACGACTGAATCCCCAATAAGATCAACACTAGGGTAGCGACGGAGTGGTATCCGAACAAAATCGGCATAGTCTCGAAACAGTGAAGTGATTCTCCACGCTATCTCGGACGGCGACATCGTTTTAAGTCGATTTACATACCAATTGATAGGTTGCATAAGGCGAATATGGACGTTGGCATTGATTCACTCGTTATTGACAATTCTAGGGGACATAAGGGCAGAAGTGATTTGCTCAACTCCAGAATAGGCAAAAAGTGAATGTAAGATAAAAAAATACCCAGCTTGCTTAGCGGTGGGGATACTCAGGGCAACAGAATATCAAGTTCCCTTCCGACATCTTTGATAAATGAAAACAGGGAAGATTCATCTGTCGATGCGTCATTACTGGAAGATGTCTTGTCAATAGCAATGAGTACAAAAGCACCATTGTTGTGACGACTAGACAAACTCTGTTTGAGCACAGTGAGACGAGCGTTGTTTCGATCAATGGCGACCTGCTTCCGTGGAAATTGATACCAATAATAGGCATTATATGATTTCTCTTCCAGGTTTAATGTTGTTCTGTTGACACCCCACGGAGGGCCGCTTGTAGACAAGAATGGCAGGGTGAGGCTTGTCGTCTTCTTATGTAAGGGCCTTGAAAACCGGCTAATGAGACGTCCGCCTTCGGTTTGCACTCCATAATAGTTAATATAAAGATACAGGGATCTTTTGTCCGCATCGTAACGATACATCCTTTGCAGCTCATCATCCGCCCCAGGAAATGAGGCTTCTCCGTTGAACCATTTTATTTCAGAACCACTCCATCTCCCCAGGTTTACCGGAAAGGATAAAAGTGGGTTGTGCAGTGGGACAGGTAAAGGTGAGGCAAAATAGGCGGCAAGGACAAAAAAAAATGAAATTATTACAGCAGGATAAGCCATTGTCGACGAGAGCTTTAATGTCCCCACAGCCTTACCCTCTGACCGGCGGTGTAATCTCCACCGAGCATGCAGTAGTGGTCTATCATCGCGCGATTCTTTTGCGATCAGCCAATTAACTACGAAGAGTCCCGCCCAGCCGAACCAAGCAACGAACCAACCTTGAAAGATATGCCCTGGCCCATGCAAAAGTTCCGCACCATACCATTGTCCCATGACACCCGCCATTGCCACTCGAAATCCGTTGGACAGTACAGTAAGCATGCAACCAATCATGATTACTAGAAAGGCTTTAAACTTTGACCGTTGTGTTAGATAGACGAGGGGGAAAGCAACAGCTAGGACAGAAATGAAAAAGTTTACCCCACTACATTCTCTGGCAACTTGCATCGTAATTGAAGGAAGTTGTATGATGATATCATCACGAAATACTGGCCAAAAAAGGCTAAGCAACCTTGTGCCGATCAGCGCACTTATGCGTTGAAAAAAGATGTGCAAAGGTGCAAGCAACTCATTAATTGCTGGAAACATGAACACCAGATAAAGACATGGAAGCGCCGCTGCCCGCAGAATTTTCCAGCCAAAAAGGAAAAGAATGGCGGCAGGTATGATGAGAAATAAAGAGATCGCTTCTAGCTGAACAACGGCGCTGTGTCGGGATATGAAGAGTAATGAGAGACAACATAAAAATAATGGCAAGGCCCCCGCGTATGCGGGAGAAACTGGCAGAGATTTGAACCGCTCACGTTGCTCCCATGCCAGATAGAGACTAATGATGGGTACAAAATAACCATGGGAGTAGGATCTGTCGCCCCATAGCAAAACAAGCCAGCGCAGACTCTCATGATACATCAGCCCAATGGAACAAAGAAGGAAAATCACCGCAATGTATATCACCCCTAAGCCCTTGTTCTGGCTAGGTTGATTACAGTTCGGCGAGTCGCTAGACCGGCAGGGTGAAGCCATTGATTGATTAGTATTTTGCAATGAATTTTGTCTGCATAGCTTTTTCATAAACTTCCCGAGTTTTCACAGCCACGACATCGGGATGAAAGCGCGAAATAGCAATCTCTTGCCCTCTCCCCCCCATTTTTTGGCGTAATTCTGGAGACCGAAGAAGCTCAGCCAACCGTTGTCCAACTTGGGCCGGATCCAGCGGATCAACGAGAAATCCTGACCCTCCCTCTTCGACCATATACGGCATGCCGCACCGGTTTGAAGTCACCACAGGTATCCCTGCAGCCATGGCCTCGGAAATCGCCATCGGGGCATTTTCTTGTAATGAAGGCAACAACAAGACACTTGTCCTTGAGAGTTCTCTTTCCAATTGTTCCCTATTGATATGGCCGAGGAATTCTACATGGCACTCAATCCCAGCCTCCTTGATTTCCCGCACAACTCGTTCCTTGTAAGGAGGAAGTTTTGCCTCCCCAGCGATGACCAAAGTGCCGTTACTTCCAGCCCTTAAGGCATGGGCCATGGCCCGGACCGCGCCAAGGGTGTTTTTTCGTTCGTTAATCCATCCGAGGATAAGGACACGACCACAGTCTTCCCGCTGTTCAACCGAAAAATAGCGCTCATCAACAGGGTTGTCGATGGCGTGTATTGTTGCCTTTGGTGAAAAATCCTTTATCATGCCAACGACATATGGGGATATGGAGATAATCGTTTTCTGCCGCTCTAAGCCTCTCCGCTCCACTTGCTTCCACAGGAAAGAACGAACCAGAGCAAATGCTCGTCCTTCGGCTGGGATATTGGCATGATCAAAACCGTGCACGGTGAAGACATGGGGGATCTCGAGGTCGCCGAGAGTAAGTCCGAATGTTTCATGAGAGTGCACAACATTCGGGGCGATTTCACTTATTTTTGCAAGAAGACTTTTTCGACCAGGACCGACATGAATATCAACTATTTCCGGCCAAGATGAGCGGGGAAGTCGATGGATGTTTACTGGCCCATCCTGTTCAATCAACTCCTTAGATAAATTCTTTTCAAGCGTGATGAGATGGACATCCATGTCGGCCATTCGAGCAAGGGCACGGGACAATATTACCGTCACCGACTCAACACCACCTCGTGGTCGGCCAAAAGTACGCGGATACCTGCTTACTAATACGACTCGCAAAGCCTTACCTCTCAAAAAGTAAAATTAAGTTATTTCCTCTTAAACGCTGGCAGATAATGTCATCAAGAGTTGCTCCAGGGCAGGCAGTGTTCTTTCTGGCGTATGGTTGTTGTGAAAGTAGGAGAGGCAGTTACTAGACAGCTCTGCATATTTCTTTTCATCGGAAAGCATTCCTGACAAGTGGTGGCTGATTTCTGCCACGGTATTGGCAACAAATCCAAGTTTATGCTGTGATATGACCCCATCTGGATCAACCGTACTTACAACGGGAAGTCCTTCTCTCCATGCCTCAAGAAAGACATTGGGAAAACCTTCTTTGCGAGAAGTGCAGCACAAGGCCGATGCTGTTTGATAATATTTCCGCATTGTTGAATACGGAACCTCTCCAACAATTTCAACATTGCTCAGTTGTAGAGCGATATCTTGAAGTTTTCTGTCATATTCACAACTTTTATTGGCACCTCCTATAACAAGAAAATCCACAGCAGGCATTGCTGCTGCCAAGTCCAATAACCATTCAAATCGTTTGACAGGTGCAAGCCGGCCAACCCAGAGGACAGATCTGCTGACCTTTTTTATTACAGGAGAGACATATTCGGCATTGCCAGAGAGTGCTACTGCGCAATTTTTCACCAAACAAGAGCTCTTGCCAAAATGGCGCAGCAAGAGTTCTTGCTGCGCTTCTGTTTGAGCAATCACTACATCTGCCCGGCGCAGTCCGGTCAGGTAAAACAATCGATCTCTACCCTTGGTCAGCATGGGCAACTCTGGTATGCAGTCAAGTTCGTGGGCAACGGCATGGACGAACTTCCTCCTGTTCAAACGACACCACAACGCCACTTGCCCCGTCTCCAGGCCCGCCCCACGTTGGTAATAGATGTCGCAATTCGCCCGTTGCAACGCTGACCAGAGCTTGGACCACCGAGGCCACAAGAATCGTAAACCCGGCAGTCCACTGCTGCTGTCATAGGCCTTATAAACCTCGAAGCCATGGCTCTGCGATCCGTCCACTTGGCCATGGTCCAAGGTAATAAAAGAAATACTAAAGCCTCGATCCCGGAGCCAGTTTGCCGCAAGCCACTGTTGGACCTCGGCCCCTCCGATATGGCCCACATCCCCCTTTTGGACCACCAGATTGTAGCTATTCAACGCAACAAAACAAACCCGTGGCCTATTCTTCGACATTCCCCCGCCCCCAACAATCAAATAATTTTATCTTGCAACCCCATGCAGAGCTCAGGGCGCTTGGCCAACATCGAAGTGACACAGGCAAAGGATGTGAGGGTACAGGCCACGGCGTCAGCAAACGGCAATGGAGAGTCTAAACCAGATCGGATAGCCAAGACAAAAGCCGCCACTTCAGCGGAATGCCCTTTCCCCGTGCTGCCCGGGGAGATTTTTTGTACTTTCCCGCTGGCCACAAGACTGGCTTGTCTCCAGTTTTCGATGACAGCTGTCCGCCCTTGTCCAAAAGCTTCTATGCGCTCCTTTTCAAAACTCGGATCGCCATTGGCCACATAGATGATGGTTCCTAGGGAGCCGTCTTCCATCATCAGGGTAGCGACGCAGTTATCATTCTGTAATCCCTGCACAGTGCCCTCAATTCTTGAGGCGAAGACTTCTCGAGTGTATGAACCGCACAGATATTGAATGAGATCGATAAAGTGGCATCCCTCGCTCACAATCCGCCACCCCCCCTCATCAGGGTCCTGATACCAAGAATCCTTGCCAAGTGCCCCTGCGTTGACGCGACAGACCACTTCAATCGGACTCTGCCGGCCGACGAAATGCTGCCGGACAGTAGTTGACAATGGGCTAAACCTACGATTGTATCCAGGCATGATGATCTTGCCGGAGTCCCGTTGCGCACTGACGACCTCTGCCAACTGTTCCTCGGTGAGAGCCAACGGTTTTTCAACAAAAACATGTTTCCCCGCCCGCGCCGCCTGCGCGGCTAATCGTGCATGCATATCGTGTCGGGTCACAACAAAAACGGCATCAATTCGCTTGTCTGCCAGAAGTTCTTCATACTCGCTCGTGCAGGAGAGAAAGCCATGCCGGTTGGCCGCACTGACTGCCGTCAACCCCCCAGCCGAGCAGATGCTGATGAGATCCACCCCCTCCGCCTGCTTGAGAGCTGGAATAATTGTGCCTGTGGCAAAGTTGCCAGCCCCGATCAGGCCGACCCCCAATCTGCTGTTTGCGGATGATTTCATGGCAGAACGGCGGGTGGGGGCAGATATTTCCATCGTGCGCCTGATGGCCACATCTTGGGCATATTCGAAGAGCAGACCGGCCGCATGCTTTCCTGGGGACTCATGGAGTTCTTGATATGCGATTGGTGCATCTGTAAACGGAAATATTTCAGGTTTGAGTGCACTTGGAGAAATGCGCCCTGTCCCTATCTGTCGAAGAAATTCTGCGAGATTGCGGCCTTCGGTCCAGCGGACGTAGCCTATGGGGTAGTCAGTACCTTTTTCTTCGTAACTTCGGTCATATCTGCCAGGACCGTAAGAACGGGACATCATGACAGAAAGTTCTTTGCGGTAGTAGGTTTCCCAATCTGCTTCAACGGGCACCATTCCTACAATGATCACTTTTCCTCGGTCTCGTGCCACCTTGCCGGCCAGCACCATGGGATCGGAACTCTTCGTACTGGCCGCGATATAGATCACATCCGGCCCGAGACAGTCGGTCACTCTCGAAATTGCATCTTCCAAGCCCTCTTCATCACGCCGGAAGGCAAAGTCGGCCCCGCACTGCTTTGCCGAGTTCACTTTTATCGGGTCAATGTCGACTCCGATCACTTTACATCCAGCCGCTTTCAAAATTTGTACGGCAAGCAGGCCCACCAAGCCGAGACCGATGACCAGGACTGAATCGCCAAGCGTAACGCCTGCCTGGCGAACCCCGTTAAGCGCTATTGCTCCGACGGTTGCAAAGGCTGCATCCTTCATATCGACGTTATCAGGGACATGGGCGCAGAGGTTTTTTGGTACAGACACGAACTCGGCATGACAGGCCATCCCTTCTCCTGCACAGGCGACCCGGTCCCCGGGAGCAAAATCGTCTATTCCATCACCCACTTCTTCTACAATACCGGCAAGGCTATAGCCCAGAGGAGTCAAGGAATCGAGTCGTTCCTGTACCTTCTTGATGGTATCCATGACCCCAACTTGCTTGACGCTCTGCAATACTTGCTGAACTTTATCCGGTCGCGCCTTGGCCATCTGCAGAAGATTCATGCGCGCCTGGGTCACCTTCATCCGTTCAGTGCCGGTACTCACCAGTGAATAACGCACTCGAACGATGAGCCGTCCTTTTCTGCAAATGGGTACAGGGACCTCTTCTAGTCGTAGTTCGCCGGTCTTATAATTTTGTACAACCTGTCGCATTATTCTGCTCCTCGTTTTGCGGTCGTGTCTTTTATGGCCAATGCACCCTCATGGACTACTCTCATTATCTTCCCTCTTCCTGTTTGTACAAGCTCGGATCGAACTTTCAATTCCAGGGTAATTTGGCCTTGAAGCCGCTTGTTCATTGCTTCAACAATTCGCTTGCGGTCATTTTCTGTCAAATCGCCAAGAGGAACGACCGAAAGGATGGCCTGACCAGGGACCGATTGTCGAAATTGATAATCTCTAACCTTGTCAAAGGTGTCATCATGAACATTAACCGTTGTCATAGATATCAGGCCACCATCTTTCCCTACGAGGTCCCCTTGGGGCCAGCGTCCTTCAAGATTCCGTAGAATCATTGTTTCACGACCGCAAGCCTCGCACCGGTCGCCAACATACTCGGCATAGTCACCAGTCCGGTATCGTATAAACGGCACGACTGTATTAATGAACCCAGTCCCCACGATTTCCCCACGTTGACCAGCCAGTCGAATCGGAGAACCCTTCTCATCGATAAGTTCGCAGTAGCCATATGTTGCCCAGACATGATAGTCGGAAGAGGATTCGCATTCTGCGGCCATGACCAACTTTTCGCTGTGGCCGTACCACGAAAAACAACGGCACCCAAGGGCCTCTTCGATGTATTTTCTTTGATCAGGATATACGTTCTCTGAACCGATGAGGACACCCTTGATCTGGGCATTAAAGGATGTTCTCGTCTTCACTAGGAACTGGGCGATAGCGAATGCAGACGAGGGATAGCATAGCAGAAAACAGGGGCCGATCGTCTCGATATGCTGAAGGTATCGCTTGATACTTGTTTCATCCATGTGAAAATTACTGTAATAATGGCGGCGGAGAATAGGATCAAATTCGTGACGCAATCCATTCCTATCAGGGGGTACAATTTGCCCCCGCAGCACAGCGGTAGGCATTCCCACCTGATAACCACAGCGCTCCCAACTGGCTGAGAGATAGGCGAATTCCGTAGCTGAACGTCCGGCATCAATATAGAAACGTAATTGATTCCCGCTCGATCCTCCGGTTGCGACATAATCTATTCCCGCCGTATC
>OBOI01000303.1_pt1 | contig 18519 bp, 15 predicted proteins | sample 1670151 | NCBI WGS metagenome assembly OBOI01 (sample SAMEA104232303, study PRJEB22302) | sediment metagenome | biome: forest; feature: aquifer; material: sediment | place: USA | collected 2011-08-07 | depth 0.01 m | reverse complement strand
CCAACCCGCAATCCAAATTCGAAAACTACACGCAAGAACTCATCCTCAACATTGACCAATTTAAAAAGGACAGTCGCTCGAGTGAGCTTAAGGCAAAAATAAAGGCGCATCAACGCAGCGGCGACAAACTCCAAGTCCGAGGGACGCCGACGTTTTTTGTGAATGGCAAACAAATTGATAATCCCCAAAGCTTTGAAGACTTTAAGAAAATTATCTCTGATGCCATTACCGCTTCACCCAGTGGGGGTTCCTCCAACGCAAAGCCATACCACGCGCATGCCAACTTTGCCGTTGTGATCAATGGAAAGCCTCTCGAATTTTCGTCCGACCCATTCCAGTCCACTCACGAAAAAGAATTGAGCGACAAGACGCATCTTCACAATAAGCGCGGAGATATGTTGCACACCCATAAAGAGAACTCGACGTGGCAAGATTTTTTCCAGAGCCTTGGGATGGATCTGACCAAAACCTGTTTTTCCGCCAAAGGCGGAGAAGCCTCCACTCAAAAATACTGCGCGTCAAACAAACAGAAACTCTCCATCATACTCAACGGCACCACGCTTACCGAATGGGATAATCTGCCCGTCCATGACCTCGATCGATTACTGATTGCGTATGGGACGGAATCGGGCCAACAACTCCAAGATCTTTACAGTAAGACGGTAGCGGATGACGCCTGTATTTACTCGGAAACATGCCCCGAGCGAGGCAAACCCGCCGAAGAAGAACCGTGCGTGGGAGGGTTGGGGACAAAGTGCGATTAAAAAGAAGTACGAATCGATCCGAATGACGCCCGAATAGAAACGAATAGGACTCCGTCTCGATGACCATCGGGGCGGAGTTTTTTTAGCGCACAATTCTACCTGTCATCCCGGACTTTCGGCCAAAGGCTGATCCGCCTCTGGCGGAGATCCGGGATCCACGATCACTTTCTGGATTCCGGCTCGGAGGCCGGAATGACAAAGAACTTTAATGAAAGCGCGCTGCAAATAGTCCGGCCGGATCCCCGCATGAGGCAGGTTCCTTTTGACTATTGCAGCGCTGTGTAAAAATGAGCGAATTGGATCGAATCCGTCCGCCACTTCGCAGCTGGCGGACTGGCCCGATGCTGGCGACTCAGCACCCGCGCGGATACCGCGCCATCATTGTGCAAGTGCAAGTTGCAACTCCGATGGGGCCTCACGCGCAGGCTCCGTGGTTCATCAGGCCTTGAGCGGTTCCGACACGTTGCGTCGGGTTGTGCCCTCGGCCCGCTCTGTTGTGGTGAGAAGTAGTCTTACTCGTAGACTTCTTCGAACTGCCCGTCGCGCCGGAGGAAGTGCTCCATCAGCGCGACCATGTCTTCCCCGAACGATGGCAGCTCGACAACGATGAAGCCATCGATCTCCACGTCTTCAACGTAGAGATCCATCATTAGGCCTTTGATGACAGCGATCTGCATCGGGAAGACGGTGATCTCATCGACCAGCGGCAACATGTCGACGGGAGGCAGATCCTCATCCTCGGGCTGCACACGGTACGCCTCGGGATCCGAGACGCAGACCGTTAGCACCTTGTGCCCCTGCTGCTGCGCACAGACCAACCGACGGGTGAGCTCTGCCTCGTCCACGAACTCCTGTGTCCGCTCCAGGAGACGCTGCCGTCTGGTGGTCATGAGGCGGTTGCGGTAGTCGAGGATGGCCCACACCAGGTCACGGCTGGAGTGGATAAAGAGCTCCTCCCCCTCAATCCCGAGGGCCCCTAACAGTCCGGGGTCCTCTACCGAGAACGCGACGATCGGCGAGTCCGGGTCCTCCCAAGCGCGCACCGGGAAGAACTCGAAGTGGAACTGCTGATCCGGTTCCCGCCCCTCGGTGACTCCCATGTCCACGAGATACTCGAGGGTCAGGTAGTTAAGGAACTCGCTGAGCCCCTCACCGTCATATCGGAGGACGTCGTGTCCTCTTGCGGTTTGAAACCGCAGGCACTTACCGCTGCCATCCAAGCGACCAATCGGTAACATCTTCCCTCCTTGGGATCAACAAAACGCCCTCACTCGGGGCGCTTCCAAATTGTGCGCGCAGTATACCAGAAACTATTAGAATTGTCCAATATTCGCAGTTATTCGCAGTTATAAACCAGTTGAGCGAAAATCAAAAAACAGCGCATTTCTACGCCGTAGCCAAAAAAATCTACTCAGGATTTATGCGTTTGTGTCATCCTGGCTTGACCAGGATCCGATCGTATATAAGTAATCCACGTTTTCTTCTGGATTGCCATGAGAAAACGGTGTCAGGAACTCTTCGTAATAAAGTTCCTGACACCGTTTTCTCCATCTCGCAATGACGTTGTGTAATTCAAGATACTCTATACCTTATAATACCCGCCGCAACTCCAGAACATTCGCCGCCGCGTCCTTGCCCATCGGATCACTACCAACGACAACCACACTATCGCCGGCAGAGGCGATTTTTTGCTTGATGATTTCTTTGAGTGCCTTACTGACGCTGCCTTCCAATTTTTTCTGGACACCCACAACGACCGGAATCACCCCCCACACGAGCGCGAGTCGGTTGGCAACCGCTGCCGTCGGCACCGCGGCGATGATCGGCACCGGGGGGCGAAAACTCGACACCCACCGCGCGATGGTGCCGCTACCACTGGCTACGACAATGCACTTGGGGGTTGACTCGTCGGTGAGCAACCGCGCCACCGAACCCATCCATGCGCGTTGACTGTGCGGAATGGTTTTCTCGTCTGCCATCGCCACATCATCCCACTTGCTCTGTTCTGTTTGGACAATAATGCTGGCCATGGTCACGACCGATTCCACCGGGTATTTGCCCCCGGCAGTTTCGCCCGAAAGCATTACTGCATCGGTGTGATCCATCACGGCGTGGCCCACATCCGAAATCTCTGCCCGGGTCGGCCGAGGGTTACCCACCATAGACTCTAACATCTGCGTGGCCACAATCACGGGTTTACCGACGGCGCGACAGCCTTCGATCATCATGCGTTGGAGGCTCGGGATATCGGCCTGGTCGACTTCAAGGGCAAGGTCGCCGCGCGCAACCATCACGCCATCGGCGGCATCCAGGATTTGATCAAACGCTTTGACGGCTTCATGTTTTTCAATCTTGACGATAATGGGCGTTGCAGCAATCTCGGGCTTTTTGAGGCGTCGCGCAATCGATTGAATTTCTTTGCGCAGATGCACAACATTTTCCACGCTCATCACAAAAGAAAGTGCCACCATGTCAACGCCCTTGGAAAGGGCGAATCGCAAATCCTCTTTGTCTTTTGCCGTGAGCGGCGGAATATGCAACGTTGCCGTTGGCACGTTCACTCCCTTACGGCTCTTGAGCACTCCGCCGATCAAAACTCGGGTAACAATTTCTTGGCCCTTGATGTGATCCACAACCACTTCAATCGTTCCGTCGGAGATCAGGAGTCGGTCCCCCCGCTTAAGGTCTTTATGCAGGTTCGCATACGTAACCGGAATGGTACCCAGAGGTACCTTGGTTCGTGTCGTCAGTGTGACATGAGAATTCGCCAGTACTTCAATACCGCTGGATGGCAATTCCCCTAATCGGATGCGAGGGCCTTGGAGGTCTGCCAGGATCCCGATGGTCTTGCCAGCACGCTTGGCCGCGGCGCGGATACTGCGGATGAGCTGCGCGTGATTGGCGTGCGTGCCATGGCTAAAATTTAACCGCGCCACATTCATGCCAGAGTCAACCAGCTTTTTGAGGATTTCGGCAGTCTCGCTAGCCGGGCCAATAGTGGCAACGATTTTTGTTTGTTTTAACATAAGGGTTTAGCGTACAGGGTTTAGGGTATAGTCTTGCGCCCATTATATCAATAAATAACACCAACAACAAACAAGTTCCATCAAATGATGGAACTTGTTTTGCTATACCCTATACGCTAGACCCTGAACCCTTCGGATTAATAATCCATCCCCATACCTCCGCCCATGCCACCCATTCCGGGGGCGCCACCCGCAGCGGCATCTTTCTTCGGAAGGTCGGTGACCACCGCTTCGGTGGTTAAGAGCATCATCGCAACGGATGCTGCGTTCTGCAGCGCCGAACGCGTCACTTTGGTGGGATCGATAATCCCTTTGGCGACCAAATCTTCGTACACGCCCGTGGCGGCGTTAAATCCTTGGTTGCCAGTTAACGCTTTGACGCGTTCAATCACGACAGATCCATCGTGGCCCGCATTGGCCGCAATCTGCCTGAGCGGCTCTTCAAGAGCACGGCGCAAAATATTAATCCCAACCGCTTCCTCGTCGCGCTCGGGCTTCATTTCATCTAGAGCCTTTAAGCAACGCAATAAGGCAACACCACCACCGGGCACAATACCCTCTTCGGCGGCGGCCTTTGTCGCCAACACCGCATCCTCCACGCGATGTTTCTTTTCTTTCATTTCGGTTTCGGTGGCCGCTCCCACTTTGATCACGGCAACACCGCCGGAGAGTTTGGCCAATCGTTCTTGGAGTTTCTCACGGTCAAAATCAGAATCCGTGTCAGCAATCTGAATCTTCATTTGCGCGATCCGATCGGCGATCACTTTCTGATCACCTTTGCCCTCGACAATTGTTGTCTCTTCTTTGGTGGACTTTACTTTCCGCGCTTGACCGAGGTCGGCCAATGTCACACCGTCGAGTTTGAGGCCGACTTCCTCGCTCACGACCCGACCACCGGTCAAAATCGCAATGTCTTGGAGCATTTCCTTGCGGCGATCTCCAAACCCTGGGGCTTTGATAGCCAGGGTATTAAATGTTCCACGCAATTTATTGACCACCAATGTGGCTAATGCTTCGCCTTCAACATCTTCGGCAATAATCACCAATTCTTTCTTCCCTGTTTGGACTACCTTCTCCAACAAAGGAACAATGTCATTAATGGCAGAAATCTTTTTGTCGGTAATCAAAATATGCGCATCGTTATATTCGGCAACCATGCGTTCGGTGTTGGTCACCATGTAGGCAGAGAGATATCCTTTATCAAATTGCATCCCTTCCACCACTTCCACATCCACACCAAAGGTTTGCGACTCTTCCACGGTGATCACCCCGTCTTTGCCAACCTTATCCATCGCTTGCGCAATAAGCTTACCAATCTCTGTATCATTGGCCGAAATCGAAGCAATGTTTTCAATATCCACCGATGATGCCACGGGCTTTGAAATTTTGTCCTTGAGCATCATGGTGATCGCCTCGACACCTTTCTCGATCCCTCGACGAATGCCCATCGGGTTGGTCCCGGCCGCAACGTTACGAAATCCCTCGGCCACGATCGCTTGCGCCAGCACAACCGCCGTGGTGGTCCCGTCGCCCGCAATATCATTGGTTTTGTTTGCCACCTCTTGCAAAAGCTGGGCTCCGACATTCTCATTTTTATCTTCCAGTTCGATCTCTTTGGCAACGGTCACTCCATCATTGGTGATGGTAGGGCTACCAAATCCCTTATCAATGGCGACATTGCGCCCCTTGGGGCCCAACGTTACTTTGACGGTATTAGCAAGCTTGTCCACGCCGCGCTTCAGCGCCGCACGAGCAGCCTCATCAAATAAAATTTGTTTGGCCATAATTTGAGAATTAAGAATTTCGAATTACGAATTACGGCTCGATCCGTAATTCTTTATTCGCACTTCGTAATCCATCATTATTCAAGAATAGCAATGATATCCCCTTCGCTAATCACAAAATATTCTTTCCCATCGACTTTGACTTCGTCGGGACTGTATTTCTTAAACATGACTTTGTCTCCGACCTTGACACTCATCGGCATCCGAGTTCCGGTGTCGTTGAGTTTGCCAGGGCCGATCGCCAATACGGTGCCCTGTTCCGGCTTTTCTTTGTCAGCGGTCCCTGGGATGATAATCCCCGTTTTTGTCATCTCTTCGGGTTTCATGGGATCGACAATCACATGATCGCCCAATGGACGAATGTTCATAAAACGAATGGGTATAGGGTATAAAGTATAGGGTATAGAGTATACATAACCATATACCTCAATGCTTCAAACCAAATACTTTCAGTTAAAAAATAGTTAGCACTTGTTTCGATAGAGTGCTAAACCTGGTCGTATAGTATGAAATTTTTTTCCTTTTGTCAAGCGTTCTTTTTGGCCAAGATTCCAAACAAAAAACCGCTCAACAAAAGCCCGACGTGCAAACTCCAAAGATAGTGATCCAATAGGAGTATGGGGGTCATGGTCATGAGCAATGCGATCGGGAGGTGCGTCCTCTGGTCCTTGCCAATCCCCCTCCAATGGACTCTCCAACGGGCCAAATATTTAAGGCCGAAGGCGCGTTTACTGGCGATGTAAAAAAACATCAAAAACAAGAGTAGGCCGATCGTGTGCATTTCAGAGGCAATCAAAACAAAAACATTGTGCACCGGCTGAATATTCCAGACCGGCAGTTCAGGGTGCGCCCAGGACACAGCCGCCGTGTAATTGCCAATCCCCGAAATTCCCCCATTTGCTCCGGGGCATGCCTTACAAAATCGTTGTTTGCGGATCAATTCCCATGCTTGACCGTATTGTTGCTTGCGCTGCCCAAAAGATTGTTGCTCTAAGCGGGCTGAGGATTCCAAACGAGTCGTGAGCAGTGATCGGTATGGGAGGAGGATGGCGGAGATCGAAAGGAGGACGACTACAACGGAGCACAACAAACGCGTTGTCATTCCAGCTTGGCCGGAATCCGATCGGTCCTGCCTGTCCCGCTCTGCGGGGGGCAAGTCACCGCAGCGTGCGGAATCCCGCCCGAGGCGGTGACTAGGATGACCCGACGTCATCCCCCGCAATGACAACAATAATAAAGTGACGATCCCGAACGTGGCCGCAATCCATGCCGAACGACTGAACGAAACAGCCAGGCCTGCTGACAGAAGAACTAAAGAACTAAGCAACCCCCCTTCGCTAAAGCTTCGGAGGGCAGGCTTGCTCAGGAAATATTGGCTGAGTAATACCACAATGGCTACGGCCATCCAGCCGCCAAACACATTCGGGTGTGGCAGCCCTCCGTACGCGCGCAGCCACCGCTGCCCTTCCATCTCGATCACACTCGATCCTCCTTGCCATGCCGGATGCACCGCAATCCCCAATAGTGTGCTGGCTGAGGTAGCCTGCGCAAAAAACTGCCAAAGCCCCAGGAATGACTGAACACAAGAACCAACGATAAAGGAACTAAGTAACTTTCGTCGATGGGGATATGTCGCAACGAGCCACCCGAGTAGCATTGCCTCAATGAGCCAAATCAAATGTGCGGTCGATACCAACCGGTCGGAACTAAAAATAATCGAAAGTCCCGCGAACACTAAAACCATGAGAGCCCATGTCCCCAGAATGCCCAACGTACGAAATATCCAAGCAACAATGGAGGGGGGCGTCAACCACCGCATGCGCATCAGCGCCCCCACGATAGCACCTAACAGCAACACTTCCACCGCAAAGAGGCCAATGGTCCCATACTCCCAAGTCTGGCCATTGAGTTGCCCGAGTCTGAGAATATATTGGGTCTGAAATGGAAGAAGAAATAATAGCACCGAGAGCAGCATAATTTGCAATGACTAATCCCAAATTCTAATTTCTAATATCTAATGACGAATCAATCCTCAATGATTCAATGACAGAATGTCTAAATTTTTCGACATTCAAGTATTTGTCCATTAGGATTTGATAAGACGACCCCATGCTGCGCACAGGCCTTTTCCCACTGCCTCCGATGCTCTCCCCGACTATCCGACTCGTGGAACTTGAGCACATCATCGGTTACCATAACATCGACGCCGCCCTGGTGCACGCGGCTCTCCCGATGGGCATAAATTTTTTTCCGCTGAATCCATCGCAGCGCCCTCTCTCCCCAATCACCCACAACCCCCGACAATACCCACTCCAATGCCCTGCGCACTCGCTCTACAGCTCCAGAATCTGCCACGGCAAAAACCGGCGTCACTCCGATCCAATGATGTTGCGGGAAATATTCCCGAATCCAGGAATTCTCCCTATAAAATTTTTTATCCGTATGAGAGCCCTGCGCAGTAAACATCACCGCCGTCATCCCCACCCAATAGCAATAGTGTACATCATCGATCCTCGAAAAAAATTGTCTAAGGCTCAGCGCACGATCGGAACAATAAAAACTTAAACAAATTCGATTCGCAATAAATCGTCCATGCCGGCGACGGCCCAGCACCTGGAGTACCGCACTCACCATCCACCGCACGGTCCATAATCGCCCTGCCGAGCCGACGATCAACACATCGATGTCACTGTCTTGGTCGGCCATATTAAGCGCCAAGGTATTCGTGACCGCAACCATGCGCAAAAACGGTACCCAGGTAATGCGGCGAATGCTTTGGCTTGCGATATGCCATTTCGATAGTGACTGGCAATACAGTGTCGCCCGATGATCGAGGTCCATAGCGCCCGGTAACCCATACAATCCAAATTGTGTTTGGATTGTTCCGGCTTCCACCAGACGATTCAACTCGTGCCCAAGCGTTGTCAATGCCGGTGCCTTGCACGCGGCGGGCAAGAACTGCAAAAGTTCGGAAGGTGTAAGAGGACAACGCCGGGAAGAGAAATACTGGAGTGTCGCAAGGATCGCGTCGGGGGTCGAAAGAGCCCGAGGCATAGGGGTGGGTAGTATTACGCGGTCACACGCGTACGGATTGAGCTGGATTTCGGTAATCGGAGGAGTGAGGATTTATTTCGGTGGTGGGCCGTGTTCTTCGCGCGATCAAGAATCTTAGCAAGATATTTACCCGTCCAAGAAGCGCTGTCTTGAACCACGTGTTCAGGGGTGCCTTCGGCGACGAGCCGACCGCCGCCCTCTCCCCCGTCGGGTCCGAGATCAATAATCCAATCGCTGGAAGCGATGACATCCAAGTTATGTTCAATAACGATCACCGTATTACCGAGGTCCACTAAATCCTGAAGGACCACAAGTAACTTCTGAATGTCGTCGGCATGGAGCCCAGTTGTTGGTTCGTCTAATATATAGAGTGTCTTGCCGGTTGATCGACGGGAAAGCTCTGTGGCGAGCTTAATCCGTTGTGCTTCTCCGCCGGAAAGCGTCGTGGCGGGCTGACCAATTTTCAAATATCCGAGCCCCACACGATCAAGGACGGAAAGTTTCTCGATCAACAACCGGGTGTCCCACTCCGTCGAAGTTTCGAAGAATTGAATCGCCTCCTGCACGGTGAGTTCGAGAACTTGCGCAATGTTTTTATCCCGCCATCGGACTTCCAAAATCTCTGATAGGTAACGCTTGCCTTCGCAAGCGTCGCATTCCACAGTCATGTCGGGTAAAAATTGCATGGACATCGTTACCCATCCACCGCCCTGGCACTGTTCACAGCGGCCCCCGCGCACGTTAAAGCTAAAATGCCCAGCCTTGAGCCCTTTGACCTTTGCCTCGGGGACTTCGATAAATAAATCGCGGACCAAGGTAAAAATCCCTGTATAGGTGGCTGGGTTGCTGCGCGGCGTGCGGCCAATCGGCGACTGGTCGATCATAATCACCTTGTCGAGGTGTTCCACTCCGGTAATACGCTCATGGGCCGCCGGCAGATCCTTCGCATGGTAGAATTCTTGAAGGAGCGCCTTTGCCAAAATATCATCAATGAGCGTCGACTTGCCAGAGCCCGAAACACCGGTGACGGCGACCAGCTTCCCCAGAGGGATGGAAACCGTAAGGTCTTGGAGATTAAAAGCGCTGGCATGATGGATCGTGAGGTTCTTTCCGCTGCCGGACCGACGCACGCTGGGGATCGCAATGCGCGACCGTCCGGAGAGGTAATTGCCGGTGATCGATTGAGGGTTTTTTTCAATGTCCGCAGGCTTTCCGTGGGCGACCACTTTGCCGCCATAGGTCCCGGCTCCGGGGCCCATATCCACCACATCATCAGCGGCGCGAATTGTTTCTTCATCATGCTCAACAACAATCACGGTGTTGCCGAGATCACGCAGTTGTTTGAGCGTCTCGATGAGCCGCGCGTTGTCCCGCTGATGGAGCCCCACCGATGGCTCGTCCAGGACATAGACAAGATCCACAAGATGCGATTGGAGTTGCGTGGCGAGGCGAATACGCTGCGCTTCGCCGCCGGCCAGCGTCGTCACGGATCGATCGAGTGTTAAATAGTCTAACCCAACACGGGTAAGGTGTTCGAGACGATTAAGCATTTCATTGCACAGCGTGTTCACGACGCGCCCCGTGAGTGCCACAGTAGCCGGTCGTCCTGTGCCCTGGGTACTCAAACGCAAACAATCGCGTAAAAACTCCGCCAACCGATGGAGGGGAAGGTTTACCACCTCGCTGATCGAACGGTCATTGACAGAGACGGCCAATGCCGCCGGTTTGAGCCGACGCCCCTTACATTGTTCACAAGCAAACAACCGCATCGTGCGTTCAATCTCCGCTTTGACATATTCGGAGTCAGAAGCGGCGTATTTGAATTGCAAGTATCCCACAATTCCGCCGGCAAAGGGATCGTCCACCAACGACTCTCCCAATCCATGGAAAAGCCTCTCCCGCATATGTTCGGGAAAGGAGCGGATCGGTTGGTCGAGAGACACATCGCACCGGCGATGCAGTTCATCCAAAACCTGCTCAATGCCGCCATGATGGGGCAGTAACCGAGAGAGCGGCCGGATCGCTCCCTCCAACAAGGTCAGTGATTCGTTGGGGATCACAAGGTGGGGGTCGACAATCCATCGGGTCCCAAGCCCACCACACCCATCACAAGCTCCGTAAGGACTGTTAAACGAAAAATTCCGCGGCTCAAATGGTGGCAGCGTTGTATCGCATTGTTCGCAATAGAGCGCGGTATTCAAAAGCAATCGCTGCCCTCCCTCGGTGCGAATCACCACCACCCCCCGGCCCAGATGTAAGGCGCTGTTAATCAATGTTATGGCAACCGAACGATCCAAATCATCACGACGGATGTTCCCATACTCGGCTTCGACCGTTTTGCCAATCCAATGCTCGGGAGATGCCGATACGGCTTCTGCCTCCATGCGGCTGCCATCGACCCAGACGGTTCTTACTTGTTGACGAGCCAATAGCCGTTTGAACGCGATCACGTCTTTTTTACTATTCAAGGCAACGGGCAGCGTAATCGTCGCTTGGGCTTCCTGCAAGAGGAGTCGACGAATCCGCCCGATAAAAACCGGCATCGTTTGCGCGACAATCGCCTGGCCGCAACGTACGCAATGCGCAACCCCGGTGTTGGCGTACAGTAACCGCAGGTGATCATAAATTTCGGTCATGGTCCCAACAGTGGAACGCGGATTATGCGCGACCTGTCGTTGATCAATGGCGATCGGCGGAGAAAGGCCTTCGATGGAATCCACGTCGGGCTTTTCAAACCCGCGAATAAACTGACGGGCATAGGTCGAAAGGCTTTCAACGTAGCGCCGTTGTCCTTCGGCATAAATCGTGTCAAACGCCAAGGAAGATTTCCCGGATCCGGAGCGGCCGGTGATCACAATGAATTGATAACGCGGCAGCTCCAATGAAATATTTTGGAGATTATGGACGCGAGCGCCTTGAATGCGGATGACTTCAGGGAGTTTCATATGATGTAACGACATTATGTCGACCCCACGTCCTTTGAGGGTCGACTGATTTGATCAATGCTAGCATAATTTGATTCATCGTTCAAGCCTTCCAAGATATACACACCCCACACTGGGCGTGTGGGGTCAAAGACGCTACAATACAAATGATCCATAAATAACTAATCAATGTGCCTTGTATGCGTTTCGCTCCCACAAAAGCGCAACGCCGAGAAAAACGGAGACATCGGACGATGGTGGTCAGTGGAAGTCGCGTACGCTCACTGGCGAGAATAATGAGGCGGCGATCGAAGACCGACAAATCAAAGACCGATGCTTGACATTATAGCGCAAGCCTGGTAGAATAATTGCTATTGTTGATTATTGCTTGCCTTGTCTATGTCATTACTTGGGATTTTCCAGATTATTTCAGCGGTATTGCTGGTCATTAGCATTTTACTCCAACAACAAGGCTCTGGACTCGGGAGTGCCTTTGGCGGCGAAGGAAATGTATTCCGAACGCGCCGCGGCGTTGAACGCATCCTCTTTATTTCGACTATCGTTTTTGCGATTCTCTTCTTTGGCGCTTCGATCGCCTCACTATTCATTGCACGCTGATTAAAAGAGCTCCATCTCACTCTCGCACAGGCTCCGAAGCGTGCACCCGTTGAACCGCGACGAATTATTCCGTCGCATATTTTCTCTGAAAAAAAAGGAATTCCATAGTATTATTACGGTTTGGCAACGATGGAGACAACAGCGACCAATGGCGATTGTGCTCATTCGACGCTTTGTTTCGGTATTATCAGACTCAGAACGGAAATTGCTGTGGGGGAGCCTCATCGGGATTGGAACCTCCCTCGCATTTCTAACCATCATTGGATTGCAGCGGTCGCTGATCCGCGTCCCGGCCTTTGGCGGGGAATATAGCGAAGCGGTGATTGGCCGCGCCCAGTACATTAATCCCTTGTTTGCAACCACTGATGTTGATCGTGATTTGGTCCGCCTCACATTTTCGGGACTCGTCAAACCCCAAGAGTCCGAAACGGGTGTCACATTTACCCCCGATCTCGCCGAAACGGTTGATCTCAATGATGCGCAGACCCTCTACACCATCCGTCTTAAGAAAAATCTCCGATGGCAGGATGGCCAGCCACTCACCAGCAACGATGTTGTATTTACGATGCAGGCAATACAGAACCCTGACTGGAAAAGCCCTTTGGCAGGGAGCATCCGCGGCGCAGAAATTAAGAAGGTGGACGACTCCACGATCACGATCCAACTCCAAAAACCTTATACTCCATTTATCCAGGCATTATCAGTGGGGATTATTCCAGAGCACCTCTGGAAAAATGTCTTAGCAACAAACGCGCGTCTTGCGGAATATAACATTAAACCCATCGGCGCGGGCCCCTACCGTTTTTCGAGCATTACGAAAGATGCGAATGGTCTCATTCATTCCTATACACTTGAACGGAACCAATTTTATTACGACCCAAAACCATATCTTGACCGAGTCATTGTTCGGTTCTACGATTCAGCCGAACTCGCAATCCAAGCAGTCGAACGCTCTGAGGTTCAAGGGTTGCAGGTGCTACCAAAACAGTATCGCGATCGTCTCACACGACGGCCGGGCGTACGACCAATTCTGTTACGGTTGCCGCAGTCAACGAATCTTTTCTTCAACCAACAACAACTCCCCGCGCTCAGAGAGACTCTCCTGCGCGAGGCATTGTCCACTGCGATCAATCGACCGATACTTATTGATATCGCGCTCTCGGGTGAAGGGGAGCCCATTGTCGGCCCCCTTCTGCCGGGCATGATGGGATTCGATCCATCGCTGGAGGCAACAGCGTTTAATCTTGACCGTGCGGGGAAACTCCTTGATCAAGCCGGGTATACGCTGGTGGACGCGGTAACATTCAAACAGCGACAGCTCCAAGCACAACAAGCAACGACGAAAAAGAAATCTTCCGCATCCAAGACGGTGACTCCCACAGTACCGAAGGAGGCAGAACCAAACGCTGAAGCGGATACGACAGTAAAAGGCCCAACCCATTATCGCGTCAAGAGCGGGAAGGCACTCGCCATTACCATTACAACAGTGCACCAAACGGATCTTTCGGCAGCCGCAGAGCAGATCGCGGCCTGGTGGAGAGAGTTGGGCATTGACGCGAGTGTTCGCACCGTCGACGCCAAGGATATCCAGACCCAAGTGGTTGCAACACGCGATTTCGAAACGCTTCTTTACGGACAGATCTTTAGCAATGATCCAGACCCATTCCCCTTTTGGCACTCCAGTCAAGTGCGGGCACCGGGGCTCAATATTGCGCAGGTCAGTGATAAAACAATCGACCAACTCCTTGAGCAAGAACGGGCGGTTTCTGATGTCGAAAAACGATCCAGCCTGCTGCGACAATTCCAACAGGCGCTGATCAAACTCAAGCCCGCGATTTTCCTCTACCGGCCGACTTATACCTATATTCTGCCGACGAGCATGCATGGGATGGATCAAGACCAAATTGTCAAACCTTCGGACCGTTGGAATACCATTACTCAATGGTATTCAAAAACTCGATGGGCACTGAGATAACACATTTCGAAATATCGATATATTGAAATATAACGTTACGCAGGTGTGGCGGAACTGGCATACGCGCTAGCTTCAGGAGCTAGTGCCCGCAAGGGATTGAGGGTTCAACTCCCTCCACCTGCACCAAAGAGTTCGCCCCAGTCATTCGACGGGGCGCCCTGGGTTTATCCCGGGGCGAGTCTCTCCCGCGGCAATAAAAACTCAAACCTCTCACTTCAACTATTCCTCTCTCATTATTCTTTATTATTCACTCTTTCTAACCGCTTTTACCGTCCATCATCACGATAACGGCAAAACATGGTTGTCATTATGGACAATACACTTATCCTATCGAGCGCGCTCCTGCCGCGATCGAATACCCGTGGCGGGACGCCCAGCGCCCCCAATCGCCACGCTGAGCGTGGCGGATCTCGCCCGACACAAACAAACCGCCGACCTCCCGGCCGTCCCGGATTGCGGCGACTCATCACGACGTATCGCAACCAACGGCCTCAGGGGGCGCCCCTGCGACCGTTACCAACGCGAGTTGCGGCACTCAACATCCCCAGCACGGGTACTGCTCTGCGCGTCATGGCCCTAGGAGGGCTCGAAGAAGTCGGACGCAATTGCATGCTCATCGAATATGGCCAGGATATATTGATTATCGATCTGGGACTCCAATTCCCCGAAGAAGATATGCCAGGGATTGACTACATTATCCCGAATATCTCGTACCTCAAGGGGAAAGAAAAAAATATTCGCGGGGTGATCATCACACATGGTCACTACGACCACATCGGCGGCATCCCCCACCTCATGGGCAAACTCGGCAACCCCATTATCTACGGAACGCCACTGACTCTCGGGATCATCCGCAAACGACAAGATGATTACAAGAGCGCGGCCCCCCTCAACCTTCAAGAAATCCGAGCCGCCGAGACAAAATTGCAACTCGGAATCTTCGAAGTCGAGTTCTTCGGCGTTACGCATAACATTCCCGATTCTATGGGCGTGATCGTGCGAACACCGGAAGGCATCCTGGTGCATACCGGCGATTTTAAGCTCGATCTTGCGCCGTCTGGTGATACGAAGCTGGATATTGCCAAAATCGCCTCACTCAATGATAAAAATGTTCTTCTGCTCATGCAGGATTCCACCAATTCCACTCAGACCGGGCACCAACTCTCCGAAGCCGAGATCCAACACAACTTGGATGATATTATCGCCAATGCCCCGGGCCGCTTAATCATAGCGACCTTCGCATCGATGATTGGCCGCATTAAACAAATTGTCCAAGCAGCTGAACGCTTAAACCGCAAAGTGATCATCGAGGGCTACGGTATGCGCACAAATATTGAGATCGCGCATGAATTAGGGTACCTTAAATTTGAGAAAACAACGATCGTCCCCGTCCAAGAGATGCACAAATACCCGGATAATCGCGTGGTGGTGTTGTGTACCGGCGCTCAAGGAGAAGATCGCGCGGTGCTCATGCGCATCGTTAACCACGAACATCGCACGATTACCATCCAGCCCGGTGATACGGTGGTGTTTTCCTCCTCAGTGATTCCCGGCAATGAACGCAGTGTCCAACGGCTTAAAGACGCGCTCTATCGCGAAGGCGCCGAAGTCATCCATTACCAAATGATGGATGTGCATGCCGGGGGGCACGCCAAACAAGAGGACCTCAAACTCATGTACCGGCTGGTGAACCCAAAATACTTTATGCCCATCGAAGGCAATCATTCTTTCCTTCGTGTGCATGGCAAACTCATCCAGTCCATGGGCCACCCCAAGGAACAAATCTTGATCGCCGACAATGGGCAGGTGGTCGAATTCCGAGGGGGTATCGGGCACGTGACCAACGAACGGATCCCCGCCGAATACGTTTTTGTGGATGGCTTGGGAGTGGGCGACACCAATCAGGTGGTGATCCGCGACCGGCAAATGCTCTCGGATGACGGCATGGTGGTGATTATTGCCACGGTGGAAGGGAAAACTGGAAAATTGATTGGCTCCCCGGATATCATCTCCCGCGGATTCATTTACATGAAGGAACATAAAGAGTTGGTCGAGCGCATGCGGGGCAAAATCAAAGGGATATTACGCGATGGCGAGCCTCGCATGGTGACCGATGATGATGAAATAAAAAATAAGCTGCGCAACGACATTGGGCAATTCTTGTTCTCCTTGACGCAACGGCGGCCGATGATATTGCCGGTGATTATAAAAGTATAATGCGAATACCGCGAATTGCTATCCGAATACCACGAATGGTTGCTCGTCGCCATTCGTGGTATTTGTGGTATTTGGATACGAATTCGCGGTATTCGCACTATTTACATGTTTGACATCTCACTTTGCTCGAGTATACTCAATGGTAACCCAAACGTCATTATTTATAAGGAGGTCGCACGATGCGGTTCTCACCAGAATGTCTTCTGGGCGTTTTGCTCTGCGCCGTGATTGAAGCCATCGAATGGTTTTTCTGGTGCGTGAGAGAGCTCAAGGAGCTTTTGACCGGCAGGGGGGAACCATGATGTTTCTGCTCATTGAACCGCCGGAGGATATCGAGGAGATCCTCCTGCGGTTCGCGTTCAAACCGCTGTGGGGGGCAGCGGGCATCATTTTCCTCATCATCGTGGGGGTTTTATCGACTACTGAGCCACTGGCTCAAATAGGTGGATGCCCATGACCGAACTCATCTCGGCAGTGGAATCTGCAGTGCAATGGACGCAGCTCCAGAACTCCTGGGCGATGAGTGCAAAGCGATTGCAAGCCTTCACCGTGATCGTCGGCGGAGGCTCTGTCGTGGTGTTCCTCGTCGTCTTCTTCCACTCCCCGGAATGGAGAATAATCCGGGAGATCATCATTTTTCCGCTGCTTCTCATCATCACCGTCATCGGTTGCATCGGAGCGCTGACGGCGATCCTGCTGTTTCATCTCAGGCAATCGGACCATCCCGACCATACGAGGGGGGATTCATAAATGCACTGCGAGTACCGCGGGGAAATTCTCCGGGCGATCCTCATGGGGATTCTCTTCGTTATCGGAGTGGGGATCGCGTTCGCGATCGCGCTGATCCCCACATATCAATGACCGGCATCGTCAGTGCACGGAGGGCGCACGATGTTCGGTCAAACAACGCCGGCGGCTTCGCACTCGAAGCACGCCGGCGTCGTACTTTTTAAACACTAGGATATCGTCCGTCGGGGGCGACGCAGGGCAAAAAATTCTATCACGGTAAGCCCTACCACCAGCAACATCATATTCCACCAATACAGGACCCGATGGCTTTGCAACAGCAACGCGCCAATCACTAACAGCGAGAAAAAAATCGATTGGCGAAATGATAGTAACACAATGTAATACGGTAGATGTTGTTTTTGCGTGCGCAGGCGGATCAACAACCCAATCAACGAAAAACTCCCGAGCAAACAAAAAAAGAGGCTTACATAAAATAAGATAAAGCTATCATACCCGGCGGTCTGCGGGTTAATTTGCGTCACCACGACGGCAAAACCCGACCACGCAATCAACGTGGCCACCAACAGCATGACAGTATAGCGGGTAAGTGTCATATCGATTGTCCTCTCCCCAGCGCTTGGATGCGCTTAACCACCGCCTGGCCGAGTTTCTGATTAATGGCCAACAGCAGCTCTTTTTGATGCAGTCGGATTTCATCGATCGCCGGGGCTGGGCCGATACTCACAAATACTGCTCCTTGTTTAAAATATTCCCCCTTCACCGCTATGCTAATCCCCCGATGCTCGGTAAACCATTGCCGAATCACCTGCTCAGCAGCATGGAGTACTTGGTTGGCTTCCAATTGTCGGCCAAGGTCTGTTCTATTGACGTGGCGATGGAGGATGTCTTTGAGCTGTTGCATACGTATAGAAGCAAATCAACGCTGATCAACACGCCGATAGACGCTAATGTATTCAGCGGAGCTCTCAAGGCCTCTAAAATATCTCATCAATCGCGTCGTCACAGGCCCGACCTTTCCACCGCCAATCATGTGCCCATCAATGGTTGTGACCCCCGTGACGCCGGTGGTGGTCTTGGTGATAAACACTTCATCGCACTGCAGGAGTTGATCGGCAGTGATTTGTGCAAATACCACGGGCATCTGATCGCATACCACTTGTCGAGTAATCCCCTTGAGGATCTTGTCTCCAGTGGTACATATTGTACCATTTTTCACCCAAAAAATATTGGAGTAAGCCCCTTCCCGAACAATCCCCGATCGGTCGACCAGCAGCGACTCGAAAAACCCACGATCGACGGCCCGCTGGTGCGCCTGTTGACATTGAGTATAGGGCCATGGCTTTGCCTCTTGGGGGAATTCCCGTTCAAGCTGGACAATCATGGTATTTACACCATTATAGATATTCT
>OBOI01000302.1_pt1 | contig 18572 bp, 15 predicted proteins | sample 1670151 | NCBI WGS metagenome assembly OBOI01 (sample SAMEA104232303, study PRJEB22302) | sediment metagenome | biome: forest; feature: aquifer; material: sediment | place: USA | collected 2011-08-07 | depth 0.01 m | reverse complement strand
AGGCGGGGATCAGGGCCTTTCTGCAAAAACCGGTCAGCAGACACATCCTCCTCACCCAAGTGGCCAAGGCCTTGGCGGAGAGGGTTACGGCCTAGGAGCCGTCAGGTAACAATATGCACCAGAGGAAACCCCATGGCAGATCAACTTGACGACTGGGTGGCCCGGATCAATAAGCGGGAGATGCCGATCTTTAAGTCCACCGTCACCTCCATCTCAAATCTGGCGGCCTCCCACCACTCCTCCACCAGCGAGCTGGCCAGCGCCATTCTGCGCGACCCGGCCCTGACCGCCCGCATCCTCAAATTCGCCAACAGCTCTTTTTACGCCTCGGCCGGTCCGGTCACCAGCACCATCACCCGCGCCGTGCTGGTCCTGGGCTTCGAGTCGGTGCGGGAACTCTCCCTATCCCTGGCCATCATCGACTCCTTGCTGACCAGCGAGTACCGCGATCAGGTCAAGGAGCTGATGGCCAACGCCTTTCATGCCGCGGTGCAGGTCCGGGCCATTGCCGAACAGAAGGGGGAAGGGAGTATCGAGGAGATCTTCATCGCCACCCTGCTCTTGGACTTAGGGATCATGGCCTTCTACTGCACGGCCAGCGAGGAGGAGATCGATGCCCTGCGCCAGGCGCAGAATAAGCCGGGACGCTCGCCATCCCAGGCCCAGAAGCAGGCCTTGGGCTTTACCTTCGAGGAGCTGACCAGAAGCTTGATCGCCAACTGGAAGCTCAGCCCCACCTTGAACCGCTTCCTCGCCAACCCCAACGCCCAGGATGGCCGCTCGCGCTGCATCCGCTTGGGGCGAAATTTTGCCACGGTCATTGCCCAGGGGTGGGAGAGCGATGCTGTTGACAAGGCGACGCGGGAGATCGCCGACTTTGCGGGCATCACCGTGGCGGCGGGCAAGAAGATGCTGAAGGGGAACGCCAAACTGGCCGCGGAAGTGGCCAAGAACTACGGGGCCCAGAATGTGGCCCGGCTGATCCCCGGCTGGGAGGAGGGGGGAAGCCGCGACGGCGAGGATGGCCAGGCATTAAGCTTCCCCGCTCCCGACCTCACCCTGCAACTCAAGGTGCTGCGCGAACTCTCCGGCATCCTGAGTTCCAAGCCGGATCTCAATCTGGTGCTGGAGATTCTGCTGGAGGGGATCCATCGCGGCGTGGGCATGGACCGTGCCGTCTTTGCCCTCTACTCCCCGGTCCGCGCCCAGATCCGGGCCAAGTACGTCCTCGGCTGCGATGCCGAGACCTTGCTGGAGCAGTTCGTCTTTCCGGTGGATACCGGCATCGGCAACCCCTTTTCCGACATCCTGTTCGGCAAGGGGGCCGGCCTGTGGGTGAAGAACGTCATGGATAGCGGCTTCTCCCAGCTGGTCACCACCCAGATCCGCGACATCCTGGGGGCCAAGGCCTTTTTCCTCACCCCCATCTTCGTGGGCGGCAAGTCCATCGGCCTCTTCTATGCCGACCGCCAACCCAGCCGCAGGGCCTTGGACCAGGCGGCCTTCGACAGCTTCGAGCACATGGGCCAGCAGGCCTGCCTCTCCATCGAACACATCATGCGCCAGGAGCGGAAGTGACAAGGAAACCCTGGGCACCGACCTGATCGAACCGTGGCGCGAATGCCGCATCCCCACCAAAGGGATCCGCATCGTCTCTCACCACATTTTTCAGCGGCTACGGGAAGGTTTTTTTTCAGTGAGGATGAGGCGGAGAGAATTCTCCAGGTGGCCATCGAGTGGGGCTGCTACGCCGAACTCTTCGCCGATGAGGAGGGGGGGGCGGCATCCTCAGCCTGGAGAACCCGGTTGGGCAGGGAGGATGCGGCGTAATTGCGCGGGTGGGACAAGGTGAATTATTGATGGCCCATCAACGTTGAGTGCGAATTTCTAGACCAATCGACTGACGTGGGCAAATAAGACAAACAGAGATGAACAGAGGAGTTCGGCAAGAATCTTGAATACCTGCTTCGTTGTGATTTAATCGAGAAATTATCCCCCTGCCAACTGTTAGGATTTGATTTAAGCATCATTCCCCCCCAAGGTCAGTATCTTATTGAATGTTAAAGCCTACTTGACCGGTGAGAATAAGTTGGATCGACTTTTTATGCGTCCTTCCCTGACTGCCTGCAAGGTCTCCTGAATGCGTTGCCATACCGAAGGGATTGGTTGATTCACATAACTTCCTTTGGATACACGAATGAACAGGCTGGAGGAATCCAATGGCAGAGCCTCGACGTTCTCGATGAACCTTCGCCAGCCCCCATTGGGCGTTTCGGCGTTCAGCTGTTGCAGCAGATAACGCTCCACGTTCGAGGTGTAGAAGACCGTGACCAGGGCCCGGTGCTCCCTGAGATAGGCGCCAATCGCGTTGATCGCCTTGGGGCCGCCGAAGTCCCCCACCACGGGAACGACAAGGTTGCGCATCTCCAGGTCACGCACAGCGCGGTAGTTGTCCTCGCTGGCCAGAAAATTGTGATTGGTTCCATGCTGGTCCGTGGCCCGAGCCATGGCGGCATAGCTCGGGCTCTCACGCTGGTTTTTCGGCGCAGGCCGCGGTTCAGCGGGGGGCAGTTCCGAATCGTAGGTGATGTTCTGGCCGAAATGGAAAAAAGCACGGTAGACCTTTTCAAGTCCGTCCAGGTCCCGGGCGGAAAGGGGAAAGCCGTGCGTCTTGCGCAGCAGTTCGACCACCGCATCACGATTTTTTGCAAAGGCGGCCTCCGTGCGCGGCGCTCTGGCGTAGACGGCAAAAAGCTCGTCCAGCGAACTGGCATCCGTCAAGCCAACAGGCCTTTCACTGCAAAACAGGCGACCGAGAAAGGCCGATCGATCGTCCGACAGTTCGAACAGTGCCTTGTAAAACAGATGGTCCAGGAGGTTTTGCCGCCTTATGTCAATGATGAAGGCGATCTTGGGCCGGAACGCCGCGATGTAGGTGAAATTCTGTTCAGGGCCGACCCCGAGGTAGACGCCGCCGGGCTTCGTGCTTGATTGCGCACCCGGAATCGGATTTTGAAATCCCAGCTCGTTGGAGATAAAACTGCCCGTCGGATAGACGCCTTCGTCCTCGGAAAGCCGCCCGATCAGGCCCCAGAAGGCCTCGTCGGAAAGCTGCGAGGGGATCTGGTCCGCGGCGCGCGCGTCCAGGGCGAACAACAGCAAGACCAGAACGGCCGCAACGGCGGCGCGAAGGCCGTCAGCGGTCATTCCCCGATCTCCGGGTGTCGGCACTACACACCGCATGCAGGAACCCGTTCGGATTATCGGGGCCACTATTACAGACATATGTCCCCGTCTACAAGATCATCCGGCTTATAGACCGTGAATTTCCAGCCAGCACCGTTGCCGTTTCGTTGATCAACCGTGATGCTGCTTGCACCCGCGACAAATTCAAAAGGATCGAATGAAAAATTGAGTGTGGTCTTGCCCGTGCTGGGTGCGATTGGGTCATCATCGCAGGCGCAGGTCACGGTGTGCTCGCTCAATCCGTGCATCTTGGTTGTGCCACTCAAAGTGACATTGACCGCCCCCGATGACGGCGACGAATTGTAGTTGTAGTAGGCACTGACAGCGCTGCCGCCGTCGTAGGTGAATTTTTCTTCCGTCCCAAGTATCTCTTCGTCCTCGCAGAGGTTTTTCGTGAAGCTGGTCGGCGTGTCCTTGACCTGCATTACCGCGCCGGTACATTGCCCGAAGCTGTTGCACTTGGTTTGCAGGGTTGCCGTGACCTGATCCGATACGTTGCTGATGGTCCCTTCGCTGGGATTCAGGTATTCGGCATTCACCAGAAACACGTCACCTTCGATGACTTCAAAGTCCTTTACCGGAACCAGGATCTGCCCCTCAAACAGCTTTGAAGGCATACGCTCCAATATGCCAACCGGCAGAGTCGCCAGTGCCGTGACCCCGCCCGCCGCTCCCGTCAGATCAAGAAAGTCCTGTTTGATGTCCTTGTTCTTGAGGTTGGTCTTGGCGATGACCTTGACCTTGCGGTCCACACAGACCAGTTTCTTCTTGGAGCCGTCCGCGTTTTTCGCCGTTAGGTCGTTCTTCTGCGGCTTGCCCTGGATGCTGATTTCATCGTGCCCATTCGCATCGGTGGTGTGGTCGAGTTGGTCTGTGCCCATCACCTCAATGACCCCCCAATCGCTGTTGTACACCGGGTTGTACCCCGTCTTGACGTAGACCTTTTCGTCCACAAACCATTGAACGCGGCTGCCCGCGAGCGGCCCATCCGCCGGAGCGCTGAAATCGATGCCCGCCAGATTGAGTGCCGGCCGAATGCAGTTGAGGATCTGTGCGTTGCCGATATCGAGCGTGAATGTCGCACCCACCGTTGCCCCAGCACCCGGGAACTTGGTCTTTGTGCGGATCAAGGGCGATGGGTTCACGCTCATATCCGCCTTGAAGGCGATGGCGGACCAAAGCAGCTTCGTATAGTTCAATAGGATGTTGGCAACCTGGCTGAAGGCGGCTGATTTCTCGGCGCTTTCTCCGATCTTCTCGTATATCCCCTTCATCACACTCTGGTCACCAGCGGAGATGCCGCCATAGACCATGCCCATTGCGCTCGCAAAGCCGTCCATGACATAGCCTTCCGTCTTATTCATCGAACAGGGGGCTGGGGCGGCGGCCGTGGCCAGTAGACCCTTGTTCGGCGTCAGTGACATGGCTTTGCCTAGTGGCTTGAATTGCTGGGCGGTGCGCCAGAGCTCGGCCGCAAGCCGTTGTGTCAGTAATCCCGTCTGTACGGCATCCAGTTCAACGTCCCCCGGTACCGCCGGGTCGAGAAGATCGTAGGGGCCGACGGCACGTTCGCGGCCCAGGGCGACGATCAGGTGTACCATGTCGCGAATATTCGACGAAGCCGAGTCCTTGCCTTGCGCCGTGGCGCGCAGGGCATCGAGCAATTGGGTGCGCAACTGCACATCAACCGCGGGGGCCTCCGCGGGCAGTTGACCGGTAACGGCGCCCTCGATGGCCATTTGCAAGGCGATCACATAGTCATCGAGCGTGACAGTGACGCTCTGGTGGATCGCCGATTCGATCTCGTCGACGTTCCATTTGTCAAACAGGATGAGTTGCGTGGCGTCGCCTGAAACAGAATTGTCCGGATAGCGTATGCCAAACCCAAGATCACTGAATACCTTTTCCAGCCCGTAATAGTTCTTGTTAAGGTTGAACAGTTCCTGCGCATCCGCCTGGATACTTTGCGCGGTGTCCGTTGCCGAAGAAGAGATCGGGATCGGTCCCTGGATCACGGGCTCTTCGGTCACGGTCACCGTTGTGCTCGCCGACACCCCACCCATGCTGGCCGTGATCTGCGCCGTTCCGATTGCGACTGCCTTGACAAGACCGTACTGATCTACCGTTGCGACCTGGGGATTGGAGGAACTCCACGAGGCCGTGTAGGTGACATCCTCCGAGGTCTGGATGTTAAGGTAGGAAGCAGTGGCGGCGAGACTCTCCATCGATCCCACGAGCGTCGACAGACTGGTCGGCGTGATGGTCAGGGAAGCCACGGCGGGTGCCGTGCTACTGAGCAATTCAAGCACCGATTCGGGTTGCTCGGATTTCACCAGACCCGTGTTCGCAACCTCCCACTCCGTTGTAGTTGTCGCCGGGAAGGACTTCGCGGTCTGGTCTGTGCAATTCAGCAAATAGGCATTGTTCGTCTTGTGGATTTTCAGGGCATTGAACGTTCCTGCTGGAACCGTGACTGACTCGGCAGCGAGAACCTCGAGCGTGTAGGTCTTGGTTCCTGTGCAGGTGTTGCCAAATGCGACGTTTGTGTGGGTTGTCGAAAGGGTTTCGGTGAAGCCGACGTCAAGATTCGAGGGTAGGCCTTGCAGCGGTGGGTTGTAGGTGTCGGTACTGAACCCGGTATTGTTGCTGACCAGCGCAATCTGGTTGCAACTGTAAATGTTGACTGCCGTCATCCCCCATGAATCGGTCGTGGTCCAGGTGCTGCCGCTCACAGTGGTGAACGTTCTCTTTTGCGTGAAGATTGAGGTGCTGCCGTCGGGCATTTGCATCTGAAAAGTGCTGCTGGCGACCGATCCCAATGTCGGAGTCATGACCAAGCACCCATCCCCAGCACTGGGGGCACCCGCATAATTGACCCAGAAACCCATGCCATTTCCCAATTTCAAACCGCCGAAGTCCTTGTAGCCGCGGCTTTGCAGGTAGCTCGTCAGGGTATTGTTGGCCGCCATGGTGGGGGCATAGAAATACCAACCGCCGACGCTGGTATCCCATGCCCACAGAGTCGTGACATTGCCGATGGTCGTGGTGAAAGCCGCTGGCGCAATCAGGTCGCTGGTTGCAACCAGATTCCATCCGGCATGTAGCTGGCTTGCCGTCAACGAAAATCCGGTACCCGACTGACTGCCCACGCCAAACGCAGTCGAAGCATTTACCCAAAAGCCTTCGCCAGGGTTGATCGTCGTCAGGACCGCATAGCCTTTGGTTGCGGCATAGCTCGCAAGCGTCCCGTTGTTATCCAGCGCTGGGGCATAAAAACTCCAGTTGCCGCTTGTGGCGTTCCACGTCCATACGGTCGCAATGGCGGTTTGAGTGCCAAATGTCGTTTTCACATTCATTGGGCTGGCCAGACTATTGCCAACCAAATTCCAGCCAGCCGATAAATCAAGAGGGTAAGTGACCTCCGCGGCATCCGCCTGCGCAAGCCCAAGCATCGCTAGGACCGCAAACAGACCGCTTCTCAATATCAAATTCAATGGGTGCATGGACAGGGCTCCTGATATGGCTATTTTTCCAAAAAATCAAAATAATTACGCTTTTCACATGTCCTTGTCAAACAGTTTAGTAGTCTAATTCCTGACACTGAAAGATATAGAAGAACATCAGTCCTCCCAAGGTTGGGGTTACCCCAGGATGCGGAAGGCACCGGCATGGATTCAATAACCAGCATGACGCCCCCCACCCCTCCAACCACCCACTACCGCCGCCGCTGTTTCAAGGTCGGCCGGTCGGCCAGCATCATCTGCAACCACTTAAAGCCGAATTTGAGCAGGGCCTCGTCGTCGTTCTCGCAGGCGGTGACCTCGGCGCGGCTGAGCTTGAACTGACTGAGCAGCTCTTGCTCGCGGACCAGGCGGCGGAAGCCGTCGATATTGTAGCAGACCATGAAGGCCAGCTGCTGGCGAGGGCCGGCCGCCCCCTCGCCGCGCCAGGGGTTGCCGGCAAAGATGGTATCCATCTCGGCCCACAGGTCATCCATCAGGTTATAGTCCAATAGACGCTGGTCCCGCAGCCAATCGGCCACGGTCATGGTCTCCGCCTCCTGGTGGCCCAGGCAGTATTCGTGGTTGGTCATGAAATAGTACTCATCCGGCCGTCCCGAGCGGGAGGAACGGTCCACGGCCCGCTCCAGGGGGTAGGTGCGGCAGGCGGAGGGGCGGTCGGCATAGACCGTGCAACCGGCCTCGCCCTCGTCCAGAAAGGGGCAGGTATGCTCCTCGTTGTCCCGCATCCTGAGGATCACCGAGGGGAAGTAGAGGTTGCTGCCCTTCACCACCCCGGCGTGGGTGTTCAAGAAGGTCTCGGAGTCGAGGCCCAGGCTGCGCTTGAGGCGGATGATGTCGTAGGGGTACAAAAAGAGTTCCAGTTTCCGGCAGCAGCGGGTGAAACAAGGGACCCCGGGGTGACAGCGAAAAGGGAAGGTGGACTTGCCCAGGGGGGTCATGCCCTGAGGGAATGTTTTGGGGGTGTTCGGGTTCATGGTGTGGTCTCGGTTAAAAATTTAGAAATGATAGGTGGGCCCGCACCTCCGCGGCCCACCGGTTTCTGGACACGATCGCGAAAAAACGACTTCACCTTGCTGGTCCGGATTACGAGAAAATCTTCACGCCTCAATCACTAACAAGCCCGTACAGCCCCTGATCTGGGGCCAGCCAGCCAGGATTAACGGCCAACTCTTGATTGACCCCCTGGTGCCACAGCGACAGCCGGTAGAGTTCGCCAAAGAGAAAGGGGGGCCTGCCGGCCTGGTTGGCCGCCACCACTTCAGCCCCGCGTCGGACACTATCCAGCAGCCGGGCCGGCAGGGTCAGGTGGTAGGGATTCCTCTCGATCTCACCCCGGTGACAGGCCACGGCCGCGATGAGCCGGGCCACATCCCCAGGGGCAATGCCCACCAGGAGGTTGGGCCTGGCCATGGGCCGCCAGTACTCGGTCTCCACCGCCCGCAGCGGCTGCGCTTGCAGCCGGCTCGCCAGGGCCAAGGCCGCGGCCACCAGCTGATTGGTGGCGCAGTGGGCCGGATGATGGTCGTCGGCGTGGGGGAAAAAGACCAGATCCGGCGCCAACTCATTGATCAGGTCGGCCAGAGTACGCGCCACGGCCTGCCACCCCTGGCCCCCGGGCCCGGCTTTCAAGACAAATGCCGCTGGCGCCGCAAGCAGCTGGCAGGTAAAACCCAACACCCTACAGGCGGCCAAGAGTTCCTCCCTCCGTGCCGCTTGCCTCGCCGGATTACTGCCCAGGGTGATGGCCAGGTTGACCACCCTGGCCCCATGCTCGCGCCGCAGACGGAGCGGCAAGGTCCCGGTCAGGGACTCATCATCGGGATGGGGGGAGCAGAGGAGGAGCGTCGGCCCTGTTGGCGGAGAAGCCGCAGGGAGAGCCGGCCCCGGAACCGCAGGGCCATCCGCCGCGGCGGTCAGGCGCTCCCCCTGTTCATAGGCCTGGACAAAGGCCTGCACCACGGGTAGCCATGGGTCGGCAGGATTCATGTGCACTCCTCGTTGATGATCAGCGGATCGGCCTCGCCCAAGAGGCCATGGGCCATGGCGATATGGCCGATCTCTTGCCAGGGCTTGCCAAGGAGGCCGGCGCCATAGGCGTCCATGGCCACCGGGTCACGGCCCGCGGCCAGTAGCCCCTTGGGCGGCGAACAGACCGGCCCCCAGAGGTGGGCCTCGGCCATGCCCACCGTGGCATCCAAAAGGGTGAAGTCCGGGGTGCGGTACTGGTTCAGGTCAAAAATCGCCGCCTGAATATCCTCATGGAACGAGGCCTTTTGCCAGTGGCCATCCTGCCGGTAGTGGGCCGGCGGGGCCGCGCCCATCATGTTCTTCATGGTTAGGGTGACCCCGGCCATGGAGTGGGCCTTGAGCACCGGCACCGAGAGCACGAACGAGTCGAGCACGATCTCCGGCAGATAGATCTCGGGCCAGCGCCGGCAACGGGGGTTGCGCAACCGCCGGCAGGGGGCGGTGTTCAGGTCGAGGAGAGTGATGCCGCACTCCTCGGCCATGGCCCCATAGCCCATGCTGTGAAAGACATGTGCCGTTTCGTACTTCAGCGAACCGCAACCATCGGCCACAATAATTTCTAATGCGGGACGGCGGGCCTGCACATAGTGGACAATCTCGCGGACCAAGGCCACCGGGGTGGTCATGGGCGGAGGCAGGTCCGCCACCAGATTGGGCTTGATCAGCACCCTGCCCGAGGCAGGCAAGGCCCGGTCCAGCCCGGCCCTCTGCAACAGCGGCCCAACTTGCGCCCAGCAGCTGAAGCTGGTGGTGAACACCTGGGCCATGGTCAAATCACCATCATCACGGCGGGGTGACCTTTCAACAGGGCAAAGAGGGTATCGCGCTCCTCCTCGGCGCAGACCACCAGTTCCACCTGCCAACTGTGGTAGTTGCCCTTGCTGCTCGCCCTGGCGTAAGTAAGCAGGAACTCCCGGTCACCCAAAATGGCCTCCACCGCCTCTCGGACCCCCTCGCGTTCCCGGCCAATCACCCGGTATGCCCACAAGCAGGGGTATTCGATCACCCCCTCTTCCACTCTCTCCCGCATGGTACCGTCCATCGCCACGAAAATCCTCGTTTTCTGTATTAGGGCCGAATTAGGGCCGAGGCCCTTAGGTCTGTGCCCAGTATTGATCCTTGCGCTGGAAGATACAGAGTGGCGGCCAGAATGGCAAGTTCTGAAATCACCGCCAATCGGTGCAACAGACCTTCACCCCTAATCCCGCGAGGACCGGAGAAGCAATAAAGCACAACACCGTCTTGGTCGTAATCGACCCGAGTCAGTTGGCCACGAAACAAGCAGGCCATGCCACTCCGTGGCATGGCGGCAAAGACAAAAAAAACATTTTGTAAACGCGAAAGAACGTGGTATGAAAATAGGTAGCTCTACGTATTTAACCATGCGCTAACACAGGGGCCAGCGTATGATCCCTCGGTTGATTTCCCACCGAACCTGCCACTTCGCCGTTACAGATAACTGACCTTGGTCATTGCAGACACCAAATTCGGCATAAGCCACCGTAAAGAGATGAACCGCAGTGTCCAAGCTATTCCGTAACGGCTCCTAATCACAGGGAGGAGACATGAAGAGAGATAATTTCACAGGCATCAGGGCACGACTGGGTGGTATCTCCCGTCGGGATTTCATGAAATACTGCTCGATCATGGCAAGCTCCATGGGACTCTCCACCGGTCTGGCGCCCAAAATCGCCGAGGCCATTGCCGATCCGGCCAGACGACCACCCGTCATCTGGCTGCATGGCCAGGACTGCACCGGCTGCACCGAGACCCTGCTACGCCCTTCCCACCCCACCCTTGATGCCCTGATCCTGGACATCATCTCCCTTGACTACTGCGAGACCCTGAACACCGGTTCCGGCTACCAGGCGGAGGCGTTCCTCAAGCAATCGATCAAGGAGAACGCCGGCAAGTTCGTCCTGGTGGTGGAGGGTTCCATCCCGACGAAAGACAACGGCATCTATTGCAAGATAGGCGGCAAGACCTTTGTCAGTATCGTCGAAGAGACGGCAGCCCAGGCCGGGGCCATCATCGCCATTGGCTCCTGTGCCTCCTGGGGGGGCATCCCCTCGGCCGACCCCAATCCCACCGGCGCCATCGGCGCCCCGGCCCTGTTGCAGGGCAAGACCGTGGTCACCATCCCCGGTTGTCCGCCCAACCCCTACAACTTCCTCTCCACCGTGGTCCATTATATTACCTTTGGTAAACTCCCGGACCTCGACTCCCTAGGCCGCCCCAAATTCGCCTATGGCCGCTTGATCCATGAAAACTGCGAGCGCCGCCCCCATTTCGACGCCGGTCGCTTTGCCGAAAAATTCGGCGACGATGGCCACCGCCAGGGGTACTGTCTGTATAAACTGGGGTGCAAAGGTCCGGTCACCCATGCCAACTGCCCCGAGATCCTATTTAATGATGTCGGCGGCGGTACTTGGCCGGTGGGCACCGGTCACCCCTGTTTCGGCTGCACCGAGCAAGGTGTCGCTTTCCACATCCCCTTGTTCACCCAAGTCGAAATACTGCAACCGACCCCCTCCGCCACCCCCACCCCGATCATCCCTGAGCGCCCCAGCCCGATAACCATTCGCGGCGCTGCCCTGGCCGGCGCCACTGTTGGCGCCATTGTTGGCGCCAGCGCCATGGCCATCAAAAAACTGGGGTCGCCGGCAGACACATCTGATCAATCTTCCAAGGAGGATTAGGTCATGCAAATCAAAAGGCGAGATTTTCTTAAATTATCCGCCGGGGGTGGCCTCCTGTTGGCAGCCGTGGGCCCGAACGCGGCCCTGGCCGTTACTGAAAAAAAGGCCCTGCCCCCCGAGGCGGTAGGCATTCTCTACGACTCAACCTTGTGCATCGGTTGCAAGGCCTGTATGTCGGCGTGCAAGAGGGCCAACAAGATGCCCCTGGAGACCGACGACCCGTTCAAACGGTCGGACACCCCGTTAGACCTGTCGGGCAAGACCTTAAATATCATCAAAAAGTACCAAGACGGCACTGGCGCAACCAAGGACCAGGAGCAGGACGGCTATGCCTTTATCAAGCGCCAATGCATGCACTGCCTAGACCCCTCCTGTGTCTCCGCCTGCCCGGTCTCGGCCCTGCGCAAGGACCCCCGTAACGGCATCGTCAGCTACAACAAGGATGCCTGTATCGGCTGCCGCTACTGTCAAATCGCCTGCCCTTTCAACATCCCGAAATTCCAATGGGAATCAACCACCCCGGAGATCGTCAAGTGCCAGCTGTGCAGTCATCTGCTGCCCGAGGGCAAGTATGCCGCCTGTTGCGCGTTCTGCCCCACCGGCGCCTCTCTCTACGGACCGATGGAGGAGCTCCGCGCCGAGGCAAAACGCCGCTTGAAGCTCGAGCCGGGCGTCTATGCCGACTTCCCCCTGAACCGCATCGGTGGCGACCAACCGGCGCACACCACCTCCCAGAAAGTAGGCCAGTATGTGCAGCACATCTATGGCGAAAATGAGGTCGGCGGCACCCAGAACCTGATGCTGGCCGGGATCTCGTTCACCAAACTCGGACTCCCCGAATTGCCGGACGAGGCCTTTGTCCGCCTGGCGGACGGCATCCAGTACGCCATCTATAAGGGGATGGCCTACCCCCTGGCCCTCCTCGGCGCCCTGATCTACATGATCCGCAAGGGCGAAAGCACCGGCGACCAAAAAGACGAAAGCTAAGGAGTGATCCCATGGAACATAAACAACCGTTAGGCGGACGTGTCCTGACCGGACCTTTTTGCTTTTTTCTAGTGATCTTCGTGGTTGGCGTCTACTTTGCCATCCAACGCTTTACCTATGGCCTGGGCGCCGTCAGCAACATGAACGATGGCTACCCCTGGGGGATCTGGATCGCCCTGGATGTGGTGGTGGGCACGGCCTTGGCCTGTGGCGGCTACACCATGGCGCTGTTGACCTACGCCTTTAACCGGGGCGAGTACCATCCCATGGTGCGGCCGGCCCTGCTCACCAGCCTGTTCGGCTACTCCCTGGCCGGGATCTCGGTGATGATCGATATCGGCCGTTACTGGCATGCCTACAACATCATCCTCCCCTGGTTCTCGAACCTCCACTCGGTGATGTTCGAGGTGGCCCTCTGCATCGGGGCCTACGTCATGGTCTTGTGGATTGAGTTCGCCCCCACGGTGCTGGAAAAGGTGAAAGCGGAACTGCTGCTCAAAAAATTAAACCGCGTACTCATGGTCTTTATCGCCTTAGGCATCCTGCTGCCCACCATGCACCAGTCCTCCTTGGGCACCATGATGCTGATGGCCGGCTATAAGCTCTCTCCCCTGTGGCGGACCGCGTTTTTGCCGCTGCTCTTTCTGCTCACCGCCCTGATTATCGGCTTTGCGGTGGTGATCTACGAATCCCTCTTCTCCTCCATCGTCTATCATTTGCCCCGGGAGACCAAGGTCCTCTCCAAACTGGCCACGGTGACCTTCTGGTGCCTGCTGCTGTTCATGGTGATCCGCATGGAGGACGTCAACCTGCGGGGTTTCCTACCGCTCGCCTTTGACGGCAGCTTTGTCAGCAACATGTTTTTGCTGGAAAACTCCTTTTTGCTCACCGGCCTGCTGGTGCTCATGTATCCCGGCAACCGCAAGAGCCCGCAGTTGCTCTTCCTGGCGGCCACCAGCCTACTCCTGGGGGGTGGCCTCTACCGCTTCAACACCTACATCACCGGCTTCGACCCCGGTAACGGGTGGTACTACTTCCCCTCGGTGGGGGAACTCTGCATCACCTTCAGCATCGTGGCCATGGAGATCCTGGGATACATGTGGTGTGTCAGGAGGCTACCGATCTTCGCGGCCAGACAGGCTTAAATAATGACGAATTACGAATGAAGAATTACGAATTATTCATTGATTCGTACCCCTGCATCCATTCGTCATTTGTAATTCGTAATTCGTAATTTTTAATTCGTAATTCAAAAGGAGACCCACCATGGCAAAGCGAATCACCATCGACCCCATCACCAGAATTGAGGGCCACCTGCGCATTGATTGCGAAATTGAAGACGGCAAGGTCACCAACGCTTGGTCCTCAGGGCAGATGTGGCGGGGCATTGAGCTTATTCTCCAGGGCCGCGACCCCAGGGAGGCCTGGATATACGCCCAACGCATCTGCGGCGTCTGAACGACAGTCCACGCACTGGTTTCAGTGCGTTCGGTCGAGAATGCCCTCGGTCTTGAAGTCCCCTTGAACGCCCAGTACATCAGAAACATGATGATGGGCGCCCATCTGATTCAAGATCATATCGTCCACTTCTACCACCTCTCCGCCCTGGACTGGGTGGATCTGGTGTCGGCCCTGAAGGCCGACCCCAAGGCCGCTTCGGACTTAGCCCAGAAGCTCTCTCCCTGGAAACGGAACAGCGTTACCGAATTCAAGGCGGCCCAGGAGCGGCTGAAGGCCTTGGTCAACTCGGGCCAGCTGGGCATTTACGGCAGTGGTTACTGGGGCCACCCAGCCATGAAATTGGCGCCGGAGGTCAACCTGCTGGCGGCGGTCCACTACCTCCAGGCCCTGGAGTACCAGCGCGAGATCAACAAGGTAGTGGCCATCCTCGGCAGCAAGACCCCCCATATCCAGAACCTGGCGGTGGGCGGGGTCAGCAATCCCATCAACCCGGAAAGCCAGTCCACCCTCTCCATCGAAAAGTTGCTCTACGTCAAAAAGTTGATCGACGATGTGGGCGACTTCATTGAAAACGTCTACATGATCGACGTGGCCGCCGTGGGGGCCTTCTATGCCGACTGGACCCAGCTGGGCAAGGGGGTCACCAACTACCTCTCGGTGCCGGACATGCCCATGGACACCAAGGGCGAACTCTTCGACCTGCCGGGCGGTTACATCCCCGGCGGCGACATCAGCCAGTTCGTGCCCATCAAGAGCTTCCACGATGAGATGTTCAAGACCTCCATCAAGGAAAGCATCAAGCACGCCTGGTACGATGGCGATTGGGACCGCCACCCCTGGGAGGAGGAGACCGCGCCCAAATACACCGACTTCCAGGATGATGGCAAATACTCCTGGGTCAAGGCCCCCACCTTTAAGGGGGAGCCGGCCCAGGTCGGCCCCTTGGCCAATGTCCTGTGCATGTTTGCCGCCGGCCATGAACCCACCATCAAGTACGCCACCCGGGTCCTGGATCTGGTGAGTTCGCTGGTGGGGAGCAAAGTGGGCATTGAGGCCATGCACTCCACCATCGGCCGCCACGCGGCCCGCGTCATCCGCGCCGCCTCCCTCTACGACAACCTCAAGCACCAATGGCACGCGTTGATGGAGAATATCGGCAAGGGCGACTATACCACCTTCAACGAACCGGTCTTCCCCAAGGGGATCCAACAGGGGTTCGGCTTCCATGAGGCCCCACGGGGTACCCTCTCCCACTGGATTGTCATTGAAAATGGCAAGATCAAGAACTACCAGGCCATTGTCCCCTCCACCTGGAATGCCGCCCCCAGAAACAGCAACGACGCCATGGGGCCCTACGAATCGGCCTTGATCGGCACCCCGGTGGCCGACCCGGACAAGCCGCTGGAGATCCTGCGCACGGTCCACTCCTTTGATCCCTGCCTGGCCTGCGCCATCCATCTGGTGGACAAGGAGAAGAACGAGATCAAACGGGTCAAGGTCCTTTAAGCATGGGGGCCTTGATCCTCGGGGTGGGCAACATCCTGCTGGGCGATGAAGGGATCGGCATTAGGGTGGTTGAGGCCTTGGAGAACCGCTTCCAATTCCCCGAGGAGGTCCAGATTTTGGACGGAGGCACGGCCGGCATCGAGTTGTTACGCTACATCGAAGGCCGTGACCTCCTGATCCTGATTGATGCCATGCGCGCCGGGCTGGCCCCGGGCACGGTGTTCAAGGTCGAGGGGGAGGATGTGGCCAAGCGCTTCATGACCAAGATCTCGCCCCACCAGATTGGCCTCTCCGATCTCTTGGCCGCGGGTATCCTCAGCGACATGGTCCCCCAGCACATCACCCTCTACGGCATCGAGCCGGAGTGTCTCGCCACCGGCGTCCTCCTCTCCCCGGTGGTGGAAGCGAGCGTGGAGAAGATCATCACCGCCGTCCTGGTCGAGTTGGCGGCGGCGGGCTACGCACCCCCCACCCCCATCCCCTCCCCGGCCAAGTCAAAATTCTGGACTTGACCCCACAGCATGCCGTGTTGCCCTCCCTGATCACGGGGGTAGACCATCACCCCCATCGCCCCGACCTGCCGTTAGCCGGGGTCCAGTGCGTGCCACGCCGATCTCGATTTGTCGGTTTCGCAAAAACCGCTCAACCGACGCTGGCGTGTCGTGTAACTTCTTGATAGTACGTAGGCAGATGGCCAGTGTTGGGACTTTTTGCGAGACCATCAAATTTCGGCGGCCAGCATGCGGGCGGGAGGAGTCGACCCAATGTTCAAGGTCTTCTTGTGCTTAAGCCAACAGCAACTCCCCATTTCCGAGCCCTCCACAAAAAAAGTCCCTGGTAGCGAGAGCCTAGCCGCCAGGGACTTTTTTTTTACTCTAGGCATGGAGCTTGTCGAAATAATTGACAGGTTTTGATACAGTCCAGCCATGAGCACCCCAAACGACACCCCCAACCCCCGAAAGCTTGGCCTGGGCCTGATGGTCGGCGCCTTGGGCATCGTCTACGGCGACATCGGCACCTCACCCTTGTACGCGATCTCCGAGGCCTTTTTCGGCCACTACCCTTTGGCGAGGACCGACACCAACGTCTTGGGCGTCATCTCCCTGATGTTCTGGTCGCTCATGATCGTGGTCACGGTCAAATACATCGGCCTGATCCTCCGGGCTGACAACAATGGCGAAGGGGGCATCTTCGCCCTGCTGGGCCTGCTGTTGAAAAAGGAGCGGAGCCTTGGCAATCATGGCCATCCCAAACCCGCCATCTTTATCGCGGCCCGCTCCGCCCTGTTCGCCATCATCTTGATCGGTGCCGCCCTGCTCTACGGGGACGGGATCATCACCCCCGCCATCTCGGTGCTGTCGGCGGTGGAGGGCTTAAGCGTCATCACCCCGGCAGCGCACGGGCTGCAAATTCCGGTGGCCATTACCATCCTGGTGCTGTTGTTCGCCATCCAGAGCAAAGGGACCAACCGCATCGGTTGGCTGTTCGGGCCGGTGATGGCCCTGTGGTTCACGGCCATCGCCGGCCTGGGGGTGCTGCAGATCGTAAGAGCGCCGCGAATCCTGTTGGGTCTTCATCCCCAGTACGCCCTGCTCATGGCCTGGGACCACGGTTGGCGAGTGCTCTTGGTCCTGGGGGCAGTGGTGCTGTGCGTCACCGGCGTCGAGGCGATGTACGCCGATCTCGGACACTTCGGACGCCGGGCGATCACCCGGACTTGGTTATTTTTTGTCTCCCCCTGCCTGCTCCTGAACTACCTGGGCCAAGGGGCCTACCTGCTCTCGGGAGAGGCCGTTCCCGAAAACCACCTCTTTTTCGCCATTACCCCCCGGCCGCTGCTGATTCCCATGGTCATCCTGGCCACCCTGGCCACCATCATCGCCAGTCAGGCCCTCATCTCCGGGGCCTTTTCCCTTACCCAACAGGCCATCGCCTTGGGGCTCTTTCCCCGGCTGAAGATCGTCCATACCAACCCCAAGGTGCCGGGCCAGATCTACCTCCCCTTCATCAACTGGGCGCTGCTCCTCGGTTGCGCATGGCTGGTGCTCTCGTTCAAAAGCAGTGGCGCGCTGGCTGCGGCCTACGGCATCGCGGTCACCGGGACCATGGGGATCACCACCATTATGTTCACCATGGTGGCCACCTGGGTCTTCGGCTGGCGCCCCAAGCTCCTGCTGCTTCTGATCATCCCCATCTTTCTGGTCGATATCGCCTTCTTCAGCGCCAACCTGCTCAAGTTCATGGACGGCGGTTATGTGCCCGTCATCATCGGCTTGGGTGTGTTCTTTGTCATGGATACCTGGCGTTGGGGGCGCACTTGGATCAGTCAGGTCTACCAGAAAAAATCCAAGGAGTACGATCTCACCATTGCCGACATCGCCCTTTGCAAGTCCAAGATGTTGGTTGCCCATGCCAACATCTCATTGGTGGTCATGGCCTCACGGCCCATTCTCACCCTAGAGGACAAAGCGCCCCCGGTGCTTGCCGTGCACTATAACAACTGGCAACACCTGCCCAAGCACATCATCTTCCTGTCGATCATTCAGACCGGCAGCCCCTTTATTCCGGAAGCGGATCGCTACCAGCAGACGATATTCTCCCATGACCACCACAACGGGACGCTGACCTCGGTGCAAGCATACTATGGCTATATGGAGCAACCCATGATCCGCGCGGCGTTGCTGGAGATGAAACGTCTTCACCTCCTCAAAGTCCCCAAGGAGCCCAGGAAATGGCTCATCCTGCTGGGGGCGGAGCGTTTCGTCACCCAGGGTGACACCCTGCTCGACAGGCTCAGGATCGGTGTCTTCAGCCGCATGAACCGCCTGGCCAAGCCGGTGACCGATTATTTTGGCCTGGAGACCGACTCGGCGGTAACGATTGAGACGATCAATGTCTAGGGAGTCCGCGAGTTTATGGGGGTGATCAAAACACAAGAAGAGTCCGGATGTCATAACTGGCGGGGTACGATCATCGCTCTGATCGGCTGCGGGCTGTTGCTGGTGGCCTTTGCGGTTATCCACCACGAACTCAAGATTGACGGTTTCGCAAAAACCGCTCAACCGTCGCTGGCACGCCCCGTAACCCATTGAAATTGCATTGGCAGATGGTCAGCTTCACG
>OBOI01000300.1_pt1 | contig 18634 bp, 13 predicted proteins | sample 1670151 | NCBI WGS metagenome assembly OBOI01 (sample SAMEA104232303, study PRJEB22302) | sediment metagenome | biome: forest; feature: aquifer; material: sediment | place: USA | collected 2011-08-07 | depth 0.01 m | reverse complement strand
CCCGCCCTCCCGAGCGCGCACCCACCTCAACGTACGCAAAGGTTTCGTCTCTCAGCCGCACACAGACACAACGTACGGCCTCTGCGGTAAGGCTTTGACGTTCTATTGCAGGCTATACCGTTCATGCGACTGCCGGACTGTGCGACGCTGACGGAGGTGTCTTACTTTAGTAGTATGATTAATAATTTGTTTGCCGCCACGGCTCTGTGGCGGAACGAACCCTCGGAAGGTGGTATTACATGATGCATAGGCGCTTCGACGTGGCGTGGCTTGTCGCGATGCTGGCATTGTCGGGGTTTGCCGGCGCACAGTCGCTCGACGAAGAGGACATTGCGCTCGTCTATGGCGACACGGCCACCGTCAGCATCGCCACCGGCACGCAACAGGCGCTGCGCCGCGCCCCGGCCGTCGCCACGGTGATCACCGCAGCAGACATCGCCGCCATGGGAGCGGTGAACCTGGATGAGGTGATGGAGACGGTGCCGGGAGTCCATGTCGCTCGCAACGGTATCTCCAACGCGGCGCTTTACATCATGCGCGGCGCCTTTAATGTCAACAATCCGCAGATACTGATGTTGCAGAACGGCGTGCCGATGACCTTGATGTTCCTCGGTAGCAAGGGCGGGGTCTGGGGTGGCTTGCCGCTCGAAAACGTCGCCCGTATCGAGATTATCCGCGGCCCCGGCTCCGCGCTCTACGGCGCCGACGCCTATTCCGGGGTCATCAATATCATCACCAAAACGGCGGACGAGACCCCGGGTACCGAGCTTGGCCTGCGCGTCGGCGCTTTCGGTTCCGGAGATGCGTGGGCTCAGCATGGCGGCAAACTGGGGCAGATCGACGTCGCGGCTTACCTGCGCGTCGGCAGTACGGACGGCTTTACGGAAACCATCGCGGCGGATGCCCAAACGCTGCGCGACCGGACCTCCGGCCGTCCTCCGGCTTCCTATGCGCCCGGGCCGATGAACCTGGGGCAGAATGCGGTGGATGCCAGTCTTAATCTTGGCTACGGCAAATGGCGTTTCCATGGCAGCTACAAGTTGCGCGATAACGTTGAGCTTGGCGCTGGCGTCGCCTCCGCGCTCGACCCGGCGAGCAAGGCCAGGAGCGAGCGTGTCGTCGGCGATGTTTCCTGGCTTGATCCGGATATCGCTCGCGACTGGGGCCTGGGCCTTAGCGCCAGCTATTTGCATTACGCCGATACGGTGCCGACGAACCTGCTGCTGGCGCCTCCCGGTGCCAGACTTGGCGCGACGGTATTTCCCGAGGGGCAGATCGGCGGGCCCAACAAATGGGAACGGCAATACCGGCTCTCGGCGTTTGCCACCTATTCCGGAATTGCCGATCACCGCGTTCGCCTTGGCGTGGGGCACGACGACCTTGACTTGTACAAGACGGCCACCTACAAGAACTACCTGAGCAACCAAACAACGGGCGCGGTAACGTTGGCCGGACCGGTCGCGGACTATTCTGTCATCCAGCCCTTCATGTCGCCGCAACGGCGCAAGGTGAATTACGTTTATGTTCAGGATGAGTGGCACTTCAGCCGGGACTGGACGCTCACCGCCGGGGTGCGCCGTGACGTTTACTCCGATGTTGGCGGCACGACCAACCCGCGCCTGGCGCTGGTCTGGGACGCCAGCCAAAGCATCACGGCCAAACTGCTGGTCGGCCGCGCTTTCCGTGCGCCATCCTTCAATGAACTGTACGGCATCAACAACCCGGTCAATAAGGGCAACCCCGCCTTAAAGCCGGAAACCAACAGCACCGGGGAAGCTGCGATTTCCTGGCAGGCGCGCAATGACATGCAGGTGAATGTCAATCTGTTCAGCTACACCATGAAGGACATCATTCGCGCGGTTGCGAACACGCCGGGGTCTGCACTGACCACCTTCAGGAATTCGGGCGACCAGACGGGGCAGGGCTACGAGGTGGAAGCCGTCTGGGATGCCAGCCGCAAGTTGCGGGTACTCGCCAATTTCTCCCACCAGCGGGCGCTCGATGTGGCAACCGATACGGATGCCGGCTATGCGCCGCGCAACCACGTCTATGCGCGGGTCGACTGGCACTTCGTCGGCAACTGGCTGCTTAGCCCGCAGCTCAATTGGGTTGCGGATCGCAAGCGCGCGTTCGGCGACGCGCGCCCCGACGTGCCCGACTACACCAGCGTCGATCTGACCTTGCGCACCGAGCGGGGCAAGGGCCAATGGGGCTTCGCCGCCTCGTTGCGCAATCTCTTCAATGCCGCGATTCTCGAACCCAGCCTGGCGCCGGGGACTGCAATCCCCAACGACCTGCCGCAAGCGGGTCGCTCGTTCTATTTGCAGGCGACCTGTTCTCTTTAGTACCGATCCATATTCCACCTGCGATAGTTATGCGTTAAGATATGTCGAATGTAATATGCAATAAGCACAGGTGGCGTTGGTAGGGCCAGACTGTGTATGCATGATGGTTTGTCCGCCCCCGAGTATTGTCGGACAACGGAAATGGAGGGGATTGTCGAGACATCGGCAGTTGTTTCCGGGGTTCGATTTCTTCAAGGAGGGGGGGCGTGACCGCAATGAGCACTCGTATCGCGCTTGCGCACAGCAATGCATTGAATTCGGCGGTGAGCCCGGAAGGCGCGCCGGACGATCGGCCCGAGGTTGCCGACATCCTGGTCGCCTATCTCGAACAGATCGGCGTCGAATACGTGTTCGGCATTCCCGGTGGTGCGATCGAACCGCTTTACAACGCGCTGGCCAGGAGCGCCCGCCGGGGCGGGCCGCGTCATGTCCTGGCGCGGCACGAGTCCGGCGCCGCCTTCATGGCCGACGGTTACGCGCGTGAAACCGGCAAGCTGGGCGTCTGCTGTTCCACTTCGGGACCCGGTGCCACCAACCTGATTACCGGCGTTGCCTGCGCTCTGGACAATGGCATTCCCATGCTGGTCATCACCGGCCAGCCGGCGCTGCCGTCCTTCGGCCGCAATCCCTTGCAGGAGTCGGCGTGCACCGGCATCGATACGCTCGGCATGTTTCGCCACTGCACGCGCTACAACTCGCTGGTCTCGCATCCGAACCAGTTCGAGCCCAAGCTCGTGTCGGCATTGCAAAGGGCGACGCGGGCGCCGCGCGGGCCGGCGCACCTGTCGGTGCCGGTCGATGTGTTCCGCAGCCCGAGTATGCACGCCCGGCCTTGCTACGATCTGCGCAATCTGCTGCAACCGGCGGTGATGATCGACGTCGCGGCGGTAAGCGCATTGTGCGACATGCTGCTGCGCGCCAACAAAGTGGTGCTGGTGATAGGCGGATGGTGCGGCGAGGCGATCGGCGCCATCCGTAAATTTGCCGCCCTCAAGAATGCGGCCATTGTCACCACGCCGGACGGCAAGGGCCTGGTCAGCCCGCATCATCCGCTGTTTCGCGGCGTCTTCGGCTTCGGCGGTCATGCTTCGGCCGAAGACGCCCTGCGCGACCCGGCGGTCGACCTGATACTGGCCGTCGGCGCCAGCATGGGCGAATGGAATACGGGTGGCTGGAGCGATTCGCTGCTGAACGAACGCCTGGCGCACGTCGATGAATCCGAAGAGCATCTCGCGCGTACGCCCATGGCCCGTCTACATGTGCGCGGCCATATCCTGACCGTGTTCGAGCGGGTACTGGAACGCCTGCAGGACGGCGGAGGCGGATCGCGTGGCGCCGACGGCAGCGGCGATCCCGTGTTTGCCGTGCCGGCAGCGCCGGCCGGCGACGGCGTGCGCATTACGCCGCAGCGCCTGATGGAAGAACTGGGGCGCTGCTTCCCGCCGTCCACCCGCTTCCTTGCCGACACGGGCAACAGCGTGGCCTGGGCCGTGCATCACCTGAATCCGGCGGACCGGCGCGTCGAGCAGTGTCTCGCGGTCGGCGGCGAGCGCGAGCGCCAGGCTTGCCAGCGCCAAACCAACGGCGGCTGGTTGCGCGTGACCATGAACTTCGCGCCCATGGGCTGGGCCATCGGCGGCGCCATCGGTACCGCCATCGGCGATCCCGACGATCCGGTGGTCTGCATCACCGGCGACGGCAGCATGCTGATGAACGGCCAGGAACTCTCCGTCGCCGTCGCCGAGAACCTGACCGTCATCTTTGTCGTCCTCAACGACGGCGCTCTGGGCATGGTCAGGCACGGGCAGCGTCTTGCGGGCGCCGAGTCGATCGGCTGCGAGCTGCCGCCGACCGATTTCGCCGCGCTGGCGCGCGCACTCGGGGCGCAGGGCTATACCGTGCGTTCGCCGGCGGATATCGCCAATCTGGATATGGTCGCGATCTGCGCGCGGCGGGGGCCGACGCTGCTCGACGTGCATGTCGATCCGGAGCAGGTGCCGCCGATGAGTGTGCGCATGAAGGTTCTGACAATGGATCAATAGGAGATATACCGGTGGCAAGACTCAAGGGGAAAATCGCGCTGATCACGGGCGGCACCAGCGGCATCGGGCTGGCGGCGGCGCGGCGGTTTCGCGACGAAGGGGCGCGACTGGCGGTGACCGGACGCGACCCGGGCAGGCTGGATGCGGCGCAGGCGGAGCTGGGTGACGATGCCCTCGTCATCCGCAGTGAAGCGGCCAGTCTGGACGAGATCGAGTCGCTGCTGGCGCGGGTCAAGGAGCGCTTCGGCCGGCTCGACGTTCTGTTTCTCAATGCTGCGGTCGCCAACCCGGCGCCGCTCGAACAGGTTTCCGAAGCCCAGTTCGACGAAGTGGTGGCGGCTAATTTCAAGGGGCCGTTCTTCACCCTCCAGAAGGCCTTGCCGCTCTTTGACGGCAAGGCTTCCGTGATTTTCAATACCTCCATCGTCAACCGCACCGGCTCGCCCCATTTCAGCGTTTATGGCGCGAGCAAGGCGGCGCTGGGCTCGCTGGTGCAGTCCCTGGGACTGGCTCTGATCGGGCGCGGCATCCGCGTCAATGCCGTCTGCCCCGGCCCCATCGACACGGGTGGGTTCCGCCGCCTGGAAATTCCGCCGGAGGCGCTTCAGGCCATCCAGGCCGAGATCGCGGGCCGTACGCCGATCGGGCGCTTCGGCACGCCGGAAGAGGTCGCCAACGTGGTGCTCTTTCTGGCCTCGGACGAGTCGGCCTACGTGGTCGGCGAGGAAATCGTCGTCGACGGCGGCATTACTCGCGTGTGCTTGCCATGAGCGACGACTTCGTTCGCACCCGCATCTGGCAGGAGGATGCCGAACCCGATAGCCCCTTCGCCGCCCGTGCCGCCTACTGCGGCGGTTACGACGTCTACGGCGAAATGCTTGGACAGGCGCGCTGGGTGGAAATGCTCTATCTGCTCTTTCGCGGCGAGGCGCCGTCCGTAGCGCAAGCGAACCTGCTGGAGGCGTTGGCCGTGGCGCTCGCCAATCCAGGGCCGCGCGACGCTTCGGTGCATGCGGCGATGTGCGGCGGCACTTGCGGCTCGCCCGCCGCATCGAGCCTGATGGCGGCGCTGGCCGTTGGCGCGGGCAACCTGGGCGGCGGGCGCGAAGTCTTCCTGGCCATGGAAGCCTGGGCAGCCTGCGGCACCGATCTGACGAACTGGCGGGAGCGTCTTGCCGCGCCGCCGTCCGCAGGAATTTCGGTTTGGCCGCACCAGGAGCATGCGCCGGGATTCGATCCCCATGGCGTTGGCACGGCGACGCCGGTCAGGCAAACGCTGGACTGCCTTGCCGCGCTCAGTCCGGCGCCGCGCCTGCCCTGGCTACAGGCCAACCGGGACACCCTGGAACGGGCCGCTGCTTATCCGCTGGCCCTGTCCGGCGTTGCCGCCGCAGCGTTCGCCGACCTGGGTTTCACGCCGGAGCAAGGCGAAATGCTCCACCTGCTGCTGCGTCTTCCGGGCGCCGCGGCCCATGCTCTGGAGCAGCACCATTCCGGCCACAAGAAATTTCCGTTTTTCGCGCTGGAGGCCGATGCCGCGCGCGCCGGGGAGCCGGTATGACCCGACGCCAAGAGACCGCGGAACTGTTGCGCGCGAGCGTCGGGCGGCTGAAGTCGCGCATGGGCGGTTTTGTGCCGGGAAGCCATGCGACCTTCCGCGGTTATGACCTGCACGCCGACTTGAAGGACATGGACTGGGTCGCCCTGTATGTGTTCGGCATTACTGGCCGGCGCTTTTCTCCCGAACAGTTGCGCCTGATGAACGCCATCTGGACCTTTACCAGCTACCCGGATGCGCGACTCTGGAACAATCGCGTTGCGGCGCTGGCCGGTAGCGCCCGCAGCACCGGCAACCTTGGCGTTGCTGCGGCGCTGGCCGTGTCCGAGGCCTCGATCTACGGGCGCGGCATCGACATTCGCGCCATCGGCTTCCTGATCGGCGTGCGGCAGCATGCAGAGGCCGGCGGTGCCATCGAGGACTTTGCCCGCGAGGAACTGGCGGCCCGTCGCAGCATCGCCGGCTACGGCCGGCCGCTAACCAGCGCCGATGAACGCATTGCGCCGATGATGGCGCTGGTGCGTGAACTCGGGCTTGCCGACGGCGCCTATCTGCGGCTGGCCTATGCGGTCGAGGAGGTGCTGTTGGCGGGGCGTTGGCGGCTGCGCTTGAACTACGGCGGACTCGTGGCCGCCTTGGCGGCCGACCTCGGACTGACGCCGCGGGAATATTACCTATTCATGTTTCCTGCCTTCCTCGCGGGCATGACGCCGTGCTTCATCGAGGCGGCGGAACGTCCGGAGGGAAGCACGTTTCCCTTGCCCTGCACAAACATTCTCTACGACGGCGTGCCGCAACGTGCCTGGCTTTCGCGCCGGACCGACGGCGACCGCTAGCCGTCGGCGCCACACTTACCAGGACAGTATCGAATGGATACCAAACCCAGCAGCAGCTATCACCCCCTGCCGAACAAGCTGATCAATCTCGCAGCGCGAGGCCTGAATGCCCTCGGTCTGGCGCGTATCGACCTGTCCGAGGCCGGTCTGCTGGCGGCGGCGCGGCAGCAAACCGGGCTCGACCGTTACGGCGACGAGAGTTTTCTGCCCGCCTTGCGGGTGCTGCTCGAATCCCTGGAGCGCGAGGCCCGCCTCAATCCTTTCGGGCGCCTGCATGCGCACGCGAAGATACTCGGTTCGCTCAAGAACCGGCTATGGGCCAATGCCTGCTTCGAGGCGCATCCGGAAATCCGCGCGCGCAAGATGGCTGCGCCCATCGTCATCGTCGGGCCGCACCGTTCGGGGACGACGCGCCTGCATCGCATGCTGGCGGCCGATACGCGCTTGCAGCATCTGACCACCTGGGAAGGCTTCAATCCTGCGCCGCGCCTGGGGCTGCCGGAGATGGGGCGGGCCGCCCGTTACGCGGAAATCGACAAGGCGCTCGGCATCGCCCCGCGTTTCTATCCGGGCGCATTCGTCGGGCATCCCATGCACGCCGACTGGGCCGAGGAGGAAATGCTGCTGCTCAACCACTCCTTTTGCAGCTTTGCCTTTATCGGCGAATTCGCCATTCCCGGCTACTACGACTGGTATCTCCATTGCGACCGGACAGCCGCCTACCGCGACATGGCCGATCTGATCCGGCTGGTGTCATGGTCACGCGGCGCGCCGGAGGAGCAGCGCTGGGTACTGAAGGACCCGCAGCACATGCTGGATCTCGATGCGCTGCTGAAGGTTTTCCCCGATGCGAAACTGGTGTTCACCCACCGCGACCCATTAAAGACCGTTGCCTCGGTGATTTCGCTGATGTGGCATTTCAGCGTTCAGCATACCGACGCGCCGTGCCGCGAGCGGGTGCGCGACGTCTGGCTGGACTTCTGCGAGCAGGCGGCTCGTCGCTCTATGCAGACGCGGACGCGGATACCTGCTGCGCAACAGATCGACGTCCATTACGAGGAAATGAATCGCGACTGGCGTGCCGTGATGGCGAAAATTTATGATTTCGGCGGCATCGATTTCACGCCTGCGGCGGAGCGGGCACTTGGCGCGTGGCTGGCGCAAAGCGAGAGCGAGAACCGCCATGGCGGCCATCGTTACTCGCTGGCCGACTTCGGCGTCACCGGCACGGATGTCGATGCGCGCATGATGTTCGTCCGGGACAAGTATTCGATCCCCTACGAAGGCAAGTCGCCGGCGCGGGCATAGTGCCGCCGCCGACCACCGACCGGACGAACGCGATGGATACGACCCCCAGTACCCGCTATCACCCGCCCATGGTCAGGAGGTTCAACCGGATCAGGCGCGCCTTGAATTTCTTTGGCCTCGCCAGGATCGATCTGTCGGAGGAAGGCTTGTTGGCCGAAGCACGGCGGCAGACGGGGCTCGATCGCTTCGGCGACCGGAGCTTCGAGCCCGGTCTGCGCATGCTCCTGGCGGCTATCGGCAGGGAAGCCTGCCTTACTCCGTTTGGCCGCATGGCGGCAAGAACCCATATCCTGCGCTCCCTCAGAAACCGGCTCTGGGCCCATGCCTGTTTCGAGGCCAACCCGGAAATACTCGAACGCAGAATCGTTGCGCCGCTCGTCGTCGTCGGCCCGCCGCGTTCGGGCACCACACGTTTGCAGCGCATGTTGGCAGCGGATAGCCGATTTCAACACATGAAGGCCTGGGAGGGCTTCAATCCCGCTCCCCGCGCCGGGTGGCCGCAGTCCGGCGCGACCGCTCGCCATGAAGAGGCGGTCCGGTTTCTCGGCGCAAGAAAGCGACTGAATCCGGGCGCCGACGCCGTACATCCGATGGAAGCCGACTGGGCTGAAGAGGAAACCCTGCTCCTGAATCATTCCTTTTGCGGGATTTCGATGCTGGGTTTCTACAACATTCCGGGCTACTACCGATGGTTTCTCGATCATGACCGGAGCGACGCCTATCGCTACATGGCGGATTTGATGCGCCTGATCTCCTGGTCGCGGGGCGAGACGGAATCCAGGCCCTGGGTCATGAAGACGCCGCAGCACATGCTGGACCTCGACGTCCTGTTGAAAGTGTTTCCCGATGCCCGGCTGGTATTCATCCACCGCGACCCCGTCAAGACTGCGGCGTCCACGCTGTCCTTGGGGTGGCACTTCGCGGTGCAGAATACCGACCTTCCCTGTCGGGGAGCCATCAGGGACACCTGGCTGGACTTGTGCGAACAGATGGCACGCCGCTGTATCCGTGTGCGCGAGACCTTGTCCGCGGACAGACAATTGGACATTCATTACGAAGCGATGAATCGCGACTGGCGCGGCGTCATGCATCGCATTTACGGTCACTGTGAAATGGAATTCACCGCCGCCGCCGAGCAGTCCATGGCCGATTGGTTAACTCACAGCGAACGCGAGAATCGTCACGGCGGGCATCGCTATGCTTTCTCCGACTACGGCACCTCCCGTGCGGAAGTGGATGAACGCATGATGTTCTACCGGGACAAGTACGCAATCCCGTATGAAGGCACAAATTGCCCAGATGTCCCCATTGTGTCAGGGGATTCTTGTAGACTGCTGACAGACCGAGTCGGAGGCATATCGTGAAACCCATCATTCGCATTTCTTCAGCCGTGGTACTGATACTGTTGCTCCGGTCCCTCAGCGCCGTGGCTCAGGCTCCCGAAGAAGAAGAGGATCTCGCTCTGGCCTATGGCGACAAGGCCACCGTCAGCATCGCCACCGGTGCGCAACAAGCGCTCCGCCGCGCCCCGGCTGTGGCGACGGTCATCACCGCTGCGGACATTGCCGCCATGGGCGCGGTGAACCTGGACGAGGTGATGGAAACCGTGCCGGGAATGCATGTCGCCCGCAAGGGAAACGCCCCCAATACGGCGCTTTACGTCATGCGCGGCGTCTTCGACGCCAACAATCCGCAGATACTGATGTTGCAGAACGGCGTGCCGATGACCCTGATGTTCCTCGGCAACAAGGGCGATGTCTGGGGCGGTTTGCCGCTCGAAAACGTCGCCCGCATCGAGATCATTCGTGGCCCCGGCTCTGCCCTCTACGGTGCCGACGCCTACTCCGGGGTCATCAACGTCATCACCAAAACGGCGGCCGACACGCCGGGCACCGAAGTCGGTATGCGTGCCGGCTCTTTCGGTACCTGGGATACCTGGGCCCAGCATGGCGGGAAAATGGGCCCGATCGATGTCGCGGCCTACCTGCGCATCGGCAGCACCGATGGCTACAAGGAAACCATCGCGGCGGATGCCCAAACCTTGCGCGACAAGACATCGCTCCTTCCGCCCGCTTCGCTCGCGCCGGGGCCGATGAGTCTCGGTCAGGACGCGGTGGATGCCAGCCTCGATCTCGCTTATGGCAAATGGCGTTTTCGCGGCGGCTACAAATTGCGGGACAAGGTCGGGCTTGGCGCCGGCATCAACTCCGCGCTCGACCCGACAAGCTGGGCCAAGAGCGAACGGGTCACCGCCGATCTTTCTTGGCTGGATACCAATATCGCGCGCGATTGGAGCCTGGGCCTCACGGCCAGTTATCTGCATTACGCCGATACGCTGCCGACGAACCTGATTCTGGCGCCGGCCGGCGCCAAACTCGGCCTAACGACATTTCCCGACGGCCAGATCGGCGGGCCCAACAAATGGGAACGGCAATACCGGCTCTCGGCTTTTGCCACCTATTCCGGATTTTCCGACCACAGTATTCGTGTCGGTGGCGGGCACGAAGACCTGAACCTGTACAAGACGGCCACCTACAAGAACTTCTTCATCAACCAGACCACCGGCGCGGTAACCCTGACCGGACCGGTGACGGATTATTCGGTGATCCAGCCGTTCATGCTGCCGCAACGGCGCAAGGTGAGTTACGCCTATATTCAGGATGAGTGGCACTTCAGTCGCGACTGGACGCTCACCGCCGGGGTGCGTCGCGACCTTTACTCCGATGTTGGCGGCACGACCAATCCGCGCGTGGCGCTGGTCTGGGACGCCAGCCAAAGCGTCACGGCCAAACTGCTGGCCGGCCGCGCTTTCCGCGCTCCTTCCTTCAACGAACTGTATGGCATCAACAACCCGGTCAACAAAGGCAACCCCGCTTTGAAGCCGGAAACCAACAGCACGCTGGAAGCTGCGGTCTCCTGGCAGGCGCGCCGAGACATGCAGGTGAATGTCAATTATTTCCGCTACACCATGAAGAACGCCATTCGTCAGGTGACGAATACCTACCAGAACTCGGGTACGCAGGAAGGACGCGGGTTCGAGTTGGAAGCCGTCTGGGATGCCAGTCGCAGTCTTCGACTTACCGCCAACTATTCCCACCAGAGTTCCATCGATGTGGCAACTCACGCGGACGCCGGCTACGCCCCTCACGACCATCTCTACGCCCGCGGCGACTGGCGTTTTGTCGGAGGCTGGCTGCTCAGCCCGCAAGTCAATTGGGTTGCGGAGCGCAAACGCGCTTTCGGCGACGTGCGCCCCGACGTGCCCGACTACACCAGCGTGGATCTCACGTTGCGCACGGAACGGGGCAAGGACCGATGGAACTTTGCCGCCTCGTTGCGCAACCTGTTCGATGCCACGATTCTCGAACCGAGCCTGGCGCCGGGAACCGCAATCCCCAACGACGTGCCGCAGGCGGGGCGTTCCTTGTATTTGCAGGCGACCTATTCGCTATGAACCGCAATGTTTCCGATGGCCGGGCGTGTGGGGCGATGCCGGCAGGCCGGGAGACTAAAGGTTGTCCATGCGCAATGCGTCTGTGAAGCAACTCTGCGCGGTGATCGCCTTCTCCTGCACCGGTGCCGTCGATGCCCAATCCCTCGATGACGAAGACCTGGCCCTGGTGTACGGCGACAAGTCTTTCGTCACCATCGCCACCGGCGCCCGCGTGCCGGTGGCCCGCGCGCCGGCGGTGGCTTCGGTGATTACCGCCGAGGACATCAAGGCCATCGGCGCCACCACTCTGGACGACGCCCTGGAGACCGTTCCCGGCCTGCATGTTTCCCGCGCCTCGATACGCTATGCGGCGAACTACATCGTTCGCGGCGTCGGCGGCGGCGGTCAGAACAATTCGCAAGTCCTGCTGCTGCAGAACGGAATTCCGACGACCATCATGTTTGGCGGCGACAAAGGGATTGCCTGGACCGGCGTGCCGGTGGAGAACATCGCCCGCATCGAGGTTATCCGCGGCCCCGGTTCGGCGTTGTACGGTGCCGATGCCTTTGCCGGGGTCATCAACGTCATCACCAAGACGGCGGCGGAGACGCCGGGCACGGAGTTCGGCGTACGCGGTGGCTCGTTCAACACCAAGGATGCCTGGGTGCAGCACGGCGGCAAAGCGGGGGCGATGGACGTGGCGGCCTACTTGCGCGTCGGCAGCAGCGACGGCAGCGGCGACCTTACCCGCGCCAGGTCGAGCCCGGCCCCCGGCCCCGTCAGCACCGACTACGATGCCGTGGACGCCAGCCTGAATTTAGCGCTGGAAAATTGGCGTTTCCGGGCTTCGTACAAATTGCGCGACAACCTGGGTACCGGCGCCGGCATCTCGACGGCTCTGGATCCGACCAGCAAGGGCAAGTCGGACAACCTGGCCGGCGATATTTCATGGACCGACCCTCAGTTTTCGCGCAATTGGGGCCTGGGCGCGACGGCGAGCTTCCTGTATGTCACGCAACTTTATCCGGAGAACGTGCTGCTGCTGCCGCCCTCGGCGCGGCCGCCGATAGGGCTGATCGGTGGGCCGAACCAGTGGGAAAGGCAGCTCAGGCTTTCCGGTTTCGCCACCTATTCCGGTTTTGCGGACCACAGCCTGCGGCTGGGGCTGGGTCACGACGACCTGGATCTCTACAAGGCCAGAACGTACAAGAACTACATGTTCAATGCGGTCGGCGTGCCCGTGGTGACCGGCCCGGTGATCGACTATACGGCGATCCAGCCCCACATCCGTCCGCAGAAGCGGACCGTGGCTTACGCCTTTGCCCAGGACGAGTGGCGCTTTTTGCGCGACTGGACGCTCACTGCCGGCTTGCGCCGCGACAACTATTCCGATTTCGGCGGTACCACCAATCCGCGCCTCGCGCTGGCGTGGGAAGCGGCTTACGATCTTACCGCCAAGCTGCTCTACGGCCGTGCCTTCCGCGCGCCGTCTTTCAACGAGCAGTACGGCATCAACCCGGTGGCGAACGGCAATCCCAACCTGCGCCCGGAAACCATCGCCACCTCGGAAGCGGCCTTGTCCTGGCAATTGCGCAAGGACCTCCATGCGAACCTGAGCGTATTTCGCTATGACGCCAAGAATCTGATCCGGCTGGTCGGAACCTCCTTCGCGAACATCGGTGCTGTGCATGGCAGCGGCATGGAACTGGAGGCGGAATGGGATCCGAGCCGTAGCGTCCGCTTGACCGGCAGTTTTTCGTACCAGAAGTCCATCGACGAGGCGACCAGCACGGATGCGGGGTATGCGCCCCACCGTCACGTCTATACGCGGGCGGACTGGCGCTTTACCGGCGGCTGGCTGGCGAGCGCCCAGGTCAATTGGGTGGCCGAGCGCAAGCGCGCCGTCGGCGACGCGCGTGCCGACGTGCCCGACTACACCACTGCCGATTTGACGCTGCGCACCGACCGGGGCAAAAACCGGTGGGAATTCGTGGCGTCGATCCGCAACCTGCTCAACGCCCGCGTGCTGGAACCGAGCATCGCGCCGGGAACGGCTTTGCCCGACGACTTGCCGCTGCCGGGGCGCTCCTTCTACTTACAGGCCACCTATCTGTTATGAACCTGACCAATACGATTGCACAGCAGACCGCGCACTGGCAAAGCCTTGCGCCGTGGCGGGGCATAACGGCCGGCTGGCGCGGCGTCCTGATTCGACTGGGCGGCGTCGCGGCGCGCTGGCGTATTGCGGCGTGCTGCGTCGCCGGCCTGACGGTGGTCGCGGCGGCCGCCGCGCTGCAACCGGGTCGCGGCATCGCCGTCATTTACCCGGATATCGGCGAACCTTACCGCAGCGTTTTCGCCAAGATCATCGAGGGCATAGAGGAGCAGGCCCGGAGCCGCGTCCCGAGCTTCGCCGTCGGTGCCGGCCAGAGTCCGCAGGAAATCGCCAGCGAGTTGCGCCGCCAGGATATTCGCGTCGTCATCGCGCTGGGTCGCATGGGGCTCAAAATGACATCGGGTCTCGAGCGCGAGATCGGCGTCGTCGCCGGTGGCGTGCTCTCCATTCCCGAGGCCGATGCGCGCAACATTCTGGTGCACAGCCTGGCGCCCGATCCGACCCTGCTGTTTGTCCGCCTGCATGTGTTCATGCCAGCGGCGAAGCGGATATTCGTGGTGTACGACCCGAACCAGAATGCGTGGCTGATGCGCGTCGCCAAGGAGGCGGCGCGTGCGCGGGGCCTGGAACTCGTGAGCTACGAAGCCTCCGACCTGAAGACGGCGCTGCGCCTCTACCAGGACATCTTCGCCAGCATGGACTCCCGGCGCGACGCGCTTTGGCTGCTACAGGATTCGAGCACGGTGGATGAGGCCTCGGTACTGCCGCTGGTCTTGCAGGAAACCTGGTCGCGCAACCTCGTCTTCTTTTCCAGCAGCGTCGCTCACGTCAGGCGCGGCGCGCTGTTCTCGCTCTATCCCGATAACCGCGAGATCGGGCGGCACCTCGCGAATTCGGCGCTCGGCTATCTTTCGAACAGTCAGGGTGCGCGCGGTGTGATGCCGATGAGAGCGGTTCTGCTGGCCGTCAATGTCCGCACTGCCGGGCACCTTGGCATCGACCTCGCGGGCAGGCAAAGTTTCGATCTGGTCTTCCCCGAGCAATGAAGGACGAATAGTATGTTCTTCAGCTCCCGCTTCTTCCAGGACACGGCGTTCAAGCAGCAGTTGAACGTGGCCGTTACAGCCGGCGTCATCTTTTTCGCCATCGCCTCCTCGCTGCTGACTTCCTGGCAGGGCAGCCACCAGATTCGCCGCACCTTGCTCAATCAGGGCGAGCGCATCGCCGAAAACCTCGCCAGTCAGAGCGCGCTCGCCCTGCTTTATGCCTCGGCGGAAAACGCCAGCGATGCCGTCAAGACGGCGCTATCGTTTCCCGATGTGACGCGCGTCGAAATACGCCATACCAGCGGCCAGCCCTTGCTCGTGCGCGGCAAGGAAGTTGGCGATGCGAATGATGCGCCGCTGGCCGACGTCAGCATCCGCGAGGCCTATCTGGAAGCCGAAAACGGCGACGCCTGGCGTTTCGTCGCGCCGGTATTGAGCAAGGGCGGCGACTCGCCATTCGAGGTCGTCGAGCGTCAGGATGAGGTTCTCGGCTTCGTGCGTGTGGTGCAAAGCAAGGCGACCTTGTCACGCATGCTGATGCAGATATTTTTTATCAACCTCGTCATTTCTCTGGTCTTCGCCGTCGCCTTCCTGTTCGTCCTGCGCAAGCTGGCCAGCCGCCTGACGCGCCCGATCACCGAGCTGTCCAAGGCCATGGCGCGCGCCGAGCGCGGCGAATCCAACGTGCGTGCCGATGTCGGCGGACCGAAGGACATCCGCGACATGGCCAAGGCCTTCAACAGCATGATCGCCGCCTTGCAAGAGCGCGAGCAGGCCTTGCGCGAGAGCCAGGCCAGTTACCGCGAGGTGGTCGATAGCGTCAGGGAAGTCATTTTCCAGACCGATGCCGATGGCGCCTGGGCGCTGCTCAACCCGGCATGGCGCGGAGTGACCGGCGTGCCGGTCGAGCAGGCGATCGGTCGTCCCATGGCGGACTTCGTCAGCAATGAAGACAGGCTGTTGCTGACGCAATGGGAAGCGCAACTGAGGTCCGGCGCCGTGCCGGAGTGCCGCTTCGAGGTGCGTTTTCTTCGTGCCGACGGCAGCAGCGGCTGGCTGGAAGTCGCCCTGCACGTGCGCTTTGACGAAAATGGACAGTTTGCCGGTACCTCAGGCATCCTCGACGACATCACCGAGCGCAAGCTGGCGGCGGAGAATCTGGCGAACATCAACCTCGAACTCGAAAACCGCGTGCGCATCCGCACCGAGCAACTGGAGGCATCGAATCGGGAACTTGAGGCGTTCTCCTATTCCGTTTCGCACGATCTGCGGGCGCCGTTACGCGCCATCGACGGTTTTTCGCGGATCATCGAAGAGGACTACGCCGCCAAGCTCGACGATGCCGGCCGCAGCTACTTTGCCCGCGTCCGCGGCGCAACGCAGCGCATGTCGCAACTCATCGACGACCTGCTGGATCTGGCGCGCATCAGCCGTGCGACGCTTAACCGTGCGTCTGCCGATCTGACTGCCATGGCGCAGGACATCGCGCGCGACATGACGGCGGCCGAACCCGCGCGCCACGCCGAGATCTCGATTGCCGAGAATCTGGTGGCGCAGGCCGATCCGGCGCTGGCGCGGGTGGTGCTGGATAACCTGCTGCGCAATGCCTGGAAATACACGGGCCGGTGCGAAGCGGCCCACATTGTCTTTGGTGCGGAGTCGGGCGGAACCGCTGCTGAAGATGGCGAAGAAACCGTGTATTTCGTCCGCGACAACGGCGCCGGCTTCGATATGGCTTACGTCGAAAAGCTATTCCGCCCCTTCAGCCGGCTCCATTCCGCCAGCGATTTCAGCGGTACCGGCATCGGACTGGCGACGGTGCAGCGCATTGTCCATCGGCATGGCGGCCGTATCTGGGCCGATGCCAAGGTGGATGGCGGCGCAACCTTCTATTTCACGCTGCCCGACCCCAAGTAGATTTTTATTGAAAAAGCTGTTGACCACGGGGAACACGGGGATGCACGGGGAAATTTAATGCGCTAGCAACGTCCTGGCGCACGCCTGTTTGGCCGGCGATCCTTCTTCGGTAAGGTCTTGTTCCTCCCCGTGTGCCCCGTGCTCCCCGTGGTTGAACCGGGTTTTCGGGGTTAAGTCTTCATCGCCGCGGCCAAGCCGCGGTTGAGGTCCTCGATGAGGTCGTCCGCATCTTCGATGCCTACCGAGAGGCGGATGGTGCCGGGTTCTATGCCGGCCGCCGTCAATGCTTCGTCCGACATGCGGAAGTGCGTGGTCGAGGCCGGGTGGATCACCAGCGACTTGGCGTCGCCGACATTGGCGAGATGCGAGAACACGCGCAGGGCTTCGATGAACTTGCGTCCCGCCGGGCGGCCATCCTTGAGTGTGAAGCTGAAGACGGCGCCGCAGCCGCGCGGCAGCAGTCTGGCGGCGAGTTCATGATCCGGGTGGCTTTCCAGTTCGGGGTAGCCGACGGACGCGACCGCTTCGTGCGCGGCGAGATGGGCGACGATCTTGCGCGTGTTGTCGATGTGGCGGGCCATGCGCAGCGGCAAGGTTTCGACGCCCTGCAATATCTGGAATGCGGTCAGCGGGCTCATGCAGGCGCCGAAGTCGCGCAGACCCTCGCGCCGCGCGCGCAGCAGAAAAGCGGCGACGGTGGATTCCTCGGTGAAGTCCATGCCGTGGAAGCCGGCATAGGGCTCGGTCAGCGTCGGGAATTTTCCGGACTTGTCCCAATCGAAGGCGCCCGAATCGACCAGCAGGCCGCCGATGGCGACGCCGTGGCCGCCGAGGAACTTGGTCGCCGAGTGGAAGACCAGGTCGGCGCCGAGGTCGAAGGGGCGCATCAGATACGGCGTGGTAAAGGTTGAATCGATCAGCAGCGGCAGTCCGTGTTCATGCGCGAGTTCTGCGACCTTCGGCACGTCGAGGACATCGAGGCCGGGATTGCCCAGCGTTTCGCCGAACAGCAGCCGCGTTTCGGGCCGGATGGCCTTGCGCCAGGCATCGGGGTCGCGCGGATCGACGAAGCTGGTTTGAATGCCGAAGCGCGGCAGCGTGTAGTCGAGCAGGTTGTGGCTGCCGCCGTAGAGCGAGCGGCTGGCGACGATGTGGCCGCCGGCGCCCATCAGCGTGGCGATGGCCAGATGCAGCGCGGCCTGGCCCGAGGCCACCGCGATGGCGCCGACGCCGCCTTCCAGCGCGGCGATGCGTTCTTCGAGAACGGCATTGGTCGGGTTGGAAATGCGCGAATAGACATGGCCGGCGCGCTCCATGTTGAACAGCGCCGCGGCGTGGTCGGTGTCCTTGAAGACGAAGGAGGTGGTGAGGTAGATCGGCTGCGCCCGCGCGCCGAACTGCGCGTCGGGCACTTGTCCGGCGTGCAGGGCCAGCGTGTCGAACTTGTGGGTCATGCGTACTCGTCGGGCTCGATCTGGCGCTCGATGGCCGCGATGCGATCCTTCAGGTGGAGCTTGCGTTTCTTCAGGCGGCGCAGCAGCAACTCGTCCTCGTCCGGCGTGGTATCCAGGCGCGCGATGGCGGCATCGAGATCGCGATGCTCGATCCTGAGTTCCTGAAGCAGCGCATTCAGTGTGGCGGGGTCGTTGGCGGGTTCCATGGCGCGTATCTTAGGCGGCTTGGTGGGGTGTTGGCAATGTCCTCTTGTATCAGGGCAATCGCATGAACGGTATTGCCCGCGATAGAACCAAAGCCTTACCGCAGAGGGCGTAGTGTGCGCGCTCGGGATACGCTGTGCTGGTTTGCGGCTCCAATGCACGGGCATGTCCAGCCAAGGGAGGCGGGTGGCCGATGCGGCGAGGTAAAGGGGGAATGGCTGGGCGCAGCCCAGCCAGGAGGACACGAGCGGCGTCGGCCACCCGCCTCCCTTGGCGCGCGCCGACCTCAATCACGCTTTGTTTTCATGCCTCGTAGCGAATGCAAGCCGCGCAGTGCGATACCCACTGAAATAGACGCTGCTTGTTCATGCGATT
>OBOI01000299.1_pt1 | contig 18703 bp, 7 predicted proteins | sample 1670151 | NCBI WGS metagenome assembly OBOI01 (sample SAMEA104232303, study PRJEB22302) | sediment metagenome | biome: forest; feature: aquifer; material: sediment | place: USA | collected 2011-08-07 | depth 0.01 m | reverse complement strand
CATGGTTTTACTTCGAGATAGCCGGGGACACTCTTCACCCGGTCCAAAAACGGTTCGATCATCAGGCTGATTTGTTCGCCGCCCGCCCCTTGCAGATGGATAACGGCCTGATCCGCGCGACCCTTTGTCGAGAAATTGAGTTCCACCGGGCCGACAACCTTGCCCTTGCCGGCGAGCCAGACATCGGTGATGGTCACCGAGGCAGGGATGGCCACGCCCTTGATCTCCCGGCTCTCGTTTTTGTTGTTGGTGCCATCCTGCATGGCCTCTTCCCTGAACACCCGCAGGCGATGCGCGTCGGGATCGATGCCGATATGGTATGCTCTCCCCTCCCGCATGGCGCAGAGGCGGGCATCCTGGGCGAGTCCGCCGATCATCCTGGTTGTCCGGCCCAGGTCGTTGCTCAACAGCTGTCCGCGAAAGCGGGGGAGCGCCAGGCCAAGGATAATGGTGACCAGCAACAGGACCATGGCCAGCTCGATCAGGGTGTAGCCGTGGCACTGGCGCCTGGAGGTGAGGCGGACCCCTGGGGGTGTCTCACCTCCGCGGCGGGGTGCGGGGCTCATCCGCCCCTTGGCCGGACCATTACTGGACACGGGATGCCGGCGGGTCTACTCAATATCCCAGTTGGAGATATCGGCGTCCTTGCCCTCGCCACCCTGTTGGCCATCCGCGCCATAGGAGATGATATCGTACTCACCCTGGATACCGGGCTGGAGATAGATGAAGTCGTTGCCCCACGCGTCCTTGGGCACCCGCCCTTTTTCCAGATAGCCGCCCTGACGCCACTTGGTGGGCAGTTTGCCCACGGTCGGGGCCTCCACCAAGGCCTGGAGCCCTTGTTCGGTGGTGGGGTAGTCACCGTTGTCCAGGTTATAGAGTTTGAGGGCGGTCTCCATGCTCTGGATCTGAATGGTGGTCTTGGTACGGCGGGCCTCTTCCGGTCGGCCCATGATCCGGGGCACGATCAGGCCCGCCAGGATGGCGAGAATGACCATGACCACCATCAATTCAATCAAGGTGAAACCGGCCTGGCGATGGGTGCTGCGGGGTGTGGGCGTGGGCATGGGGGTGAGTCCTGGGGTTGGGGCTTAGGTTGATGAGGCTGTAGGCGGTTAGCCGTTGTCGCGTGGCCAGGATGATTGGCGCCTACAGCCTACAGCCGGAAAGACGACAGCCTCTGTTCGTTAATGGATCATCTGGTTCATCTCAAAAATCGGCAAGAGGATGGCAATGACGATAAAGCCCACCACCGCCCCCATGGCCAGGATCATGAACGGTTCGATCATGGCGGTAATGGCCGCCAGTTTAGCATTGATATCGCGCTCATAGCTGTCCGCCACCTTGTCCAGCATATCCTCCATGGCCCCGCTCTGCTCGCCCACCGACATCATCTGGATGATCATCGGCGGGAACAAGGAGCTGGCGGCCAAGGCCAGGGAGAGGGCCTTGCCGTGTTCCACCTCACTCACCGCGGAGTCAATGACCTCGGCAATCAGCCGGTTGTTGACGATATTGCGGACAATGGCCAAGGCGGTCAGCAAAGGGACCCCGGTCCGCAGCAGGCTGGCCAGGGTGCGGCTGAAGCGGGCCATGGCCAACAACCGTTGCATGGTGCCGGCCATGGGCAATCGCAGACTGAGGGAGTCCCAGGCCCGGGCCCCGCGCTCGGTGGCCGCGTAACGCGCCAGGGCGAAGGCACAAATGATGAGGCTCACGAACAGCAACAGCCAATAGTCGCGCAGGAAATCACTCACCCCGATCAACATCACCGTGGGCCAGGGCAGGGACTGCTGCATCTCGGCAAACATCTTGGTGATGTTGGGGACCACGAAGGTGATCAGGCTGAAGAGGACCAGGGTACCCACCAGGGCCATGAAGATCGGATAGACCATAGCCGATTTGAAACGGCTCTTCAAGAGCTCTTGGTGCTCGCCAAAGGCGGCCAGACGATCCAGGACCACATCCAAGGCCCCGGAGGCCTCGCCGGCCCTGACCATGGAGAGATAGATGCGGGAGAAGAGCTTGGGGTGTTGGCTCAGGGCTTGGACCAGGGAGCTCCCTTCACTGACCGCGTCCTTGACCTGGGCCAGGGCCTTTTGCAGCACCGGGTTGTCCGCCTGTTTGAGCAGGGCGTCAAGGGAGGAGACCAAGGGGAGGCCGGCACCGAGGAGGGTAGCCAACTGGCGGGTGGCAAGGTTGAGTTCGTCGGAGGAGACTCGCGACATCAGGCCGCCAAAGGCGAACAGGGGGCGGCCCCGTTGGCGGGAAACCGTGCCGGCGATGGTGACCGGGAAGAGTTTTTTGGTCCGCAGCAGGTCGCGCGCCACCGAGGTGCTGGCGGCGTCGACAATGCCGTGGACGGTCTTGCCCGCGGCATTGAGGGCGGTATACTCGAAAACTGGCATGGTGATTGGCGAGGGCAGGGTAACAATCGTTAGCAAGGGAGAGACGAATGCGAAGCGGTCATCTTAGACAACCTTGAATTCCCTGTCAACGGCTTAGGGGCCGTTACCAGGGAATATTGCGCGCCATTGAGATCGTTTTTCCCAAACGTCTAACTCACTGCACATTCACCCAGAAACCCTCGCCGGGGTTGATGGTCTGCAACAGATAAAAGCCCTTGGAGGCGGCGTAGTCCGCGCCGCCATCGCTCTCCTGGGGTAGGGTGACCGCCCAGGTGGTCCCGGTCCAGGCCCACAGGGAGATGACGGTGGAGCCCGCAGGGTAGGCCAGATCCCCCACCGGGGCTGCCTTGGTGCTCTTCATGCCCACCAGATTCCACCCTTGACTAAGGGGGATGGTGGCATCGGCCGGGGCTGACCCGGAGTAGGCGAGGGTCACGGGCGCTGCGGCATTGATCCAGAAACCCTCGCCAGCGTTGATGGCCTGCAGCAGGGTGTACCCTTTGTCCGCGGCGTATTGCGCCCCGTCGTCATCGTTGGCCGGGATGAGCACGGCCCAGGTGCTGCCGGTCCATTTCCACGCCGAGACCACCTGGTTGAGGATCCCCCCGAGCACGGCGTTGACCGAGGAGTTGGCCGGGGTCAGGGGGAGGGCGAGGAGATTCCAGCCCGTGGCCAAGGCCCGGTTGCCGGTGAGGGCGGCTGGTCCGTTGATGATGGTGACCGGGATCTGGACCTTGGCTTGGGTGCTGGTGTCGGTGAGGGTGATGGTGGCGGTGCCGGTGGCCACCGGGGTGATCAGCATGGCGTTGCCGTCGCCGGACCAGGCCACGGTGAATTTGCCGGCAGGAGACCAACTGAGTTGGTAGCCGCCACTGCCGTCGCTGATCGTCAACTCCCCGACCTGGCCCATGGCAAAGGTCGCCGGGTTGGGCGTCACCGCCAGGGTGGCAGGCGGGACGGTGGTGAAGCTCCAGCTGGCGGTGTAAGCCTTGCCCTGGACCGTGGCGGTGAAAGTGGCTTGGTACACGGTGTCGGACTGCAAGGGGGCGTTGGGGATGAGGGAGAAGTTTTTCTTGCCACTTTGTTGGATGTTGCTGTCGGTGGTGGGCGACAACAGGGTGGTGGTGACCGAAATTTGACCCTCCTTGGCTAGGGTAAAGGTGCCCAGGGTCACGCTCTGCTCCGTGGAGAACTGGATACTGACAGGATAGCCGACCACACCCAAGGTCGGCATCGGGTCGGGGGATTCGCTGTTGGAGTCAAAGGAGGTGGGTACCTCGGTCTGGCCATCCGCCGGGTAGATGGAGACGGCCTGGGTGGCGGCGGCGACGCCGGCAGGGCGGCCGAGATTGATCACCTGGCACAGCTGGTAGACGGCATGGGGGGCATCACCGATGCCGGTCTCGGTATACCCCGGATCCAAGAGGGCGAAGCGGTGGTAGATGGCGGTGATCAAGGCGTCGATTCCACCCTGGGCGTCCTTGCCAAAGGAGATCACCTCGCCCGCGGCGCTATAGTTGTATCCCTGATAGGCCATGCGATCCCACGCCCATTGTCCGGTAAAACCGGAGAGCGTGCTGCTCTCTTCATGGGACGCGTTCTGATGGAGATTGAGATAGACGGCATGGGCCTGGGCAGCGGCACTGATCTGTGACTGCAAGGCGATCGGGGCGGCACCGGCCCAGGCGCGGTGGTAGTTGATACGGTTCAAGCTGCTGAGGGTGTAGGGTGCGGTGCTGTACAACCCCTCGGGCAGTTGGGAAAGAAAGGGCCGCAGCAGGGGCTGGAAGCCGCCGGCGATATCAGGGACCGGGGCTGCATCAATAGGAGGAGTGATGGCGGTGGCCACCGCGCACAGGGGGATGGTCAGCCAAGCCGCTGCCATGATCATGATTCGTCTCATTCCCTGCCGCATGGATGGCTCCTGGTGATGGTGGTTGCTAAGGTGGGGCTACGATTCGCCGATACGGCGACCCTGGGTGGCCGTGGCAAAAAAAGGCTTCCTGCCCGGAGCGGAGCCCGGACAGGAAGCCTTTGCGTAATCAGGCCCGTCTTTGGTTACGGGCAGGTGGCCTGGGTGAGATACTGGGTTACGGCATTGTAGATGTCGACGCCTACCGAGGCCTTATGGCTCAGCCACTTCTGGTTGCCGCAACTGACCTTGACTGCATTGTTTGTGGTGGTATGGCAGTTCAGGCAGAGGCCATCCAGGGCCACCGGTTTGCTGCCCACCGGACCACCACCGGGATTGTCGCCAGGGAGGGGACAGATATTGCCGGTGACGTATTGGGAGACGGCATTGAAGGCGTCCAGAGGCACACCCGGTTTGGTGGCATGGGCCATCCAGTCGACATTGTCGCACTTGACATCCGCTTTGTGATTATCAGTCGTATGGCAGCCGAGACAGAGGGTCATCAGTTTGTTGGCTGCGTCAATCATAGCCGGCTTACCGCCGGAGTTGGGGATATTGGGGTCATTGTCATTGGGGTCGAACTGGGCCGGGACCCCGTCCCCATCCAGGTCGATAATGGTGAAATCACCCGGATCAAACTCATCCATGTTGAAGTCGTTGTCGTCCAAGATGGAGGGGATGCCGTCCTTGTCCTGGTCAAAGATGCCAGGCAGGAGATTGCCTTGGGCATTCACCACCTTGTCCTTGGGGATGATGACCAGTTCAATGGCGTCCGGATCCACCGATTTGGCCAAAAGCAGGAAGGTGGCGTTCCCAGCCGTGGTCACCTGGAACAGGTCACCGGGAACGACATTGGTCACCACGCCACCGGGCACCGAGGTGGCGGTCAGCACCCCCGGGGTGGTGTTGGTGGAGAACTCCACGGTGGCCAACAGGGCGCCATTCACCACGCTGATGGCCCGGTCCGAGTTGGCCAGGGCTGCCTTCCGCTGGGCATCGTCGGTGTTTCCCTTCCAATAGGTGTCGTAGAAGGTGGCGAGCCAGGCAATATCGCTGTTGGCGGTGGCTGTGGCGTTATAGCCGAACGGTTCGGTGGCTGGGGCCGACCAGCCCTTGCCATCCAGGTCGAAGACATCTCCCGGGTTCAGATCCGCCATGTACAAGCCCATGCCCGGGCCGCCATCCCCAGGCTCCGTTTGCCCTCCAATGAAGGTCTCGCTGGGCACCTCGATCACGCCGTTAGAGCCGAGCTTGGCAAAGCCCAGGTCGATCATGCCGCCGGGCTGGCCCTGGTCGTTCTTCTCCCAATCCCGGACCTCGATAAAGAAGTATTGGCCGCCGTTGTCCTTGATCACGTAAACGGCGTTGTCGTCCATGGGCGTGGGCACCGAGCTCCCCCAGGTCAAGGTAAAGGTCTGGGTGCCGATGGTGATCGGAGTGGTCGCCGCAAGTTCATCCGGGGTGAAGAGATGCTGGAGCAGTTGGGGCGATCCCAGTCCGTGCTGGAGGGTGTCGCCGCTGCCTAAGCTGGCGATCTGCGCCTGGCCGTTGGTCTTCAAACCCGCCACGGAGGTCCAGAAAAGGTCGGGGGTGCCGTTGGTGGCCCCGACAAAGATGATGAACGGGTTATTGGTGTTGAAGTTCGAGAAATCAACCCCTTCCGCCTTGCCGTTGTTGGGGTTGTTGGCACCCATGAAGTCGAAGAAGGTCTGGTCCACCCACAGACCGATCCCCGGGAACCCCTTGGCCCCGCCCATGTCCGCGGGCGGCGGCAGCCAGATCTCACCCAACTCAAGCTCCGCGGTGAACGGGTCGGCAAAGAAGGGCATGACGAACTCCGTGCCGGCAAAGTGGATCTCATAGGGGTGGTTGGCGGCGATGGTGGCGGTGAAGGCACCATCGCCGCCAGTGGTCACCGTGCCGCCCTGGGCATCCACCAACTGCCCGTTCTGGTCATAGGTCTTGATGGTGATCCCTTGAGTGGCCCAGGGCTCACCGTCGTACTGCTTGATCTCACCGCTGACGATGGTCTCCGTCACCTCTCCGGTCTTGCCGGCGATCTCTCCCATCTTGCTCGGATCGATGAAGAACTCCTGGTTCGCGGCAATGTTGCCCGCCGCTTGATTGACGCCGTTGACCAGATCGGCGAAGCCTACACTGTCGGTGATCTCCACCCCTAATAGCTGGGCCACCATCTGGTTGACGATGCCCGGGCCCGGGGTCTTTTCCGCCAACCACTTGACATTGCCGAAGTTGGGTTCAACCCAGCTCTTGCCGTTTGCCGTCTTGGTGGTAAACCACCCCTTGTCGGCATCGATCAGATAGTCACGGTCGATCATCAGCTGCATCAGCAGAAAGGAACTCTTGATCTTCAGTTCGGTGGAGGCGCTCAACATCTGGCCGTAGAGTTCCGGCTCCAGGGCAGCGTAAATGCGGTGGCTGATGGACTTGACCTCGTGCTGGAAGATATCGCTCTCCATCACCAACTCCTTCAAGTCGTCAAAGGTGGTGAGCCCTTGGGTGAACACGGCCACGGCCAGGGGTTTGTCGGTGATGCCGGGGTCGGCCCAGATTTGATTGATCTTCTGGTTGATCACCTGCTCGGCGAGGCGCATGATGTTGTGCGGCTTCTTGGCGATCCCCTTGGCCACCTCCTCCGGGGTGTCGCCGATCTTGCCGGTGATACCGGCGATCAGCTCGGTGGCATTGACATCGGCTCCGGTCTGCGGGGTCTGCATCTTGTCGCTGAACATGGCCACTCCGTTGAGCATCTGCACCCCTTCGGTCTGCCACACGAATTTGTCCTTGATGACGCCGGCCATCGTGGTCAAGGCCGCGGTCTGGTCACTGTCAATGGCTGTCTGCAGGGCGACCATGGCTTCATGGGAGAGGGCCGGCATCTGTTGCAGGGACTGTTTGAGGAAGTGGAGAAAGGCCGGATGGTTGATGAGTTGTAACTGCTCGGGCGTCAAGTCAGCCGCAGTGAGCAGGCGGAAGGCGCGGTCGTTGAACTGCATTATCCCCGGCAGATTGGCCTCCGGGATCTCTTGCGGCGAGGGGATGAAGACGAGCAGCGAGTTATTGGCGGTCTGGACGGCAAAGCCTAAGGCAGCGAAGAATTTTTCCAGATTCTTGGTCTTGGTTGCGTCGTCGATGGTGATCGGCTGACTGAACTCCTCGGCCTTGTCGATCAAGGCACCTTCCATGCTGGTGAACAGGCCGTCGGTGGCATCGTCAAGGACAGTGCCGGCAACATCTTGGTTGGCCGGAGGCGTATAGCTGTTGTCCAGTTCCTCGGACTCCTCGGACTGATATTGGCCCACCACCAAGTCGTTTTCAGTGAAATTAGTCAGCCCCTGGGCCTCGACCTGGGCAACGATCAGGTCGATGAAGGCCTTGGCGGCGTCCATGATCTCCTTGTTGAGATCCACCTTGAAGGTGTCCTTGATAAAGGTCAGGATCTTGTCACCGATGGCGGTGGTCAGCGGGTTGACATCGACCTGGCCGTTATTGGTGGTGTCGGTGGGGTCGATTAGGGCCTGGACCTGGATCTTTTTTAAGGGGTCGATGGGGCTCTTGAACTCGGCGCTGATCACCACCGGTACCTGGGGCGGTAGTTCGACCTCGGTCGTCTGCGGGTCGTCGAAGTCATCCTCGGTGAGCAGGTAGTCCCCTTCGCTATTGGTGGTAGTGGAGGCCAGCGGGTCGGTCTGGGCGGTGTCGGAGGCGGGGTACACATTCACCGTGGCCCCCGGCGTGGGCGGCATCTCCACCGTGGTGGAGGTGGCGAACAGCCCGGCCTTGTGGAGCCCGGCGATTTTGGCCATGGTGGCCTTGGTGGGATAATTGACAGTGCCGGCAATGATCGGTGGGGTGACTACCACCTCGCCGCCTTGGCTGGGGTGGACGTTGACCCAGAATCCCTCGCCGGGAGAGAGGGTGGCGAGATTGCCAAAGCCCTTGGTTTGGGCGTAGGTGCCGGGAGTGGTCTCACCGGGGATGAAGACCGACCAGGTGGTGCCGCTCCATTTCCAGACGGAGGCGTATTTGTAGGTATCGCCGGCAGCGACCTTGGTGTTGAACACCTGGGCCACCTCCAGGGTGGAGTTAACCCCCTTCAGGTTCCAATTGTCCACCAGGGAGAGGGTGGTACCGGTATCGGCCTGACCGGTAATGGTAAGGCTCTGCTGCGCCACGCTGTTGATCCAGAAACCCTCCGTAGCACCAATGGCGGAGAGGGAGGCGAAGCCCTTGGCTTGAGCGTAAGTGGCGGTGTTGCCGTTGGCCAGGAAGACCTGCCAGTTGCCGGTACCGCTATTGGCCGTGGTGTCCCAGGTCCAGACAGAGGTGAATTTTTGGGTATCGCTGAAGGTGGTGGCGACGGCGCTCACCGGGGTAGTGGAACTGACCAGGTTCCAGCCGGCACTCAAGGTCAAGGTGGTGTCGGCCATGGCCTGGCCTGTTCCCAAGCAGCCAACCGCCATACAGGCGGCGACAACAAGGCGCGTCATCGTTTTTTTCATCGTCTCTTCCTCCAAAAAGTAATGTCTGTGGTGCCGGCAGCGGTCGGCGCGGTAAAAACTGAAAGGATGGTTGCGTGGTGATGTTTCTGTCAGGGGGTCTTAATTTAACATCTATTACTATATGGAACGCGGTAGTGGCGGTCAAGTTGAAAAAAAAAAAAGGGGGTTGGCATGTGCCAGCCCCCTTGTGGGACAAGGATCGTCCGGGAGAACCAGGCCCGCGACGGCCTGGCGCTTACGGGACTAAGGCGGGCGCCTTTACCCCGAAGTAGAAGCCGACCGCATTGGATGGGTCGGAGGCGATGTGGCAGACCGTGGTGGCCATGTCTGCGCTGACCCCGCAGTAGAGGACAGCACTCCCCGGGGAGGTCTCGGTGAGGGTGTAGCGTCCCGGGTTAGCTGGGCCGTCGTAGGTGTAGGTGCCGTTCGCGGCGTAGCTGCCAGAGTCGTTGACGATGAATGTGCCGTTCCAGTTGCCGTTGCCGTCGACGACGATGCTCCCTTGCCGGGACTGGGTGCCGACTGATGACTTCACCGCGCCGGCGACATGGAAGGTGCCGGCAATGGAGGCCAGGGTGTAGCTGTTGGTGGCACCAAGCTTGACCCCGGCCACGGTTACTGGTTGGCCGGCGGTCTGGATTTGACCGCAGAGGGCCAGATCGTGGTTGGCGTTGAGCGAACAATCCAGGGGCGAGGCGAAGGGAGTCCCTGTGGCGTCGAGAGCCGGCAGGGTGAAGGTGCCGGCTGAGGTGAGGGTGGTCGTGCCACTGGCGGGGACTTGGTTTTGCGACGGGCTAGTAAAGCCGGTGCTGTCGAAGGTGATGCGGTCGTGCCAGCTATAGGGGGTGGTGCCCACCGGGTTGTAGGAGACAAAGAACCAGTTTGTGCCCATGAGGTTGGTCGAGTAGTTGTAGCCGCTACCCATCTTGGTGAAGAACAGGGGCTCACGTTGGGTTGTGGAGGTAAACGCGGCTACGCCGGTGCTGCCAGCGGCATTGACGCCGCCGATGGCGACGGCGGTAATGTCGGAGCCCCACAGGGAGAGATGCGTCTGGTTGTAGACCTCATAGAGTTCAAAGCCGCTACCGGAGGTGGGGAGTGTGCCCGTGAACGGGGAGCCCTGATTGAAGTTCGCAGTAAACGACTCGTTCCAGCCGCCCGTGCCATTAAAGGTCATGGTGCCGTAGGAGGTCCACCACTCCTCAACAGCCCCAGAGCTGTTGCCTGCCGAGACAAAGGCAAAGTTGCCGGTGAGCAGGCCGTTGTTGAGGCCAGAGCCCATGGTCGTGGTGGTCGTGGTGGTGGTCGTTACCGCCACCTTATGCATCCACAGGTCGAAATTGCTGATGGTACCGTTGCTGATGGTGCCGTAGAGGTTTGAGGGGAAGCCCTGGTAGCCGCTCTTGCTCGGCTCAAGGGTGTAAAACTGCTGATCGGCGACCACCAGGCCGGGGAGGGTGTAGGTGCCGTCGGCGCCGCTGGTGGTGGTCAGGGCGTCCGCGGCCAGGGGGTTCATCTGGATGGTGTAGGTGGTACCGTTCTTGGTGATGATGCCGGTCTGTTTCTGGTGGGAGGTGGCAACCGCGATCAGGTACTGGCCGTCCGTCGGCATCAGGGCTTTGACCTGATCATCCACGGTGAAGGTGGTGGAACCGCTGATAACATTGCCGCTGGCCGAGGTGACATTGGCCAACAGGTCGGCGCTGTAATCCACCACCCCGTTGCTGATGGGGTAAAGTGACCAATTGTAGAGATAGTAGTTGGTGTCCGGACCGCCGATGGTAATGGTGCCGGCGGTGTTGTCCACCACCAGGGCCTGGAGGACCTGGGGCAGGCTGGCCGAGACCGTGGCCCCGGCAATGGTGGGATACGATGACTGTGACTGCTGGGTCTCCACGCTCTCGTGGACCGTGCCGGTCACGGTAAAGGTGGTCACTGCCGGGGCCTGGACAAAGAGGAATGGGTAGAGACGGAGTGAGGCCGGGGCGTTCTGGATGGTGATGGTCGCGGTCGCCTCATCGTAGGTGATGGAGGCGTTGACCTTATGCCACTGCTTGTCCTTAAAGATGATGAGGACCACCTCATTGCCGGCGATGGCCTCCTGGATCTCGGCCGGGGTGGCCAGTTCGTTGCTGGCCTTAAAGGTGAGAGTACCGGTAAAGCAGGCGGCCTCGGCCGTGGTCGGCTTGCCCAGGCTGTCGACGATGTTGACGTCGGCGCCGGCAAGCACCGTCACCTGGGTGGAGCCGATCTGGGTGGCGATCTGATCGGTCATGGGGATATAGTTCAATGCCTTGTACGGGGTGATGGCGGCGGTGATATCCTTGGTCAAGGTCATCTTGGTAATCACGGCCGAGGCCTTGCCGTCGGAGGAGGCCAGGGTCTTGGGGGTCGGCTTGGCCAGCCCTTGCCCTTGGGTGGGCGGTAGTTCGATATTCTGGGTGCCGATGTCTTCGGTAAAGGCCGGGCACTCTGCGTCCAGATCGTCGTCTTGCCAGTCGAACTTGGCGCTGTCCACCTTCTGGGTGAAGACGACGGTCTTGCCGTTGTTGCTGGCCGGTACGGCATTGTAGGTGTAGTCAGGGGAGACCACCTCGGCCATGCCGGTCTTGGTGTCGATGGTCAGTTCGATGCCGGGCTGAGTGACGCCCAACTCATCAACCAAGGTATAGGTGGTGTTGTTGAAGGTTGCCTCGCCGTTGGCATCGGTGGTGACGGCCGTGGTGGTGGGGCCGGCTGCGCCACCATTGCCATCCGATCCCCCTCCCCCTAGACAGCCGTTTAGCAGCAGGGCCAGACAGGCGGTGAGCAGCAAGGCTGCGGTGTGACTCCCAGGTTGATTTTTCATCATTTTCCTCCGTTTGTATAATGGTCGTTATCCAGTCGCGGAAGGTTTTTTTCCGTGCAACCGGGATTTATGCTTAGGGCCGCGGCAAGAAATAATCATCCGATCTTGCTTGTCTTCCGGTCCGTCTTCGGCGTTGCGGCAAGGGTTACATAGCGCTGCTATGCGCCCCTTGCCGCGCCTTGAAGCCGAACCGGAATCCGGCGCAATCTCTGGGCGCTTATTTTTTGCCGAGGCCCTTATTGGATCACGATACTCCCTTGGTAGAATGTGCCACCGGTAGACCAGTCGTAGCCGGCAATGGTGCCGGTGATCAGACCATCTGTCCCGCGGGTGGCGTCGCCCCAACCACTGATCTCGGAACTCGTGGCCTGATCAGAGAAATAGAAGGTCAGTGCGCTGTAGGTCTCGTCGTAAAAATACCCTTCCACCGTGCAGGGCTTGCCGGCAAAGAGGATGGTGGTGGTAAAGGAGAGATCGGTTTGGTTGACGGTGATCCCCTGGTTGTCGGGTGTCCAAGGGGTCTGGGTGCCGAACATGTCATCTTGCGTGCCGTTGCTGATGGCCAGGGTGTAGTTGCCTGCCCAGCTGCTGCCGGTGGTCACCGGTTGATAGCTGTAGTCGCCATAGTAGCCGAAGTCAGGGGTCAACAACTCAAAATAGCGGTAACTCTCTTGATCGATGACCCGCACGTTATCGATGGCCCAACCGCGGTAGAGGTTGTTTTTGCCATTGGCAAAACTGAAGGTGTAGCGCAGTTTGATGGTATGGCCGGCATAGGGGGAGAGGTTGATCTCATAGGGCATCCACTCCGGGGCGGTGCCTTCGCCGGCCGAGGTCAGCGGCCAACCGGAGAAGGGGACAGGGGCGGGGATACCGGAGCAGGGGTCGGTCAAGGCCCAATACTCATCGTAGTTGTTTGTGCCATCGCTGTCTGGGTCGGCATAGGGAAGCAAGTCGCCGGCCACGGCGCAACTCCACTGCGCCTCCCAGCTGTCAGGCATGCCATCGTTGTCGATATCGGCTGGTGAGTTTGGGTCGCAGGGGTCGCTTTGCGCGAGGAACTCGTCGAAGTCGCTAAAGCCATCGTTGTCGGCATCCGCGGATGGATCTCCGCCCACAAGGGGGCAGGTTTGTAAGAACTCCCATGAGTCGAGGAGATAGTTGACGTCCACATCCAGGGGCTGACTGGTGTTGTCGCAGGGGGCTGTTTGATCGTAATACTCCTCGATATTGTAGAAGAGATCCCCATCATTGTCACCCATGGGGTCGAGGTTGCCATCCACCGCGCACAGCCACTGGGCCTCCCAGCTGTCGGCCATGCCGTCGCCGTCCACATCATCGGGGAGGATGCTGTCATAGAGCTTGACCGGTTTGGGGGCAATGGCGGCGGTAGCCGGGCGCAGGGCGGTGCTGGGGGCGGCCGCCTTGGTCAGCCGGCGGAGGGTCGTCCCCCCCCCCCTGGCCTTGGTTGGCGCCATCTTGGCCAGGGCCGGTTTGGCCAGGGCCGCCGGGGTGACGCCAGTATAGTAGCCGCTGTTGGGGTTGTATTGGACCAGGGGCAGATACTCCCCTTTCTTGACCGTGGTCTGTGCCCAATCGGTCTCCAGGAGGAGTGCCTCGCCATCGGCGAGCCCCGGGTCCATCACCGCCACCTCCACGGTGAGGCTGCTGTAGGTGTCCATGGCGGCGTTGACCTCAAACCAGCTGGCAAACTGGAGGGTCGCTTGGCTGAAGCTGGTCAGGTCCAGCAGTGGGCTCTCCAAGGTGGCGTCATAGATGGTGACCGGGTTGCTGGTGCTCACCGGCAGGGTGGCATCGTAGTAGGTGCCGGTGTCGGCGCCCGGGGCCTGGTTGCCCACCCAGAAGGCGGTGCTGCCCAAAAAGGCGGGGGGCAGGGCCGGGGCGGCGGGCGGGCCTTCGTAGGAGACCATCACCGTGCTGCCGGCCTGCAAGTGGTAGGAGTCGTAAGGGGTGGGCGACTGGTTGGGATTGGCCTCGGAGTCGTACCACAGGTAGAAGCTGCTTGCTGAAGGTTGGTTGTAGTCCGGCTCCAGCCAGTCATAAAATCCGTCCGGGGGGGTGTCGGTCAGCCAGTCGTGGACATCGTAGAGGATGACCGGGATGGTCTTGGTCTGGTTGTTCTCTTGAAAGGAGAGCTGGGCCGTGGCGACCTTGTAGAACTCATCGCTCTGGGTCTGGTCGATGGTGATGGGGCCGACAATGGTGCCCACCACATCCACCCACACCGAATCCGGCTGGTAGAGGCTCTCCTTGAGCTTGATCGACAGGGCCTTCTGCTCGGGATTGGTCACCGCCTGCCAGCCGATCTGGCTGCTCACCGCCGCTCCCTGGGAGGTGAAGGAGGTGGTCCACTCCCCGGCCCCGTTCTCGAACTCCCAGGCCAACTGCTGGGCCGGGGGCTTGGCGATCAGGGCGAAATCAAGGGTGTAGGTGCCCTCCTGGTCGGCGGCGGGCAGGGGCGTGAACGGTGCCGAGGCGAACCCCGTGGCCACGGCGTTGGCAGTGAGAAAGGGGGTCAGCTTCTCCTCGATGCCATAGAACTCGTAGACCCCGTTGCCGTCGGTCCAGGTATCCATGAAGGAGAAGTTGCTGTAGTCGGGGACCAGATCGAACCAGATCTCCTGCACGGTTTGCGTGCCATCGGAGAAGGTGTAGACATAGGCCCCGCCGTTGGCCATCTCCACGAACGAGGCGCCGTTACCACCGCCGTGGGTGACCTCCAGGTGGATGGGAAAATAGGTGTCGCTGGTCTGGGCGGTGATCAGGGAGTTGATGTCCTCCGTGGCCAGGGTGTTCTTGCCCTTGGCCTGGATGGTCTTGACCACCGTGACCCAATCCGTGGGGTCCAGGATCTCCCATTTAAAGGTGGCTTCATCCTCCTTGCCGGTGATGATCTTGGCACCGGTGGTGACCTCCGGCCCGTCGATCAGGATCTCGGTGAGCACCGACGGGGTCTTGACCGTGACCTTGGCATCGGCAATGGGGGCGCCGTTACCGTCCTTTATCGTACCCTGGATCTGGGTCATGGCGGCGAATTTTTCAATGGCGACGGAGAGGGGGGCAATGGTCTCCCCGCTGGTGGGGAGTTGCTGGTAGGCGGAGGAGTAACCGTCCTTCCAGGTGTAGAGATAGATGGCCGGCAGGTTGAGTTCCTTTAAGGCGGCCATCTTGACCGGGATGGTGAATTTCCCCAGGTCGTCGGTCACGCTCTCGGTGTCCACGCCGTCCATGCCCACGTAAACCCCCGGTACCCCTTGCTGGGTCAGGGAGTCGATCACCGTGCCCGTGACCTGGTCGGTCTTGGGGGCCTCACCGATGCTGTCGAGGACAAAGACGAAGTGCGCCAAGGCCGAGGTGCTGATCCCCGGGGCGGGCATCAGGGCCTTGATCTGGGTCTTGTCGTCAATGGTATTGATGATGGCGTCGCCCACCTTGGCCCATCCCGGGCCGCTCCTGGTGAAGAGATGGATCTTGCCGGTCTTGTCGGTGTTGACCTTTTTCTCCAGGGCCTCCACGGTCCACTTGCCCAGAAGCTTCGAGGTCCGTACCGAGATCTTGGCTGAAAAACCGGCGGTCTCGTTGTCGGTTTCGTTGCCGCTGGCGTCGACGATGTTGACGATACCCCCCCCCAAGACCTCGGGGGAGGTGAGTCCCGCGGCAGAGAAGGAGGAGACGGGCGGGGCGGTGTTGTATGAGGCGTACGGGGTTACCGCCACCGTGATGTCCTTTTTGAGACTCATGTTGACCACCTGCAGGGAGGTGGTGCCGTCCGCGGAGGTGATCACCTTGGGGGTGGGCTTCAAGGCCGAGGCCTTACCAATCACCTCGGTGTCGGTGGCGGTGAGGGTGGCGGTGGTTGGGTCCTGTTTCTGGACAAAGAGGTAGAGCTGCTTACTCTCGGGCACGGTGAAGGTCTCGCTGCTGTCGACATAGCCCTCCTGTTTAATGGCGATGAGGACGCTCTCCCCGTAATTGGTGGCCTGGAAGACCCCCTGGCTGTCGGTCTTGCCAACGGAGAGGCCATTGACCCAGACCTCGGCCCCGGCCAAGGGCTTGTAGGAGGCCTTGTCGCTCTTGTCCACCACCTCGGAGACCTTGCCCATCAAGGGGGGCTGCTCCACCACGGTGACTTGGGTCTCGGCCGTGGCGCCGCAATTGACCCAAAAGCCGTCTCCGGGCTGGAGGGTGGCGAGGGCGGAGAACCCCTTGCTGGCGGCATAGGCGCCGGGGATGGTTTCGCCGGGAAGAAATACCGACCACGTGCTGCCGCTCCACTTCCAGACGCTGGTAAAGGTCCCTTTAGCGGCAAAGGTGGTGGCGGAGATGGGGGATGCGGAAGGCACCCCCATCAGGTTCCAACCGGGTTTTAGGCCAAGGACCGAGGCCGTGGTCTCGGTCCCGCTCAGGGTGAGGGCGAGGGGGAAGGTGGTGGTCGGCGTATCCGTGACATTGACCCAGAAGCCGTTGGCCGGGGCAATGTCAGTGAGCAGCGAGAACCCCTTGCCGGTGGCATACCCCTGGCCGCCGTCACCCTCTTTGGGGAGGTAGACCTTCCAAGCGCCCAGGGTGGTGTCCCAGCTCCAGCAACTGACGATCTGCGGGGTATTGAAGGTTTGGGCGACGGTGATTGGCGCTCGGCTGCTCACCAAGTTCCAGCCGGCGTTCAGGGAGAGGGTTGCCGCCAATCCTGGCGTGGCGAGGGATAGGAATAGTACAGCGGTCAGCAGACAGAAAAGGCTTTTCCTCATGGATCGCATGGCCTCCTTTTAATGGTGGATGAAAGTGTTGCGCGGCTGCGCGTAGAGCCTAGGTCAGCGTATTCAGGAGGGGCGACAGCGGTAGCCGGGTTACGGCTTGTCGAGTGTATATTCGATGGAGAGGAGGTCTGTCACCTTCTTGCCCATGAAGTCCTGATGGACGTCGAAGCGGGCCTCTTTCACCGTCAGCTTGACCTCCTTGCCGATGCGTTTGCGCAGTTGGCCCTCGAAGAAATTGATGTCCGCCATGGCCAGGGGTTCGATCTCCTTGCCATTGGGCAGGGCACGGAGTTCGGTGAGGGTCTTGTCCTTGTGGAGCAGGGTGCTGCCGGGGGGGACTAAATGGATCGACGGGACCAGAAGGAGATGGGAATCGGTGGCATCCTTCAAGGTGAAGAGGGACTGGGATGCCGGTTCCGCCGCATGGGCCGGAGGGGTGACGGGCAGCGCGAACAGGCAGAGGCACAGGGCTGTCCAGAAGGCAAGGGTGAGCAGGGATGGTCGTCTTTGTGCCGAGGGGGTACGGAGTTGCATGGTGTAAGGCCTTGTCAGGTAAGAGTGAAAATAGGGATGGTCAATAAGATACCAACCAGTAAATCATGACCCGTGAACGAAATCAAGCCGTTTTTGTGGTGTGGTCAGTGGCCGAGCTTGCGCGGCGGAATCACGGTTTTTTTTATTTCTTTTTACGGGGCTTCAGGGTAACTTTCCAACGAGGTGAATCCCCCCCCCTTTGTTGCTTTTGGTAATCATGTGCCCATGAGGAGTTTGATTGCGGCCGCAGGTCGCGTCTCAATATGCATCCCTATACTTCCTTTTTGTCTTGGCTGAGCCCCCGCTTTCTTCCGCTCACCCTCCTTCTCATCCTTGTCTGTCCGGGCAGCGCGTTGGCCGGCAGCATCAGCATCAGCACCTCGGCCGTGGTCCATTACTCGGCGGCGGAGGTGCGTCTTGAGCTGACGGTCCGTAATGTCGGCGATGACCTGGCGGTGGATGTCGGTCCCGAGGTCCACTTCCAGGAGGCCTTGTTCACCGCCGCCGCCCGCCATGAGCTGCCACCGGGCGAAACGCATCGCTTCGACCTGACCATCCCCCATGGCCAATTGGCCCCGGGTGAGTTTCCGTTGTTGGTCCTGGTCCGTTTCCATGACACCAACGGCTATCCCTTCTCCGCCGTCTCCCTCGCCACCTTTACCACCACCCAGGAGAGGGGCCAGGCGGGAGTGGCCATGGTCCTGCCCAAGGGGCCGGTGGCGGTCAATGATGCTGGCGCGCTGTTGACGGTGGGTCTCGACAACCGGGAGGGCGCGTCGGTCCAGTGCCGGGTGAGCCTGCTCATCCCCAACGAACTTGCCGCCACCTCCTCGCTGCAAACGGTGCAACTACCGCCCGGCCGGTCGGGGTCCGCGGCCTTTTTTGTCCGTAACCGCACGGCCATGGTCAACGCCACCTATCCCGTGGCCGCAGTGGCGGAGTACGAACTGGCGGGGAAACACTATACGGTCTCCGCCTATCCCCAGGTGGTGATTGCCCCGGCCGGTTCCTCCACCATGGTCTCGATCCCCCTTCTCCGCTGCGCGCTCTTGGCCATCTCGGCCATGTTTTTGCTCGTCACCTTGACGCTGGCCGTGCGTGGCCTGGGTCGGGCCGGGGAGGGAGCCAAGGGCAGGCAAGATGCGCCGGCCTGGTTTGGGCTGGTGGATGCCGCCGGCCTGGTGCTCCTCTACGCCACCCTTGGCCTGCTGTTTGATCCCCGCTTGCTCTTGATCGACAGCGTGCTGGTGGGCGGCGACTCCTCCAGCTGGCAGGGGATCGCCCAACACCTCTACGATGTCCTGCTGCCGGCGGGACGTCTTACCGGTTGGGACATGGGGAACTTCTGCGGCTACCCCAACTTTACCTTTTATTTCATTCCCCCCTTCCTCCTGGCGGCCCTGCCTGCCTACTGGTTCGGCCTGCCGCTCACGGTCACCCTGAAGTGCGCGACCATGAGCGGGGTGGTGCTGTTGCCGCTTTGTTCTTACTTGGGCATGCGTTTGATGCGCTTCCGTTTCCCCGCCCCCCTGTTGGCGGCTGCCGCCTCGCTGGTCTTTATGCTCAACGAGGGCAACACCATGTTTGGCGGCAACATGCTGAGCACCCTCTCCGGCGAGTTCTCCTATATGTTCGCCTTCTCCCTGCTCCCCCTCTTTCTGGGGCTGATGTGGCGGGGGGGCCGGGATGGACTGGGGTGG
>OBOI01000297.1_pt1 | contig 18734 bp, 13 predicted proteins | sample 1670151 | NCBI WGS metagenome assembly OBOI01 (sample SAMEA104232303, study PRJEB22302) | sediment metagenome | biome: forest; feature: aquifer; material: sediment | place: USA | collected 2011-08-07 | depth 0.01 m | reverse complement strand
TGACTTCTCTTAGGTTGTTTTGGCTGTAGACTGTAGGCGGTTAGCCTACTATACCCTACAGGCTAACAGCCTACAGCCTAAACAACCTTTTTACAGCAGTCCGGCGGCGACCTTGGCGGCCTGGACGGTATTCTTCATCAGCATGGTGATGGTCATGGGGCCGACGCCGCCCGGGACCGGGGTGATGCAGGAGGCCTTCTCCTTAACCCCCTCGAAATCCACGTCACCGGCCAGGATGGCCTTGCCCGAGTCGGTCATGCCGATACGGTTGACGCCGACGTCGATGATCGCCACCCCTTCCTTGACCATGTCGGCAGTGACCAGCTTTGGTACGCCGACCGCGGCGATAATGATGTCGGCCCGCTTGGTGTGCGCCGCCATATCCTTGGTGCGGGTATGGCAGATGGTGACCGTGGCATCCCCTGCCATCCGTTTCTGGAGCATGAGGTTGGCGATGGGCTTGCCCACGATATTGCTGCGGCCGATGACCACCACCTCGGCACCCTTGGTTTCCACGCCGCCACGGACCAGCAGTTCGAGGATGCCGTGGGGGGTGCAGGGGAGGAAACACTGTTCGCCGAGCATCATCTTGCCGACGTTCACGGGATGGAAGCCGTCCACATCCTTGGCCGGGTCGATGGTGTAGAGGACCTTGGCCTCATTGATGTGCTTGGGCAGCGGCAACTGCACGAGGATGCCATTGATCTTTGGGTCACGGTTACACTTCTCCACCAGCGCCAGCAGTTCCGCCTCAGGGGTGTCCGCAGGCAGGGTGATCTGCTCTGATGCAATCCCCAACTCCTTGGCGGTCTTGTTCTTAGCGGTGACGTAGGACTGGGATGCGGGATCCTCCCCCACCAGGATGGTGACCAGGCCCGGGACCACACTGTGTTTGGCCTTCAGCTCGGCGATCTCCTGGACCAGTTCCTGGCGGATGGCCTTGGCCGTTTCCGTGCCACTTAAAATTTTAGCGCTCATCAACTAACTCCTTTACAAATAAATAAGGTAAATATGGCAACGCGGCCAATCCTAGGTGGAAGGCCGCGTAAACAATGACAACGATCATTGGCATAGAGAGGCAGACCGGGAAAAAAATATACCGTATCGCACAACCGTTATCAATAGGTAGTTATACGAAATGTGAAGGTTTGTAACGAGGTCGGGGCAAGAGGGGAGGGGAGGGGGAAGCGACTGCTGTCCGCTGACTGCTCTCTTCAGGCCTTGCGGCCCAAATCGGCGGCCAGTTTGACCATGATGGCGTTGGCCTGGGAGAGGCGGGTGGCCAGGGTCTTGAAGAGGTGGGTGGCGACCTCGGGGTATTTGTGGATGATCTCGGCCAGCTTGTCGCCCGGGTAGCGTTTGACCATTGACCGCCCCTTGGAGACGATGCTCGCCGAGCGCACCTCGCCGGTGATGGCCGACATCTCGCCGAAGTAATCACCCGGCTGGACGATCTCGGCGATCTTTTTGCCGTCGCGCAGCACCGCCACCGCCCCCTGGATCAACTTGAAGAAGTCGATGTCGCGGTTGCCCTGGCGGATGATGTAGTCCCCCTCCTGGTAGTTCTCCACATCGGGGTTGACCAGATAGGCGGGCAGACTCTCGGCGCTGATCACCGTCTTCTTCAGCACCTCGTCGATGCTGGTGGCGCCAATGACGACCTTGTTGATGCCGGCGTTGCGCAGGGGGGTCATCCCCTCCTGCATGGCGATCTTGCGCAGCTGATCCTCGGGCACCGAGGCATTGATAGCCTTGCCCACCTCGTCGGTGACCTCCATTACCTCGAAGAGTCCCACCCGCCCCTTGTAGCCGCCGCCGTTACAGGTGCCGCACCCCTTGGGGCCGAAGAGGTTCAGCCCCTCGATCTGTTGCTCCTTGAAGCCCATGGCCAACAGCTCCTGATTGGAGTAGGTGCAGGGGGTCGGGGTCTTGCACTCCACGCACAGCTTCCTGGCCAAGCGTTGGGACTGAACCATGGTCACCGCCGAGGCGATCATGAAGGGGGGGATGCCGATGTCCCTGAGACGGCCGATGGTGGCGGGGCAGTCGTTGGTGTGCAGGGTCGAGAAGACCAGATGGCCGGTCATGGCCGCCTTGATGGCGATCTCGGCGGTCTCCATGTCCCGGATCTCGCCCACCATGATGATGTCGGGGTCCTGGCGGAGGAAGGCCTTCAATGCGGCGGCAAAGGTCATCCCCACTTCGTTTCTGACGTTGACCTGATTGATCCCCTTGAAGTTGAACTCCACCGGGTCTTCCGCGGTCAGGATCTTGGTCCCCTCGTCATTTAAGGAGTTGAGGATGGAGTAGAGGGTAACGGTCTTGCCGCTGCCGGTGGGGCCGGTGACCAGCAGCAACCCCTGGGGCCGGTTGATGCAGCGCTTGATGATGTCGAAGGTCTCGGTCTCGAAGCCCAGCTTGGTCAGGTCGACGTTCAAAGAGCTTTTGTCCAGGATACGCAGGACGATACCCTCGCCATAGAGGGTGGGTAGGGACGAGACCCGGAAGTCCACGGCGCGGCTCTTGGTCAGGCGGATGCGGATGCGGCCGTCTTGGGGGACGCGGCGTTCGGTGATGTCCAAGGAGGCCAGGATCTTGATCCTGGAGATCAGGGCGTTCTTGATGGTCAGCGGCAGGTTCATGGACTTGTAGAGGGTGCCGTCCATGCGGTAGCGGACCTGGAGACTCTTCTCGTAGGGTTCGATGTGGATGTCGCTCACCCCGTCCTTGATCGCCTTGATCAGGATGCCGTTTACCAATTTGATGATCGGGGCGTCCGAGGCCGAGTACTGGTCGGTCATGGAGTCGCCCTCGTCATCGCCTTCCAGATCATACCCCTCGGCGGCCTCCGAGGCCAGGGAGCCGAAGTCGTCGATGCCGGTAACCGGCCCCTCGTCATCCACGACCTCCGACTCGCCGGAAGAGGTCAGCTCTTGGTACTCCTCCTCCGAGATCTTGTAGAACTTGCGGTAGGAGTCGATGATGTCCCGTTCCGAGGAGATACTGACGGCCAGGGCCATTTTGATGTCGGTCTGCAGACTCTCCACTGCGCTGGTATCGGTGGGTTCTGCCATGGTGACATGGAGGGTCTTGCCCGCGGTGCGCAGGGGGAAGGCCATGTACTTCTTGGCGATGGCAAAGGGCATGATCGCCAGGGCATCCTTGCTGGGAGGCTCATCGTCGATGGTCACCGCCGGGAAATTCTGGACCCGGCTCAGGACCTTGAGGATGGTGGTCTCTTCGATGTAGCCGAGACGGATAAGGATGCTCCCCAGCCTGCCCCCCGACTTCTTCATCACGGCCATGGCCTCTTCCAACTGATTCTTGGAGATCTGCCCCTCCTTGCGCAGGATCTCGCCGATCTTCAGTTTGCCGGCCCCGGATTGATCCTTGACCGAGGCGCGGAGGCTGGATTGATCCGGGGGCTTGGTGGGGGTTGCCATTTTTTTTATGAATTACGAATTAGAAATTACGAATTACGAATGGGGGGGAATTATGTTTTTTTAATTCGTCATTCGTAATTATGAAGTACCCGGTCAGTCGCCCAGGCAGATGCCGATCTCCCGGGCAGTCAACACCTTGTCGTCATGGACGTCAACTTTTTTTCGCTTGCGGGTGGCCTCTTCCAGGGTGACCTTCTGCATCTCGCCATTGACCAGGGAGACCATGTGGCCGAAGAGGCCCTCCTCCACCATGCGCACGGCGGCGGCACCGAAGCGCAGGGCCAGCAGACGGTCGAAGGTGGTGGGTGAGCCACCACGCTGGATGTGGCCCAGGACCAGGGACCTGGTGTCCTTTTCGGTCAGGGTGCGGATCTCCCGGGCCACCCAGTCACCAATGCCCCCCAAGAGGACCTCTTGGCGCCCCAGTTCGCTGTGGTTCTCCTTGCAGACCACCTCGCAATCCTTGGCCGTGGCTCCTTCCGCCACGACGACAATGGCGTAGTGTTTACCGTGCAACTCGTTGTCCTCGATCTTTTGGCGGATGGACTCCATGTTGAAGGGGATTTCGGGGATAAGGATGACATCGGCGCCGCCGGAGATGCCGGAGTTCAAGGCGATCCAGCCTGACTCGCGGCCCATGACCTCCACCACCATCACCCGGTCATGGGACTTGGCGGTGGAGTGCAGTTTGTCGATGGCATCGGTGGCCGTGGAGACCGCGGTATCGAAACCGAAGGTCAACTGGGTGGCGAAGAGGTCGTTGTCAATGGTCTTCGGCACCCCGACCACCGGCATCCCTTTCTCTTCATAAAAACGGCGGGCGATATCCAGGCTGCCGTCGCCACCCACCGCGATATGGCACATAAATCCCATGCGGGTGAAATTCTTCATGATCCGATCGGAGATGTCGTGGACCTGGACCTCACCCGCCAGATTTTTGATCGGCATGGAAAAGGGGTTACCTTTATTGGTTGACCCCAGAATTGTGCCGCCCAAGGAGGTGATGTCCTCGACCACCTTGGGGGTCAGTTGCACCAACTCCTCCAGGTCGATGAGCCCCTTGTAGCCACCCCGGCTGCCATAGACCTCCCAGCCCCGGGCATGGGCAGACATCACCACGGCGTAGATCACCGCGTTAAGGCCGGGGGCATCCCCTCCTCCTGTGGAAATCACGATTTTTTTCATACCTACCTCGTTTTCGGGTTGTGAACAATTGATGGGATCGCCATGAAAGTCACGAAACTGGCCATCCGCCGACATGATACCAATGGGCTTGCATTGCCTGCCGGAACTACTTGCGCGTTTTGTCGAAACCGACAAAATTTTTCTTTGTGCAGGGGGGTGATGGTATGCGCAGCAGAGGCCGCAATGGCTGTAACACTATGGCACAATCGATAAAACAGTGTCTAGTAAAAAAAGGCGGACGCCAACCTGTCAGGCAACATGAGAACTATCTCTTGCCCGGCCTGGGAGGTGTGCTCGTTTCTTGCTCTGGCACGAAAAGTGAATTGCATCTGCCTACGGCTTGGTGTCACTGACCAAGGGGGGGGCTCGGTGCCCAAGGCGCTGAATGGTAGGTCCTGGGGAAAATGCCCCCACCGCCGGTGTTGATTCGTCGCCCATAGGGAAAATACTCAAATCCGGATCGTTTCACCCTGTGGGGGTAAACTTCTCTCGCCTCTGTTTTGCAGTAACCCATTGTCTTTGCGTTGCCGGAATTAAAAAAATAAGTTTGGCACAGCTTATGCTTTAGGGAACAATTAAACAACTTGAAGAGTGACAACAAAAACTTAATGATAAGGAGAACGACAATGCACGATTTAATGAGCACCGCATTAGTTATGGCTGGTATCTTTGTGGTTTGCTACCCGGTAGCAATGTATCTTATTAATAGAATTATGACCAAGATGGAAAGTGAAAACAGGGTGACAAGTATCATCAATTGATAAAAATGAATATTCATTCATTAACAACATAACTATCAATACACGCCTAACAGCTAAAGGCCTCGCGGGGGAAGGGTGGCACCCTTCCCCCGCGAGGCCTTTTTTTATGGACGCAGATCATGTGCCGGTTTCGCAATAACCGCTCAACCGCCGCTGGCACGCCCCGTAACATATTGAAAATACATGGGCTGATGGGCTGCTTCACGACTTTTTGCGAGGCACCATGCGTTGGCGGGAGAGGGTTGTTATGGGCTTGCCCCGTTCCCTCGGTGATCACTCCGGCGGCCGGTTCAGAGCCGCCATGTACTCCTCCCACTCCAGGGGGAGGAGGGTCTTCTTGCGGTTGTTGCACTCCTTGCAGGCCGGTACCAGATTGCCCTTGGTGCTGCGGCCGCCGCGGCCCAGGGGGACGAGATGGTCCATGGTCAGCTCCTTGGGTCTATACTGTCCGCCGCAATAGTAGCAGATGCCGGTGCTGATCTTGCGTTGCCACCAGCCGCTCTTGCGCAACACCTTGGCCTTATCCCGCTCCTGGCGGATAACCGCCTCGTCCACGCCGGCGAATTCAAAAAAATCACTCATCAACCAGCTCTCCCACCAACAGGGATCGGGCCTTGCCGATCAGATAGAGCGACCCGGCGACGCAGATCAGGTCCCCGGGCGCGGCCAGCGCGTAGGCCATGGTCAGGGCCTCGGCCACTGACTTGGCGGCCAGGGCCTTTTGCCGCGCCTCCGGCGGTAGGGCGGCCTGCAAGGCCTCGGGGGTGGCCGAGCGGATCTCCTCGGGCCGGGTGAAGATCATGGTCTGGCACAGGGGGGCGACCGTGGCCACACACCCCTGAAAGTCCTTGTCCCCCATGGAGGCCCAGACCATGATCAGCTGGTCGTAGTGGAAGTCGGAGCGCAGGCTGGCGCAGAGTCCCTCCACCCCGGCCGGATTATGGGCGCCGTCCAGGAGGAGGGGGCGGGTCTTTCCCTGCCAGGTCAGCTGCGGGAAGAACTCCAAGCGGCCCGGCCAGCGGACCGCCAAAAGTCCGCTGTGGACGCTCTCCTCATTCAACGCCTCTCCCTGGCCGCGCAGCAGCTCAAGCCCGGCCAGGGCCAAGGCCGTATTCCCGGTCTGATAGCCGCCGGTCAGGCCCAAGCGCAGATGGTGGTAGCTCCTGTTGATCCCGCGATAGCTCAACTCTCCCTCCCCGCCGCTGACCATGGCAAACTCCTTGCCCAAGGTATAGAGCGGGGCCTGGGCCGTGGCGGCCCGTTGGCGGATCACCTGGGCGGCTGCGGGGTCCACGACGCCGGAGACCACCGGCACCCCGGGCTTGATGATCCCCGCCTTCTCGGCGGCGATCTCGGCCAGGGTGGTGCCCAGGTAGGCCTCGTGGTCCATGGCCACATTGGTGATGATGGCGACCCGGGGGGTGATGATATTGGTGGCATCCAGGCGGCCGCCCATGCCCACCTCAAGCAGCACGAAATCCACCTGCTGTTCGGCGAACCAGAGCAGGGCCAGGGCGGTGGTGAACTCAAAGTAGGTGATTTGGTCGTGGGCCAGCACCTCACGGATGCGGCTCGCGTGGCGGGCGAACTCCGCTGGGCTGACAAAGCGGTCGTTGATGCGAAACCGTTCCCGGACCGAGGAGAGGTGGGGGGAGGTGTAGAGGCCAACCTGAAGCCCGGCCCGGGAGAGCAGGGTCAGGAGTGTTGCCGCCACCGAACCCTTGCCGTTGGTGCCGGCGATGTGGAGGTAGGCGAGGGCCTGGTGTGGGCTCCCCAGCCGCTCCATGAATCGGGTCATGCTCTCCAGGCCGAGTTTGATCTTGAAGAACTGTAGCTGGTCGAGAAAGGCCCAGGCCTCGGGGTAGTCCACTAGGGGAGGATCTCCATCTTGACAAAGTCCAAGCTAATCACCTTCTGGCCGTGGCGGTTGAAGAAGATATGCACGGTGCGGGGGCCGGCCATCTTCAGGACCTTGCCCTCGCCAAAGAAGGGGTGGCGCACCACCCTGCCGGTGAGGTCGTCCGCGGAGAGCAACTCCTTGCGCTGTTCGCTGGCCTTGGGGGTGAAGGTGCTGCCAAAGGCGGCCGCCTTTTTGTTGGCGGTCATGGTGAGGCCCGCCGGGATCTCGTCCAAAAATCTGGAGATCATGGCCGGCTCGCCCAGGCGGCCGGCCTGGGCCACCTCCCGGGGGTAGACCAGATAGAGATGCTTCTTGGCGCGGGTGGCGGCCACGTAGAGCAGGCGGCGCTCCTCCTCCAGCTCCGCGATGGTCTGAGCCATGCCGGAGGGGAACTTGCCCTCCACCAGGGTGATGATAAAGACATGCTCCCACTCCAACCCCTTGGCGGAGTGGACTGTGGAGAGGATGATCTTCCCCCCCGGTCCCGTCGTGCCGTCACTATTGCCCCCCGGGGCCTCCGGCGGGTCCAGGGCGGTGTCGTGGATAAACTCCTCCAGGGTGGTATAGCCCGCGCAAATCTCCTGCAACTGCTCCAGGTCCTTGGCCCGGGTGGGGTAGTCGTCCGGGTAGAGGCGCTGGTAGACCTCCTGATAGTAAGTCAGGGCGACCGCGAACTGGCCGGCCGGGGTTTGCTGCTCACGGATGCCCCGCAGGGTGGTGGCCAGGGCGGTCAACCCCTCCTGCCAGCTCTTGCCCGCCGGGTAGGAGGCCAGGAGGGCAATGGGGTCGTCGCTCGCCTTGATCCGGGCCAGGATGGTCTGGGCGGTCTTGGGGCCGACCTTGTCGATAAAGAGCAGGATGCGGTTCCAGGCCAGGTTGTCCAAGGGGTTATAGATCACCCTGAGGAGCGACACCAGGTCCTTGATGTGGGCCGATTCGGTGAGTTTCATGCCGCCCCGCTTTTCAAAGGCAAGGTGGCGGTTGGCCAGTTCCAGCTCCAGCTTGTAGGAGTGGAAGCCGGAGCGGAAGAGGACGGCGATCTCGCGGCTCGCGGTGCCGGCCTTGAGCAGGGCGTCGATGGTGCCGGCCACGTACACGGCCTGGTCCGAGTCGTTGCGGGCCGAGTAGACCAGGGGCTTGGTGCCGCCATCGACCCGGGTGAAGAGCTTCTTGGTGTACTTCTCCGCCGCCTGCTCGATGATGGAGTTGGTCATGGAGAGGATGGGCTGGGTGCTGCGGTAGTTCTCCTCCAACCTGATCAGCCGGGCCTTGGGGTAGATGCGCGGGAACTCCATGATGTTCCGGAAGTCGGCGCCGCGAAAGGAGTAGATGGACTGGGAGTCGTCGCCCACCACCATCACATTCTGGTGCGGGGCGGCGATCAGGCGGATGATCTCGGCCTGCACCGGGTTGGTGTCTTGATACTCGTCCACCATCAGGTGCGAGAAGCGGGAGGAGATCTCCTGGGCCACCTCGGGGATCAGGAGCACCCGTTGCAGGTTGACCAACAGGTCATCGTAGTCCATCAGGTTGTGTTCCAGCTTGAAGCGGGCGTAGTGGTCGTTGATCTGGGCCAGGGGGGCGATGAACTCGGCCAGGTGGCTGTAACGCTGGTCCACGACCTCGGTCAAGGTCTGGCGCTTGTTGACCATCTGACTCAGGATGTTGATGATCACCTTGCGGCTGGGGAACTTGCGGTCGCTCTCCCTGAGCCCCAGGGAGGTCTTGAGGAGGTTGGCGATCCCCTCGGAGTCCGAGCGGTCGAGGATGGTGAAGTTCGCGGAGTAGCCCAGGTGGTGGCCATGGCGGCGGAGCAGGAGGCTGGCCACGGCGTGGAAGGTGCCGCCGGTCACCCGGCTACAGGAGTGGTCCAAGAGCTCGGTGGCCCGATGGATCATCTCCTGGGCCGCCTTGCGGGTAAAGGTGAGGAGCAGGATCTTTTCCGGCGCGATCCCCTGTTCGATGAGATAGGCCACCCGGTAGACCAGGGTGCGGGTCTTGCCGCTGCCGGCCCCGGCAATGACCAGGATCGGGCCGTCGGTGGTGGTGACCGCCTCCAGCTGGGGTGGGTTCAGGCCGTCGAAGCGGATCTTGGCGGGTGCGGCCGCGGGTGCGGTAGGGGTGCGTGGTTGGGTGTCAAAGAGTGATGGTTGCATAGCCCGTCTATACCATAGGCAAGGGGGGTGTCGCAACCACAAGGCGGTGATGGCCGTGCGGATACGACACCCTTCGTCAGTTGGCCCCCAAGGGGAGACGGATGGCGAAGGTGGTGCCCTGACCGGGGGTGCTGATTGCCGTGATCTCGCCCCGATGCTGTTTGCTGATGATGTCGTAGGCGATGCTGAGCCCAAGCCCGGTCCCCTTGCCGACCTCCTTGGTGGTGAAGAACGGTTCGAAGACGTGGGGGAGGTTCTCCGCCGCGATCCCTTGGCCGGTATCGCTGATCGTAACCAGGATCGCCCCCTCCTCTTCCCGGGTGCGAACGGTGATCACCCCCTGCCCGGCAATGGCCTGGGCGGCATTGACCAGCAGGTTCATGAACACCTGGTTCAGCTGTTGGGGGTAGCAGCGCAAGGGCGGCAGCTGCCCGTAGTCGCGCCGCAGCTCCGCCTTGTATTTGATCTCGTTCCAGACGATATTGATGGTGCTGTCCAGGCACTCATGGATGTCCACCTCTTGCAGGACGGCCTGATCCACCCGGGAGAAGCTCTTCAGGTTGGCGACGATGATCTTCACCCGTTCTGTCCCCTCCAAGGATTCGGCGATCAGCTGCTTCATATCCCCCACGATGGGCTCCACCTTGTACTGGCGACGGAGGTGATCGACCCCCGCCACGCTCTCGGCCAGCGAGGGCGCGGTGCGCACCAGGGCCGAAAGCTCCTCGGCATAGCCCACCAGCCGCTCCGCGTACCGTCCCATGGTCCCCAGATTGCTGGTGATGAAGCCGATCGGGTTATTGATCTCGTGGGCGACGCCAGCGGCCAACTGGCCGATGGAGGCCATCTTCTCCTGCTGCAGGGTCCTGGACTGGGAGAGCTTGAGCTCGGCATTGGCCTGGGCCAACTCCTCATTCTTGCCCCGCAGGATCCGCATCATGTTGTTGAAGGCCGCGCCGATGCGATAGATCGGGTCGGCGGTGGCCTCCATATGGAATTGGCACTCAGTGCACCCCCGCGGGTCTTCAGCGCAGCGGCAGGAGGGGTGGGCCTCGCCCTTGTCCGCGCGGAGGGAGCCCACGGTCTCCCAACAGGGGGCAGTGGGGTCGTCATAACAGGGGCATTCCGAGTTGGCGCAGCCGGTCACCTGACGGCAGGTCCGGGTGAGGGCAGGGGTGAAGTAGATGCCGAACTCTTTCTCTTCCGTGACCTTTTTGATCAGGGTGAAGATCTCGTCCAGCGCCTGTTGGAGTTTGCTCCGGTCGTCGGTGATTTGCTCGTTGATCACGACCAACTCCTCCTTGGCCTCTTCCAGGGAGGCCAAGGTCTCGTTCAACTGTTGGTTGGAATGGCTGAGTTCCCGGTGTTGCTTGGCGACCTCCTCCTCCAGCCGCTGCTGATGGCGCTTGAGGAACCACAGGGCGGCCATGGCCACGGCCAAGGCCACGGCGGAGGCGGCGAGCCAGACCAGGATGGCCTTACGCAGCAGGGCAAAGAGGATGGCGTCGGGCATCCCTATGCGCAAGGTCCAAGCGAGGGAGGGGATGGAGTGCTCGATAATCTGCCAGGCGGGCAGGCGGCCTCCCAGGAAGGCGGCCAGCCGTTCCCCCGTCAGATCGGGTGAGGCGGTCACCAAGCGGCCGTGGCTATCGACGATGGTGCAACTGGTCTGGGCCGCCGTCAGATGCGCGACAACCCCTGCCAGCGGCTCCTCGATCTCCTTGCTGATCCACAGCAACCCCTCCGGTTGGCGGTCATGGGCCAAGGCCGCCACGGTCAGCAGCAGCCACCGACCCTGGTCGTCTTGCATGCCGAAGGCGCGGACCAGGGGGTGCTGCTCTGGAGGGATCTCGTTGCCGAAGAGGGTGGCATAGGTGGTCTGCTGTGCGGCAGTGGCGGCAAAGGAGGTGAACCGCTCCTCCCGTTTGCCCTCCTTGATCTCCAGGATGGGGGTGCCGTCGGCGGCGGCGAGTTGCACGGAGCGGTAGGTGGGTTTGGAGCGGACGACCTCTGCCAGGTAGATCTCGAAGGTCGAGACGCTGTTCGTCATCTCGTCATCGTCGGCAAAGGCCCGGGCCGTGAAATAGGTTTGCAGGGCGGGGTTGGCCAACAGCAGGGCAAGGTCTTCGTGGACACCCTCGCCGAGGTCGTCGATCTCATGCCAGGTGGTGGAGGCCACCGACTCCATGCGGCGGGTGGCCCATTGCCGAAAATCCTCTTTCAGGGTCACGAACATCAAGACCCCTTGCAGGATGGTGATGGTGACGATCACCACCCCCACCAGGATCATGACCCGTTCGGCAATCGTCGTCTGGGTGGTGGAGTTCGGTCCCATCAGCCGGGTCCTGGTGGTGCTGACCGGCGCCGTGCGGCGGATGGGGAGAGGCGTCTCCTCGGGCGAGAGGGAGCCATCACAGGCCCAACGCCTTTTTTCGCGCCTCCCACAGAGGGATCAAGGCCTTGCCCTCCTCAAGGTTGACGGTCTCCTGGGCGGAGATCACCGCCTGTCCCTCCGGGCTCAGGATAAAGGCGATCAACTCCTTGACCCGGGGCGAGGGGTCATGGGCCACGGTGAGATAGAGCGGTCGAAACAGCGGGTACCTGCCCGAGGCCACATTGGCCTTGGTCGGTTCCACCCCGTTTAAGGCGAGGATCTTGACCTGACTGCGGCGGGCCGAACTGATGCCGTCGATGGCGAGGGAGTTTTCGGTCTTGGCAACCTTCTTCTCCACCGGATCCGTGGACTTCATCTGGTAGGAGCGGGCCTTGTAGGCGTAATCGCCCTGGCCGAAGACCAGTAAGCGGAACATGTGACCGACCCCGGAATCCGTGCCTATCCTGGTGACCAGGGCAATGGGACGATCCCCGCCGCCCAGCTCCCGCCAGGAGAGCAGCTCGCCGTCGAATATGCGCTTCAGATCCGTGAGGCGGATCTCGGTCAACGGATTTTGCGGGTGGACGATGACCACAATGGCATCCCAGGCAATCTGGATGAGTTGGGCCCCTGCCTCCCGCGGATCGATGCGACCCTGCTCCACCAGACAATGGCGGCAGGTACCGCCCACGTCGCTGGTCCCGGCGGCAACGGCCCGAATCCCCAAGGTCGCGCCACCGCCCATGATCCTGACGGTGATACCGGTCTTTTTCTTGAAGGCGGCGGCGATCTCGGTCATGAAGGCCTTGCGGGTAATACCGCACCCGGTCCAGGTCAGGACCTGCCCTTGGGCGTTATCCGGCTCGGTGGCGGCAACCGGCTGCGGTAGCAACCCTGCCAGCAGCAGGAGCAGCAAGAGGATCCGGAAGATGCCCTGTCGTGTGATCAGCTCCATTGTGTTCGTGATGCCTCGCAATAGGGGGATGCCGCCGCCAGCGCGGTGGCGGCGGGTCGGGCCGGTAAGGGCCTCGGTTAGGGTCGGGTCGCGGAGAGCTCCTCGTTCATTTTGTAACAATAGCACGTTTTATGGGCAACGCAACCCCCTTGCGGGGGTGTGGCCCGCAACAGACAAACTTGTGGCGGAAAGGAAAGGGTATCGCGGTTAACGAACCGAGTCGTGGATCCCTGTGCCGGCCAAAGGGTGTGGGGCCGCGGTGGGTCCCGGAGGGGTTGGCTGACGGCGGCTAGCCTTTGCGGAGCGGTTCCTGGCGTAAGCCGTCCAGCAGATGGCGGAGAGCCAGGATGGGGTGACTCCACACCATTCTGGGTCCGGAAAAGCCCATCACCGCGCGGATTTGCTCCTTCATTGCCGGTTTGTAGCAATGGATCGGGCACCTGCCGCAGGTGGTCTTTCCCTCTTGGAAAGGGCAGCGTTGCAGACGCAGCAGGGCATACTCCAGCAGTTGCCGGCAATCAGCGCACAGCACCCCCTGGGGAGGTGCGTGATGCTTGCGGCAGTAAAGGCCGATCATCTTGGCGACGGTCTCCCGTTCGCGTCTCATTCGGGGGTGCATGGTCTCCTCCTGGGGGCAATGAGCCACTACGGCAGGAGCAGGGCCGCCTGGAGATCGGCGAGCTCTGTGCGGTCCATGAGACGGGCCGTGCGTTCCCGGGGTCGGGCGTGCTCCCGGTAATAGCGCAGCGCCTTTTCGGCCATGGCCAGCAGCTCCTCGTCATTCAGCCCCTCGCCGATGATGTCGCCGAAGCGCGGCCGTCCCGCCCCATTGCCGCCGAAGAGCAAGGTCCAGCCATGTTTCTTGCCGAACACCCCGATATCGCGGACAAAGCCTTCACAGCAGTTCATCGAACAACCGGAGATGCCGATCTTGGTCTTGGCCGGCAGGGGTAGGCCGAGCAGGGCCTCTTCGATCTTGGCCCCCAGGGCGAGGGAGTCCTGGACCCCATACTTGCACCAACGCTTGCCGGGACAGGCCTTGATGTAGTGGATGCCCACCGGTTTTTGCGGACCGGTGGCGTGACCGAGTTCCTGCCAGATCCGCCCGATGGCCTCCGGGTCCTGGCCGATGAAGGCCAGACGTTGGGCCTCGGTGAATTTCATGAGCGGGATTTGGTGCTTCCTGGCCACCCGGGCGATGGTCTCCAGAAATTCCGGGGTGACCATCCCCATCTTCGGGCCGGGGACAATGTTGTAGCTCTTGTGGCTCTGCGCTGCGTTTGGCATGGTAATCTCCCTGTCGTGTGGAATTGAGTGATGGGCGGCTCGTACCCGAGTCCCCTATGAGGGCCGCGCCATGAAGCCGAACCGGATCCGGCGCAACCCCTGGACGCTTATTTTTTGCCGAGGCCCTTACTCCTTATAGACGATGGTGAGGGGGATCACCTTGACTTAGATCAACCCTGCCGGTTTCGCAAAATCGTTTAGTCGACGCGGGCACGCCCCGTGCCACATTGCAGAATCTACCTTGGCAGATGGTCGGCCGCACGGTTTGTTACGATGCCGTCGCTTTTGACAAGGCCTTGGCCGTCAGCGCCAAGAGCGCATGGACGTCCAGGGGCTTTTCCAGACAGGCAAAGACGCCAGCCCGCTTGATCTGCTCAAAATCCAGGGTGGCGCTGTATCCGGAACAGAGGATGATGGGGAGATCGGGCCGCAGGGTCAAGGCCTTGACCGCCAACTGGTCGCCGGTCATCTCCGGCATGGTCTGATCCGTGACCAGGAGGTCCCATGCCGTCGGGGTCTGCGCCAGGGCCTGCCAGGCCTCAAGCCCATTGCTGAAGGTGTCGACCCGATAGCCTGCCTGATGGAGGACTTGACTGATCAGCTCCCGGAGCGGCAGTTCGTCATCCGCCACCATGACCCGGCCCTGACCCGTGGCCCTCACCAGGACCGGGGCCACGGGCATGCCTGCTGCCACTGCTTCGCGGACGAGCATCGGCAGATAGACATGGAAGGTGGCGCCCTGGCCTGGTTCACTGTGTACCGTAATCCGGCCATGATGGCTTTCGACAATGCCGTGCACCACGGCCAAGCCCAAGCCCGTGCCCTTGCCCAGCGCCTTGGTGGTGAAATAGGGGTCGAAGATCTTGGCCTGGGTCTCCTGGTCCATGCCGCAACCGCTATCGCTGACCGTGAGGTGGACATAGCGTCCGGGCGCCAACTGGCCACCGTGGTTCATGGTGTTCGTCTCAATGGTCGTCTCCGTCAGGGTGACCCCCATCACCCCTCCTTGCTCCAGCATGGCCTGATAGGCGTTGGTGCAGAGATTCATGATCACCTGATGGATTTGGGTGGGATCGGCCATGACCAGGGCCGATGAGAGGATCTCCTGGCGCATGTCGATGGTCGAGGGGATGGAGGCGCGCAACAGCTTCAAGGCCTCCTTGACAATCAAGGAGATCTGCACCGGGCTCTTCTCCTGCTGCTGCTTGCGGCTGAAGGTGAGGATTTGGCGCACCAGGGCGGTGGCACGATCCGCTGCCCGGTGTACCTCGTTCAGGTCACTCCGCCACCCCTCATCCCCTTGTTCGCGCAGCAGGGCGAGATCGGTATAACCGATGATCGCACCTAGGATGTTGTTGAAATCATGGGCAATACCGCCAGCCAAGGTGCCGATGCACTCGCGCTTCTGCTGCTCCTGCTGGCGCTGTTTGGCCTCCTTCAGTTCGGTGAATTGCCGGGTCAGGGCCACGTCCCGTTCCCCCATGGCCGCAGCCATGCGATTGACTGCCGCGGCCAGCACCCCCAACTCATCGTGGCGTTCCGTGTCCAGGTGGATGCTGAAGTCGCCGTGGCTGATGCGTTCGGTGGCCGACACCGCCTGGGCGATGGGCACCGTGATCCGTCGCCGCAGGATGATGGTCATGATGATCAACTCCAGCAGCAGGGTGCCAAAACCCACGGCCAGAAAGGTGCGGGCCGTGGCCAAGGCGGGAGTGGCCAGCAACTCCTTGGGGTAGACAGTGACAAAGTACCACCCCGGGCCCTTGATGCGGGTGACCCCCAGGAAGAGATTAAGCCCTGGGGGGTCGAGGGTGAGGGCGTTATCGCTGTTGGTGGCCAACACCGCCTTGACCATGCCGGCCAGTTGGCCATCCCCCAGCTGGTTGACCTGGAGGTTGCCGCCGGCCTTGGCGATTTGCTCGGTCAGCTGGGGGTGGGCGAGCAGGTTGCCCTGGTGGTCAACGATGAAGTTCCAGCTCCCTGCTTCCACCTGGTTGGCAATGGTGCGGCGGATGAGGTCGGTGATCTCCATGTCCTGGCCACCGGTCACCACCCACCGCCCCCGGTCGTCACCCGGGGTTACGCAGGAGACCATCCAGGCCGAGGCGCCGGGGTCGAAGTAGACCGTGGTCCAGAAGGGGAGGCGTTTGGGGTTCTTCTCCATGGTTGCCCGCCACACCGTCTCGTAGATGGTGATGTCGGTTGCGCGGGTGGCGGATCGCCCCCAGTCGGCGGTGGGGCAGAAGTTGATGGAGAGCTGCTCCGGCATGTTCATGAAGCCGCTGAAGAAGCGGTTGACCAGCATCGGCCCCCACTGGTCCAAGAGCTGCCAGCCGATGAGCAGGCGGCGGCGGAGGTCGGGGGTCAGGGGGACATCGTGGCGCAGGTAGGCGGTGGCATGCAGACGGTGGTCGTTGCGCTCGGGCCGCACCCGGATCAGGCCGTCGGCCTCGCGGACAAAGATGGCGTTGAACTCGGCCTCGGGGTCCTGATCGCCCATGGCCCGCAAGCGGCGCAGGAACTCGTCGCGGACCATGACGGTCTGGCGTTCGGCCAACAGGAACTGCTCGCTCTCGGCCTTGCCGCGCAGATCCACGTAGTTGGTCAAATTGTGCAGGGTGGAGGCGCGCAGGGTGTTTTGCGTATGCCAGTAAGCCGCCGCAGTGGCCACGATGATGATGAGGGCGATGCGCAGGGCCATGCCGAAGAGGGCCTGTCTGGCCAGTGATGGCTTGCCGAGGGGAAATGAGGTCTTGGTCATGGAGGTGGGGTGCGTTTGCGGTTGGGGAGATGGGGACGCGTGTTGGCTGGTACGGGTATTTGATATCAACTCATTGTTTTGGTGCACTTTTTTGATTACAAGGCATGAAATTGTCGGCCACTATACACTGCTCGGCCGGAATCGTGTACCGAAAAAAATTGATTTCGCCGCAGGGTTCGGCTAATGATGTACCTTCCACGGTCTCGGCAGGGGTAAACGCTGGTGATCAAGGGAGTTCACGAGGAGATTCACGCCACACGTTCACCGCGGCCGCGGCCGTGCAATCGATCCGCTTGCGGGCGGATGACAAGGAGGAGAAGCGATGAAGAGAGTGAGAGGTGCTGCCCTGTTGTCGGTTGTGGCCGTTGGCGGCTTGGTCCTGGGTGCTGCCGCGGGTTGGCCGCCGGTGGCGCACGCCGCCGTCCCGGCCAACGGGGTGATCAAGATTGCCTCCCAGAGCCCCTTGTCCGGTGGCCAGTCGGCCCTGGGCGTGGATATCAAAAATGGCGCCGAGCTGGCCCTGGAGCGGCTGAAAGGGCCACTCACGACCATGGGCTACACCGTGCAGCTGGCTGCCTATGACGATCAGGCCAACCCCGACACCGGGGTCAACAACGCCAAGCAGATCGTTGCCGACCCGGCGGTCCTCTGCGTGATCGCCCACTACAACTCCGGGGTGATGATCCCCTCCTCCGAGGAGTACCATAGCGCGGGGCTGGCCAGTATCTCCCCCGGTACCACCAATCCCAAGGTCACCGACCGGGGCTACCCGGAGGTGAGCCGGGTGGTCGGCCGTGACGACGTGCAGGGGGTGGTGGCGGCCCAGTTCGCCAACGCCAAGGGGATGAAGAGCGTCTACATCCTCCACGACAAGACCGCCTACGGCCAGGGGATCGCCGAGTTCTTCAAGCGGGAGGCCACCAAGCTCGGCATGCGGGTGCAAGGCTTTGACGGCACGGAAGAGAAGGCCAACTTCGACTCCATGCTCACCCCGATTATCGCCGCCAAGCCTGACGTGATCTTCTGCGGCGGCATCTACGATCAGGCCTCGGTCTTTTTCAAGCAGGCCCGGGAAAAGGGGTACAAGGGGATGTTCCTCACCGACGACGGCTACGACTCCCCCGAGGCGGTCAACATCGGCGGCCCGGCCATGCTGGAAGGGGGCGGTCTCTACTACACCACGGTGGCCGGTCCGGCCAAGCTCTACCCCGGCACCGCCAAGTTCCAGGGAGATTTCAAGGCCAAGTACGGCGCCGATCCCAAGCCCTTTGCCGCCCAGGGGTATGACACCATGGCCATCTGTCTGCAAGGGATCGAGAACGCGGCCAAAAAGGCAGGCGATAAGCCCCCCACCCGCCAGGCCGTGGCCCAAGCGGTGCGCGAGTTGAAGGAGTTCCCCGGCATCACCAGCACTGTCAGCTTCAATAGCAAGGGCGATCTGACTAAGGCCAAGTACTTCGTCATCCAGGTCACCTCCGCCGATCCCGCCAAGTGGAACGACAACACCATTGCCCAGACCCTGGAAATCGCGCCTCCCCAGTGACAACGGATGATGATGAGGGCGCATGCCGCATGCTGAACTGACCATGGCCCGGGGCCGGTGGGTCGATTGTACCGTGCTCCGGGAGCTCTTCCGCCCCCTGGGCCAGATTTGTGTCTGCGTCCTGGGCAGCAGTCTGGTGCTGTCGGCGTTGATGCTCTTCGTCTCCCTGGCCCTGGCCGACACGGCCGTGGACCGGGACTGCGTCCAGCGTCTGGGGGTGACCCTCTTCGCCTTTACCCTGGCCAACCTGCCCCAGGTGTTGGTGGACGGCATGACCATCGGTTTTGTCTACGCCGCCATCGCCCTGGGCTACACCATGGTCTACGGGGTGCTGGAGTTCATCAACTTTGCCCACAGCGAGATCTTTGC
>OBOI01000295.1_pt1 | contig 18826 bp, 11 predicted proteins | sample 1670151 | NCBI WGS metagenome assembly OBOI01 (sample SAMEA104232303, study PRJEB22302) | sediment metagenome | biome: forest; feature: aquifer; material: sediment | place: USA | collected 2011-08-07 | depth 0.01 m | reverse complement strand
TTTCATCCGACAGGGCCTTGGACAAGAAGGCGGAGCCCTTCATGTCCGGTTTCGCTAACTCTTCCTGCATTTTTCCCACTCGCTAGGTATTGCCAACAAAGGTGATGGTCTCCTGCCCCTGGCGGGAGCATGGACTTGCTTATCATATAAATGTATATTTATATGATTAATTGTAGATGTCAAGCCTGATTTTTGCGGAAGTGGTGAATAAGAGAAGCACTTGCGTTGATCGCCTCGGCCATTGACTTGCCAGCAACTACGGTTTATATGTAGTACTCGCGCAATAGCTAGCCGTGCTGACCTCTTCCCGTGAACCCATGCTGCATAAACTTCGCAAACTCAGGCTGTGTACCATTACCTTGGCCATTGTCACCCTTGCCTTCGGGTTTGGCGGCAACACCGTCCTCTGCTTTATGCCTGACGGCGAGGTCCACATGGAGCGGCACCATGCCGTTTGCGCCCCCGAGAGCGGATGCCTTGACCAAGGGGAGACGGTAGCCATGGACGATGATCGGGAGTTGAACCAAGGTCAGTGCCTGGACGTCTCCCTGGTCAGCGGCACCACGGATCATCTCCAGCGCCATCTCACCCCCTGTCCCGCCCCTGCCCTGGTCCCCCTGGGATCGCCCATCACTCTCGCCAAAATTGCACAACCCTCTTTCCGCAACACCCCGGCCTGTACGCCACCACCCCAACTTGCCTTCCTGCACAGCGTCGTCCTGCTGATTTGATTTCGTCCCCCTGCGTCCGTCATGGCTTGCCCTTTCGGGAGCTATTGGCGGCGCCCACCCCCCCAAATCCATAAGCGGATGTCCGTGCTCAGTCCCTCTTGCAGGGGAAAGATCACGCCATTCGTTCCATTCCCCCCTCTGTTTGGAGGATGTTCATGCGTTGCCAACGATTTACCTTGTATGCTCTTCTGTTTTCCGTGGGCCTTTGCGGCCTGGCCCTGCCCGTTGCCCATGCCGGCGGCGCAGCCAATACTCCCCCCTCTGGCGGCATGACCCTGGCCGAGGCCCTGACCCATGCCGCTCGTAACCGGCCGGAGATTGCCGCCTATGGTGCCGACTCCGATGCCGCCGCCCTTAAGCTGAAACATGCCGGCCAGCCACCTAACCCGGAGCTTGGCCTGGAGTGGGATAATCTGGGCGGCAATCTCCCGGAGGGTGATGCCCGGGAGACCACGCTCTCCCTGAATCAGCCGGTTGAAATTGGCGGCAAGCCCGTGGCGCGAAAAAACCGGGGCCATGCCGAAATGCTACGCTTGCGCCACGAACAGGCCACCGTCTGGCTCGACATCGCCGCCGAGGTGCGCATGGCCTTTCTGGAGGTGCTGGGCGCCCGGGAACGGCTGACCCTGCAACAGGAGGCGGAGAGGATCGCCTCGGAACTGGCCGCGCTTACCCACGAGCGGGTGGCGGCCGGTGAACTTGCCGCCACCGAGGAGATCAGGGCCGAGGCCAGAAAGGCGGAGACCATGGCGGAGACCCAGAAGCAGCAACGTCTGTTGGCCGAGGCGGAGCTTGGTCTCGCCTTGGTCCTGGTTGAGCCTGATGCCGTCACCGTGAGTGCGGCCGGGCAACTGCCGCTGGAGGTCACCATCCCGGAGCGCCAAGCGGTGCTGGCCGGAATTCAGGAGTCACCCCAGCTCACCCTGCGGCGCAGCGAGAAGGAGGTCGCCGCCACCGGCCTGGCGCTGGAGCAGGCCAACGCCTGGTCGGACCCCTCTCTCTCCCTTGCCGTCCGCGAGATTTCAGGCCAGGAGGCCCGCGCCGTCGCCGTCGGTTTCTCCATTCCCTTACCCTTTTTTCAGCGCAATCAATCAGCCCTGGCCGAGGCCAGCGCCACCGTGCGCAAGGCCAAAACCAATGAGGAGGCCGCGGCGCGGCGCTTGAAAACCGAACGCATCAAGGCCCACGCCATGCTGGTCGCTGCCGACCATGAGGCCCGCACCCTCCGCAACGAGGTGTTGAGTCGGGCCGCGGAAGCCGCCGAGGCGGTGCGGGAGGGATTTCGGGCCGGTAAGTTCCGTTACAGCGATGTCCTGGAGGCATCACACTCCCTGGTGACGGTGAAGGCCCGCCATCTGGACGCCATCATCGATCTGAATCGTGCCGCCATCGTGCTCGATCAGCTCCTGGGCAGGCCCGCACTCCCGGAAATTTCACCGAACTCTTCATCCCTCTCTCCTGACAGGAGCAACCCATGAGCCATCACCAAAAAACTTCCTTAGTCCTTATCCTGGTCGCGCTTACCTCTCTCGCCGGCGCCGGTGGTTATGCCGCCGTTGGCCATCTCTCGCAAGAGGCCGCGCCCGCAAGCGCCGCAACCCCATCGCTACCACCCGAAGAGACGGCGGCAGGGCATGCTGGCGCCGAGGGGCATCAAGACGCCCATCAGGAAGCCGGGCATGAACACGGGGCCGAGGGCTCCGATCTGGACCGGCCGGTGGATGAGATGTGGCGCGCCAAATGTGAACACGAAATTCTCCAATACCAGTGCGATGAGTGCCGCTACGAGATCGGCATGGTCAAGCTCGACGCCTCTATCGTGGGCGACAAAGGGCTGGTGGCGGTCGGCTATCCGGAAAAACGGCAAGGCCGCCATGAGGAGCGTAGCCTGACCGGAGAGGTGCAACTCGATGAAACCCGCACCGTGCATGTGGCTAGCCCCCTGACCGGTCTGATCACCCGGGGCTTTACCACCCCCGGGGAGCGCGTCGAGGCCGGGGCGCCACTCTTTGAGGTCGATAGCCCCGAGGTGGCGGAGGCTAAGGCGAGCTACCTCAAGGCCGTGGCCGGACTTGATTTCTCCCGCAAGGCGGCGGAGCGGGAAGCCCTGCTCTTTTCTCGAAAAGTGGCGTCCCTGGTCGAGGTCCAGGAGGCCGAGGCCCGGCGCACCGAGGCCGAGACCGATGTCGCAGCCGCCCGTGGCCGTCTGCTGCGCCTGGGGCTCACCAAGCAGGAAATCGAGCGCATCTCCGCCAAGCATGGGGCTGCTGCCTTGGATGGACTCGTCGTGGTCCGCGCCTCCAGGGCCGGCACCGTCATCGAAGGCCACGCCGCGCCGGGGGAGCACGCCGAGACCGGCAAGGAGTTGCTCACCATCTCCGGCCTTGACAGGGTATGGGTGATGGCGGATTTGCGGGAGGCCGATCTCGCCGCCGTCTCCAATGCTGTCGGCGGAGAGGCAACGGTTGACGCCATGGGCCGCGGTTTTGTCGGCCGCCTGGACACCATCGCTGGCCGCATGAGTGAACAGACCCGCACCGCCAAGGCCAGATTCAGCATCGACAATGCCGCAGGCCTGCTCAAGCCGGGGATGTTCGTCACGGTGCGGCTGCTGTTGCCCGCCCCAGGCGAGAGCCTGGTGGTGCCCAAGGTGGCGGTGCTGGCCGACGAAGGCCGCACCTTTGTCTTCACCCATAAGGAGGGGGATTACTGGGTGCGACGGCCGGTTACACTGGGGGCGCGCATTGATACCATGGTGGAGATCGCCTCCGGCCTCACGGCGGAGCAACGGATCATCACCGACGGCTCCTTTCTTCTGAAGAGCGACGTCCTGCGCGGCAAGATGGGCGCCGGCTGCGCGGACTGAGGGGGGACGACATGCATACCTTTATCACCTTCCTCATGGGGCAACGCTGGTTCGTCATCGCGGCCACCCTGCTGCTGTGCATCAGTGGCTGGGTCGGCTGGACCCGGCTGCCCATCGATGCCTTTCCCGACGTCACCAACGTCCAAGTGATGGTGCTGACCGAGGCCCCCGGGCTCTCGGCAGCCGACACCGAACAGCAGGTCACCTACCCCATCGAACAACAGATGGGCGGCGTGCCTCAGGTGACCCAGGTCCGCTCGCTCTCCAAGGCGGGTCTCTCCCAGATCATTGTGGTCTTTGGTGAAGACACGGACATCTACTTCGCCCGCCAGCAAGTCTTCGAACGTCTCCAAGGGGCCAAGGAGCAGCTGCCCAGCGGCGTGGAGCCGGAGCTGGGGCCGATCAGCACCGGCCTCGGCGAGATCTTCCAGTACACCCTGGAGAGCGAGACCTTGTCGCCCATGGAGCTCAGGGGGATTCAAGACTTTCTGGTGGCCCCCCAGCTCCGGCCGCTGCCGGGGGTGAACGAGGTCAACAGCTTCGGTGGCTTCGTCAAGCAGTACCACGTGCTGGTAAAACCCGATGCTCTTCTCAAGTACAACCTCGGCCTGCGGGACATCGTGGAGGCGCTGGAGAGGAGCAACGCCAATGCCGCCGGCGGCTTCATCGTCAGCGGCTGGGAGCAGACCTATATCCGGGGCCTGGGCCAAATCGCCGGCATCGATGATATCCGCGACGTGGTCCTCAAGGTCGCGGATGGCTCGCCGGTGCATGTCCACGACGTCGCCGAGGTCGTGGTCGGCCCCCAAGCCCGGCAGGGGGCGGTCTCCCGCGACGGCAAAGGCGAAGCGGTGGCCGGCATGGTGATCATGCTGCGGGGGGCCAACTCCAAGGAGGTGGTGACCAGTGTCAAGGAGACCGTGCCCAGGATCCAGAAAAGCCTGCCGGCGGGGGTCTCCCTCAATGTCTTTTACGACCGCACCTCGCTCATCGAGGCCTGCATCGAAACCGTGGTCAAGGCCCTGCTGGAGGGCGGGATCTTCGTGATCCTGATCCTCTTTCTCTTTATTGCCGAAATGCGCTCGGCCCTGATCGTCTTAGCCTCCCTGCCGATCACCTTCCTCATCACCTTCCTGATCATGGGTCAGACCGGGATCTCCTCCAACCTCATGAGCCTGGGCGGCCTCGCCTTCTCGGTGGGGATCGTGGTGGATGCCTCGGTGGTCATCGTCGAGAACGTGCGCCGCCACTTCGGCGAACGGACCAACCCGGGGCTGCGGCGGCACATCGCCATCGAGGCCGTCAGCGAAGTGGCCCGTCCCGTGGCCTTCTCGGTGCTGATCATCATCATTGTCATGATCCCCCTCTTCTCCTTGCAGGGGATCGAGGGTAAGATGTTCGCGCCGCTGGCAGCGACCATGATCATCGCCATCCTGGTCTCCCTCATCACCGCGCTGACCTTTGTGCCGGTGGCCTCGGAGTGGCTTTTACAGCAGGCCCCGGAAAATGAGTTCCGCATCGTCAAGGGTGTGCACCGGGGCTACCTTGCCCTGCTCAACGCCGCCCGTCGCTGGCGCTGGTTGACGCTCACCCTTTCCGCCTGCGTCATTGTCGTCGCCGGCCTTGCCACCACCCGCATCGGGACGGAGTTCATCCCCAACCTGGATGAAGGTTCCATCGCCATCAACGTGGTGCGGCTGCCCAATGCCTCCCTCGATGGCTCGGTCAGCGTCAGCAGCTTCATGGAGCGGAGGCTACGGGAGGGCTTCCCCGAGGTGACCGCGGTGATCAGCAAGACCGGGCGCGCCGAGATCTCGGAGGACCCCATGGGACCGGAACAGACTGATCTGTTGATTATGCTCAAAGATCGTAAGGAGTGGACCACAGCGAAGAGCAAACCCGAACTCGTCGCCGCCATGCAGCAAGAGCTCGGCAAGATCCCGGGGATCAGGCTCTCCTTCTCCCAGCCCATTGCCTTGCGGGTCAACGAGCTGATCTCGGGGGTGAAAAGTGACCTCGCCGTGAAGATCTACGGCGAAGACATCGGACTGCTCAAGGGGTTTGCCGACCAGGCGGCCGCTGTTTTAGGCACCCTCGACGGCGCCCAGGACGCCCGGGTCGAGCAGGTATCCGGCATGGAGCAGATCGAGATCACCCTGGATCGTCCGGCAATGGCACGCTACGGCATCAGCGTCGCCGACGTCAACGAGACCATCGAAACGGCACTGGCGGGCAGCGAGGCCACCCGCGTGGTCGAGGGGCAACGGCGGGTAGCGGTCGTGGTCCGCTTCCCCCCGGAGGCGCGCGCCGACCTGGATGCGGTTGGCCAAATTCTGTTCACCGGGGCCGGCGGGGCGCAAGTGCCCCTTGCCAAGATCGCCAACATCGCCACTGTCGAAGGACCGGCCCAGATCAGCCGCGAGCAGGGGATGCGTCGGGTGGCGGCCGAGGTCAACATTCGCGGCCGGGACCTTGGGGGGTTCGTAGCCGAGGCCCAGACACTCCTCGCGGGTCTTGAGGCCGGTCTGCCCCCCGGCTATTTCGTGGAGTATGGCGGCCAGTTCGAAAACCAGCAGCGGGCCATGCGGCGGCTCTCGGTGGTGGTGCCAATGGCCTTGACCCTCATCTTCATCCTGCTCTACATGGCGCTCGGCTCCTTCCGGGACTCGCTGTTGGTGATCCTGAACCTGCCCTTCGCCCTCGGCGGCGGGGTGCTGGCGATAGCCGCGATCGGCATGCCGCTCTCGGTCTCCGCCGCCGTGGCCTTTATCGTGCTGATGGGTATCGCGGTGCAGAATGGGGTGGTGCTCATCGCCTTCTTCCGCCAACTGCGCGACGAAGGACGCTCGGTCGAAGAGACCATCAGCACCGGCTGTAACCTGCGCTTTCGCCCCTTGATCATGACCGCGCTCTGTAGCTTCATCGGCCATGTGCCGATGCTCTACGCCACGGGCGCGGGGGCCGACATCCAGAAACCCCTGGCCGTGGTGGTGATGGGGGGGCTGGTCACCTCGACCATGCTCACCCTCATCGTCCTGCCAACGATCTATGAGTGGCTCGAAAACCGAAAAACAGCAACCGATACGGAGGTCGCATCATGAAACAGGTCATCGCCTTTATCAAACCCCATCAACTCTCCCTGGTTGCCATGGGGTTGCGGGACATCCCGGAGCTCTCCGGAATGAGCATCGGCAAGGGGCAGGGCTTTGGCCGCGGCCGCGCCCGGAAGGCCGCGCGCCGCATCGTCGAAGATGAGATGGCCTATATCCCCCATGTGCGGCTGGAGGTCTTCTGTAGCGACGAACAGCTGGAGGAGGTGGTGGCCTCCATCGCCGCCAATGCCCACACCGGCCTTAGCGGCGACGGCAAGATCTATGTCACCGAGGTCCACGCGGCGCTGCGGATCAGTAACGGCGAGCGCGGCCCGGCCGCTGTCTGAGGCGGGGGGCACGAGAGGGGGTATCTCCGGGAGGAGATGCCCCCCATGATCCGGCGGGAGAGGGCGGCTCTCTCGGCAATGACAATAAATAACCAGGGCGAATCATTCGCCCTGACAAATGACCAAAGGAGATCACCATGAAAATGAAGACCATGCTGTGCGCGGTTACCTTGCTGCTGGGTGGTGTGTTCACCCTGCCCGCTGGCGCCACCACCCCGATGCCGGCAAGTGCCTCTGGCTTGCTGACCGTGAAGGTCCTGCCCGATAGTGATGTGGAGATTGTGCAGACCACGGCCCGGCAGGAGGGCGGGAACCTGATTGTCGATGGACATCTGCAACGAAAACAAGTCCATGGCCGAGTAATCCCCAAAGGGCACGTTGACATCGCGATCCATGATCAACACGGCAAGACCATCCACCAGACCTTCACCCGGGTCTCGCCGGAGATCCTGCCCCGGATGAATGGGGTCAAGGCCTCTTTTCTGGCCCAAATTCCAGTGCAGGTCCCCGAGGGCAGCCTGGTCAGGGTAAAATTTCACTGCGGCCCCCACGATAGTTGATGCCATCGCAAGAAACCGCGCAATCGTGGCCGGCACCCCCCGGAACAGATTGAAATTGCAGCGGCGGATGGCCGGCTTCACGGATTTTGGCGCGGCCATCCGCCTTTGACATTTGTGGCCTCCGGGGATAAAATCCCCTCCTGACTCTCCGTGCCGGATGGATCGCGGACCCGCGTCCCCTCGCCTTGCGCGCCATCCGGCCTTAGCCCAACTCCCCAACCACCGAGACAAGCGACCGTGACCCCAACCGACAGCCGCTGGCAGTTCTGGATCGATCGCGGCGGCACCTTTACCGATATCGTGGGCCGGCGGCCCGACGGCACCCTGGTCACCCACAAGCTGCTGAGCGTTGATCCGGAGCGCTACCCGGACGCGGCAGTGGCCGGCATCCGCCACCTGTTGGGGCTCGCGGACACGGAGCCGATCACCCCCGGTCTGGTGGCCTGCGTCAAGATGGGTACCACCGTGGCCACCAACGCCCTGTTGGAGCGCAAGGGCGAGCCCACTCTGTTGGTGATCACCCGGGGCTTTGCTGACGCCCTGCGTATCGCCTACCAGAACCGGCCCGACCTCTTTGCCCGCCACATCGTGCTGCCCGAGCTGCTCTACACGGCCGTGGTGGAGGCCGACGAGCGGGTCGGCGCCCACGGGGAGGTGATTACCCCCCTGAATGAAGCGCGGCTGCGGGAAGAGTTGCGGGCCCGGCATGCCGCGGGCCTTGGCAGCGTGGCCATCGTCTTCATGCACGGGTATCGCTACCCGGCCCACGAGCAGGCGGCCCAGCGCCTGGCCCAGGAGGTGGGGTTCACCCAGATCAGCACCTCCCACCAGACCAGCCCTTTAATGAAGTTGGTCAGCCGTGGCGACACCACGGTGGTGGACGCCTACCTCTCCCCCATCCTGCGCCGTTATTGCGCGCAGCTGGCAGCCGCGATGCCGGGGGTGCGGCTGTTGTTCATGCAGTCCCACGGCGGGCTCGCCGATGCCCGTGCCTTTGCCGGCAAGGACGCCATCTTGAGCGGCCCGGCCGGCGGCATCGTGGGCATGGCCCGCACCGCCGAACAGGCGGGCCTTAAACGGGTGATCGGCTTTGACATGGGCGGCACCTCCACCGATGTCTCCCACTACGCCGGCGAGTTCGAGCGCGAGTTCGAGACCCAGGTGGCCGGGGTGCGCTTGCGGGCGCCGATGATGAGCATCCATACGGTGGCGGCGGGCGGCGGCTCCATTCTCTCCTTCGACGGCGCGCGCTTTCGGGTCGGCCCCGAGAGTGCCGGCGCCAACCCCGGCCCGGCCAGCTACCGGCGGGGCGGGCCGCTGACCGTGACCGATGCCAACGTCATGGTGGGCAAGATCCAGCCCGCCTACTTCCCTCAGCTCTTCGGCCCGGCAGGGGATGAACCCCTGGACCAGGCGGTGGTGCGGCAGCGCTTCCACGAGCTGGCGAGGCAGACGGGCCGCTCTGCCGAGGAGGTGGCCGAGGGGTTTATCCACATTGCCGTGCAGCAGATGGCCAACGCCATCAAGAAGATCTCGGTGGCGCGGGGTTACGATGTCAGCCGCTACACCCTGCACTGCTTCGGCGGCGCCGGGGGCCAACACGCCTGCCAGGTGGCCGACGCCTTGGGCATGACCCAGGTCTTTGTCCACCCCCTGGCCGGGGTGCTCAGCGCCTATGGCATGGGGCTCGCCGAGCAGACGGTGATGCGCGAACAGGCGGTGGAGCTGCCCCTGACCGCCAAGGCACTGCCGCGCATCGACCGGGTGCTGGCGGAACTCGCCTACGCCGCCGAGGCGGAACTCAGGCGCCAACGGAGCGGCCCGGGTGCGCTATCGATCCAGCGGCGGGTGCATGTGCGCTACCAGGGCACGGACACCTCCCTGGTGGTGGCGGCCGGCACCTTGGCCGAGGTGGTGGCCGGCTTCGAGGCGGCCTACCGCCGGCGCTTTGCCTTTGTGCTGCCGGGGAAGGGGATGGTGGTGGAGGCGGTATCGGTGGAGGCGGTGGTGGCGGGGGAGCGACCGGTGGAGAGCTGCCCGCCCGAGAGCTCCCCCCGACAGGGGGACACGGCGGTGGTGCCCATCTACGCGGGCGGGCAGTGGCAGCAGGCAACGCTTGTGGCGCGCGATGAGTTGCGGGCCGGTGAGGCGATCATGGGTCCGGCCATCATCGCCGAAGAGCACGCCACCACCGTGGTGGAGCCGGGGTGGCAGGCACTGCTCACGGCCCGCGGGGCGTTGCTCCTGGGCCGCTGCCACCCCCGTGCCCAGCGCTTTGCCGTGGGCACCACGGCGGACCCGGTTTTGCTTGAGGTATTCAACAACCTGTTCATGAATATCGCCGAGCAGATGGGTCTGCAACTGCAAAACACCGCCCACTCGGTCAACATCAAGGAGCGGCTGGACTTCAGCTGCGCCCTGTTCGACAGCAACGGCAACCTGATCGCCAACGCCCCGCACATCCCGGTGCACCTGGGCTCCATGGGCGAGAGCGTCAAGAGCGTGATCCAAGACCAGAAAGGTGCCATGCGGCCCGGCGATGTCTATATGCAAAACGACCCCTACCACGGCGGCACCCACCTGCCGGACGTGACGGTGATCACCCCGGTCTTCATCCTCGGTGCCGAGCAGCCCACCTTCTATGTGGGCTCCCGGGGACACCACGCCGACATCGGCGGCATCACCCCCGGCTCCATGCCCCCCTTCTCTTGCCGCATCGAGGAGGAGGGGATACTGATCCCTACCTGCCCGTTGGTGACGGCTGGCCGCTTGCGCGAGGCCGAGGTGCTGGCCCTGCTAGCCAGCGGCCCCTACCCTAGCCGCAACCCGGGCCAGAACCTCTCCGACCTCAAGGCCCAGATCGCGGCCAACGAAAGGGGGGTGCGGGAGCTTAACGCCATGGTGGCCCACTACGGGCTCGCGGTGGTGCTGGCCTACATGGGCCATGTCCAGGCGAACGCCGAGGAGGCGGTGCGCCGGGTGATCAGCCGCCTCAGGGACGGCGCCTTCACCCTGCCCCTGGACAACGGCGCCCGCATCCAGGTGGCGATCCGGGTGGATGGGGCCCGTTGTCAGGCCGAGATCGACTTCACCGGCACCTCGCCTCAGCAGGAGAACAACTTCAACGCGCCGCGGGCGGTGTGCCTGGCCGCCGTGCTCTACGTCTTCCGTACCCTGGTGGCGGACGCCATCCCCTTGAACGCCGGCTGCATGCGACCCCTCACGGTGATCATCCCCCCCGGCTCCATGCTCAATCCCAAGCCGCCGGCGGCGGTGGTGGCCGGCAACGTGGAGACCTCAAGCTGCATCACCAACGCCCTCTACGGTGCTTTAGGGGTGATGGCGGCCAGTCAGTGCACCATGAACAACTTCACCTTTGGTAACGGCGAGTACCAGTACTACGAGACCATCGCCGGCGGCTCGGGGGCCGGGGAGGGGTTTGCCGGCACCAGCGTGGTGCAGACCCACATGACCAACTCCCGGCTCACCGACCCGGAGGTGCTGGAGTTCCGCTTCCCGGTGCGTCTGCTGGAGTTTGCCATCCGCCCAGGGTCCGGTGGCGCCGGCCGCTGGCGCGGCGGCGATGGCGGCGTGCGGCGTATCCAGTTTTTGGCACCCATGACCGCCAGTATCCTTGCCAACGGCCGCAGCCAAGGGCCCTTCGGCATGGCCGGCGGTCAGGCGGGTGAGGTAGGCAAGAACCGGGTGCGCCGGGCCGATGGCCGGGTGGAGGAATTGAGCCACATCGGCCAGACCGCCATGCAGCCCGGCGACTGCTTCGAGATCCTCACCCCGGGGGGTGGCGGCTTTGGGCCACCGGATGAAGAGGGGGCACAATGAGTATCGTTCCCACGCTCCTGCGTGGGAACGATGCCGAGATGATGAAATCTTGATGGAATCGCAATAAGTCGTGAAGCCGACCATCCGCCGATGCAATTTCAATGTGTTACGGGGCATGCCAGCGACGGTTGAGAACCGTCAAATCTTGCGCTTCCTCGCCATGATGCCATGACTTTGACGGAACCCTGGGTGAGGAGACGGATCTCCTTGCCAAACTCTCGCAATCGCGGTAATCCCTCCCTATGCTCGATCTCCTGACCCGCGCCATTCAACGCAACTGCGATATCTCCGACGCCCGCTTCGGCGCCGGCTACTCCCTCTGCACCCTGATCCTCAAGCTGCGCAACCTCTACAAGTGGCAGCAGGGGCTTAAGCCCTGGGACGAGCCGGAACCGGCGGTGGTCCTCGATTGGATCGAGGCCCAGGAGGCCTATTGGCAGGAGATCATTGATGAGCCCTGCCAGGCCTTGCCGGTGAACGGCAAAGCCCTTGACCCCTATGCGCTAACGGCCGTCAATGCCGGGCTTGGCGGCCATCGCCTCTATTATGGGGCCGGCTACGGCCGCTCCTTGAAGGCGGTCTTCTTCCTGGCCGAGGTGCGCGCGCGGCTGACCGTGGCGGGGTGCCCGGTGCTGATCCTGGGCCGGGAGCTGGCCCGCGAACTCTCGGCCCCCTTCGCCATGCTGCAGGAGGGGCAGATCATCATCCGCCGCGAGCCGCTACTCTCCTTTTTTTGGGACCAGATCCAGGAACTCCAGGCGGTCACCCGCTTGCCTCTGCGCCACGCCCTCCAGGGTCACGGGGTGGTGGGTGCCGACCTGACCCTGGACCAAGGGGCCTTGCGCGACCAGCTGGAGACCATCGTGGAGAGCGAGATCCCGATCTTCATCCATCACGAAATCGGCGAACATCGCGAGACCGGGCTGGGCAGCGCCACCTTGCATGCCCTGGTCGCCGCCTTTGCCGACACCCCCGTGGAACTGGTCGCCCGCGGGGTCAAGGACATCCTGGCCGACACCCACCCCCAGGGCATGCTGAGCTTCATCATTCAGGAGCGCCGGCAGGCATCCCTCTCCTTCTACCTCGGCTTCCTGGACGGCATGCGCCGGCTGCTCTTCCCCGAGATCGGCCCGGCCTACCAGCAGTTCCGGACGGATGGCGACTGGTCCGGGATCAGCCGTGCCCGGGACCAGGGACTGGCCGCGAATCTGGCCCGCGCCGCCATTATCCAGGCTGCGGTCCGGGACCTGGCCACCATGGGCAGTAGCGCGGTGGGGGCCAGATTGCAGGAGCAACTGCTGGCCCCGCTGGGCATGGGCGCCCCCTCCTGAGCCGCAGCTTGCCATAAGCGCTTCGCCCTCACTCCCGACCCGCAGGCCCATGGCCTAGCGGGTTTTTTGGTTGTCCGCACAGGGCCGGGGTGGTACGGTGACACCGATAGCGATTAGGGTGACCAGGACAGGTCGTCACCCAGTTCCATGGGCGCTCCGCACCAGTCAACGCTCGCCCCCTGCGATTATATCCCCTACCTCTGTTGATCACCATGCAGACCCTCGCCGGAAAAATCCATCTTCCCCACGCCCTCTGCCTGCTCATGGCCGCCTTGGTGCTGTTTACGCTCATGCCGCGAGCGGCCCAGGGGGCGACCGTGGACTCGCAGCTTATGCAACGTCTGGCCCATAAGGTCAAGATCAAGGAGCACGATCGGGTGTTGCAGGGGTTGCGCGCCGGTCAGCCCCGCACCCGGGTCATTGTTCGCTTGCAGGATGGCGGACAAACGATAGGCCCGGGCAAGGCGACGGCCAAGGACATTAATGACCGCCACCGGCGCCAGCAACTGCGCAGCGAGGTCAGCGCCAGGGTCGGTAACTATCTCGCCAAGTTTGCCAAAAGCGAGGTGGAGAGCCGGGCCAGTTTTGCCTACATGGCCGGTTTCGGGGCCGAGGTGACTGCCGCCGGCCTGGAACGCTTGGCCGACGACGCGGAGGTGGTGGCCATTGAGGAGGATGTGCGCTTGAGCGCCCATCTGCAGCAGGGTATCCCGCTGATCAAGGCCTCAATGGTGCGCGGCACTGTTAGCGGAGCAGGGCTTGCCATCGCCATCTGCGACACCGGCATTGATTATACCCATCCCCGTCTGGGCGGCGGTGGCTTCCCCAACGCCAAGGTCATCGGCGGCTACGACACCGGCCAGGAGGACAGCGACCCCATGGACGCCAATGGCCACGGTACCGCCTGCGCCGGCATCGCCGCCGGCGACCTGGGCACCACTGCCGACTATATCGGCGGCGTGGCCCCTGGCGCCAAGCTCTATGCCCTGAAGATCACGGACTCCGCCACCGGCGGTTCGGCCTGGACCTCGGATATCATCCAGGCCTGGGAGTGGACTATCACCCACCAGTTCGACAACCCGGCCAATCCCATCATGATCATCAGCACCAGCTTCGGTGGTGGCAGGTACCTGAGCAACTGCGACGCGAGCCAGCTCTCCCTGGCCACTGCCGCTGCCAACGCCAACAACGCCGGCATCGCCATTTTTGTCAGCGCCGGCAACGAAGGGTACTGCGATGCCTTGGGCAGCCCGGCCTGCGTGAGTCGAGTGATCAGTGTCGGCGCGGTCTATGACGCCGCCTTCGGTTGGTATTACCCCTGCGTGGAGGCCTTAAGTTGCGTGACCAAGACGGCCCATGCGGGGTGCGCCACCGGCTACTACGCCCAGGACAACAGCGCCGCCGACCGGGTGACCTCCTTTTCCAACACCGCCTCCTTCCTGACCCTGCTGGCCCCAGCCAACAAGGCCTACACCACCGACATCAAGGGTAGTGGCGGCTATAGCAGCAACGACTACACCCCCTCCTTCGGCGGCACCTCGGCGGCGGCCCCTTACGCGGCCGGGGGTGGGGCGCTGTTGCAGAGCGCGGCCCAGGCCGGCTCCGGCGCCTTTCTCTCGGCCGAGGAGTTGAAAATCCGTCTACTGACGGCGGGGGACCCCATTGCCGACCCCAAGGCCCCGGCGGTCAACAAGCCGAGGATCAATCTCGATGCCGCCGCCGCGTTGGATGCCGATGGGGACGGGGTGCCGGACCTCCAGGATGCCTTGCCGGCCAACCCCAACGAGACAGCGGATGCCGACGGTGACGGGGTGGGAGACAACGCCGACCTCTGCCCTGCCGGCAACGACACCATGGATGGCGATGGCGACCTGGTCCCCGATGCCTGCGATGCCCTGCCCACCGTGGCCGGCGAGTGGCGCGACACGGACGGCGACGGGGTGGGGGACAACCGGGACAACTGCGTGGGGGTGGCAAATGCCGACCAACTGGACACGGACCACGACGCCATGGGTAATGCCTGCGACAGCACGGTCAACCAGGCCAACTACGGTGCGGTGTTGGCCGCCCCCCACAACGAGACGCGCGGCATCCGCTGCGCTAGCTGCCACTCTTACTCCCTGTGGTGGCAGTACTCGCCCGTCTCTGGCGCGGATCCCCTCTACCCCGCCCTGGCCACTGCCATGTGCACCCCCTGTCACGGCCAGGGCGGAGCGGGGCAGTGGATCAAGGAGGGGCATGGCAGCGCGGCCATGGGGGGACGCCACCGCGAGGCCTTAGGCACCTGGGCGGTAACTTGCATTGACTGCCACGACCCCCACGACCAGGGGCAACTGGAGTGGCGGACAACGGATGCCCAGGGACTCTATCTGGTCACCGGCACCATTGCCGGGCAGGTAACGGTCCAGGGCGGGGAGACCACCTTTGCCTACACCGCAGACCAGGTCAAGGCTGAGTGGAGCGATCGCGCCACCTGGGGCCGCAAGAACGGCCTGGCCCCGGCCAGCGGGCTGATCCTGGTTTTAGACCTGGTCCTGGCCAAGAATACCTTTGCCATCATCGCCGCCGATGCCGCCACCATCACCGTTAAGGGCGGTCTTGACCCGGCGGCCACGGGCAGCACCTTTGGCATCATCTACGGCCAGGCGATCAAGGCCCATATCCAGATGCCGGCGGCGGAGAGCCGGGCGGCCAAGTTTTTCAACCCGCTGGACCCGGCCGGCGGCTTCACCGACCACAACAGCCCGGTCACCGGGATCTGTCAGATCTGTCACCGCAACACCCTGTACTGGAACGCTCAGGGCACGGCCTTGGACAACGCCGCCCACAGCGGATTCGGGCAGAGCCGCTGCACCGACTGCCACCTGCCGACCCTGGGCTTTAGGCCCTTGTTGTAGCCCATAGCCCGGCCGCGGCAGGCACGGTGGGCGCCACCTTCACCTTTGACGGTTTCGCAAAAACCGCTCAACCGCCGCTGGCACGCCCAGTAACATATTGAAATTGCATTGGCAGATGGTCAGCTTCACGACTTTTTGCGATTCCATCACCTTTGGAGAGATGACCATGAACCCAATCAGCGACAAGTCACCGCATGCCCCGGGCAAGGGCCTGGGGCGACAAATCTTGTTCACCGTTGCCGCCTTCCTGCTGCTGACCCACTCCTCTTTGGCCGACACCCCGGAGACATCCCCGTCTGGCCCTGCCGAGGGCACGGTGATCCAGGCCGAAGGGGAGGCCCAGGCCAAGGTGGCAAACGATCTCCTGAGCATTGAGCTGACCTTGGAAAAGGAGAGCGCCCTCACCCCGCAGCTACACGAGGAGATGCAACAGCAGGCCGCCAAGGCCTTGGACCAGGCCAAGAAGCACCCCGGGGTGGAGGTCAAGACCTCGGGCTACAGTGTCTATCCGATCTACGACCGGGGGCGCATCGTGCGCCAGCATGCCACCTATCGCCTCTCCCTGGCCGCCGCCCTGCAACCCTTCCAGGTCGGCAACCTCGTCTTCTCGGTCTCCCCGGAGCGCGGCAAGGCCACCGAGAAGAGCCTGCTGGAGGAGGCCATTGCCGACCTGCGCGACAACATCGGCATCGCCGCCAACTCCCTGGGGGCCAAGAGCATTCGCATCACCCATATCACCATCGGTAGCCGCCAGGACCATTTCGCCCCCCAGCCGCAGATGATGCGGGAGGCCATGGACATGGCGGCGACAGCGCCCGCCCCGGTGACGGCGGAGGCCGGCGAGTCGCAAGTCAGCGTCACCGTCTCCGGTGCGGCCTTGGTTAAGTGAGATGGAGCTGTTTGCGTGCAGGGGGGGACGAAGCCTGGGCCTCTGGGAAACTACTCGGCCTCTGACTGAGAGATGGTACATGCCCACTGGTGACGACCAGTGGGCGGCGTGGCGCGGTCGGAAAAGTACACCGAGTCATTGAAGGCAACGGCTTGGCAGGGGGGGAGATCCAGATAGATCTCCTTTTTTGTCTTACCAATGGTGACGCACTCCCGGGAAGGTGCCTTGCCGGTGCACTCTTGCATGGTTACGTCAATGGTGACCTGTTTGAGGGTGTAGGTTGTCGATTGGTTTTTGATGCGCCCCGATATCTGATACATGCTGAATTCCGGGGTGAGGGTAACGTTTTCAAGGGCAATCTGCGATGCGGGGATACGGGAACGGGAGAGGGTCTGTTCATGCTGATGGAGGAGATACGCCACACCGGCGAACCCAGCCAAGACGATCAGGCCGGCAGTGAACTGCCGGAATAGCGCTGAACATACAAAAAGAATGAAGACCGCAATGCCAAGTAACGAAATCATGATCATTTCAGGGTAGCGAGCGCATGCACATTGAGAGAGGTTGACCAACAGGGGCCTAAATTGCCCAGTGCCCCCCCTACTCACCGGGACGCCACTGACCTGCCGGGCAGGATTTAGTATTTCCTATGATGCAGGAATCTGCAACCAATGTCAACGTGATCAACAGAGAGCAGGCGGTCCGGCGCCGATTGTTTTTTTAGCACCACGGGTGGCAGGGTTGCCATGGACTTTCCATCAACGATGGCGGTGTGGAGATGGGGGATGATGGTGGCGGTCAGGGTGGCGCGCCGGTGGGGAGGGGCATGAGCCGACGACCGCAATTTTGTGGAGTGATGGCGCTAGCGCACGCCAACAAAAAAAGGGGTTAGGCATATCTGCCTAACCCCTTTAAATGTTACTGGCTCCCCGGCCCGGATTCGAACCAGGGACAGGGTGGTTAACAGCCACCTGCTCTACCAACTGAGCTACCGAGGAGCACAAAATCGAATTACGTGTACTGACCGCTGAAATTGTTCAAAGTAATACGGTCATGCATGTCTGCAACAGCGGTGCAATATAGCAACTCTATTTTAACTCGTCAACACTTTTGGCAGAAAAAAACGTTGACGATTCATTGCCGGTAATGCTATGTACACAACGCAATGTCAAAAAATGTCGGGGCGTAGCGCAGCCTGGTTAGCGCGCCTGCCTTGGGAGCAGGAGGTCGAGAGTTCGAATCCCTCCGCCCCGACCATTTTTTCATTAAAGATATGAGGGCGTTATTTGGTACTGACCAGATAACGCCCTTTTTTTTGACCAACAGGGCTTTCCCCCCTCTTCTCCCCTCCCACCCAATTTTTTCTCTGCTCTCTTCGCTGTTTGGCAAGTAATCGAAAATCACCATCGTGCCTGGATGGGAGCAATAACAGACCCGCATCCTCCGTCATCATTGTGCGTGCCGAGTTGTTGCCCCTCCCTGCATAACCGCCTCTTACGGTTGCAGGGAGACAACCACCAGCGCGGAATAGCCAACCGAGCCTAGCCCCCAGGTCACGGCGCTGCTGCCGGCGTAGCTCCCCGTCGCAGTGTGGGGCGTGGTGGTGAAGCTCTTGGAGGTATGGCCGTTGGCATTCGAATAAGAGGCATCCGCGAAGGCCGGAGTTGTGGACAGGGTACAGTTTCCGATACTGACGTTCCCCCCGTTGCCGCTCACCACGATGGTCATCCCATTTTTGATATAGTTAATGCCGCTACCAAAAGTGACTGTGGCAGTGCCGGTGCTGACGGCAGCCGAGCCGGCGGCAGGGACCGGTGTGGTCTGGTTTACGTCGCTGTACGCGGCCCACAGCACATGGTAGCCGGATACGGTGGAGGCGCCGCCGCTGTAAGTCAACAGCAGTTGTTTGGAGCCCGTGCCGATCTGGCTGTCCTTGAGGTATCCTAGCCACACAATCTCACGCTGTGTGTTGGCGGTGACCCCAATCTGGGTTAAGCCCGAGCCGCCGCAGCTTACACTGATGGTCTTGTTGACCGCGGGCGCGTTGAGTTCCATAACCACCGAGACCAGCAGCAGGCGTTGCGTGCCGCTGCTGCCACCCACGGTAATACTGCCTACGTTAAGATTGGTGGCCGAGGCAGCACCTGATCCGGAAGTGAGGGTGGTCCAGCCATTCAGTTGGGAGACCTGCGGCGGGGGGACTACGGTGATGGTCATGGTGGCCTGGGCTGAACCACCGGTGGCCGTGGCTCGGACCACAAAGGTGTCGTTGG
>OBOI01000294.1_pt1 | contig 18889 bp, 16 predicted proteins | sample 1670151 | NCBI WGS metagenome assembly OBOI01 (sample SAMEA104232303, study PRJEB22302) | sediment metagenome | biome: forest; feature: aquifer; material: sediment | place: USA | collected 2011-08-07 | depth 0.01 m | reverse complement strand
AGTAACTTAACAATATGTATTTGATTTCATTGATGTCATACAGCGGCGGTTGCTCCTTGTATGGTGACCAATTCAAATCCTAGTTCCTGGGCTTTCCGCTTTAAATTTTGCACAACTCTCGACCGATAGCGTTCTTCGTAATATGCTTGACCAGCATCGACATAGGCGGTGCCATGCTTGAGCATTGCGTAGACCAAGCGGGCCAGCTTATGCGCCGTGGCGGTGATGGCTTTGGGTGACCCCAGTCGCGCCCGCTGTCGTCGAAGATAGGCCCCCAGGGCGCTCTTTGAATTGAAAAGTGTAAAGGCGGCCATACGCAAAGCAGCGGCTGCTTTATTGGCAACAGGTTTGGTCGCACTGCTCAAGACTTTACCTCCGCTGACCTTGGTGCCGGGAGATAAACCGAGCCATGAGGCAAAATGTTTTGCTGTCTTCCAACGGCTCATATCGGTACCAATCTCGGCAAGAATCTTGAGGGCCGTGTTGGTGTTGATGCCGTCAATGCTGGTAAGATCAACCCCCGACATGCGCTGGAGCGCCTCTCCCACGTTAGCGGGCGGAAGGATGTCCTGAGCATCGAAACTCTTCAGTTGTTCCAGTATCTGATGGTCACAGTCGGCGATCTTTGCCTGGTGAAATTCGTAGAGTTCAACCGCCTGGCGCAGGCTAAAAAGATGCTCCGGACGATAACTGCCTTTCAGGGAACGAGCGATAGTTGCCTCGCTGTTTTTACACCGTTGATCGCGCATGGCTGCCAAAATGTTGGGGTTTCGTTCACCGCCGAGGATTGCCTTGATGATCCGCATGCCGGTCACGCCAGTAATGTCTGTCACCACATTGTGGACTTGCAAGTTCATCTGAGCCAACGCCTTCTGCATGCGTTGAATATAGGACGCCGCGCTTCTCACCAACGTGGCCCTTTGCCGAACATAGGCGCGAAGTGTACAAACCTGTTCAACCGGCCGAAAAGCGCCGCGAAGCAGTCCGTAGGTATGAAGCTGCTGAAGCCACTGGCAGTCCAGAACATCGCTCTTTCTACCGGGAACATTCTTGACGTGACGGGCGTTAACCAGTTTGACCTCAAGCCCGTGGCCCTCAAGTATCTCAAAAACCGGTATCCAATAAACTCCGGTGGACTCCATTGCGACCGTCGTGACACCACAAGCGATCAACCACTCGGCCAGACGCTCAAGATCGCCGGTGAAGGTGGAAAACTCGCGCACAGGCTGCTCATCCGTTCCCTCAGGAACCGCCACAAAGTGGCTCCTCGAACCTATGTCGATGCCCGCCGCATGTTGGTTGATGTGTTGTAGATGCTTTGGGAGCTTCATCTGCTCCTTCCTGAATGTTTTTTGCTCCTTCATCTTTCCGACCTCCAAAATAGTAATCGGCATGGCCGGAAAGGGGAGCTGTCGATACGGCTCTCTTCTGAACGGGATAGCAAATGCTTCACCAGTGATAAATTCGCCAGCTCCCGGACCACGCTAACGCCCGGGCATAAAGCACCAGTGGTAATACGGCCTCCTCATCCCGGATGCCGGTGTGACTATAGCCGATCATGAACCAAACAACAAGTTACTCCATGATAAACCGCCCCGAGGGGCGTGGGTCGCTAACGCAAAGATAACCCGCCGGGGCCTGAATCCTGGCGGAAAAACCACAGACCGCAATTCCCCCGTCGGGTTGTTTGGTTATCTGTTTTTAATATTTTATATGCAGGCTATCCGCAGCTTGCGCCAGTTTCTTATCCAGTGTCCAGACAGCCACTCCCGTCAATACAGCGGATGTAATAAGATGGACATCCACATAGCCCATCCCTTTTCCCATTAAACGATTATTCTCTATAAATGATAATACTTCATGATGTTCGGCTTCGATGCTCATCGGCAGCAACTGCAGAAACGAAAGGATGACGGCTCTGTCTTTGAGATTCCCGCAGGCAAGTTCTCCTAAAATTAATGGGTGGCATAGCACCCTCCCATCATTGAGCAGGTTTGCAAGCTCAGCATTTCCATCCCGCAAATGTGAAACCCAAACCGATGTATCCACAAGAACCATTTCCTATCATGCCCCTCTTCTTCTTGGTATCACTTCCAACTGCTTTTGAGTACCACCGAGCCTTGCAAGCCTCTTACCACTCTCTCTGGCAATAAGAGCCTCAAGCCCAAGCTTAACGAGGGCGGTTTTTTCCTTGATTCCAGTCATTTTGGATGCTTTGTCCATCAGGTTATCTTCGATATTCAAAGTTGTTCTCATGGCTTCACCTCTTAGAATTATGATGCCTTAGTATGTATCATCTATGCATATCTGTCAAGTCATTTCAGGGAAAATACGGGGATACTTCCTATCTTTATTATGCTGCGAAAGAATTTCCGGCAAAATATCATTGACCTCCAGACAGCTTTCCTCTACTCTCCCTGCATCGATGTAAAGGGGCACCTGAATGACGACAGCGCAAGCCTTTCTTGGCATATTCGTATTTACGGCCTTCTGCTGGCTTATCAGCGAGAACAGAAAACGGGTTGTTGTCAGGGACATCGTGATCGGACTGGCCCTTCAGTTTGTTATCGCAATACTGATGCTCAAGGTCCCACTTCTGCGGCATAGTTTTGAGCTTCTGAACGGGCTGGTATTGCTTCTCGAAGAATCAACGAAAGCCGGCACGTCCTTCGTGTTTGGCTATCTGGGAGGCGGCCCGCTGCCCTTCGATCCAAAGACATCAGGCTCAACATTCATCTTTGCCCTGCAAGCCCTCCCTGTCGTCCTGATCGTCAGCGCCCTGTCTTCTCTTTTATTCTACTGGCGCATCCTGCCATTAGTCGTGAAGGCATTTTCACGAATGCTCGAAAAGACCATGGGTATTGGTGGAGCTGTGGGACTCGGCGCGGCGGCAAATGTCTTTCTCGGCATGGTGGAGGCGCCGCTGTTCGTAAGGCCCTACCTGAAGATGATGACCAGAAGCGAACTTTTTGTCACCATGAGCTGCGGCATGGCCGGCATTGCAGGAACGGTCATGGTTCTTTATGCAGTCATCCTAAGAAGCGTAATCCCTGACGCACTCGGGCATATTCTCGTGGTATCAATTATCAGTATCCCGGCTGCAATCATGATTTCCAGAATCATGATTCCCGAAGAAGGGCCGATCACATCGGGTGATCTTGTACCGCCACAGCAGGCAACAGGCGCCATGGATGCCATCACTCAGGGTACATTCGAGGGAGTTCAGTTGCTGATTAACATCATTTCCATGCTGGTCGTCCTGGTTGCCCTCGTTTATCTGGTCAACGGGCTGTTCGTCATGCTGCCGGATATCGGGGGGAAACCTCTCAGTCTGCAACGGCTTCTCGGTTATGTCATGTCACCGGTGATGTGGCTGATCGGCATTCCCTGGTCGGAGGCGCAGACGGCAGGTTCATTGATGGGAACAAAGACCGTCCTTAATGAACTAATTGCCTACATTGATCTGGCTAAACTTCAGCCCGAAGCCCTGAGTCCAAAGAGCAGGCTGATTTTGATCTATGCTCTTTGCGGTTTTGCCAATTTCGGCAGTCTGGGAATCATGATCGGCGGCATGGGAGGCATGGCGCCAGAGAGACGGGGCGAGATCGTGGCCCTCGGTTTCAAGTCGATTCTCGCGGGAACGCTCGCAACCTGCATGACCGGGGCAATTGTCGGCATAATCACCTACCCCTGGTAAAGAGCCAGTTCGGCGAAGAAAGTACAAAAGTGATAGAGATTGGGAAATTCCAGATTATGTTCATACTTGCCAAGGATGAAGAACTCGTCAAAAGTAAATTCCCCCCTCCCCTGGCAAACCCAAAGTGGGCGGGAATTTCTGACTTTTTCATGGGCAGAAAGCTGTTATTTTAGAATAGCAGCCATAAATCGCAACTTCACTAAAGAGTGATAAGATTAAAAAGCAGCGTACACCGTAAGGGGTAAAAAGGGGCAGCTTTTGCTAACCTCTTGCTTTCTGGAGCCGGAGGGCGGATTTGAACCGCCGACTTGCTGATTACGAATCAGCTACTCTACCAACTGAGTTACTCCGGCTTTATTAAAGCGGTTATCGCAAAAACACGCGCCGTATCTATCGTAACCATATCCGCTTGTCAAGTTATAAACCATGCCCCCTTTTGCTATTGCCACGGATGGAACCTTCACCGGCAAAGTTTTAACATGGTTGATCTTGACTTTCCTTAACTCTCTGCTATGATTCGTCCAATTTCCCACAGGCGGTCTATGAAACTGAACTTTAAAAAAATCATCACGATTTCTCCCATGAAAATAACCGCGGCAGTCATCCTGCTGGCGCTGGTTATTTTCATCATTGCCCCCCCCCTGCTGCGGTTTATGGAGTTGAAAACCCTCGATATGCGAATCCTTTCGCGGGGCAACTTGCCTTCCGGGGGGGAAACAATCATAGCCACCATAGACGAAAAAAGCGTCAAAGAGCTCGGACGCTGGCCCTGGCCCAGGACAAAGATAGCCAGCCTCATCAAAACGCTCAAGGATAACGGTGCAAAGGTAATCGGTTTTGATATTGTTTTTGCCGAACCGGATGATAACTCCAGCTTGCAAACAATCGCCGCCTTGACTCATGATGTTCGAAAGATGAACCTGGCCGATGACAGGTTATTGAATTTATTAAGCGCCAAAGAGGCGGGAGCCGACACGGATAGCGCTCTGGCGCAGTCCATCAGGAAGGCGCAAAATGTAACCCTCGGTTATTTTTTCCATACTTCCGCCAAAGAAGCCGCCCATTTAACGGAGCGGGAAATAGCTGCGGGCGTTGAACGTATTTCCAGTTCAAAATACACCCTGATTAAGGCAGGCAACACCGTTAACGAAGCTGCCCTCGTTCATGCCTATGCAGCGGTGCCGAATTTGCCGGCCTTGTCCGATGCTGCTGAAAACAGCGGTTTTTTTAATGCCTTTCCCGACAGCGACGGCGCCATCCGCTGGTCTCCCCTGGTGATAAAATTTGGCGATGGCTATTACGCTTCCCTCGCCATCTCCATGTTATCACAGTATCTGGACTGGCCCATGGTCACGCTGAGCCTCGGTGAATTCGGAGTTGAAGGCATCAAAATGGATACGATTCAGATCCCTACCAACGATGAGGGACGTATGCTGGTCAACTATCTGGGACCTGCCAAGACCTTCCCCCATTACTCTGTCGTCGATATTATCAAGGGACGCATTCCCCCGGCTGCCCTCAGAGGGAAAATCGTCCTGGTTGGCGCAACGGCCACGGGCATTTACGACCTCCGGGTTACCCCCTTCAGCAGCGTCTATCCGGGGGTGGAAATCCATGCAACGGTCATAGACAACATCCTTCATCGTAATTTTTTGAAACAGTCCTGGTGGACAAAGTTTCTGGATGTGATGTGCATAATATTTTTGGGACTCACGATGGGCTTTCTCATCCAGAGGCTTGACGCCATCCAGGGAATGCTCATCGCTCTTTTATACGTAACCGCTTATGTCCTGGTGAACATTTTTCTCTTCTCCCGTTACAGCATCTGGCTGAATTTGATTTATCCGGTATTGACGATGCTGGGCGTTTATCTGGGAATTACGGTCTATCGTTATATGACGGAAGAGAGGGAAAAGAAAAAGGTTCGCAACGCTTTCCAATACTATCTCACCGCTTCGGTCATTACCGAAATGCTGAAGGACCCGACCAAACTGAAACTGGGGGGAGACAAAAGGGAATTAACCGTCCTTTTTTCGGATATCCGGGGATTCACAACCATCTCGGAGAAGTTATCGCCGGAAGAGCTAGTGCGTCTTTTGAATGAATACCTTACTGCCATGACCGATATCGTCTTTAAATACGACGGCCTCCTTGACAAATACATGGGAGACGCAATCATGGCCGTCTATGGCGCCCCCCTTGCCCAACCTGATCACGCGTTAAATGCCTGCCGAACCGCGTTGGAAATGATGAAAACTTTGAAGCAGCTTCAGGAGAAATGGAGCGCTGAAGGTAAACCTTTCATGGATATAGGGATCGGCCTCAATACCGGTGATATGGTCGTGGGCAACATGGGGTCGCAAATGCGCTTTGACTACACGGTGATGGGCGACAGCGTAAACCTTGCCTCTCGTCTGGAAGGCATAAACAAGGAATATGGGACAAATATCGTCATAAGCGAATTCACTTATGCCGCTGTAAGGGAAAAATTGCATTGTCGGGAGTTGGATGCCGTAAGGGTCAAGGGCAAAAAACTTCCCGTGAAAATTTATGAACTCATAGGCGAGATTGGCGAAACTGAGAAATTCCGCCCCTTCGTCGAACGCTTCGAGGCCGGCTTAATGCTTTATAAGCAAGGAGACTGGGATGGGGCGATTGCCGCTTTCCAGGATGGAATGGTCATCAAGCCTGCTGACACAGCCTCCGAGTTATTCGTCGCCCGTTGCCGTCATTTAAAAGCAAACCCTCCTGACCAACCCTGGGACGGCGTCTTGACCATGACGAGGAAATGATGGAGGGAGCAAAATACCGCAGTTGGGTCGAAGTCAACCTGGATAACTTCCTTGCCAATCTTAAGGAAGTCAGGAGGTTAATCGGCCCCCGGCCGGACATTCTTCAGGTTGTTAAGGCCGATGCCTATGGTCACGGCGCCATAGAAATTTCCCAAGTGGCGGTGAATCACGGCGTCGCCGCTTTGGGGGTTGCAAATACCGACGAAGGCGTTCAACTGCGCGTGGGAGGGATCATCGCCCCCATCGTCATTCTCAGTCCCTCCCTTACCGACGAAATTCCGGAGATTCTTAAGTACAATCTCATACCGTCGGTTTCCGAAATTACCTTTGCCCGGGAGCTGCAAAAACAATTCCATAAGGCAGAAAAAGAGGCGCGGATTCACATAGAAGTCGATACCGGCATGGGCCGTGGGGGGCAGATGAATGATAGCTCGCTACCCATGATCAGAGAGATTATGAGTTATGACAACGTGTCGGTAGAAGGAATTTTCACCCACCTTTCCCAGGGCGAAAAAACGACTCCTCATAACGACAGGCAGTGGCAATTGTTCAATCGTTTGATCGATGACTTGAAAAGACACCATCTTTCCATACCATCCATGCATATTGCCAACAGCGGGGCCATCCTGAATTTCCCCCCATATCATCTCGACATGGTGCGCCCCGGTCTCATGACGTATGGAGTATATCCTTCTGATGAAACGAAAACCAAGGCATCGCTTAAACCGGTTATGAGTTTTAAAACGCGGATACTGCTGATTAAGGACTTTCCCGCCGGCTGTGGCATCGGTTACGGAAGCACCTTTGTCACACGCCGGGCGACAACGATAGCAACGATCCCCGTCGGATATGGCGACGGCTATAGCGTTCTCCTATCCAATACCGGCGAAGCCCTGATCAAGGGGCGCCGGGTGCCCGTGGTGGGGAGAATTTCCATGGATATGTGCACCCTTGATGTCACGGATGTCCCAAATTGCCGCGTCGGTGACGAAGTTGTCCTGCTGGGGTGTCAGGGTGACGAAGAAATAACCGCCGACGCTCTCGCGCTTCTGACCGGCACCATCAGCTACGAAATCCTCTGCGCCCTGGGGAAGCGGGCTCCCCGTGTTTTTCTCCTGCAGGGCCGCAAAAATCTATTCGAGCCCCGTTTGCGGCGAATATTCATTCCCGATGAGGAAAAATCTATCGCCCGTCTAGATAATGTCATACGCCGCTGCCTGCACACACGGGTCAACGATGCGGAGTTCGGCGATGCTATCTACTATACGATGCTGGAAGCCCTTTTCGGCAAGGACGACCGGCAACTGGAGCTGCGGCACAATTTTAAATACGATATCGATGTGGCGGAATTTTCCCCAGCCGAGGTACTTGCCAACCCCCTTTGCCGGGATTATCTCAAGATTACAACCCATGTCGAGTATTATAAGACACTAAATTCCGATACTTTTTTTATCGGCTGCGCGGATAACAGCGACCAATTGGCGGCTTTTCTGGCCGACCCCCGCTGCGAATACCGTTGGCTGCTGGATAGCGGCGGCGAACTGGCAGCGGATCGCGAGTTTAATATTCAAAGCGTACGCATTGACGACGTTAATCTACGCCTGAACAGGACGGCAATCACATCACGAGGATATGAGGTTTGGTGCAGCGCCGAGGAGTTGGCGGAGAAGATCAACCACGAAGTAAAAATGCACTTTGAGATCGTGGCCGCCAAACCCAGAAAAAGCAGATTGTTATCGGTCTATCTGATCTATCCCATCCGAGGCGTAGAGATTACCTTTAATTACCAGGCTGCCCATCTGGACAACGTCAGAGAAATCGCCTTTTTCGCGGGAAAACACCCCTATCCCCGCCTGACCAGGGAAAATCAGAAAATACATTTGCAGGTGAGTGATCAGGAATGGGTCTTTCCCACAAGCGGCGTAACATTTGTCTGGGACTAGCAGAAACATATTTTAAATTGGCATGGCAGAAATTATCACGGCCATCGTGATCAACTGAAAGGGCTATTTGGTCTATGGAACCATTGCGCGTCGGCATAATATTTGGCGGTATGTCCTCTGAAAAAGAGGTTTCCTTGAACAGTGGACGTAACGTCCATGACAATCTCGATAAAGAAGCCTATCGGGGCGTGCCTGTCTTTATGGATAAAGCTGGCAAGCTTTGGATTCTTCCCTGGCAATTGATCTCTCAAAACACTACCGCAGACATCACCGATCACCTGGCAAGCGCCGCGCGACAAATCGGCTACGAAGAACTCAAGGAGGAAATCGATTTTGCCTTTATCGCCCTCCACGGCAAGTATGGGGATGATGGCTGCATTCAGGGGCTGCTGGAATTGCTCCAGATACCCTATACAGGCCCGGGTGTACTGGCCTCAGCGCTTGGCATGGATAAATATTTGCAGCAGAAGATTCTCAGAAACGCCGGATTAAACGTCCCGCGCAGTATTCTGATACGGGAAGGCGATTGGCGACATAATCAGGAAACCATTGCAAAATCACTGCTGCAGGAATTATCTCTACCTATTTTCACTAAACCGACACGCGAAGGGTCGAGCATGGGCGTCAGCTACATTGAAGATGCCGCCGGGCTGGAAAGGGGAATTAACGAGGCGTTGCGTTGGGATAAAGCTGCCCTCGCTGAGGAAGGCATCGAGGGGATGGAATTTTCTGCCATTGTGCTTGAGGATGGTGGCACAATCCGCTGCCTGGGCGTAACGGAGATTCACCCCCAGAGCGGCTATTACACCTATGATGACAAGTATATGCCCGGAAGGTGCCGCAAGTTTACGCCCCCAAAAAATATAGCGGCGTCAAAAGTGGCGGAAATAAAGGAGGTGGTAGTCCACGCCTTTCAGGCGCTGGGTTTTCGTTCCTATGGCCGCATTGATGGCTTCGTCGAGAAGGAGGGCAGGATTCTCATTACAGATCCAAATTCATCATCGGGTATGGCGCCCTCTTCCTTCTTTTTTGAACAGGCGGCCTGTGCGGGCCTGCTGCCCGATATGATCATCTCGCTGCTCATTAATAACGCGCTTCTTATCCACCGGGAGAAAAGCGGTCCCCTGTAAGACAATTCCCCCCGGTATGCCGCGCAAGCGCGAAGTGGCATTGTGAACACTGATTTTGCTTGCTATTAGCCGACTTTTTTGGCATTGATACCACCGTTTAGGTATCCTCGTTTGAATCAAATATAGCGGTGGCTAAAGGGAGCGATTATCTTAATTTTAATGAGTAACAGCCTGAGGAGGTGTTTATGAGAAAGTATCTGAAATCATTTAATTACCTGGCAGCGGTAGTTTCACTGGTAATCTTGACCTCGCAAGGTGCAGCCGCCTTCGAAATCGGGGCACGGGGTTATCTGTGGTTTCCCACCCTAAAAAGTAACGTCCGGGACAGCGGCAACCCTTTAGCCAGAGATTTCAATTTAAAAGACGATCTAAGCCTGGGCAGCCAGTCTTATCCTTCGATCGAGATTTACGGCGGGTTGGGAAAAAGCCACCTCAGTTTAATGTACACTCAGGCGGATTATAGCGGTTCTACCAACCTCGCCAGCCAGATTGTCTTTAACGGTGCCACGTTCAATGTCGGCACGGGTGTTGATTCAAGCTTTGAAATAAAGATGCTGGATTTAGCCTACAAATATGACGTTATCGATCTGGAAAACATCCTGGCCGGGTTCTCCCTCTCTGCCATCGGCAAGCTCAAGTATATTGAGGGAGACACAAGAATCGCCGGCGGTGGCAATGATACATCGAAAACCTTTAAAATTGCGGTGCCTATGGTCGGAGCCGCAGCGCATATAGGTATTTTAGCCAATATTTTAGAGGCCCGCCTCGAATTGACCGGTGTCGGCTATAAGGATGACTATCTTTACGAAGCCTTGGCCGATCTTTCCTTGACGCCCTTCCCTCTTATCGATATTCACGCAGGCTATAAAGTTATCGGCGTCCATGTCGATTATGATGATGTGTATTTCGCCTCTGATTTTACTGGTCCCTATCTGGCGCTGACAGTCGGACTTTAAAGGCGGTCTAAGCATTGGATAAGGCAGTTTTAACGAAGATTAAGGTAGGAATCGTCATGGGAGGCCTTTCCTCGGAACGCGAGGTCTCCCTTGAAAGCGGCCGGAACGTCTTCAGTAAGATTACAAGGCAACGTTTCGATGTTACCCCCCTTTTCATGGACAGTCGCGGCATGCTCTGGGAGATACCACTCAAGTTGCTGATGCGGAACTCCACACGCGACATTGAGGAAGATCTAAAGGACGAAGCCTGTCATATACCCTATGAGACATTGCCGTCGTGTGTTGACGTGATTTTTATCGCGCTGCACGGCAAGTATGGAGAGGATGGATGCTGCCAGGGGCTGCTTGAATTGCTTAAAATCCCCTATACGGGTTCGGGTGTTCTGGCATCGGCTCTTGGCATGGACAAACTGGTAAGTCGCAAAGTTTTGGAAGCGGATAATATTCCCGTGCCGCTTACCTTGCCCTTTCTACGCAGGCAGTGGGAAGAAGGCGATCAGGATGATCTACGGCAAGCTGTGGCACGGCAAATCGGTTTCCCCTGCGTCGTTAAGCCCTCACGCGAGGGATGCAGCACCGCCGTTGTTAAAGTAACCTCTGAGGCGGGCCTCTCAGAGGCTCTGACATCAGCTTTTCGTTGGGATAATACCGCCCTGATCGAGGAATTTATCACAGGCATGGAAGTTACCTGCGGCGTCATCGGTCATCAGCCGCCCCTCCCCCTTGTGCCTTCGGAAACGATACCCACGACTGAGATTCTCTCTTTAGAGGATAAGTTTCTCTATGGCCAGGGAGAAAACAAAACACCGGCCCGCGTATCTTCGCAAACCATTATCGATATTCAGGATACGGCGGTTAAGGCCTACCGCTCCCTGGATCTCAAAGGCTACGCCCGCATTGATATGTTTGTCCGACCAAACGGTGAAATCGTCGTGCTGGAACCTAACACTTTGCCGGGTATGACACCCTCAACGGTGTTGTTTCACCAGGCCGCCGCCGCCGGTATCACGCAATCCGAACTCATTGAAAAAATCATCGATTACGCTCTGGAAGTTCACAGCAGCAAACGAGGCCCACTTTAAATGGCAAAATTGTTCGCTTTGCTGGACCAAGTTGGCCGCTCTACCCTTGCCATCGTGGAAGAGGTGGGTAAAATTGTTCTCCTTTTTTTTTCTGTCATTTTATGGATGTTCCGTCCTCCCTTGAAAGCCAGGAACATCTTCAAACAAATGGAGTTTGTCGGCGTTAAATCAATCTTCGTAGTACTGCTGACGGGCTGCTTTACGGGCATGGTGCTGGCCTTACAATCCTACCACGCCTTCAGGCTCTTTAGCGCCGAGAGTCTTGTCGGCGCCACCGTCGCCCTGGGTATGGTGAGGGAACTGGGACCTGTTCTTACGGCGCTTATGGTAACAGCCCGGGCGGGATCAGCCATGGCTGCCGAGCTTGGAACCATGAGGGTTACGGATCAGATAGACGCTCTTTATGCCATGGCCGCCAATCCAGTTAAACACCTGGTTGTCCCGCGCGTCATCGCAGGTGTGTTCATGTTGCCTTTCCTGACGGTAATCTCAGACTTTGTCGGTATCCTGGGCGGTTATTTTGTCGGTGTGGTGCTTCTGCACATAAATTCCGGTGTCTTCATTAAGAACATTATCAAACATGTGGACACCGAGGACATCTTCAATGGCCTTATAAAAGCAACGGTATTTGGCCTGATTCTGGCCCTCATCGGTTGCTATAAGGGGTTCAATGCCCGCGGCGGTGCGGAAGGCGTAGGGAAAGCCACTACCGAAGCGGTGGTCCTATCCTCCATATGCATTCTGGTGAGCGATTATTTCCTCACAGCAATGATGTTCTGAATCTTATGATTAAATTTATCGATGTTCATAAATCCTTTGGCCGCCAGCATGTCCTAAGGGGCGTCAATTTGGAAATAGAGAATGGCAAGACCACCGCCATTATGGGCAAAAGCGGCAGTGGCAAAAGCGTTCTCCTCAAGCACATCATCGGACTTTTGAAGCCCGACAGCGGGCAGGTTTTGGTGGATGACCTGGACCTCACCAAGATGAAGGATAAAGAGCTTAATCAGATAAGAAAGAAGTTCGGGATGCTTTTTCAGGATGCCGCTCTTTTCGACTCTCTGACCGTCGGTGAAAATGTTGCTTTCCCCTTGCGGGAGCACACCAGGCTCACGGAGGATGAAATCGGGAAGACCGTAGCCGAGCGGCTGCGGGCCGTGGGATTGTCAGACATAGAAGCAAAAATGTCTTCGGAGCTGAGCGGCGGGATGCGTAAGAGAGTCGGACTGGCCAGAGCCATTGCCATGCACCCTCATTTTGTGCTTTTTGATGAGCCCACAACCGGCCTTGATCCCGTCATGACCGAGGCAATTAATCAGCTTATTATCGAAACCCAGAAAAATTTCAATTTAACCTGCGTTGTCATCAGTCACGATCTGGGCTCAATATTCAAGATCAGCCATAATGTCGCGATGCTCTACGAGGGACAAATTATCGAGTACGGCACCCCGACGGAAATACAAGCATCCCTGAACCCGGTGATGACGCAATTTCTTTCTGGAAGCATTGAAGGACCGATCAAAATCGTGTAATAGGAAAAAACGGAGGTAGGAATGGCTGCCATCAGCTCAGAGGCCAAGGTGGGATTATTGGTACTAATCGGATTCATTATCCTTGGCTATATGTCCGTGCAAGTCGGCAAGGGCGGTTTCGGCATGCAAAAAGGCTACAGAATCGAGGTCTTGTTTGACAATGTCGCCGGCCTTAATAGAGATTCTTCCGTGCAAATCGCCGGCGTGGAGGTCGGCCGCGTTGAGTCGATCACTCTTAAAAATGGCAGGGCGCTGGTAACACTACGTATTGTTCCTGATGTAAAGCTGGAAAAAGATGTCCGGGCTGCCATCAAGACACATGGCGTTTTAGGTGATAAGTACATCGATTTGGCGCCGGGAACAAGCGACCAGGGATTTCTGGCCGCAGGTAATCGCATCACCCTCGTAGAGCCGGGCACCGATATAGATAAGCTTCTTGCCCAGCTTTCTCTCATCGCCACTGATATCAAAAAGATAACCGGCTCGCTCAGCAATGTTGTAGGAACCGGTCAAGGAGAGCAGTCCTTGAACGATATTATTGAAAATACCCGCCGCCTTACTTACAATCTGAACGAAATGATTGCGAATAATCAAGCGGCTCTCCATGCCACCCTGGAAAACAGTCGTGATCTTACAGGCAATCTCAACAAAGTGGTTAATAATAACAGCGAAAAGTTTGCCAAATTACTGGATGAGTTAAATAACGCTTCCCTGGAGGTTAAACAAACCTTCGCTTCTCTGAATGAAATATCGCAAGGCATTAACCGGGGAGAAGGAACTGTTGGCCAGTTGCTGAAAAATAACACGGCGGCCGACAGGCTCAACAAGACCCTGGCTTCATTGCAGGAAATCACGGATAAGATAAATCAGGGGAAAGGAACAATCGGCAAGCTGGTCAACGACGAGGAAACGATAAATAATCTCAATGAGGGCTTAACGGGCATAAATCGTTACGTTACTAAGGCGGAACAGTATCGTACCTTTCTAAGCTATCGGGGAGAATATCTTTTCCGCAACAGTGATGCCAAAAGCTATCTGGACATCAGGCTGCAGCCAACGTCGGATAAATTTTATATCTTAGGCGTCTCAACGGACCCGCGCGGCAAAATCTCCTTCCAGGATACTACGCCAGCGGGCGGGGTTACAACACACACGGAAATTTCCGATAAGCAGGATATCCTTTTTAATGCCCAAATCGGCAAACGTTATAAAGATGTGGCCGTGAGAGGCGGCCTCTTTGAATCTACCGGCGGTTTTGGCATCGATTATTTTGCCTTAAATGATAACTTTAAGTTTGCTTTTGAAGCCTTCGATTTTTCAAAGGAACGTCGCGCTCATCTTAAGGCCGCCGCAGAATATCGTTTTTTCAAACACATCTATCTCCTGGCCGGCTGGGATGATTTTTTGAGTGATCGGGGAAACAGTTCCCCCTTCGCCGGCATGGCCATACGCTTCGAGGATGACGATATCAAATACCTCTTAACGACCACCCCCATTCCCAAATAGTGTCGTTTTTGGAATAAATTTTAAAGAAGGAGTTTATGGATAATCAGGAAGAGAAAAGTTTTGCAGAGCTAATGGCGGAAAGTACGTTGGACAAAGACCATTTGCGGCCCGGCCAGAAAGTGCTTGCCGCCATTGTGAAGATCTCGCCGGAGTGGATATTTATCGACTTGGGGAGCAAAAGCGAGGGTTATATTGACAAAAAGGAATTCCTTGATTCCGAGGGCAATCTGACGGTGCAGGAAGGAGACAAAATCGGGGTTTTCTTCCTGGCCGTTAAAAATGGTGAAAAACTATTTACCCGTAAGATTGGACGGGGTGAGGCAGCCAAGGCACATCTGGAGGAAGCCTGGCGCAACGGCATACCCCTGGAAGGTAAAATCAGTCGTGAAACCAAAGGCGGCCTGGAGGTAATGATCGCCGGCGACGTACGGGCCTTTTGCCCCTACTCGCTGACAGGCTTCTCCAAAGGGGAAAACGTCGCTGACTATCTAGGCAAAACATTGCCTTTCAAAATTATAGAGTATGGGGAAAACGGCCGCAAAGTGATCATTTCCCATCGCGCCCTGCTGGATGAGGAAAGGGCCAAACGCAAAGAAGAGCTTAAACTGACTCTTAAGGAAGGCATGGTTATCCAAGGCCAGGTGATGTCGTTGCACAATTTCGGCGCATTTGTCGATATTGGAGGCATTCAGGGGCTCTTACCCAACTCTGAATTTGCCTGGCAGAAAGACGACGATATGAGCCGTCAGCTTGCGGTGGGCGATCTCCTTTCCCTTGCCATATTAAAACTCGATTGGGCCGCGGATAAAATCACTCTGAGCCGAAAGGCTACCCTGCCCGACCCCTGGTCGGCAACGGAAGGTCTCTATCCACCGGGCGCGCGTTTGCGGGGCCGCGTGGCATCCCTCACCAACTTTGGCGCCTTTGTGGCGTTGCCGTCAGGCCTGGAAGGCTTGATTCATATTTCCAAACTGGCAAAAGGCAAGCGGATTAAACATGCCAGTGAAATATTGACCAAAGGGCAAGAGCTGGAAGTAATCGTAGAATCCATAGATAGCGAAAAAAAGCGCCTCTCCCTGACCATGGCCACGGCCGAACCAGAAGCAGCAGAGGGCAAAGAGGACGGGAAGGATTATCTACAGGAATACCAGGATGCCGGCAGTACTGCCACTTTTGGTTCATTTGGGGATGCCCTGAAGGCAAAATATCCCTCAAAAACGAAGCGCTAACTATGGGAAAATTACGATCCTTACTTCTTTGTTTAATCATCTCTCTCATCGCTGCTGCCCCCGCTTCGGCGTCGTCTAAATCCCTGCCTTTGACGCCCCCGGAAAAGCTAACTTTTCCTAAGCTGTCTTTTAAGCCGCCCCAGGCGGAAAGATTGACGCTCAGCAACGGGGTGATATTTTACCTTCTTGAAGATCAGGAACTCCCTCTTGTTAACATCAACTTCATCTTTAAAACGGGGGCTTATTTTGATCCCCCCGGCAAAGAAGGACTGGCAGAATTAACGGGAACGGTGATGCGAACCGGCGGCACAGGGTTAATGACCGGCACAGCCGTAGATGAGGCATTGGAGGGAAGCGCCATTATCATCAACACGGCGACGCACCTTGACTCCATTTCCGTAAATTTCTCCAGTCTGAAAAATAATCTGGAACAAGGGGTGGATATCCTGTCCCAAATAATCAGACAACCGGCCTTTGCTGAAGATAAGCTACAACTTGCCAAGAATCTGAAGCTTGAGGAATTGCGAAGAATTGTCGACGATCCACAGCAGTTTGCCTTTCGTGAATTTAACCGGGCTCTCTATCGCGGTGATCCACGTGGTCGCCTTCCCTCACTATCATCGGTGCCAAAGATCACAGGCGCAGATTTGCTTCAATTTCACCGTCAGTACCTTAACCATGATAATATGATGATTGCGGTTACGGGAGACATAAGTAAGCAAGATGCCATCGTGCTGCTGGAGAAATACTTCGGTTCCTGGCCAAAACAGGGAGTGGCCGCCGCCATTCCACCGCCCCGGGATGCTCTAAAGGGGCTCGTCTATTTATTGCCCAAAGAAGTGCCGCAATCTGTCGTCATCACAGGTATGTTTGCGCCGGCCAAAACAAGCGATGATTTCTATCCCTTTGAGGTCCTGGATTTTTTGCTAGGCAGTGGCGGCTTTCGCTCCCACATTTTTCAGGAAATCCGCACCAATCAAGGGCTTGCCTACAGCGCCGGCAGTTTTTACAGGGCCAAAACCGATTATGGTATTTTGGGCACCTACGCCTTTACCAAATCTTCAACGACGGGGAAGGTTTTGTCTCTATTAAGGTCGCTGACGCAAGAGATGATTGACAAACCGGTTAATCTCGAAGAGCTGGCCTGGGCAAAAAAATCCATCAATAACAGTTTCATTTTTTCCTTCGGTTCTGCAGAACAGATAGCGCGACAACAAATGATGTTGGAATTCGAAAAGCTGCCCGCCGATTATCTCCTGAAATACCAGGGGAACATCAATAAAGTAGGCGTGGCCGATTTAACAAGGGTGGCGAAGCGCTACCTGAATGCGGGCAAATCGATAACCCTGCTGATGGGCCATGAGAAGGATTTCGACATACCGCCCTCCGATTTCGGCACAGTAGAAATAATAAGGTCAGAAAATGATTGATGATAACCTCTTTAAACGTCTTGCCGCGCGCATCGAAACCTATGCGCAGGCCATGATTGACATGCAGGTTGCTCTCACTGCCCTACCGGCGCTTGCACCGGAAAATGGCGGCGACGGAGAATATGAAAAATCCCGTCTGCTTCTGTCTTATCTTAAAGACAGCGGCTTCCCCCATGTCTGGGAGATTAACGCCCCCGATCCGCGCGTCTCAGCCCGATGCCGTCCTAACCTGTTGGCAACCGTGCCAGGAAAAAATCAAGGGGAGACGGTCTGGATATTGACCCATATGGATGTTGTACCGCCAGGAGAAGTTGCGTTATGGACTGCTGATCCTTATCGTGCTTATGTGAAAGACGGCCGGGTTTTCGGACGCGGCACGGAAGACAATCAGCAGGATCTGGTGGCATCTTTCTTTGCCGCCAAGGCTTTTCTCGATGAAGGCATCACACCGGAAAAAAACTTTGGTCTTGCCTTTGTCGCCGACGAAGAAACTTCCAGCCAGGCGGGCCTGGCTTATTTGTTGAACCACAAAAATAATCCCTTTCTGAAAACGGACATCATCGTGGTCCCCGATGCCGGGGATGAGGCGGGGAGCCACATCGAGGTAGCGGAAAAGAGTATCCTCTGGCTACAAATCAAAACACGAGGGCAACAAACCCATGCCAGCAGGCCAGACCTGGGCAGAAATGCCTTCCTCGCCGCCTCCCATTTGGTCGTGCGGTTGTATGCCCTGCATCAGTTCTTCGATGCCGTCGATCCGCTATTTTATCCCCCGGTGAGCACCTTTCAGCCGACTAAAAAGGAGGCCAATGTCCCCAACGTCAACACCATACCGGGAAATGACATTTTCTATCTGGACTGCCGCGTTTTGCCCGCCTATCCCTTGCCGGAGGTGATCGCCGCCGTTCGCGCTGCGGCAAATGAAGTTGAAAAAACCTTTAACGTCACCATAGAAATCACCCCGGTGCAGTACATGGAGGCGCCACCGCCCACTCCCCTTGACGCGCCGGTAGTTTCGTCACTCAAACGGGCCATCCGGGCTGTTTACCAACTGGAAGCCGTCCCGGCAGGAATTGGGGGCGGCACTGTCGCCGCTCATTTTCGTAAGCTCGGTTATCCGGCGGCGGTCTGGTGCCGGACCACGCAAACCGCGCACCAGCCTGATGAATCATGCAAAATAGAAAACATGATCGGGAACGCGAAGGTCTATGCCTATCTGGGCGGGGAGGGGTAGGTCTTGCAATCCAATAATTCTTCTGCTATGGCAAAGCTATGGCGAGGCCTTTGAGAATAGAACTGGCGGGCGATCTCCATCATGTAACCCCGCGCGGTTACCGTCGCGAGGACATTCAATGGGGTTTACACCCAGAAGCTCAACCGTAGCCGCCACAGCGGTCATGTTTTTCAGGGCCGCTGCCGGACGATTAAGAAGCATGCGACATCGATGTGGATTGCGCCATGAGACCTTTGCACAACTACACAAAACCAGCAATTATGTCATACCGGCGAAAGCCGGTATCCAGCATTATCAAGTACTTTCTGGATTCCGGTTTCCACCGGAATGACGAATAAGGGAGTTGTGCAAAGGTCTC
>OBOI01000293.1_pt1 | contig 18900 bp, 19 predicted proteins | sample 1670151 | NCBI WGS metagenome assembly OBOI01 (sample SAMEA104232303, study PRJEB22302) | sediment metagenome | biome: forest; feature: aquifer; material: sediment | place: USA | collected 2011-08-07 | depth 0.01 m | reverse complement strand
ATGGGTTTTGCGCAGATATTAGCATAGCGATCGAACATGCGCCTGAATTCAAAAAATGGGAAATAGATATCTATGGTGAGGAGGGCGCAAGTGGGCTTTCACGGCGCGTTTCTGAGTTTGCAAAGAAGGGTCTTGAGGATACGTACAGAGGTCGGATAGATTTCCAAAAGAGAGTTTGGAAGGTATTGGATCAAATCGAATATAGCCCCGAGGTGTCGGCGGAAATCGCCAAACAGGGGAAGCAGGGGGAGGCGGCCATTGCGTCAACGGTTCAATCTCTCTTTGTTCAGGCAAACGTTACTGTCCTACAAATAAAGAATGTTCATTTTTTTGATGTTGGAATTTTCACAAACGCTCCACCATTGCAACATGTGCACCCTGACTTTGGACAGGCGACAGAACACGCCGTGTATCAAATAGAGGTTATTATCGAAAATGAAGAAGGGCTACCCCAGAATATTTGGGCAAAGATACCTCTCCATCCCGTGGATATCGATCTTGAATCGTTTGATTTTATTTATAGCCGGTAAGTGATATGCATTGGCTTTTGTTGGCTGTCATCTCCGCGATTTTTTTCGGAGCGTATAATGTTTTTATTAAGATATCGTCCGGCCACATTAATCAAGTTGTCGGGGCTCTCATACTCCAGGTTGTTGCCGCGTTTGTCGGAGGCGGCATCTTCATTATTTTCAAGATGATGAATGCACCGCTGGAGGTATCGCAAAAGGGGATCTGGTTTGCGGTATTCGCCGGATTGGCGATCGGACTTGCCGAAGTCGCGTCGTTTTTTCTTTTTTCAAAAGGCGTGCCCGTATCAGTCGGCATGCCGATCATCGTCGGAGGGTCGATGGTTTTCGGCACGATACTTGGCGTGTTCTTTCTTAAAGAAACGCTCAGCCCTATTCACTATTTTGCCATTGCGATGACGATTGCGGGAGCTGCAATTCTGTCCACGAAATGATCCCATAATCAACATAGTGACGCAAGAATTTGGCTTAATCTGCATCAACTAAGGAGGAAAGGTGTCTTGCTCACATAATTGCGGCCTATGCCTCTCACTCGGCAACAATCGGTTTTTAGCATATTAGCGCTAATTATTATCGCGGCACTGGTCGGTTATTTTTACTTTTTCCGGCAACCTAATCCGTCCACTCGAACGCCGAACACCTCGAATTATTCCGATACACAAAATGCGACAACCACTCCTTCTCAAGCATTGAAGAACGGCGTGTATATCGGCAGGGGTTCTGGAGGGAAGTATTCGCTCGTAAATATCGCAAACGGCGATAAGAAACAATACATTCCAGAAGGCACGACTATCGTTGATCAGCATGCGTACGACGTGTTTCCATTGCATCTGATCCTTCAGAAAGGAGTCGATCTTCTTTCATTCGATCTCGAGAGGGGCACGACACAGCAGATCTTTTCCAAAAAAGAGGACAAGCTTCAACCAAATGAGGAAATACGGCTCTACCCTTCGATCACAGAGAAGGGTAGGCTCATGATCGCAATTAACAGGCTCGATTCAAAGACAGAGGAAGAGGCTGGTTTGCCGAAAATTCTCGCCACGCGCACGTACGTGTTCGATGCGGCTGCCAGCACAATCGAAAAAGTTGCCAACGCGACATTCGACGACTGCCATAAGTATGACTCAAAAAATAAGCGGTTTTTTTCCTGGCCATGCGGGGAGGGGATCGGCTCGTCCATACCGCTCTCGATCAGAGATCTCACCGGCAAACTTGTCCGCGACATTGTTCCATTCAGCGAGTATGGCTTGAAAAAAGACGACTTGGCGCCGGTCGCGGTTGAATACAATAGCGGTCGGTTCTATATTCTTGAAAAAGATAATCTGACAAAGATCACCGTCGTCGATCCGAATCCGGCCGAACCGGCAAAGGAAGTGTACACCGTCAGCCCTGCCGTAAAAGCAAAGTTGAAAGACCAAGACACGTATCCGTATTCGATTGTCATGAATGCGAAAGCAAAGACGTTTGTGATGGGCGGAGGGCATGCGCTTGTCCTCCTGCGATTCAACGGGTCAAATCAATTTACGGAGAGCAAGGTAATTCAGGACAAAGAGCTGTATGCGAATTTTCTGTTTCCCTACAACGGCAAAGTTGTGTATCAGGCAAAAGACGGACTCAAGATGATCGACCTTGCAACATGGAACGTCGAAAACACGCTGCCTGGTCAGCGAGAGGAAGAGATAACGCTTGTGAAAATCAAATGATATGATGTGGAACACGGAAAACAATGTCATGCTGTGGGGCGTCGGATTTCTGGGATGGATTCTGATGGTGCTGTGGTGGCTTCTTATTATCGTCGGAATTGTAATGCTTGCCAGATGGCTGATTGGGCAGTTTGAAGGGTCGCAAGGCCAAGGGAAAAAGACCCCGTTGGATATTTTAAAAGAGCGATACGCAAAAGGCGAAATCGACAAAAAAGAGTTTGAACGAAAGAGAAAAGACCTCGTCGTCTAGTTTTTCTTCTCAAAACAGCCATTGACATAGCGGCTGTTTTGTGTTTTTATTGTACGCAAAATCACACCTGCATTTTAATAAAGGAGGAACAGGATGCACGGAGTGGAGTTGTTGAACGGTAAGCAAGTTGCTCTGGCGATGGGCGAGTGGATCTGGTATGTCCTAGGCGCATTCGATAGTGCTCCCAAGGAAGAGAAGAATCGGTATCGCCACGACGGCGTGACGCCGCACGGCGTTCACAGCGTCTTCTGCGCCACGCTCGTTCTCCACGAGCCGTGGCTCAACTGGGCGACGCGGCTTCAGCTCTTCCTCATTCTCCTCTTCCACGACGTGGTCGAGGACACTCGGGCGGAGCTCCCGAAGGGGCTCCCCAAGGACGTGACACGGGTCATCTTGGAAGAGATGACCTACTACGGCGGCGGAAAGGAGGAGCGCGAGGAGATCTGGGCCAAAGGTCCAGTTGCGAGACTCGCGAAACTGTACGACAAGTACAGCAATCTCCTGACCACTAAGCCGGGGGCCAAGTCGTGACCCAAAGTTCCGACGCACGTGGACTACATTCTCAAGCTCGCGGATGTCGTCGAGCAAGAGCATCCGCGTGTCCTGCTCAACATCATTCCCATGGCCAGGGAACTCGCCAATCGGAGGAAGGCAGAGTTCCGACAATGGGAGAAGTCGAGCAAGGTGCTCGAGGCCTAACCAACTTCTAAAGCTCCCCGTTGCGCATGTAGCGGGGAGCTAAACTTTGTATATGCAAAAGGCCGCCTATGAAACATTCATGTTCCTGGCGGCCTTGATTTGACTACTTTAGAGCGCGGTAGTTCGCGGCAGCTTTTGCCGCGTACAACCGGTAGCGTCCATCGCAGTATGCCGCGTACTCCTTGCGGCAGTTGTCGTTGAGCCATGCTTTCGCGAATCGCTTCGCGGCAGACGGACCGTGGTGCGACACGGCGATGTACTGCACCACGCTTGGCCAACACGACTTCCATTTTTTCGACAGGACGTCGAACTGGCGGTCGTTGAGCGCGTGGACGAGATTCGCCACATTCGCCGTGGCAAAGAGATAGGCGGCCACATAGTGGTCGTCCCCCCGGAGCTTTGCCACGCTCTCCGGGATGCGCCGACTCTTTGGCAGAGCCAAGTTAACGACGCATGTTTCGGTGATCTGCCCTGGCGTGTGACGCAGGGCCAAGTATGTGAACTGGTAAGGCCCAAAGCTCACCAGTGTATCACCGAGCGCCGGGATGCCCTCGATGAACTCCTTGCCGTCGGTCCTGAGCATGATCTCAAGTACCTGGAGATTGAGCTCCCCCTTGTCCGACGGCATGAGCTCGGTGAGCCCATATGCCAGGATGTCCCGTTCGCTGATGCTCCGAGCAATCGAGCGAATGAGCTCGAATTGGTAATGGTACACACGCTTAAGGCGCGCGAGCCGCTCCCAGTCCATCTTCTGCTTTGTCCGCGCGATAACGTTTGCAACGTACGCGCGGTACTGCCACAGGCTCATCCTCGTCGGTGACATTGTGCGGTACTCTTGCAGCAGCGTATGCGCGGTATTGCGCACATCCGCGTTCCCTGGGCTGCGGGCGATCTTGAATGCCCACATCTTGCGGAGCTTCTCCGCGGGGACTCCCATCACCATTTGCGGCATCTTTCCGCATGTACCGAGGTACATGCAGTATAGATTGCTTACGACCTTACCCTTGAGGGGCGACAGGTCGTAGCGATAGGTGAGGAGTGTGGACGTAAACTCGCGCGCGGAGCCGCACGCGAGCAAGAGGACCGCGCACACTAGCGCGATCATCTTCTGGAGCTTTCCACTCAGATTGATCTGCACTTGTGTGCCTCCTTTTTTGACCTTTTTTGAACCGTGCGAGCGGGGGCACCATACGCCAAAAGCGCTCATTTGTCAATGCTCCAAAGGCACGCTAAGATGATTTAAGTGGAGTTTTTACCCCTAATACGCACATATGGCCAAATTGGTAGTTGTGTTTGCGATCGCGTTTCTGATCATCGGAGGGCAGGGAATATATACCGCGCTGCAAAGCGGGAAACAGCTGACAATGAGTTGCGACGACTATATTAAGCAAAAGCCTAAGGATAAGTGGGTGAAGCTGACAGGGTGCGAGTATACCGCTATTGACGGTCTCATTCATGAAAAGCGCGGATCCGATGAGGTGATGCTTCCCGTGTGGGGCGTCAATCAGAAAGAAGACGAGCTTTCCCATATCGTGCTGACGAGCGATGATTCTGATTTTGTCGCCGCGTTCAAGGAGCTGGGCGACGCGGAAACGGAAGAACAGGCAACCGCTGCCATCAAAAAGAACGAGAACATGTTTTTTTATAAAGGAGATATCGAGGGGCTTGTCGAATTCGGCATAGATCGGTCGTCACGGGAAAAGGGGAAGGTGGAGCAGGTGTCAGAAGGCATTGATAAGGACGCCGTGTATATTGCAAAAGGGAAGAGGCCAAACGCGAGCGGATCACTTATCTATCTCTTTCTCGGCGTTGCGCTTCCTGTCGGATATATTGCTTATGGCCGGTGGAGAACAAAGAAAGATACAAACGAACTCGTTGATCTCCATGCGTCACTGACTGCGCAGGGGGTGGCAGACGGATCACAACCAACAGCCGCGGTAACCGTTCAAGATGCCGATAAGGCGTTTGAGCGAAAAGATACACCGCCGACAGTGTAGCTACTATATGAAAACATTTGAAACAGGAGACGCGATTATCGCTCGGCATGGGGATAAGGGAAGTTGGAAGATAGACGCAGACGAATTGCGCGCCTCTCTTCCGCCAGAACAAGCACAGCTTGTGCAAACCGTTATTTCGGAAGAGTTTCCTGGAATGACGGACACTCCTTTAACGAAAGAGGGTATCCTTCGAAGCCTTGCGCTTGCCGAGAGTATGCATGACGATCTGCCCCCTGGTGCGGTTGTCGTTTTTTCAGACAGCGGAAAAGAACGCGCGCAATTAACGAGAGCCCTTGTCGCTGGGCGTGTGCAGCAAATCGAGGAGCATGGGGCCGCAGAAGGGAAGCAGCCAAAGCTTCTCGACGTGCTCCGCGTTGACTCAAACGAGATCGCCCGTCTTTTGGAAGATTCTCACGATGCGACCTGGACGCCGTACGGCGCGATGGTCTCGGCAGGCACAATTGAATTTGATGACGCGTTAGCGAGGTGGGTGAACGACATGAACAAGCCCAACGCGAATATTCCGGCAGACCAGCATCCGAGAGAGTCCAGTGAACGTTACCGAACATTTCTCAAGCTTATCAAAGAAAAGGTCCAGACTGCCGGCAAGGATGCTGAGATCCCTGTTGTGTTTCTCGGGATCGGGCATTCGGGATCGTTGGAACAAGTTGCATTCGAAGAAAAAGGCGTCGATATGACAGGCGAAGAATCTCCGCAGTATTGCGAAATGTTTGTGTTCGATAAACACGGAGCGCTTATTAAGCGACAAGAAACAGAGATCTAACATATGTCCGGTCTTTATCGGCCCACAATTCAAGTCTTGCACGTCGAGGACAGGCAAAGGTATTGGAAACCCCTGCGAAAGGAACTAATCGCGAGGGGGATTTTCGTGCACACAGTCCATACGCTTGCCGACGCAGTGGACGTGCTCAAAACGTGCGATGTGCAACTGCTTGTGAGCGACGGCATGTTTCCAAGAAAAAAGGGGCTGCGAGAATGGAAGTCGTTTATTCCGCTTCAGGAGAAAATCAAAGCACTTCGGCTTACCGTACCACCGATAACGATTGCGTGGGCAAACTCCACGCACGTTCATGAATATTGCGAGAAGCACGGTCTTGCGCATTTCAGCAAAATAGAGCTGAAGCCGCATCACTTTGAGCGTCGCGGCAGAACATTTTTTCCCGTGACATGCATCTCGCCAAGCGATCTTGCCGCACTTGTGCAAAACAAATTATTGGAAATTTCCGGAATAGAACATACCTATGGCACACTGACGTTGAATACCTATTATACAGAGCCAGCGACGGTGTTTGCGATTTTCATGGCCGCGGATATGCGTACTGCCCTGTTTAAAGAAACCGCGGGAGTTAATTACGGGCCGATGGCATCCGTCATAAAAGATGGCGTATTCTCGCTGCTCATTGATGACTCTAACGATGCCGTGATTGCAAAAAGTATTTTTAAAAAAATCAAAGACCAAAATTACTTTCCCATCATCAAGAAACATGTCGACGCAAAGGCAAAACAGCTGCTTGCATTCGCCAGGAAGCTGAGGCGATCGTCCCACAAGAAGAAATCGAACGCCGAGCTCGCCAGGCTGTATCTGAAATTCGTTGAGCTGTTTATGGGGATGCGGATGTACTCATCGCTTCCGACAGCACTCGAGCACGGGACGAACATTTGGACAAAACATTTGACCGACATCCTGCGCAAAAAGATCCACGATCGCCAAGCGTTGAACAAGGCGCTCAGTGCTCTGACAACGCCCGAACGATATTCGTATCTTAAGCTCTACGAACATGACCTGGCGCGAATTGCAACTGCGCCCGCATCCAAGCGAACCGCAATGATCAAGAAGCTGATTGAGACATACGCATGGATCCGGTACGCGTTTCAAGGGGCCCCAATCACGGCAAAAGACGTGCGCGCTCAGATCATGGAGCGCACAAGCGATGCGTGGGAAAAAGTGCTTGAGGGTGAAAAAAGCTACGCAAAAGAAGTGAAGAAGAATAAGTATGAGATCACACGCGCCGCACACCTGGACGAGCGCGAACAGGAGTATTTTGAGATAGGGGCAGACATTGTCTTTATCAAATACTTTCGCAAGGGTGTTTTTGCCGAGAGCTATTATTGCGTCGAGTTTCTGTTCAAAGAGATTGCCCGGCGTATCGGTGTTGAGCGAGACGACGTCTCCCAGATGACGGCGCAAGAGGTGCTTGCGGCATTACGGGTGAGGTCGTTTCCTAAGGAGCTTCTAAAGGGTCGTTGGAGAAACGGCGTGTTATTTCATTATGACGGGAAGACCAGCGCATGCGCTTCAGATGCAAAGAGGTTTCTTCAACGGGCAGGAGACGCTGTGAACGACAAGCAAGAACTAGCTGGCCAGGTTGCGTATCCGGGCAATGTCCGGGGCCGCGTTCGTATTATCAATCTTCCATCCGAACTCTCGCAATTCCAGCGCGGAGAGATTATGGTATCTCGGTCAACGAACCCCGCGTTGATATCGGCGATGGAAAAAGCGGCGGCAATCGTTACGGATCTCGGCGGATTGACGTGCCATGCGGCGATTGTCGCGCGCGAGATGAAAAAGCCGTGTGTTGTCGGAACGAAACATGCAACAGTATTGTTAAAGGATGGCGATATGATCGTTGTCGATGCGGAGAAAGGAATGATAACAAAGATATGAAGTGGAGCATTCAAGAGAGAGGGGGAGTTCTATATTCTTCGATAGAGCCCCACATTGAGGCCGTGGGGAAGCGGATCAAAGGAAGTGAGCTGTATTTTCCAAAACGCATGTTCATCGCGCTTCAAAAGGATCGGATTTACTGGGTGTATGGCGTGCCCGAATTCGGTCAGATGGCTCGGCTGTGGATTAAGCGGTGGCTTGGTGACAAGAAAAAGAGGTTTATAAAAACTGCTCATGCTCGATATGTGCGCTCGCGAGATGCACTCCTTCCACTGATGGAAGCTGAGCTGCCCCCAACGTCTAAGGCCCTACTCGATCTCATGCCGAAAGTTCGCGCGATTGCCGTTGAGCATACGCGAACGGTCGCCGTGAGTATTGACGGGTTTGATGATTATTTTCTCAGCATGTTTTCAGATTGGATTCAAAAGCACGGGTACGAAAAACTTGTTGCAGACGAAAAGAGCTGGTCAATTCTCACGGCGCCCGCATGGCCGAGCGCGGGAATGGAGTATCGCCACGAGCTCATCCTGGGACTTCTCAAAAAAAAGCCGATTGATGCCATTGCGGACCACTGCCACAAAAAGTTTGTGTGGCTTACTCTTGGCTGGGGAAGGGCGGCCGCGACAAAAAAGAACGTCGTGCGTGATCTCCGTAAGCTTCAAAAATTAACCAGACGCGAGCTTGTAAACGAGGAGACGGCGCTGAAAAAATATGTGAGGCGCATTAAGAAGGAGCGTGCCCGAGTCATAAAAAAATACCGCATTCCATTACGGATTGTCCGGCCATATCTCCAGCTTCTGGATGAGTGCGCTCGGCTTCATGACGAAAGAAAGGAGATCCAGGTTCGCACGGTATATGTGCTGAATCGGATTCAGAAATTTATCGCCGGAAAAAATACATTCTCGCCAGCGCAAGAAGAAGCGCTCTCGTGGATGACAGAAGCGGAGCTTGCGTGCGTTATTCGTACAGGAACATTTCCAAAAAAATCTCTCACAAATCGTATGCAGGCAGTTTGTTTTCGTATCGGAGAGGGGGCAATGAAGCGGGACGAAGGAAAAAACGCAGTAAAACTCATCAACACCATGCTCAGCGAGGCTCGCGAGACATCAAGCGGAAAAGAGGTAACGGGAACGCGAGCGAGTCTCGGTATCGCGTGCGGCCGCGCGATCGTGACGGCGAGCGTGCAAGAGGCGATTCACCAGATACGAAAGGGAGATATTCTTATCACGACCATGACAACTCCGGATTTTGTTCCCGCGATGAAAAAGGCAGCGGCGATCGTGACAGACCAAGGAGGAATAACGTCTCACGCCGCGCTTATCAGCAGGGAAATGGGGATCCCGTGCGTCATTGGGACAATTTCGGCAACGCAAGTGTTCAAAACAGGAGACACGGTTGAAGTCGACGCGAATAGTGGTATTGTTAGGTTGAAGTAATTCATTAGTACGCTTTTATGGGCGAAGCTGGAGAAAGAAATTTTGGCGAAAAACCTTTGTATAAAATCCTTTTGACGCGGCATGCTGAACGATTGCCTTCCGGCGCGTTAAGTCCGGATGGTATTGAGGCGGCAAAGAGAAAGGGAGAAAGTCTCTTTGATGCAGAAATTGTGAAGGCGTATGCCAGCGACGACAAAAGCAAAAGAACAGTTGTAACTGGAGATATTATTTCCCAGGAGAGTGATACGACGTGGGAGTATGAAGATCGTGAGGGGAATACCCAAGAAAAATCTTTCACGACACGAGAAGTTTCTGACATTGGGTATGATGTCTTTAAGCCAGACTTATACAACTATTTAAAGACGACAGGGAGTATAACTGATGTTGCTACCGTGGAAGAGTTAGATGGTCTTGCGGGCAAGGATGAGTTTGCATGGGTAAAAGATACTGCACGCACAACCGAGGGAAAGTTTGCGGTGGGCTGGGAGGATCTTTCCCAAGAGCAGCAAATTCAAGTCGCGCCGATACGTGCGAGAAATCAGCGAGTCGGATATGATTGGCTGCTACAGCACGAGGATGTGGTGCACCGAGCAGCATTCTGCGCAGCGCACCAACTTTTGAAAAGAATATCCGTTGCGGGCAGGCACGCTCAGTTCCGCGATCATATGCAGAGCTCTCCAGAGAACGATGTCATCATGAATATCGTGACGCACCGTATTTTCACTGAGTCACTTTTGCTTCAGGCGGGATACATAACAGGAGAGGACGGCGAGATGCATTCGATTAAAGATATCAATGAGTTCGGAGGATGGTTGGAACCGCTGGAGTCGATAGAAGTCGATTTTGAAGACCCAGCAAACATTCCAGCGAAAATTCCGGTCATTTTTGAGAAAGAAGGCCGGCCGCAGCGAGGGACAGTATTTCTCGATCTTGAAAAGATGAAACAACTGGATAAAGAATATCTTGAATGGAAGGCCGCAAGAACATAACCCTGCTCGTATGATCATAAAAAAATATCTCCACTCGTGTCTCTTGATCGAAGAAAACGGAAAAAGGCTTTTGATCGACCCGGGGAGTTTTTCTTTTGTCGAGAAAAAGATCACCCCGTCAGATATCGGCCCCGTTGATGTGATTGTGTACACGCACAAGCACGGGGATCACTACGATCCTGCCGCGCTCAAAGAGCTGATGGGTCTCAAGAAAGCAGTGCTTGTTACAAACAGAGAAATTGCGGAACTTCTTGCAAAAGATGGATTTACATCCGAGCTTATGCACGAAGGCGAAACAAAGACGTTTGAAGGATTCCATATCGAAACATTTTCGGCGCCGCATGGGCCTATTCCGGCCGAGATTCCCCACAACCTTGCGGTCATGATCAACAAGACATTGCTCCACCCGGGCGACTCTCTGGAAGTCGAGGGTCTGCCGGATGTTCCCGTGCTTGCGCTGCCGATCGCCGCGCCATGGCTTCGCGCGGTTGACTCGATTGCCTTCGCGCGAGACGTGCACTCAAAGCACGTAATTCCCATTCACGACGCGATCATCAAGGACTTTATGCTCGAACGCATGTACGGCGGCATGTTCGGGCCAAAACTCGAAAAAGAGGGGATGGCATTCCACGCACTTTTGTTAGGAGAATCATTCTCATGTTGATATGTCACTAGAATCATTAAATATAGAGGCGGCGACAGAAGACGAGCGGCCGATTCATTACGAAGTCCGCGAGCAGGGGAATGAAGGTGGTCTGCAGTATCTTCGTTTGTTTGACGCAGACACAGGAAATGAGATAGGCGCGATCGAGTATGTGCCGTATAAGGATGGCGTCGTGATAAAAATGATGAATGTGCAGGATGCGTATCGAGGGAAGTACTTCGGTGAAAAACTTATTGAAGAAGCAGTGAGTCGTTTCGGCGTCGTGTATACCGGAACAGAGGCTGATACAATCACCGCACCCGCGTCGCATTTGTTCAGGCGACTCAAAAAAAACGGAGAATTAAATATTACGGATCATGAGCAGGGACGGCGCGGCAGTGCGTACGTTAATCCGCAAGGATGGAAGGCCAATAAATTTGTCGGCCTTCCCATGCATTTGCGAATAGCGCGCAAGCAGACGCCTGCCTAGCTTTATTATTATTTTTTTGACTGGTAATCCTTCGCCTTCATCCAGGCGAGGTCGTACAACTTCTTAATAGCGTTCGCAATGTCCGCCGACTCAATAAGGACGCCAAATTTTTCAGTTAATGAAAAGATCGCGAGTTTGCTGTCATACACATACACTTCCGGACGAATATCCATAGCATGTTTTGGAACAATGCGAATTTCACGCTTAAGTTTTGCATTTTCTTTTGTATAAGAATGCGCTGATGGACTGTCATTAATAATTGCCTTGATGCCGATGCCTTTATCCGCCCGATGCTCGTAGTAGCTGTGAAGGAATTTTTTATCAAACGACTCGAGGGATTCGGCAGAGGAAAACGAGCGGATATCCTCGGAGGACAGGAGTGTTTCATTGTACAGCGATTTAATGCCGTCCGATCCATCGTAGAGCGTAACGCGCGGTTTGCTCGGCTGACGTGATGCGAGGAGGCGAAGTTCTCCGACCAGCGTTTTCGCCCGCATGAGCTTTTGATTCATTGCTCGAAGCCTCGCTTCTAAAATGAGCGGCAGCTTTTCCGGCGATTCCACTCGATAGGTATCTTTTTTCGTTCCCACGACGCGCGACACAAGCCCCTCTTTCTCAAGTGCTTCGATTACGTCATACGTTGTTGTGCGATTGATTCCGGCCTTTTTTGCGACAGGGGAGATGACTGCCGTGCCCAACTCCATAAGAGCGAGATAAACGACAACCTCTTTGTCAGAAAAACCGCATTCTTTGAGCGCGTGTTCCATATGTGTGGATTTATACCGACAAATCAATTCTATCAGATAATGTTTTTGTTGTCAATATAACAAAAAGAGAGAAAAAAGCAGTGGATGATCATTGACAAATGATTGTTTTTCTTTATAGTTATGCGCCAAAGGAGAAAAACTATGACTCGTGAGGATGTTATCGCCGAGATCACGGCGACGCTTGGAATGTTGGACAAGAAGCAGGAGGAGCGCTTCCTGTCGGAAGTCGCTGCGCTCGCACTGCGGTGGACCGCGGTGCGGTTCAAGAATGTCTACGGTCTAGGGGGGAGGTTTGAGAAGCAGCTGATCCGTGACACGAACGTAAAGCCTCCCGACGTGTCGAAGGTGGAACTCATTAGAGTTCCATTTCCGAAGAACCGTGGCGTGCTTGCTGCGGCGGGGGAACTACTTGCTTGCGAGCCGGGGCAGGAGGTCGCGGAGTGGTTGAATGAGAACCAGGACCTCATATCACACCTTCGGGGGAAGAGCATCGCATTCACGGGCACCGTCTGGGCCGACAGAGATAGGACCAATAGATATCTCGTTTGCCTAGTTTGGAACCGGCGGTTCCAAAAATGGCAAATTGTCTTGGTATGGCTTTCTAGCTGGTGCCACACCACGGAGGAGTGGAACCCCTCAATGTGGTGCTTCCTCAAGATTGCTAAGAAGACGTCATCAGTCTAAGCGATCAAAAGGCACACACCAAACGCCCCGCACACAGGTTGCGGGGCTCTTACTTGCTCATTTTTTCAATTCGCATAGAATGACACTCTCTGAGCAATTCACATAAAAGGAGGTGCTCACATGGTACCGCAACGGTTGGCTGTCGGCACGTTTTGGAGCGAGGAGGCGAAACTTGTTCGGATTTTCCAGGCGCTGGGCGTTTTGGCGCCCGACATTACGCGCGCCCTTCGCAAGATTCCCGGGATTGAAATATTGTCCGTGTACTCGCTTGCCAACGTCCAGTTCAGCAAGCGGTATGGCGATCCCTTGCCGAACGAGGACTGGGCACTCTCGGTGTACGGCGTGGCAATGTACTTCCTTATCCGGCCCGAGCGAGATGGCATGGCGAAGAAGAGCCTTCGCATGGCAATCGAGAATCTGGTCGTGGCGCCGAAAGAACTGTTTCCCGTCATGTCCGTTCGGCAGTGCGCAAATCCTGCGTACGCCGCTGCGTACACGCTGTACACGCTGGGCGTGCAAGTCGAGGAACTGCTCATTGCCTGCGACTTTTCATTTGTCACGATCGGAGAAGAGGAGGACATCGGTCGCGGCATGGAGATCATGCACAGGATCAACGAGCTCTGCGAGCGGCAGTTCTATCGGCTCGAGAGCGAGAATTGGGCAGGGCGCGTGCGCGGACTCGTGCGCTTCCTGAGCATCGTCCACGAGCGGTGGATGAGCAAGGCTGACTGGCTGATGCTGAAACTCGGCGAACAGCTGCTGAGGCAAGAACTACAAACACGCCAATCGGCCGGCAGGAGTGAAGCCGTTGGCGCACACCAAACGCCCCGCACATAGCTGCGGGGCTCACATTATCCGCTTGCGTACGGAGGGCGGATACGATATAGTACGACTGATTAATTCATATCTTTTGATATGGCAAACGTGATTATCTACTCAACCCCTACGTGCGGATATTGCAGGCTTGCGAAGCAATTTTTTACTGAACACAACGTCGCCTATGTCGAGAAAGACGTAGCAGCAGATGCGGCAGCTCGCGAGGAATTTCTCAAGAAATCCAACGGTCAAAACGCAGTCCCTGTCATTGATGTCGACGGAACGATTATGATCGGTTTTGATAAGGCTAAGCTTTCGCAGCTCTTGGGACTCTAATGATATGGAAGAACCAGGATACCATCACGGAAAAGAAGAACAGTGGCAACCGACCGTCCGCGAGGAGCTGGTGACGTATATGCTCTATCTCGCAGATGGCATGCTTGCAAGTAAAGAGGCGGCTGCCGTTACTCCAATATATGAGTCAGGGAAGGATGTGGATATCACGCGCCAGCAGGTATTGGCCGAAGCGGATGATACGTACCGGTATTTAAGCGGCCTTTTGAAGGAGGATTTCCTGGATACTGATACACTTCTCGCGCGTCTAGGAGAGAGGTCCGAGACGGACGCAATTGCCAAGCGCCTGAGTGAACAACTGCCAAGCTGGATAGCGATATCGGGCATGCCGGATCCAGACACGACATTTCGTATTGGGGGTTCCCGTCCTCAAAATATCACCGAGAAAAAGAGCTTGATTGAAAAGCACACCGTACCTATGGGCCCGCGGCCGGGGTCGCAGTACTATGATAAGTTTCTTAAGGGAAACAAGGGAGAAATTCTCGGGCTAATGCCTGTCGAAGGCGGAGACAAGCCGCCCATCTACATCGGGACGGTCATTACAAAGTTTCTCCTAGGTGAAAAAACAATTTCGTCACCAGTACGCATTACCGGTTTGACCGGTTTCGATACTTTTAATGGCAAACAAGGCTTAATAATCAAGGTCCAATCCGAAGGAGAGGGAGGAATAGATGTTCTTCGACCGAATGAAATCCTTGAACTTGCAGCATAATTTTTGAAATACCGTATGACATACGATCTTGTTATTGTTGGCTCGGGCGCTGCGGGTCTGTCTGCCGCATTGTACGCCGGCAGATATCGCATGAAAACGCTCGTGATTGGCGATCTGTTTGGCGGATACACAAGCATTGCCGGGCCGATTGAAAATTATCCGGGATTAAAGAAAGTAGATGGTTTTGATCTTATGCAGAATATGCGAGAGCAAGTCGTCGAAGTCGGGGCGGTCGTAATGGATGGCCGCGTTGTTGCCGCCGAGCGGAAGGGAGATGTGTTTGTCGTGATGACAGAAGATGGAAAGGAGTTCCAGGGCAGCACGCTTCTTATCGCGACTGGCACGGAGCATAAACATCTTGGCCTCCCGAACGAACACGAGCTCACAAGCAGAGGCGTCCATTACTGCGTGACATGCGACGGCCCGCTGTATGGCGGCAAAACAATTGCTGTCGTCGGAGGAGGGGACGCGTCAATCAAGGGCGTGAACCTCGCAGCCGAGTACGCGGAAAAAATATATATCATCGTGCGGGGCACACAGCTGAGGGCAGAACCGATAAATCTGGAGCAGATGAGACAGTTCGGCGATAAAATTATTCCCATCTTCGAAACTGAAGTAAAAGAAATCATCGGCAAAGACCACTTTGAGAAAGTTATTCTTTCAAAGCCCTATAATGGCTCAACCGAGCTTGTCACGGACGGATTGTTTATCGAAATCGGGGCAGTGCCACGGACGGATGTCGCAAAGATGCTTGGTGTCGCGCTGGATGAGCGGGGCTATATCTTACCCGATACGCTCATGCGAACGAATGTGCCGGGAGTGTTCGGGGCGGGGGATGTCATGGATCTTTTCAAGGGATTCAAGCAAGACATCACCGCCGCCTGCATGGGCGCGGTCGCCGCAACATCGGCGTATAATTATTTCAAGGCGAACCGAACACCCCACTAACTAGCGTGAAAAGTGTAATTCCGCCGCTTGACACGACAGATAAAAAGACTCCATGTTAGGAGTCTTTTTTGTCATATATTTCAAACATATTTCAGTCGAAAATATGTAATAAGTTATCAACAGTGACATGCAAAAATATTCCTGTTAAGATGCACAAACCCCATGGAGGAAATTGATAGCGCCGCATACAGTTCCTTGAGCGCAAACCATAAGAACGGGTCACAAATGAGGTCCGTTTTGTTGTCCCAAAATTTCGACGAGGGGTTTTAAAAAGATTATATTTTCAATGTTTTTTATGCCAATCCGCAAGGTCAAAAAGAGAAACGGGGCGATCGTGGATTTCGATCGAGGGCGAATCGAAGTTGCGATGAGAAAGTCGTTCGAGGCCGTCGGGACGCGCGTGGATGATAGGTTTTTCTCGATTCTTACGGACGATACCGTCACCATTTTGGAGGATCGGTTTGTCGACCGTATGCCCAGCGTCGAGGATGTGCAGAATGTCGTCGAAAAAATTATCGCTCAGCGCGGATATTTCGAGGTCTCTCGAGCCTATATTATCTATCGATACGAGCACACGAAGCAGCGCATAAAAAAGCAGCAGGAATGTTTGGAAAAAATTGAAAAAGACGATCTGACTGTCGTAAAGAAATCCGGCGCTAAAGAGCGCTTCTCATTAACAAAACTGAAAAATTGTCTCGCAAAGTTTATAAAGGGGTACGAGGACGTCGTCGATCTCGATACGGTCGTGAAGCAATGCCGGCTTGAATTGTATGACGGAATCGGGAGTAAAGAGGTTTTCCGATCCCTTATCATGACAGTGCGGTCGTTTATCGAGCAAGATCCGGCGTACTCGAAAGTTGCTTCCCGCCTGCTGTTGCATTCGCTGTATGGCGAAGTGATCGGCGATACGATATTCGACGCTGCGAGACTCGAACAGCAGTACAGAGAGGCGTTTGTTCGCAATCTCAAAAAGGCTGTCGAGATCGGGCGCATCGACCCGCGGCTGCTGACATTTGATCTGGAGTTTCTCGCGCGGAATCTCAAAATCGAGCGCGATGACCTCTTTCAATATCTTGGCGCGCAAGTGCTGTACGATCGATACTTTCTCTCGGATCCGTATGAAAAACGCGTACTAGAAACGCCGCAAGCTTTTTGGATGCGCGTTGCCATGGGAGTGTCCCTGAAAGAGAAGGAGAAGAATTCCGCTGTGTTGAAATTTTATGAGATTCTTTCTTCGCTGCGCTTTGTTGCCACGACTCCGACGCTCTTTCACTCTGGAACGGTTCATCCCCAGCTGTCGGCATGCTACCTGAATTCGGTTGACGATTCCCTAGATCATATTTTCAAAGTTATCTCAGACAACGCGCAGCTCTCCAAGTGGTCCGGCGGTATTGGAACGGACTGGACGGATATTCGCGGTACCGGATCCCTTATCAAAGGAACCGGCGTTGAGAGCCAGGGGGTAATTCCGTTCCTGAAAATTTCAAACGACGCGACCCACGCAATCAACAGAAGCGGGCGTCGGCGGGGTGCTGCTTGCGTCTACCTTGAGACGTGGCACTATGATATCGAAGAATTTCTAGAACTGCGAAAAAATACGGGAGATGAACGTCGGAGAACGCATGACCTAAACACCGCAAACTGGATCCCGGATCTTTTCATGAAGCGCGTACGGGACGACGGGCAGTGGACGCTGTTTTCGCCGGACGAGACGCCAGATCTTCATCATATCTACGGCAAGGCATTTGAAGAGCGGTATGAGCACTATGAATCGCTCGTGAAAGAGGGCAAGATCCGCCTGACAAAAACAATCAAGGCGCGCGATCTTTGGAAAAAGATGCTCGCGATGCTGTTTGAAACCGGCCATCCGTGGATCACGTTTAAGGATCCGTCGAATGTCCGCTCGCCGCAGGATCACGTCGGCGTTGTCCACAACTCAAACCTCTGCACGGAGATAACGTTGAATAATTCGGCCGATGAGACCGCTGTCTGCAATCTAGGATCTGTGAATCTCGGACGGCATTTGAAGCAGGGCGCATTTGACGTCGAGCTGATCGCGGATACCGTTACAACAGCAATGCGATTTTTGGACAATGTCATTGACGTGAATTTCTATCCGACGAAGGAATCGCAGCACTCCAATATGCGCCACCGTCCCGTTGGGCTTGGTATTATGGGATTCCAGGATGCGCTCTATCAGCTCGATATCCGATTCGATTCGGAGCAGTGCGCGGATCTTGCGGATGAGAGCATGGAACTTGTTTCGTACTACGCTATTCTCGCGTCCAGCCAGCTTGCGAAAGAGCGCGGGTCCTACGCAACGTTCAAGGGATCAAAATGGAATCGCGATATTTTTCCTGTTGATACGCTTGATCTGCTCGAAAAGGAGCGCGGCGAAAAAATTGATCTTCCCCGTTCGGGCAAACTGGACTGGGCGCCCGTGCGTGAGTCTGTCCGGATGTATGGCATGAGGAACTCAAACTGTCTTGCTATCGCGCCGACCGCAACGATCGGAAATATCTCCGGAGCGTCGATTTCGACTGAGCCGATCTACAAAAATATCTACGTGAAGTCAAACATGAGCGGGGATTTCGTTGTTATCAACCCGTATCTCATTGAGGACCTGAAGAAACTAAAGCTCTGGGACTATGAGATGCTTGGGAAGATCAAATATAACGACGGCAGCATTCAGGACATCCATGAAATACCGGAACACATCCGTACGAAATATAAGGAAGTGTTTGAGATAGATCCGATGTGGATCATCAAAAATGCCGCGCGGCGGGGAAAGTGGATCGATCAAAGCCAGTCGCTGAATATCTTTTTCCGTGGAACGTCCGGAAAGATTCTCAACGATGTGTATCTGTACGCATGGGCGCTTGGACTCAAGACGACATATTATCTTCGAACCCTCGCGGCTTCACAGGTGGAGAAGTCGACAGTAAACGCGGCAGAATACGGATCAACGCACGTCCGTAAGCAGTCTGTCGTAAAAGAGGCTGTCGCGGCGACTGTCGCAGCACCGGCGGCCAGTGCTGCCTCCGCGGCGCAGCCCATTGTCGAAACTGTGGTGATGGCTTCCCAGCAGTCTCAGAGCGTCGCAGAACTGAAATTATGCAAAATCGAAGATCCTGACTGCGAATCATGCCAATAAGTGGATTCATGATTCAAGATTCAGGAATTAAGAATCATTCTTGAA
>OBOI01000292.1_pt1 | contig 18906 bp, 19 predicted proteins | sample 1670151 | NCBI WGS metagenome assembly OBOI01 (sample SAMEA104232303, study PRJEB22302) | sediment metagenome | biome: forest; feature: aquifer; material: sediment | place: USA | collected 2011-08-07 | depth 0.01 m | reverse complement strand
TGAGTTTGTCTAATGTTTTGGTGAATGTTGCAAGTTTTATGATTTCAAAAAGTAATTTATGGCATGACTTTAAAGGCACGGTGAGTAGTTAGTCGCCCCTTAAAAAGTAAGAAACCTTGTCAAGGTTTCTTAATCAACAATGAAATAACTTCCAAATTTTACAAATCTAATTACATAACCTTGACAAGGTTGTGCTAATGAAGACTTTTTAAGGTTCAACTAGTTACGGTTATTTTTTATTTAAACGTATCCTTCGAATCGACAATCGTTACATTTTTCACATTCAGTTTATACACTGCAACAGCATCGTCTTCATCGAGCACCGTTTTCGGCAGTCCCGCCTTGACGATGTTGGAATACGACATCGGCGACGGTGTGTTCTCCTTCAAGCTCTTGGCGAGTTCATCCGCTTCGCTCTTGTCCGTGACGATGGTGACGAACATGCCGTTCGTGCGCCAGTATTTTTTGACCGCGTTGTTGACATCTTTCACCGTGAGTTTTGCAAGAAGATTATCCATCTCTTTGATGTGATCTTTTCGTCCGTAGAATTTCGAATCCATCAGATAGCCGAGCTGTTCGTTCGGTGTCTGTACGTATAACTTGATGTAACTGCGCAGGAACGTGCGCGTCGCTTCGAAATCTTCTTTCGTCATTCCGTTCTTGATCAGTTTATCGACTTCGCGCACCGCCATACGCAGCGAGAAATGGGCATGGCCGATCTTGATACCGGCAAGCTCCTCGTACTGCTGCTTCAACTGCTTTGCAATCTGTACGGGACGGATCCAGAGCGAAAAATAATTCGAGTTGCGCGGAACACCCGACGGCGGCAGCATATTTCCTCCGCCGTTGTGATACCATTCGATGTACGAATAATCGCCGTAATTCATCGAACGTGTTTCACGGAGCTTTTGATAGAGCTGTCCGTACGATTTCCGGTGTTCGCCGAGATACGAATTTGCCACCATCAGAGCGGCAACATCGTTGCTCGAACGGGTAATGGCGAGCGGCGTTCCGGTGAAGATCGCAGAACCGAACGCGCCATCCTTTGCAACGATCTCAACGTTGATGCCATCCGGCATATTTGCCGTGCCCGGTTTCGGTATATCGGGCTTTTTGTCCGACAGTTTTGCCATATCGGATTTCAATTGATTCAAAAATTCTTTCGAATACTTTCCGGCAATGCCAATGGTGAGATTGTTCTTCGTGAAGAGGTTCGCGTAGTGCTGTTTAATATCGTCGAGCGTTATCGATTTAACGCTTTCAGATTTTCCCTGCACCATATGCTGGTAGTTCGTTCCGCGGAAGAGGAGATCTTCCAATGCTTTTTTGCTGTACTCTTCGTCGGACGATGCGCGGATGACCTGATCGACATAATTCTGCTGGTTCTTCATCACACGCTGAAAATCATTCTCCGCGAACGCCGGTTCGAGCATTAATCCTTTGAGGATCGGATAGAACTGATCGAGAAAATCGACGTGCATCTGGAATGTGAACGTGGTGATCTCTTTATCCACCAGCGCATAATATCCGGCCGCCCAGGGATAAATTTTATCCTGAATTTCGCTGTACGTCATTTGCTTCGTTCCGCCTTGTGTGATAAGACCTGCCACCGCTTGCGTTAATCCTTCTTTTCCTTTCGGATCGGAAACAGAGCCATTGCGGAACTGCAATTTGATCACCACTTTGTTTGCGTTCTTCATCGGAAGTTCGATAACGTTTTGTGCGAACAATGTTGAAGTGAAAACACACATGAGTAGTGTCATTCCCAGCGCAGAGAGGAATCTCAAATTTGATGTTTCGTTCGATGTTGAGATTCCTCGTCGTCCCTTTGGGACTCCTCGGAATGATAATGATGATAGAGTGTTATGGGTATTAGTTCTCATTATTTCACACCTCCTTCCGCATCGGGAGAGATTGTTGCGACAGTCAATCCCGACGGGACAAAATATTTCGCCGCGACGCGCTTCAGGTCGTCGTTCGTCACTTTATCATAGAGCGCATACAAACGGTTGAGTGATTCGGGATCTCCCGTGAGCGTAATGTGGGCACACAGCGAGTTCGCAATCGTTGACGGATTGTCGATGGACATTGCGAAGCTGTATTTCAGACGGGATTGTGTTTTTGCGAGCATCGCTTCATCCGCACCGGTCTGCGTGAACGCTTCGATCGCTTTTACGATCTCATCCTTCACGTATTGCAGATCGGTTTTGTTCACCAGCGATGCGTCGACGGAGATCAGGTACGGATCGCGTGTGTCGTCTACGCCGCCGCTCAGACTGCGCACTTTCTGTTCCCGGATCACTAATTTTTTATACAACTCCGATGTCGGCGAGAAGAGAATGGTGGACATCACGTCCAACGCGGGGAAACCGATCTCGGTATCGCTGAATGACGGTCCTTTGTAATTCAATCCGAGATAAGGAGGAATGTCAGCGTTCTGCAGATGCGCGTACCGCGTGGAATCCTGTTTCGGCTCAACGGGAACGGTGGAAACATACGTGCCGCGTTTCCAACTGCCGAAATATTTTTCCGCGAGCGCGTTCACCTGTTCCGGCTTCACGTCTCCCACCACAACGATGGTCGAATATTCCGGACGGTAGTAGCGGTTGAAAAATTCCAACGAGTATGTGTACTGGTTCGGCATATCCACGATATCCTTGAAGAACCCCATCGTGGTATGTTTGTACGTATGTTTGTCGAACGCGGTGTTCACCATGTTTTCGTACGACTGCTGGTACGGACTGGCAAAGTTTTTCGTGTACTCGCCTTTTACCGCGCCGGCTTCCGTTTTAAAATCGTGCTCGGAATAGTTCAGATTCATAAAACGGTCGGACTCAAGATCGAACATCGTTTCGAGCTTCGTCGCGTCGCCGGTCATATGATAGATGGTTCTGTCGAGCGAGGTGTTCGCGTTCGCTCCCGCGCCGACGGATTTAAGCACGTCGTTGTATTTGTCGCGCGGATATTTATCCGTGCCGCGGAACATCATATGCTCGAAGAAGTGGGCGAATCCCGTGACGCCTTCTTCCACTTCGTTGCGCGAACCGACGCGCACCACAATGTAGAATGCTGCCAGCCCGGGACTGTCGTACGTCACCGTGACGACGTTCAATCCGTTCGTCAGCGTGCGCTGATGGATCGGGTAGGGAAGTATTTGTGCCGAGAGTGTTCCCGCCGCAAGCATTACGGCAAGCACCGGCACCAAGCATGTTTTCATTCTGTTTCTCCTTTTTATCTGTAGATTTTCCAAATCTTCCGCCGGAGGCGGACAGGCTTCGATTTGGAAAATTTTTTTTCTCGAAAGAAGTTTGCGGAATTTTGCCAGAGATGCAAGGGAAAAGTTACAGCATTTCTCGCGGAATATCTGCCGAAGAAATATTTCTACGTCCGTGTGTAATGGTGAGAATATAAATGTCAGCATGTTAAGAAAAATGTATCTGGTTTTTCGATCTCAACTTGCCTATTTTGCCGTATGGATTTTTACGGCACATTCTATTGCTCGTATTGCGGAGAAGAGAATGAGGTGTTTGTCGAGCCCGAAGCAGGAGATGAGCAAACGCTTACGGAAGATTGTTCCGTTTGCTGCCGTCCGAATGTGTTGAACATTCGCATCGTTAATCAACAGATCATTATCGAATCAGAATTTGAAGGATGAATTATGACCGTTTCCCAATTTCACGACTACGCAGCAAAACAACTTGCGCCTACCGAACCGATGTTTCTTCTCGTTCCTCCGGAACAAAAAGATTGGAAACCGACCGAAGAATCATTCACCACCGGTCAGTTAATGCATCACATGGCAAGCGCATTACGTTTTAATGGAAACGGAATCTTAAAAAATGAATGGGCATTGCCGTCGCTTCGCCACGTTTTTGTAATGAACAGAAAAACACCAAGCGCAACAGTGGAAGAATGTGTGAATCTGTACCGCGAACACTCAATATTCTTTTTGAATATTTTCACGACGATGAGCGACGAAGAGTTTCAAACCGGAGAGTTGGATACATTGCAGCTTGGGCGTGCGCAAAAATGGAAAATGTCATTGTTTGCTCTCGAGCATCATCTCAATCACAAAGCGGAACTGTTCATGTATCTGAAGTTGATGGGAGTAAAAGTAAGTTCGAAGGAATTATACGGCTGGTAAAAAAACAAACCACAGATTCACAGATTAAAATTTTGAGAAATTACTATGTGTGCCGAACGACTTCCCGTTCTCTGTGGCTACAAAAATAAATCCGTAAATTGTTTGATGATATGCGCCGTTGCACCCCACACCGGTTCTTTCCACACATCGTAAAAAAAAATCTGCCGCGTTACGCCCTGTAATTCTCTCATTTCGGTCCGTCGGAGAGAGGGATCGAAGAACTTCTCAAGAGGAATGAACAACAGCTCCGCCACTTCATCTTTGTTCGTGTGCAATTCGGGAAGTGTTTCGATATAACCGACGAACGGCGTCACGACGAATCCGGTGGGAATATGGATATCATCCAGTGTGCCGAGAATCGTAACAGATGACGAAGGAATGCCAACTTCTTCTTCCAGTTCACGCAGCGCAGCGTGTTCAGGAGAATGGTCGCCGTCATCCACCATTCCACCGGGAAAAGAAATTTGTCCTTTGTGGTATTCAACGGTATCCGTGCGTTTAGTGAGGAGAAGATGCAAAGTGTTTTCTTTGTGTACAATAGTAAACATTACGCACGCTTGCTTATGTTCTGCGGGAGAAAGTATTATGCGTTGGCGTGAAGAAAGTTTTTGGCGGATAGTTTCTAGTGATAATGAGATGTTCATTTTTTTAGCGATGCACGTACTTCTCTAAAAACAATTTCTGCAGATAAACTCATGGCTTTACCTTGTTCAATTTCTTGAAGTCGTCGTTCTGCTTCTTCAATCCACGCTAATTCAATTTCTCGTGCAGTTTTTTCTGTCAGACTTTCACATAACCGATCGGCGAGCATTGCGCGTTCTTCCTCGGTGAGCGAGAGGCTCTGAGAAAGGAGTGTGTCGTATTGGGTAGTCATAGTCTCAATTTTTATTCTCTATCGGGTTTAATACCCCGACGCTTGCGTCGTCATTCCAGCGAAAGCCGGAATCTACAAGATTGACTTTGTTTACCCAAAAAATACCAACGTTCAAAGAGTTGTGCAACTGTTAATTTTCCGTAGATGAAAGAGTAGTGCGTTGGTGGAGAGAGAGTGTGTGTGTGGCGTATGGTTTCTATGGAAAGAGAAGAACCCATGCCATAAACATAACAATATTATTCATATCAATTTATAATTTATCCCACGCCGGTGATTTTTTTGAACCAACGTTTTCCATTGCCCTATCAAAGTTTTTCAGAATCATTGATCTGGATTTGTTCTTCCATCGTTTCGATAAATAATCGAATGTTTCCATTTCTTTGACTTCTTTGGTAAACGCATACAACGCAAATTGGTTAATGGAAACCCCTTGTTTGCCGGCAACTTTTTCAATTTTATGTTTTAAGTGCGAAGGGACACGCACAGTTAATACACTTGCTTTATTTCTCATAATTGTGTCTCCAAAATTTCACAAATTCAGAAGGTGTAACAATGTTTAATTGATCAAACCGCAATTCACTTTTTTGATAATCTTTTACGTTGTTTGTGATAAGAAAGTTGCTAGTGCTGGCAAGTGCCAATTCCACAAATATATTATCATCCTCATCCGGCAAATTTGGACGGAAGAGAAAATGTATTTCAAACGGTTTTGCAATGAAAGCAACAAAATCCAGTATTGCTTCGACATCGTCTTTGGTTAAACCGAAATCAGCAAGAGAAGTTTTCCGTAATAATACCGCTTCATATTCCTTGAATACTTTCAGCGACACCGCAAGATCAATTTTTTCTTCTCGAATAAGTCGTAGAATATAATTCGAAGCGCCGCCGGAATTTCTCAGTGCTTGGTAAAGAACATTTGTGTCAAGAATAGCGATCATTTATATCATGATAGCATATATGCCATCAAAAATCAAGGGGCACTTTTTTGTTGAGCAGTGAAAAAAGCACGATCAGCGAGGAGGTACATCAGACATTGTAACGGGATGAGGCAAATATGGAGCATACTTCGTATAAAGTTGTTGTTTTAAATGTTCAAAACCTGCTTGTGTCTCGTCCAAAAATAGATGTTTTCACCCAGTCGAACACGACGAGAATCTTATTCTTCCAAGCGACAAATTCCACGCCGGTCGGTCCGCCCCCACAACGACAAAGTGAAGCAGACGCTTACGTTCTTCGAACTGCAATCCCGGCGTGCTGGCGCGCTCAAAATTTTCGATGATGTGCTGCCGAATGAATGCTCGCGCCGACGCTTCCGATGTTTCATCTTGTTCCGTCCTCGTTGCGCCGCGGTACATTCAGAGAAGATTTCTTCGCGCGCTTTGCCGCGCACGATAAGACCATGCAGCGACGACTCGAAAAAGCTCGACTTCGCGGTGTAGTGCTCCGGTATGTTGGAACCATCGAGGGTACCATCGCCATGCAGGGGTCTCAGAGAGATACCCCAGAATCATCCATTCGCATCCACGAAGGGAAGCGATAACATCATCACGTTCACCACGCACCGGTATTCGAGAACACCGCTTGTCGTTCAAGGTCCTGGTGCCGATGCCGATGTAACGGCGATGGGCGTGTTCTCGGATATATTGAAGCTGCTGCATTATCTACCGTATTAAAACGGTGGCTTTCAACTATTTGTTTATTAGCCTCCGGCAGCTACTCGCCCACATTGATTAGAAGTATCATTCAAACAACACAATACTCTACACTCTTTCCAATTCGGTATTCTTATTCTTTGTGAAGAAGATTTTTGGCAGGGGATGGTTTTACATTTATGGTAGTGGCTTTAAGATAGGCGAACGATTTTTTCCTTTGAAGCAAGATCAGCACTATGACTCCGCAAGCGAGCAGAAAAATACTTGCAATAATTTGTTCTACGGTCATATTGATTAAGCGGGGATAAGAGGTTGATCGCCAAAATTCCGTAAGAAAACGAATAAAGCTTGAAAGAAATAGAAATGAGAAAAACCTGAATCCTGGCTGGCTGTTCCTGAAACTCTTCTCGTGCAACACATAGAAGAGGGGCAACGTCATCAGGATTTCGTATAATGGTGTAGGGTGCACGCTCACGTTTGTAGGTACCACTCCGTTTGGAAACGCTATTCCCCAAGGAAGATCTGTTGGTGGTCCATAGCAGCCGTCACCAGCCATGAAGCAGGCAAATCTGCCTATGACGACCGTTAGGATCATCAAAGGGACCGAGACATCGAACACTTTTAGTACGGGAAGTTTTCTAAACCTCATTACCAAAGTCGCTCCACCAAATCCAAAGAGAATGAGCCCGTACGCACCATAGCCACTTTCCGCAAGGGCAATGGAGAATGGAGCGTTTGGAAAGAGAATCCAGTACTTAATCAGCCCATAGATATTTGCTCCACTTACACCTGCAATAAATGCGGTTGCTATAAGCCAAGCATAGTTCTCCTCTCCGACACCTATTTTTCGAAGCTGTCTTCTCAGCAGCGACCAAGAAACCATAAACAGAATCATCCATATGAGGGGAAACGTATAAAAGCGAACCGGTCCTATATCGATGTATGGTAGCATAGGTTTTTCTTTCCAAGTTTGATGAGGCGTGACAACTAGCGTTGTCAAATGCAACTCATTTTCACCGGAGGTTACACGTACGGATGGTTTATCACTTTAGGGTTATCGTAGTTCCTGTACTATTAATTCTCCTGGTAATGTGTGGACACTCTGCTGCTTGACCATTGCGTTTCCCAAGCGACTCTCAACTTCGAACAACACTGCAAACGAATTTCCATCGAGTGCTGCTATCCCGTTCGGCGTTGACGCATAGAGGATCGATCCATCCGGGCAGAAACTAAGCCCAGAAACGATGGTTTGAAGCTCACTCACAGACGTTGCCAGCTTCTTTTCAAGATCAACGATCACAAGTAAGTTGAGAGGTCCTTTGTCTGGATTGGATAAATCGAGGACAGATGCGACAACTTTCTGGTGAGTCGGGTGTACAGCTATCCTAAATATGTCATAGGAAGGCTTCAGAAGAGAATCACTCGGCAGAGGAACAAAAGTCGAACTCTTCCCAGCAATATCAATGACAGACATACCCTTCTCGAACATCATGGGAACGCAAAGGAATCGACCCTCTGCCGAGAACTTCGGGTCTACCGGATAATTTCCAAGCGGCATCACAAATTGACTTGTACCGTCTTTGAGCTGCAAGACCACCACGGAATTCAGGTTTCTGCGGTTTTCAACATCCTGACCGGAATTGCCAAGTACAGCCAAATATTTGTTGTCAGGAGAAATAGCCGTATGGGGTAGTGGTTTCTCGAAGTAGATCGCTAAGTCCATTGTTTGAGAAACTCGCTCTGAGTTCATATCAAATCCCAAAATTTCTGGTTTGCCAACTGTACTAATCCATACTAGAGACTTATCCGTTTGCACCACTACATTTCCCAATGGTGCTCTCTGTAGAACATTACTACTCCACTGACTTTTTTGGAGATCAAAGAGATAGAGGATTCCAGGAATCTCAAAAAGGGTGATGACGCCTTTCGCTGCCATCGGGGTAAGAGCGAATCCCACTATGGGCAATTGTTCACTGGCAACAAGCTTCCCGATCGACTCTCTTGATTTGAGATCAAAGACTTCCACAAGATTGCGAAAGGGCCCTGCATTGAATCTTCGATATGCATACAAACCCGGAATTCGAACGGGTTTACGAAGTTCTATCGATCCGGATGAGGGTTTTTCGTTCAGCATTGTGCAAGACTGAACCACGATACAGCCAGAAAGGAGCACAGTTAGCACCCATGGATTCTGCAAGAGCATAATGTAATCTCTCCAAAAAGTAAACCGTCGGGGAAACGTCTAACCGACTCAAAAGAAAACTGTAGGGCGCAACAATCTATTTCAACAATAAAACTCTGAGTATCTGCGAATGATTTGGTGTCTCCAGCTTTACAAAGTAGATACCGCTTCCCAACTGAGTACCATCGAAGACAACCGAGTGAGGACCTCCGTTCTGTTGCGCATTGACAAGGACTTGCATTTCGCGACCGACAATATCGTATACCTTGAGAACTACATGCGTAGCTTGTGGCAACTCATACCTAATAATCGTACTTGGGTTGAAAGGATTGGGGTAACTGGTGAAGCGAAAATCCTCAGCAGTCGTAGATCCGTCCGGTTGTAAAGGATCTTCGCGCAGAAATTCTGCTAGCGTTTTCCCTTCAACTTTTTGGACGGATTTAATGAGTGAGCGGAATTGTGCAGCAGCTGCTTGCCATGAACCCTGCTTTCGCTTATCCTGTTCGCTCTTTTGGAAGAGTTCGAGCTCAAATTGTGCAAAAACTGAAGAGATGTCGTCTACTTGCTGTCGAGAAAATCGGTCTGGTTTTGCCGTAAATTGAGTTTGGATGAATGGTACGTTGCGAGTCATCAGACTTGCCAGCATGCGCGGGAGGACACGTGATTGCTTGAAGATTTCGGCGATCTCTTTGCGGTGCGTTCTCAAGATCGATGTAAAGTGCCTTGCCATTGGCTCGTGTGCGAATGTCCTCGTCGAGTATTCAAGCGCAGTAGCATCAGGATTCCCGGACAAATAATCCGAGATCGCTTGAGTCTCCTCCGCTGGCCGTAACTCAATGCCCCATTCTCCCGGTGTTGGATCTATCTCTTCCGAACCTATCGATCCCTCGACATGATAGACGGTAAATGGTTGACTTGCGTAATTTGTAACTCCTGATAACCATACAGAATAATCGCTTGACCAATAACCCGACTCAAAGAGAACGATACCAGGCTTGTAATAGTTGGGGGTCCGACCCCATGGATTGAATGGGAAATGATCAGTCCAGACGTTGCTATAATTAGCCCAAAGATTAGCTCTACCATCATCTACTGAAGGGCTAAATGTGGCATGCATAGCTGTCATTGATCCCCTGTAATAAATACCGCGGGGATCCACAATGTTGATTGTTGGGGCAATCTGCCCATCGCTACAGCGAGGTGCAGTTAGTGCCCAAAGCACGAAAAGCAAGGAACACACAATTTTAAGCCCAAGAATCCTAGTGTTCTTCATAACACCTCCACGTGGTTTATGTGTTTGGTAAGTTATTGCAACCCTTTGCTGCTGACCTCTTAACACGTATGTGATTCCACACTAAGTTGCAAATACCGTTAGGAGTTTCGCCCCAATTAATTGGGCCAAAGGTAACCTTTTAACGGTATATTTGTCAAGTACTTTTTTCAATATTATTCCGAAATATTTCGGTGGGTTTATTACCTGGTACCACTGGAATTTGGGGGCGGAAAAGAACCCTTATGAGTTCTCAATGAAAATGTAGGGCGGAACGCCATCCCGCCCACTCATGTGGTCGGATCGGCGATCCGAATTCTTTTGCCGTGCGAATCGGTTCGATGATAGAACGAAACTCGATTGTTCCCACCGTCGTGCTGGGCAGCAGAGGCGTAAAAAGAAAATGGTTGCGCGGACTGACGACAGTAATATCATAATAATCCGTATCGATATTTTTGACGAGACTAAAGGAGGCGAATCCTGTTCCGAGAATGACGAGGTGTTGTTTTTTCTGGTTCATACGAAGAGTGTCTTAATGATGGAAATCGGAGTAAAGATACTGATTTTTTTTTCCCAAACGACAGAACGCCTTGCGTGCCTTTGCTCACACGATCTGTTAAACGAAGTTCGTATGGTTGGTGTCAAAGAGGGCACAGCATATGAATACAATGCGCGTGGTTTCGCTTTTCATTACGATACTGTTCTTTTCATCGCCGAGTTTTGCGCAGCCGTCCGAACGTGTGGAGATGCAGGCATTGCGGCTGAAAGAAAAACTATCGCTGAATGAAGAACAAACATCAAAAGTCTGTGAGATCATCCAAAGGCAGGAGAAGCAGGAACGTAAAGACCGAGAGGAACATCAGGGAGACCGCCGTGAAATGATGAAAGCGACCGTTGTGCGGATGGAAAAAACAGATGCCGAAATAGAAAAAGTATTGACCAGGGAACAAAAAAGAAAATTTGAGGATTACAAAGAAGAACGGCGACAAGAAATGAGAGAAAGAATGAAAGAACGACAACGCTAACAATTTTTTTCCAACAAACTTTTCAGGAGGTACTATGAAACGCTCTATAAAATGTACAATACTCTGCACAGTAGTGATGCTGTCGGGACTTTTTCTCTTCGGATGTATGAAGGATGATGGTCCCGTTTCGCAGCAGGATTCCGCCATCGTGCTTGAAGATGCCGCCGAATCCGTTGCCGGCGCTGTCGGTGATGAAAGCGGCGGTTCGACCGAAAACATCGCCGATGCTTTCATGCTGGCACAAGCCGGCGGATCTATCGGAACAACGACACCGCTTGCCGATGGCGGATTTGAAATGACCAGATCGGGAGTTTCGGAGTATGATTCGACCACCGGATATTGGACGGTGACTATCGACCGTCAGCGCTCCAACGGAATCGTGACGGCATCATATTCGCGGGTGTACCGTTACCGATTCTCGAAGAATGGTGTTGTTCAAAAAAATTACATCACGGGAAATGATACTGCAACGACACTGCAATTTAAAATCGTCAGCGGGTCGGGATATTTCAAGAATCCACGCGTGACTCATTATCTGACAAAACTTTCCGGTTCTTGGATTGCAACCGATATCAATAAAGATACGGTAACGGTGAATTCCGACAGCACATACGTACGCGTCGGTGTCGATTCGATCCAGACACGAAATATGCTGCGGACATTTACCCATGAACTGACACTGAATTTTGCCAATGTAAAAGGTCCGCGATTCAAAGCCGTGGTCGATCCGAACCATCCGAAACGGCAGGCATTTGCCAACGCCATCAGCGGAACTGCAACGGGAACATACAAAGCCACGATCACCATGCAGCGCGGCGATCTCTATAAAGACCGTTCGATCGATCGCACGTTTACGATCACATTCGGCGGCGGGGAAGGAACGATCGGATTTGGAGGCAGTGGTTCCTTCAAATTCGGCATGAAAGACGGACAGCGTAAGCCATAGTTCAAAACGATTCTATTATTAAAGGCGAGGACATGCAATTGTCCTCGCCTTTTTTTATTTTGACGGTATGAAAACATTCCTCTGTTTCATTCTGCTTGTCACCATCGGTGAAGCACAAACGCTTCAACTGCCCGCACGTTCTTCATCAGCTCCGACGGGAAGTCATTTTTTTTCATTGGTCTCTTCGCTTTCTCGACAAGCGAGAGAAGATACGATCTTCAATCATGTTGCCGCAGGGAACATCCCGGATTTTTTGCGGATGTTGGTTCCCGTTTCAACATCCAAAGTGATCAACGGAACAAGTTACACGTTGGAATATTTTGTTACGCCGGATTATCTCGCCATTGGTACCGACAGCAATTATTTTTTGATGCCGATGACACCGATTCTTGCGCAGAAAATTGCAAACAAACTGAATTGCACATTACCCACGGCAAAAATGGTAGATCAAATTTATTCTGCAGCGAAAGTCAAACTTCGCCCTCAGCCGATTCCTCCTGATGCAGATATGGATAAAGTTCCGAGATTCAAACAGCATGATGATTCTGTGAAAGCACTACGCAATCCGCTTCTTTCGCAATATCCGCTCGGAACATTGGTTGGCGGAACGAAGAAAGATGTTATTATTGACAAGAAAATTTATTCATGGCTGAAATCATCCGTTCCGAAGCCGGTTGTTATTTACGGCTGGCACCAGTTGAATGGTGTTCCGATTCAACCGACATATAACGGGCACGGAGAGACGTACGCCGATTACAGCCATGGAATTCGTCTTGTCCAACGAATGGCAAAGATCAATGGAGCGGAGATTTCACTAATAGACATTACGAAAGACCCGGTGTATTTTATTCTTGTCAATGATACTGCTTTGGTAAAACCGTATTACGGAAGTTTAACCTCAGTTGATGATGAAGCAAGTGTGATTCCGAGAACGAATGAATTATATCAGAACTATCCGAACCCGTTCACCCCGTTGGATAATTTCGTCAGACCTGTCGGAGGAAGGGGAGTATTCTTATCCAACCCGTTCACCCCGTTGGATAATTTCGTCAGACCTGTCGGAGGAAGGGGAGTATTCTTATCCAACCCGTTCACCCCGTTGGATAATTTCGTCAGACCTGTCGGAGGAAGGGGAGTATTCTTATCCAACGGGGTCAATCCGACGACGCATTTTAAATTTTCGATCACCGATTTTGGTTCGGTAAAACTGACTGTTTTTGATACACTCGGAAAAGAAGTTGCGGAAGTTGTGAACGAAGAGTTGTCGCCCGGAGAATATGAATTTCGTTTTTCAAATAAAGACGCACAACTTTCTTCCGGTGTGTATTTTTATCGCCTGCAGACAGCCACATTTTCTCAAACACAAAAAATGGTGTTATTACAATGAAAAACATTTTTATTGTTTTTTCTTTGTCTGTCGTACTGTTTTCCACCTGCTCGTCACAGCCATTGCCGCCGTCTGTAAAAATGACTCCGATCGTCGATCTGAATTTGAAACCGGCACAACTTATTGTTCCGGAAAAATTCAAAGGGAAAATTTCCGACAATCTCACACTCTATCTTCCTGAAGGATACACAGCGAAAGTCTTTCACGTCGGCGGACTTTCCAAGCCGCGGTTTTTTGCGTGGAGTTCCGACAGCGTGCTGCATGTTGCCAATAAAAACAGCGGACAAATCATTGCTCTGCCGGACAAGAACCGCGACGGCGTTGCGGATACGGCAATGGTTGTTGTTTCCGGTTTATCTAAACCGCACGATCTGAAGTTTTACAACGGGGCATTGTACGTTGCGGAAGAATTACGCATACGCAAATGCGTTGATGCGGACGGTGACGGAATCTATGAATCGAAATCGACATTCATTGAACTTGTTGCCGGCGGACAGCAAGGCGGCGGAGGACACGACACGCGCACACTAGTGTTTGATCCACACAAGAAAAAACTGTACATCTCCATCGGTTCACTCTGCAATGTATGCCGCGAAGAATACCGTGCGATCATCGAAGAGTGGAACGACGACGGCACCGGTCGAAGAACATTCGCCACAGGGTGCCGCAACGCGGTGGGAATGACATTGCACAACGGACGATTGTGGGCAACGAACAACGGATTCGATTGGCAGGGAGATGATATTCCGCCGGAGTGGATCGACATTGTGCGCGACGGAGGATTTTACGGTTACCCGTACGCTTATGCACACGGTGTGTGGGTGAACTTCAATGCCAACGCGCAGTATCAGGCGTTATTGCCGCTCACAGCGGAAGACAGCGCCAAAGTGAAATTAATAATTCAGCCGGCGGCGCTTGTGCAGGCACATAGTGCGCCGATGGCGATCGAATTCTCCAACAGTTCTTTCCCGCAGAAATTCAGGAACGGTGCGTTCGTGGCGTACCGCGGATCGTGGAACAGAACGTACGCAACGGGATTCAAGATCGTGTATATGGATTTTGATAACGAGCATGATACAACGGCAAATTACGTTGCTGATTTTGTGAGAGGGTTTCTCACCGACTCCGTTTCCAAATCTGCGTGGGGAAGACCGGTGGGATTGGAAACCGACACGCGAGGAAATCTGTACATCGGTTCCGATGACATAACGCAATTTATTGCAATCATCTCGCCGGCTCAACCGGTAAAAGTAAAGAAAGCAGATGCGGGGACGAACAATTCAACGATTGGACTGCTGAGAAATTATGCGTATGCATGCTTTCCCAACCCGTTCAATCCAACCACCACGATTCGCTTTTCGATCCCACAGCGTGCCCATGTGTTACACTCAAAGTTTTTGATGTGCTCGGCAGAGAAGTGGCAGTATTAGTTGATGAAATTCAGCAAGCGGGAACTCATACAGCAAATTTCAATGTAGAGCAGATTTCAAACCTGCCCGTCCGGCAGGCGGGTCTGCATTACAGTAGCGGAGTTTATTTTTATAGATTAAGCGCCGGTGGTAAATCAATAACTAGAAAACTAATTCTTACTAGGTAATGCCATGAAAACAAAAATATTTGCTTCGATTTTCTTTTGTTCGGTTTTATTATCGAGCGTATCGGCTCAGATCAAAAGTGTCTACAGTTCCGTTTATGATTCGCTTACTTACAAAGGTTTGGTGCGCACGTATCTTCTACACGTTCCGCCGGGATATATAAACACAAAACCAACTTCTTTAATTATTGCTTTGCATGGGGGATTCGGAAGCGCGTTGAATATCGAGAACCAATCTAAGCTAAGCATTAAATCTGATGAGGCAAATTTTATTGTTGTCTATCCGGAAGGAATTAAAGTACTCGGGGTTAGAACTTGGAATGCCGGCGGATGCTGCGGAGCGGCGGAATCGTTTAACATTGACGATGTTGGCTTCATCGATGCGCTCATCAAAAAACTTTCTGCCGAATATAATATTGATCAAAAAAGAATTTTTGCAACGGGAATTTCAAACGGTGGAATGATGAGCTACCGTCTCGCAAGCGATCTTGCAAATAAAATTGCGGCTGTTGCACCGATTGCCGCCACAATGGTAATTAAAACAGCGGTCAATCCATCGCGCTCGGTTCCTATCATTCATTTTCATTCTTTCAATGATACAAATGTTCCATACAAAGGAGGAGTTGGAAGCGGTGTTAGCGGGCATTACAACCCTCCACTCGATTCTGTTTTTAATGTGTGGATGAATGTGAACGGCTGCATTAAAAAAGATACAATAAAAAACGATCAGAATTATTTGTTTGTTAAATGGAGTAACTGCAATAAAAATTCGGAGATACATTTTTATATGACGCGCGATGGTGGGCATTCCTGGCCAGGCGGTGTTAAATATCTGCCCGGAGATGAACCGTCTAAAGTTATTAACGCCGATGATTTGATGTGGGAGTTTTTTCAAGCACACCCAATGCCGGATGGCGCTTCTGTCGTTGACGAACAAAACAATAAGATACCAAATGAATTTCAGCTCTTTCAAAACTACCCCAATCCTTTCAATCCGGAAACAGTTATTAGTTATCAATTGCCTAAAAGAAGTTTTGTTTCACTAAAAGTTTTTGATGTTCTCGGCAGAGAAGTGGCAGCGCTGGTAGATGGAGAATTAAACGCTGGCGAGTATTCGGTTGTCTTTTCCGCCAGAGGCGGATCCGCCTTTGGCGGAGATGCACACGGTCTGGCAAGCGGAGTATACATCTATCGTTTAAATGTCGGTACATCCATCCGACAAAAGAGCATGGTATTAGTCAGGTGAGGGCGTGTTACCGCAGCCTTTCGTTGCATTTGGTCAAACGTGTGAACACATCTGAAAACTCCCCATCTGGCAGCCCCAGAGAACCACAATTGATTACTCACTGATGTTACGCACGGCAGTAACATAGCCTAATAAAATGAGGATGTCATGCCCGAATGTTCCGCTTTTTGTTCCGCTTTTTTGGAATGCCGCTCGTGCGGAATGCAAAAGGCGGCAAATCCCGTTCAAGGCGGAATCCAGAAAACTGGAAATCCCGCAAGTGAGCGGAATCTGGGAAAGCGGGACTTTAATCGGGCATCCATTTTATAGATTCCCGCTAAAAACATGCGGGAATGACGGTTGTCTACGACCCGTAGGGTTTTTTTCCCTTGTTGCGTAACATCAGTTACTCAGCGTTTTTCACACAATAATTTCTTCCTTCAAGCGTTTACTAATCAGATGCGCAACGTCATGGAATCGAGCCAACGAGGATCACCGCTTTCAGATGCCGACTTAGTGCAAGCCTATCGAAATGGGGATGCTCGAGCCTTCGAGCAACTTCTGCGCCGATATGAGAGACCGCTTTTTACGTTCGTTGCTCGAATGGTCTCCGATCGAGACGATGCGAAGGATATCTTTCAGGATGCCCTCAGCCGCGTCGTTGAGAAAATTGGGTCGTACGATGAACGGGGAAAATTTGGCGCGTGGCTCTTCGGCATCGCACATCACCTGTGCGTGGACCGCAGTCGAAGGCAGCAGCGGTGGAAGTTCATTGCCGTAGGCCGACACGATGATGACCAGCCCGACCCGACTTCGTCGGGACTGGCGGGGCACTCTTTTCTACCGGAGGAAATCAAAGATACAGCCCCGCTTCCTGACGCTCTTGTTGAACAGGAGGAACTGAGAGGAATGCTCACAGAAGCGCTTCAACATCTTCCGCCGCCGCAGCGTGAGGTGTTTCTTCTGAGACAGCATACTGACTTGAGTTTTCGCGAGATAGCTGAGATGCTTGACCGGCCATTGAACACTGTGCTGAGTCAGATGCATGTGGCGATCTTGTCGATGCGCGCACATCTGAAGGAGAGGATGAAGTGAACACACACCCAAACACGAACACGTTGCTTCTGGTTCTGTACGAAGAGTTGTCCGGGCAGGAATTGGAAACCGTAAGGATCCATCTCGCAGAATGTAAAACATGTCAGAAAGATATGGCTGCCCTTGAAGACACGCTGAAGGTCTACCGGCGTGTGCCCGAGGAGAACCCGCCTGATGAGATTCTTTCTGTTATCATGGCGAAGAAAAAGGGACACGTGCCACGTTACCCGCAAGTTATTTCCTGGATTGAGTCGCTCTTCCCGAAACCTCGATGGCGATGGGCACTGGCTTCATTTGCCGGCATTCTGACGATTGCGGGCGTTCTCTATCTTGCGGACCGCTCTTCGTCTTTGAGTCCGAGAGAAGCCGTCATTGAGTTTGAGTGGAGAAGCAGCCTTGGCGACTCGCTCGAATCCCTGTCTGAGCGACTTGTGCTTCTGCGAGAAAACGCTACAGCGTTCTCTAGTCCATCGACTGCCGGAGCGCTCACATCCCTGGGATCAATTGATAATGAAGTCTTGGAGCTAAAAGCCCGCATCAGTAGTTTCTCATCAACACTTTCTACCAACACTTTTTAGGAGGATATTATGAAACACCTTGCATGGTCTCTGCTTACACTGCTGTTCATGCAGCTTACACTGTCAATGCCCGCGATGGCTCAGGAGAAGAAACCACCATTCCCCGATGAGCCCGGTCGTCCTCCGATGATGATCGGTCCTGAGATGGAACAGGTGGCATTCAGGTTTCTGGAAACCTACCATCCCAGCCGCGCAGATGAGCTTAAGCGGATAAAGATGATTCAACCGGAGCGCTACCGTAGAATGATTGTGGACATTTTCCAGCGGGCCGAGCGCTTGAGAATGTTCCAGAAAGAAGACCCCGAACGTTACGAGCTTGAGGTCCATCAAGAAACAATCGACGAGAAAACTTTTTCGCTCGCTCAAGCCTACCGAAACACAAAAGACGAAAAGGAGAAACAAAACTTCAAGCAGCAGCTTGAATCAACTGTCAGCGAACACTTCGATGTTCGGGAACAGATCAAAGAATCAGAACTGAAGCGGATGGAGAGCGATCTGCAGCGGTTGAAGGAACGGCTGAAGCAGCGGAAAGCGAGCAAGAGTGAAGTCGTTAAACAGCGCGTCAATCAACTGATGACCATCGGCTCTGGCTTAGAATGGGATTGAGAAAGCGGCGCAGCGGCTTTCGGTCATTCATAGAGGCATGGTCGGAAACCCAAGCTGAAAGAAAATAACCGCAGAGAGCGCGGAGAAGGCGCAAAGACCACAAAGAATTTAAAAGAAGAAATCTTCAATGTTTTGAGTCATCTCTTTCTCTGCGTTCTTCGCGCCTCATTAGCGAACTCTGCGGTTTAGCTTTTTAGAAATACAACATTATTTATATTTATTAGAAGTGGCACTAGTTATTGATTCCAGGGCATCTCTAAAAACTTAACGTGATTTTTTTATCTGCGGTAATCAGCGAAATCAGCGGGAAATATTCTCCCGCAGATTA
>OBOI01000291.1_pt1 | contig 18952 bp, 10 predicted proteins | sample 1670151 | NCBI WGS metagenome assembly OBOI01 (sample SAMEA104232303, study PRJEB22302) | sediment metagenome | biome: forest; feature: aquifer; material: sediment | place: USA | collected 2011-08-07 | depth 0.01 m | reverse complement strand
CGGCATAACCCGACTTTTTCAGCGCACGCGCCAGACCGTCGGCAATGATGCGATCATCCTCGGCGAGCAAAATTCTCATGTCTAGGCAACTGGCGGCGGGCATTCCCGCATGGGGTGAAATGCAGTCTAGCACAGGCGTGCCGGCCGGCCCGGCACGCCGGGGCCTGAATTTTCCGCGCCCGGCCTACTCCTGCCGACGCAGGCAGTCGCCAATATCCCGGCTACCGCTGCCTTTGACGACACAGACTCCCGATATGTTGGGAAAGGACAACTTCCTGCGCACATAGGCGGTGGCGCGGAAGCTATCGTCGGTAGGAAGCGTCCGTTCCGACAAAACGACGGGCACCTGCCTCTCCGATACTTGAGAACTTCCGGACGATCTCGCGCCCTCTCGCATCGACATGCCGGACCCCGAGTGGCGGGACGACGCGTGAGACGGACGTTCGTTGCTGGCCGAGTACTCGGCCAGCGGACTGCGTGAACTCGTGATCGAGTAGTAGGCAAGCCCGAAGCAGGCCACCGCCACGATCAGAATCGCCGCAGGCTTCCATAACCTCTGCCACCCATTCTTTTTGGGACTGTCGGGAACTGCACGACGCGCCAGCATGGCAAACGGCCGCGCCGGTTCGCCGACCAACTCGTCAGAAGCTTGCTTTGGCGGCAACTGCGGTACGACTTTGCGCTTCGTTTTCGCAAATCCGACGACCCGTCTCGAAACCACTGTCATAGTCATGGCAATCTCCTCGCGTGAGCCATAGCGCAAAGCACTACGGCGGCCAAGGCCTGCCTGACAAGGAAACGCCAATTACGGGACGGAGGAACCGCGAGGACATGCGCCCGACGCCCCACCCGCGCGCAATGTCTCATGGCGAGAATCAGGAAATCGAACGTTTACACCTAGCCTGGCGGTTCCGCTGTCATGGGATGCGCAATCTGGGCACCCTTTAGACCGGTAACTTTGCGTCCCCACCTTTCGATGGGTTTGCCTTGTTTCAGTAGGCCACTACTGATTTTCAGTATATCGAAATCTGTGAGAAATTCCACAAATATTTGCTTGGATTGCGACCGGCTTCCGCGCTGGGAGCGCCAAACGAAAAAACGGCAGCGACTTGCGCCGCTGCCGTGTCCTCGATACCGCCCTGAACGATGGCGTCAGGCCAGCTTGCGCTTGGCCTTGCTTTCCTGCTCCTGCTTTCTGAACTGGCCGAAGCGCGGCAGGAACTTGTCCCAGTCGATGATGTGGCTGTCGATCTCGGGGCCGTCGACGCAGGCGTGGCGCCGCACCATCTTGCCGTCTATGGTCACCGGCACCATGCAGGCGCCGCACATGCCGGTGGCGTCCACCATGATGGAGTTCAAGCTGGCCACCGTGTGCACGCCGTAGGGCTTGGTCAGGTCGCTGACGGCGCGCATCATCAGCGGCGGGCCGATGGTGACGACTTCGGCGATCTTGCGGCCCTTGCCCTCCTGATTGTGCTTGAGCAGGGTTTCCAGCGGCCCGGTGACGAAGCCCTTGACGCCGAAGCTGCCGTCGTTGGTGGTGTAGATCACCTCCAACTGATCCGGGAACTCGGCTTGCAGCTTGCCGACGCGCTCGTTTTCCTGGGTCCAGAACAGCAGGTCGGCGCTGCGGAAGCCGGAAATCAGCGTGACGTGGTTGCCCAGGCGCAGGTGCTCGCGCATGATCGGATAGACCGGCGGCAAGCCGACGCCGCCGGCCGTGAACACCACGGTCTGGTTGCCTTCGTAACGGTGCAGGGCGCTGGGCAGGCCGAGCGGCCCGGCGATGCCGGCGAAGGCGTCGCCCACCTGCATCTGGTTGATGAGAATGGAGGAGGTACCCATGGCCTGGATGACCAGGGTGATGGTGCCTTTCTCGGTGTCCCAGTCGGCCAGCGTCAGCGGGATCAACTCGCCCTTGTCCCAGGCCAGCACGCGCACGAACTGACCGGCCTTGGCCGATTTGGCGACCAGCGGCGAACTCACGGTCAGTTCGACGATGCCCGGGGTCAGCTCGATCTTCTCGACGATGGTCTGGGGCGCGGCACCGAGATTGGTGTAGATGCCGGCGCTGCGAACCATGGCGCGGATTTCGGCCGGGGTCAGGTCGATATTGCCGACGATCTCCTTTGCCGCCGCCTGGCCGTCGCCGGCCGCGCGGATGGCGGTGGAGCCGCCGCGGGCGGCGTCGCCGCCCGAGTAGATGCCTTCGAGCGAGGTCTGCTGCGAGCCCTTGTTGGGCACGTCTATGGTGCCCCACTTGGTGGTCTTGAGGCTGGGCTCCGAGTCCTTGATGATCGGGTTGGCGGTGTTGCCCAGCGCCATGATGACCAGGTCGACGGCCATCGGCTCGGTCTTGCCGGTGGATACCGGGCTGCGGCGGCCGGAGGCGTCGGGCTCGCCCAGCTCGATGATGTCGAGGTTGGTGTGGGTGACGAAGTTGGTCTTGTCGTCGCCGATGAATTCCTTCGGCGCGCGCAGCACCTTGAGCTCAATGCCTTCTTCGAGCGCGTGGTGCAGTTCCTCGACGCGCACCGGCATCTCGCCCTGGGTGCGTCGATAAACGATGGTGACAAGGCCGCCGAGGCGCCGCGCGGTGCGCGCGGCATCCATGGCGGTGTTGCCGCCACCGATGACGATGACGCGCTTGCCCCTGGTTTCGGGCAATGGCGTCTCGTATTCGTCGGACATGCCTTGCATCAGGTTCACGCGGGTGAGGAACTCGTTGGCCGACATGACGTTGAGCAGGTGCTCGCCCGGCACGTTCATGAAGCGCGGCAGCCCCGCGCCGGTGCCGACGAATATCTTCCAGAAGCCGGCCTTCTTGAGGTCGGCCAGCGTCGCGGTCTTGCCGACGAGGAAGTTCTTGACGAACTTGCCGCCCAGGAGCTCGATCTTGCCGACGACGTCGTCGATCAGATCATTGGGCAGGCGGAACTCGGGGATGCCGTAGCGCAGCACGCCGCCAAGCGTGTGGAAGGCCTCGAACACCGTGACCGGGAAGCCCTCGGCCGCCAGGAGATAGGCGTTGATCAGGCCGGCCGGGCCGGAGCCGACCACCGCGACCGGCGGTTTGTCGGCCTTGGCCCAGGGGTCGGGCAGGTCAGCGAAGCGCGCGGCGATGCCTGCGGCGTTGACCAGCTTTTCGCGCTGCGGCAGGTACCATTCGATCTGACCGATCTCGATCGGCTTCTTCTGGTGAGCGCAAACGCCCTGGCATTGCAGTTCCTGCGGGCAGACGCGGCCGGTGACGTTGGGCAGCGGGTTGCAGCTCTCGATCAGTTCCATCGCCTCGCGGAAGCGTCCGGTGCCCAAAAGCTCCAGCATTTCCGGGATGTGAATCTTGACCGGGCAGCCGCCCTTGGGCTCGGACTTGCCGGGCACGTGCATGCCGATCTCGCAGGGCTTTTCTTCGCACTGCTTGTCGCGCAGGGCTTCGAGCCAGACGAACATCTCGACGTCGCGGGCGGTGAAACCGAGGTTCATGTAGCCCAGGTAGCCCTGATTGACGAGACCGAAGTCGCGCGAGCGCTCCTCGGCATCGCGCATGTAGGGCGGGATGCTGTTCTCGGCCGGCCAGTTCTCCGACAGGCCCTTGAACATCGGGTAGCGGTCCGACAGGTGCAGGTCGATGGCCTTGACGAACTTGCGCTTGAGCTTGAGCGGCACGTTCCAGACGAAGCGCATCAACACCTTGCTCATGTCGTCGTCGCGCAGCATCAGGTCCCACATGGTGCGCACGAATTCGGCGCTGAGTTCCTCCTGCTTGAACTCCCAGACGATGGCATTGGCGCCGTCGGAGATGAACATGTCGCGGAAAGATTGCGGCTCGGTCAGCAGTCGCCGACGCAAGAGATCGATCTGCTTGCGGAAGGTCTCGACCGCTTCGGTCTGCTCCAGCGCTTCGACCTGGGACCGCGTGCTTTCCAGCGCACTGCTGGCGTGCAGGTAGCGGTGCAGATCGCTATCGACCGGGAGCCCGGAGGGATGGGATGCAGTACTCATCGTATGATCTCCGCGTCGCAATTCGCCGCCACCTTCTTGATGCGGTTCTTCAGTTCCGGCGTCACCGTCACGCGCTCCAGCGCGCCCGGAATGATCTGGGCCACTTCCTTGGAAACGCCATCGATGACGATACGGGTCTTCTCGAAGATTTCGCTCAAGTCCTGATAACAGGTCTTGCAGTTGGTGCATGCCGCCGGATCGTCCATCGTCACCAGCGCCTCGCCGCCAACCGCGGCGGCAGCACCGGCCGGGGCGCAGGAAGGCGCGGCCGCGCCGCCTGCCGACAGGATCGGGATGATGGTGCCGTTACCGATCGGCGCCTTGCTCGAAGCCGCCAGTTCCGACATGGCGCGGGCGATGGCGTCGAGCGAGGACTCGCGGGCCTGCAGCGACTGCTGGTACTGCGCCTGGATCGATTCGATGCTGGTGCGGTGGCTGGCGTCTTTCAGCACCACATGCTGGCCGCCCAGGTATTGCAGCATCTGCCAGTATTTGCGACGCTCCTCGACCAGTTCGATGACGATTCCGGACACAGACAGCTTGACCAGGCGCTTTTTGGCGTCGACCGACCAGATAAAGGCGGTGCGGCCCTCGCGGTCGGCCTGGCACAAGTCGATATAGTCCTCGACCAGCACCGCATTCGCATCGTCGGCGCCGAGCTTGCGGAAATGCTTCTTGAAGCGATTCTCGCCGAGGGCAAAGTGAGCCGGCGTCAGCGCCATTTCCAGCAGGTGCACATTGTCGCTGTCGTCGAGATATTCGAGCGACGTGGTAGTCCAGGTCTTGTCCGGATCAGGGTTGCCGTCGAGCATGAACCAGTCGTGCAGCGTGTTGCCGCGGCGCGGGTCATGCACGAACACCGGGTTCATGCGCGACTCCACCGCCAGGCGGGCGTGCCGGTTGGAAGCGTCGTCGGCGATGCCGTGCTCGGGCTGGCAAGGCGTGTAAACATCCATCACCGCCGGCGAATCGGTGTAGGTGAGGAATTCCATCGCGTTCTTGAGGAAGTGCCCTTGCAGCGCGGTGCTGGTCGAACAGACGAAGACGTTGGGATGGAAGGAGGCGATCAAACCGAACTCTTTGCGATGCTCGTGCTTGCCGCTGTAGGCGGTGCCGATGCGCGCGAGGTCGGAGTCCTGACCGAGGAAGCTCGCCGTCGACGCCTGGCCGCCGGTGTTGGAATACGCGCCGGTGTTCAGCACCATGATCTTGAGCGGCGTATCGGTGACCAGAATGCGCGACAGCGCGCCGAAGCCGATGTCGTAGGTGGCGCCGTCGCCGCCGACGGTCATCACCGTCGGCATGAGGCCGAGTTCTTCCACCGTGAACTCGTTCCATGACAGCTGACGCAGGGCCGCATCGTGCTTCTCGGGCTCGTAGGCATCGTCAAGCTCCAGGCGCGCCAGACGCAACGCGCGCACGTCGCCGGCGGTCTGCGCCGAGATGCCCTCGAAGATGCCCTTGGCCAACGGCTGCGCGTCCTGGAAGAGGCTGTTCACCCACGGATCGTTGTAGCAGTTGAACGGGAAGGTCGAGGCATAGACGCTGCTGCAACCGGTCGAGTTGGCGATCACGGCACCGGCGGGGCCGTTGCCGGTCGGGCCGCTTTCGTAGAGATAAAGCCGCTTTTCGAGCGTCGCGATGAGGTTGCCGATGCGGTTGCGGCGAACAGAGTCCTTGTCTGCAAGCGTCGCCTGCTTGATGCCGAGGCGCCCGATCAGGCTTTCCAGATCGCGGATATGGTCGCGCTTGCGCTTGTCGGTAATGGCGCGGTTGGTGGCCATGACCAGACGGATGGCGGTCACCTCGCCGCAGCCGCGGCAGGCGCCGTGACCGCCGGTGGTGGCGTAGTAGTTGGCGCGGTCGAGCAGCAGGCGCTTGATTTCACCCTCGGGCTTGATCGCGCTGTCGGTGAAACGCGTCGGCGTATTGGGCGTCTTGGAGAGGAACTCGAAACGGGCTTGCAGGGTCTCCGCGAGTTCCGCATCCTGTTCGCGCGCCACCAGGGCGGCGGGGCCGCAGACATCGACGCATTCGAGACAGCCGGTACACTTCCAGGGATCGACATTGACCGCAAACATGCCGCCGCTGCCGGGGTTGGCCTTTTCCATGGCGTCGAAGAAAGGCCGCGTGCGGGCCACCGGGTAGACGGCCAGCGCCTCCGCCAGCTTGCCGAAATTACGCAGTACGGTGACCTTGTCGGTCTCCAACGTGGACGCCGCGTCGGCGACGACTTCGTGGAAGGGCCGCGGATGCTTGTTCTGACGGTACATCTCGCGCACGGCTTCGGACAGCGCATAGACATGGCCGCGCATCGCTTCCTTCTGTGCGTCGGTGATGTCGAGCTGGCGGATTACCGTCAGCAGCAGTTCGTGGATGTCGTGCACGGTGTTCGGGATCGCGGCATCCGGGCAGACCAGCGCGCATTCCATGCAGCCGGTACACAAATCGGCCATGAACTCGGGCACGGTACGGCGGAACAGGCCCTTGTCCTTGCCGGCGGCCGTGCCGGCGGGCATGAACATGCCGGTGCCGGGCAGGACCGGCGCTTCGCCGATGCTGCCGTCGCGGAAGGGCGCGGCGACCATGTCGTCGTAGTAGTCGCGGTCGAGGAAACCGCCGCAGGCGGACGAGCCACCGCTCTTGCACATCGAGGCCGACAGCGCCACGCTGCGCAGCGCGATCGGCGCCTTGACCGCCTTGTCGGCGAATGCGGCCAACTCGTAGTCGACCTTGCGCGTAGCTTCGATGCCCTCGCGGATCACGGCCATGTTGCCGTCGACAACGGCGCCGCCCTTGCTGCCGAATTTCTTGGAAATCTGGCTGCGAATCTTTTCGAGGATGGCATCGGCCGAGGCGTCGGCGGAAACCCGGTCGACATGGCCGGCGATGGCGCCGATGAAGGCGATGCCCATCATGCGGGTTTGCAGTTCGGGCGTCGGCGCATGCTTCTTGGCCACGGCGAAGGCGTCGATGACGTAGAAGCGGATTTTCTTGTCGCGGATGGTCTTCCTTGCGGCGGCCGGCATCTCGGCCCAGACCTGTTCGGCCGTGGCGTTGGTTTGCAGGATGAAGGTGCCGCCGTCCGCCAGGCCGCGCAGCGGATTGGTGTGGCTGAAGACCTTATGGTCGGGGGAGATGACGATCTCCACATCCTCAAGCTCGGCGTTGGTGATCTTGATCGGCTCCGGCGAGAGCGTGATGTAGTAATTGGTCGGGGCGCCGCTCTTCTCGGAGCCGTACTTCGGCGCCGACTTGGAGTGCATGCCGAGTACGCCGGCCAGAATGTCGGTCAGGAGCTTGCCCGAGGCGATGGTGCCGTAGCCGCCCACCGAGTGGAAACGCACGCGGAAGGCGGAGTCCGGCAGCAGCTTGGGGTTGGCCTCGGTTTCGAGCGCCATCAGCTCGGTTTCCGGATAGGCGGCCTTCAGGCGCGCCTGAAGTTCGGCAACGCGCGGGGTCGGCGTCTTCGAGAAGAACTGCGAGCCGAGATAGACCAGCGGCGCGCCCTTGCCGTCGGTCATGTTCTTGAAGGCGGCGATCAGGTGGCGCGGTTGCAGGTCGTGGCCGCCGAGACCAAAGATGGCGGTCGTCAGTTTCGGCATGGTCTTGATGGCCGGAATGCCGGCATGGCGCAGCTGGTCGGCGTTCTCGCGCGCCTTGAACAGCGCCTGGGTCACCAGGGTGGTGAGCGCGGTTTGATCGGAACGCTCCAGCACCGTAACCGCTTTCTTGCCGGCCAGCGCCGCGACCAGCTCGGCCTCGGGGAAGGGTTGCAGCAGCTTGACGGCGACGAGGCCAACCTTCTTGCCCTTGCCGCGCAAATAGCTGACCACGGCTTCGACGTCGTCGGTGACCGAACCGAGACCGACCATGACCGTCTCGGCGTCGTCGCACATGAAGGTCTGCACCGGGGAATACTTGCGGCCGGTCAGTTCCGCGTATTCATCCATCGCCTGACGCACGAGGCCGGGCACCGCGCTGGCGAAGTGGGTGCGGTGATCGGCCGCACCGGCCTGGAAGTCGGGCTGGTTCTGCACCGCACCGGTGAGGCCGGGGTTGTTTACGTCCACCAGCGCCGGCACCCGTTGGCGCGTGCCCTTCTCGTGGGCGTTGACCCACTGGCGCTTCCACTGGCTATGCAGTTCTTCGGGCAGCCAGGAAAGCGTCTGGGCGACGAGCGCGCCTTCGTTGTCCTTTTCGACCGCGGCGGCATTGCCATCGAGATAGCCCTGAAGCTGAGTCAGGCTGGCCGGCGTGATGTCGGCCTGGTGACGCGACAGATACTGCTGTAACTGGGCCACGCGGCCCTTGGCGCCGAGCAGCATCTCTTGCGCCAGCGTCGGCGCCTTGATGCGGCCGGCCGGGTCGCCGAGGTATTCCTTGAGCAGTTCGGGCTCGGGCATCACGGCTTCGGAGAGCATGTGGCTGGTGGAAAAGCCGTCCATGGCGTTGGCAACGGGGATCAGCGACAGCGACGAGACGCGGTAGGAAATCGCGGCCAGATCGGCGGCTTCCTGCGGGTTGGCGCCGAACAGGATGGTGTAGCCGGAAGAAAGCAGCGCATAGACATCGTCGTGGCCGGCCATGACGTTGAGCGAATGTTTGGAGACGACGCGCGCGGCAACCTGAAGCACAAAGCCGCCGACCTTCTTGCCGACGGTAACGTAATGTGATTCGAGCGCGTACAGAATGCCCTGGGAGGACGAGGCGTTGGAAACATATTGCCCGCCGGTCAACGTCGCGCCGAGCGCGCCGCTCTGGGCCGAATGCTCGCCTTCCGGGCTGAAGAAGAAGGGATGCTTGCCCCAGATATTGACGCCGCCGTCGGCGCGGACGGCCTCGTAGATCTCGGCGATTTCGGTAGATGGGGTGATCGGATAGCCGATGACGCCGCCGCAGACATGGCCCATGACATGGGCCACCGCACCATTGCCGTGGATTACGCTGGGGATGCCGGGATACTGCGCCTTCTTCGTCTTCGCTTTCATGTTTGCGTGTCCGTATGTTGTACGATTCATCGTGCGCGACGAAGGGCCGCGCACATCCTCTGCCGGGGCAGACATGGACGATATCCGGCCGCCAGGAACCCGTATGACAGGCCCGCCTTCGCCGAATTCGATATATTTTCCATGCACGCCTTCCGAAAAACCGGCCGGAAATTGCTTTCCGGCATGTGAAATGCCTCGAACCCGAGACGACTGCGCACCTACGGCGCTTCAGCCATACAATTACGGGCCCGACCAAAGTTTCGGCGGGGATATCCTGCCCGACGCCTTGCGGGCGCGGGTCAGAATTCCCCTCACGGCGCGGCCAGAAGTGTGTTCCGGCCTACTGACAGGCAAGTGGCTTGCACTTACCCGAATAGGCATGCGGGAAGTTGCGCCTCTCGCATGTTCGTGATGTGGCCAGTATAAAAAGATTGACGCAATGCAGCAAGCAGAATTTTTTATGAGCAAAGCAGTCGCGTCGTTGCGCCATGTGAAAGCATGTTGCACCACACAAAACATCGGTAATTCGGCCATCCTGGCCGTCAAATCGGGCAGAATCGAACGTCTATGAATCGCCTGCGCATCCGTCCCAAACTCGCCGTTGCCGCTTTGACAACCCTGGCGGTACTAACCGTGGCAGTGTCGACAGGGCTTTTGCTCTGGAACTTGCACACATCGGAACTGGCCCATGCCCGCGGCGAAACGGTCAGCCTGTCCCATATCCTCGCCGAACAGACGACGCGAACCATCCAGAACGTCGATCTGGTCATGCAGAACACCCAGGTTCTGCTGGCGGAACTCGATACCGCAGGCGTTCCGCCGTCCGGACGTTTTGTGCACGACTTGCTGCGCAACCGGCTGGAGGACATGCCGCAGATGAAGGGCCTGTTTGTCACGGATGCCAGCGGCAAGGTCGTCAATAGCGCGCGCACTTTCCCGGTGAGCGGCCCGGCGGTGGCCGATCGCCAATACTTCCTTGCGCATAAGGACAACCCCCGGCTCGGCCTGTTCATAGACTCGCCGACCCACAGCCGCATCGATGGGATGCCAACCCTGTATCTGAGCCGCCGGCTTTATGGCGCCGAGGGCCAGTTTCGCGGCGTGCTGGCGGTGGCGCTCAATCTCACCTATTTTGAAACGCTTTACGAATCGATCGCCTTTGACGGCATCGGCCCGATTTCGCTCTACCTGGCCGACGGCACCCCTATCGTTCGCCAACCGCACGACGGCTTCGACGGAAACCCCAAACCGGAAAAATCGGCGCCCTTCAGGAACGGCGCCGACGAAAGCACGCAAACCGAAACGTCGGCAACGGGCGAAGCGCGCATCGTTACTTATCGCCATGTCAGCCAGTTTCCGCTGATGGTGGGAGTGGCCATCGGCAAAAAGAACGTACTGGCCAACTGGTGGGACAGTGCGCGCTACATTCTGGTCGGCGCATTGTGGGTTACTGCCCTCCTCGTCATTGCCGGATGGGCGCTGGCGCGCGGCCTGAAAAAGGAGGAAGTCCTGGCGCAGGAACTCTTGGAAAGCAGCGAGCGCCTACAGGGAACGATCGACTCCGCCATGGATGCCGTTATCATTCTCGATGCAAGCCAGCGGGTTATCCTGTTCAATCCGGCTGCCGAAAAGATGTTCGGCTGCGATGTCGGCAAGGCCATCGGTTCACCACTGGAGCGCTTCATGCCCCTGCGCTTTCGCGCCGGACATCGCCTGCACATCGATCAGTTCGGCGCCTCGGGCGTACGCTCGCGCATCATGGCCCCGCAGCGGGAAATCATCGGCCTGCGCGCGGACGGCAAGGAATTCCCGATCGAGCTGACTATCTCCCAGGTTAAACTCCACGGTGAAATCATCTACACCGCCATCCTGCGCGACATCACCGACCGCAAGATGGCGCAGGAGCAGTTGATCGAATCGAACACCCAGTTGCGCCAGTTGTCGGGCTCGCTCCAGCGTGTGCGCGAAGAAGAGCGCAGCCGCATCGCGCGCGAGTTGCATGACGAACTGGGCCAGCAGCTGACCGGACTCAAAATGGACTTGTCATGGCTGATCAACCAGTTTCCTGACGATCATGACGGACTGGAGGACAAGATCGTCGGCATGAAACAGCAGCTTGACGCCACCATCAAGTCGGTGCGCCGCATTTCCACCGAACTGCGCCCTACGTTGCTGGACGACCTCGGCCTCGGTGCGGCAATGGAATGGCTCGCGGACGACTTCGCCAAGAAAACCGGGGTGGCGGTTTCGCTCGACCTCGCCGGCGAAAAGTTTGCCCGCGGCGATCCGCTCGTCACGGCACTGTTCCGCATCATGCAGGAATGCCTGACCAACATCGCCAAGCACGCGGAAGCCAAGCGGGTTGGGATATCCCTGCTGCGGGTCGGCAACACCATCGAGCTGTGCGTTGCCGACGATGGCAAGGGCATGGACAATCCGGGGAAGTCGAAAGACGGCAGCCATGGACTGGTCGGCATCCGCGAGCGCGCCATCATGCTGGGCGCACAAGCGACCTTCACCAGCCATCCCGGTGCGGGTATGAAAGTCCGCATCGTCATTCCCTTGGAAGCTCACGCTAAGGTCGCCGCATGAAAAAAATCGAAATCCTGATCGCTGACGATCACGCCATCATCCGCGACGGCCTGAAACAGATATTTTCCGATACCGACGACATCGTCGTCGCCGGCGAAGCCGCCAACGGCCACGAAGCGCTGTCGAAGGCGCGCCAGCGCGACTGGGATGCGCTGGTACTCGACATGTCGATGCCCGGCAAGAACGGCCTCGACCTGATCCGGCAAATCAAGAGCGAGAAACCCAACCTGCCCGTTTTGGTCTTGAGCATGCACAGCGAGGAACAGTACGCCTTGCGCGCGCTGCGCGCCGGCGCGGCCGGCTACCTCACCAAGGAAAGCGACAGCGAACTCCTGATCGCCGTCGTGCGCAAGGTCGCCGCCGGCGGCATCTATGTCAGCGCCGAACTCGCGGAGCGCATGGCGCGCGACCGCATGCCCAACGCCGAACACCTGCCGCACACCCTGCTCTCCGAGCGCGAGTACCAGGTATTCCTGATGATCGTTGCCGGACAAGGCCTGACCGAGATTGCCGATTCCCTGTCTTTGAGCGTCAAGACCGTCAGCACCCACAAGACGCGCATCTTGCAGAAAATGTGCATGACCAACCCCGCCGAACTGGTTCGCTACGCGCTGACGCACGGCCTCGCCGACTAAGGGAACCCCGCGGGCAAGGTCATCCCGGCAGATTCGCGCATTCGGGATGCAGACCCGACAGAAACTCCTCGCAGGGAATACAGAGAACGCCCTCTATCGCCAGGCGCTCCTTGCCCATGTAGAGCAGACAAGCGTTCGCCTCCGGATAGTCCTCGCGAAATGCGCGCAGCGCACGCAAATCCTTGTTACTGACCCGGCTCGCGTACTTGACTTCGATCGCACAGAAAACGTCCGGACCATAGACGACGAAATCCACTTCGCTGCCTGACTTGGTGCGCCAGTAATACAACTGCGCTGCCGATGCACGATAGTCGATCCAGGCGCGCAGGTGTTGGGCCACCAAGCCTTCCAGCGCCATGCCGGCGATTTCCTCGGGGCGATCCAGTGGGCCGGCGGGACGCAACGAACGATACACACCGACATCGAAAAAATAGAATTTGTCGTGGGTTACCAGGATGCGTTTGGCACGCTTACTGAAAACCGGCACTCGAAACGACAGCAGCAGATCTTCAAGAATGCCGAGATAGCCTTCGACCGTCTTGCGCCCGACCTGACAGTCGCGCGCGACTTCCGCCAGATTGAGCAAAGAACCCTGGGAAAAACTGATGGCTTCGAGAAACCGCGCAAAGGCGCCGATGTCCCGGACCAAGGCCTCGGCCTGGACTTCTTCGCGCAGATAGAGCGAGGCGTAGGCGCGCAGCGTTGCTGTCGGTTCGGCACCATTCCAGACCAGCGGTACCAGACCGATTTCAAGTGCCTGTAGCAAGTCGAAGGATGCCCCCAGTTCCGCCGCCATGAAGGGATGCATGCGCGCCTCCACCAAACGTCCCGCCAGCAGGTTGGCCGCACCGCGCCGCAGCTTGCGCGCGCTTGACCCAGTCAGTACAAAGCGCAGCCGCTGGTCGGATTCCGCCAGGGCATGTACTACATCCAGCAAGGCAGGAACCTTCTGGATTTCGTCGATCACAACGTCATTGACCGCCGGCTGCCCCCCGATCAATTCGCGCAGTCGTTCGGGCCGCGCCAAGTAGAGGCGCTGAGCCTCCGGATCGAGCAAATCGACCCAGATCGCCCCCGGACGCGCCGAGCGCAACCAAGTCGATTTTCCCGTCCCACGCGGCCCGAACAGAAAGAAACTGGCGTCTGGCCCACGCAGAAACCTTCCAAGTGATTCCATATTAGCTTCCGATTCGGAATTCATTCCGCCATTATTCTACATAATTCTGCGCCCTCCCCGCGCGTTCGGCGCCGACAAACCGTGCCTCCTGCGAACTGGCCGAGGTCCCCGGCATCTAAAGCTCGGCAGGCCAACGCTCGGGCTTTTGCTGCGGCGGTTCATCCGCCAAAAAACAGGGCTGCGTGTCTGTGCTCCGGCGGTCGGCCGGATTGAACAAATCGGGATAGATCCCGCACAATCTCATTCACCTTGAAGCCGGAAGCCCTGGCGTTGGCGGGAATATCGCTTCCCCTGACGATTGAGCGCACATAGCCCTCGATGAACGATTGCTGGATGATTTGTATATCGCCCAGTTCGTAGAATGCAGCCATCCCGGCAACATAATCCGCCTTTGCGAAATCGACGAATGAGATCGGCAGCAAGCCGGCGCGCAGCAACGGCAGGTTGGCCGCAAGGCGGGAAGTTCGCTTGTTGCCATTGGCGAAAGCCTGCAAGTACGGAATGCGCGTCATGAGGTAGAAGGCCGCCGGCACCGGCTGAAGCGAATTGGCGGTCTCAACGATGTTATCCAAGGCCTGAGCAATGTAGCCGGTTCCTGGACGGAACGGCGGACTATATGCCGAGCGTCCTAGCCTCACTTCCTCATACTCTCTGGGAACGCCGCGCTGCTCATCGGGCAGAAAGTGATCGGACTCCGCCACATCGGCAAGACCATGACGGTCCGTCAGAAACCCTTGAATCTTGCAGAGATTCTCCGCCGTAATTTCGCGGTGCGCCCAAAGGTGTTCGATGGCGTTTTTGTGGTTCAGAATCAGTAGCGCATCTTCGACCGGCTTGTCGGAATTGCGCTGGCCATACTCGATGAGTACCTGGGTGTCGATATTGGAATAGGTGCTGCCTTCCAGCACCGATGAGGCCCACGAGAAGTCAATCAGGAAGTCGGCAAGGAATTTCCGATCCAGCGGGCGGGACAGCGCCTGTAGGCTTGCCAGTCGAATGGCCTTGTCGGGATCAAGACCCGGCTCGGGCAACAGCATTTCCTCCCGGAATCGAACGGACGGTCGCGCCTGCCAGTCCGTCTCAAAATAGCGGCGGACATCATCAACCGGATATGGCGCAGCGGCCACATAGCGCATTGCGCGGGTTTGCCCGAACGGCTTGATGTGCCCGGCCCCCGTCAACTCGCGCAGGCGCCGATTCAAAGTCGATCGGCTGACGTCCGGGAACCTGGCTTCCAGCGCCTCAGGGGACATGCCAGAGGGTCCGGCCGCAAGTAGCGCCTTGATGACATCTTCAAAAGAAAGCAGAAATTCTCGCGCCATTTGACAATATAAGTAGTGCCCTAACTTGTTGCAGTATAAGTAGAAAATCAATTTCTCGTCAATTGCAAGCCGTAACGCTTCGATTGTTGTCATTTGGCTTGGCTTTCCGCCCCCCCTCGCCAAGGCCCTCCGGCGGCAGGCGCACTACCTCAACCAGCCACCAAAGTAATAGGACTTTTCCTACAAGAACTTTAATCCTGCACCGATGGCCCCGCGCCGTCTCTGCGGACACAATCTCGCCACGTGACCAGTGTCGGTAATTGGCTCTGGTTGGAGTCCAGGACATTTTGCACATTTACAGGTGAAATAATGAGCTATCAGATCGGCCCCAAAGCACTCGCGCTCCTGTCTACGGCAGTTCTCGCGCTCGGCTTGTCGTCCGCCGCCCATGCGGTCGACGTCGACGCCGCCAAGGCGCTGGCCAAGCAAAACAACTGCTTCAAGTGCCATTCCGTCGAAAAGGAAAAAGACGGCCCGGCCTACAAAAAGGTCGCAGAAAAGTACAAGGGCAAGCCGGAAGCCGAAAAGCGGCTCATCGAGCACATCACCTCCGGCGAAAAGGCCAAGTTCCCGGACGGTCACGAAGAAGAACACAAAATCGTCAAGACATCGCCGCCCAAGGATATGGAACAAGTCAAGAACCTCGTGCAGTGGGTTCTTGCGCAGTAACGGACCGGTCATTCGGTTTCAAATTTGAATTAATTGGGATAGGGGAGACAAATGAAAGCGTTTAGAAAATTGTTAACCGCCTGCGCGCTCATCGCCGGCATGGGAACGGCAGCGAGTCTGCTGGCGGCAGACGTCAAGTTGCCGAGTACCAATCTGGCGGGAACGGCGTCCAAGTCGGCTCAAGACTCCCTCAAGAAGGATGCGGTTTGCACGCGCTGCCACGACGAGAGCGAGCCGACGGCCATTCTTTCCCTCTACCAGACCAAGCACGGCGTCCGCGGCGATTCCCGCACGCCGAACTGCCAGACCTGCCACGGCGAAAGCGAAAAGCACCTGAAGGGCGATCCCAACGTCAAGGGCCGCGCCGCGCCGGACATCATTTTCAAAAAGGGCACCTTCCCGGTCTCGGATGACCAGGACCGCAGCAACCAGTGCCTGAGCTGCCACAAGGGCACCAAGCGCACCAACTGGGACGGTGGTCAGCACCAGGCCAACCAGGTGGCCTGCAACGACTGCCACAAGGTACACGCCCCGCAGGACAAGCTGCTCTCCAAGAAGACGCAGACGGAAGTCTGCTTCACCTGCCACCAGGAGCAAAGGGCGCAGTCGAAGAAGATTTCCACTCACCCGATCGATGCCGGCAAGGTGGTGTGTTCCGACTGCCACAACCCGCACGGTTCCGCCGGACCGAAGCTGCTGAAGAAGAACACAGTGGTCGAAACCTGCTACACCTGCCATGCCGAAAAGCGCGGCCCCTTCCTTTGGGAACACCAGCCGGCGACCGAGGATTGCTCGAATTGCCACACGCCGCACGGTTCCAATATCTTCCCGCTGCTCAAGTCGCGCACGCCGTTCATGTGTTCCGAGTGCCACGACGGGCCGCACCACAGCGACGATCCGGCTGGGCCCAATGTCGCCGGTACGCAAGGCGGACTGACTGCGGTGCCAAGCGAGAACTACGCGGGCCGGGCCTGTATGAACTGCCACGTCATGGTGCATGGTTCGAACCATCCGGCCGGCGCCCTCTTGCATCGCTAATTCGTTGAGGCAGCCCTCCGGCAATGCCGGAGGGAACTTCACCCAGGAAAATGGAGCTAATCATGAAAACAGCAAAAGAGAATTTCGCGATCAGGGCGCTGAGTCTCGCAGTGCACGGGGCGTTGGCAGCGATGTTTGCGATACCGGCGGTCGCCATCGCGCAGAGCGCGGCGGACGACGAGGTCGCGGCACTGACGCGCCCGACCAACGTTATCGAGATCGGTGTAGCAAATGTGTCGCAGAAATCAGCCAAGTTCGGCGAATACACCGGGCTGAACAAGTCTGGAGGGGAACTCATCGGCAACTTCAGCGTCCGCGGCGGCGATGCCTACGGTGCGAGTACCGGCTCCAACCGTTGGAGCATCAACGGCTCCGACCTTGGCACGACGTCGCGCTCGTTGGGTGGCAGCGTGAGCAACCAGGGCCAATGGAATCTGGACCTCGGCTACGACGAATTGCGCCACAACATCTCGGACACGTATCAGACGCCCCAGCAAGGCAGCATGGGCGGAAATAATTTCACGTTTCCGGCGACGTTTGGAACCATCAACGGCGGTGCAAATCCTAGCGCTCGAACCTTGACGGCGGCCCAGCAATCTGCGTTCCACACAGAAGACGTGGGCACGACGCGCAAGAACACGTCCTTCGGCGCTGGATTCAACTTCAGTCCGCAACTCAGCCTGAGGTTTGACTACAACCACCTCGACCAGTCGGGTGCCAAGCTCATCGGCACGGGCGCGCAGGGCGGTATCGCTCTTACCGGCGGCTCCACCGGCCGCGCCGAAGCCAACAACATCATCATGAACCCGACCAATTACAAGACGGACAGTGTCAATCTGGCCCTCAATTGGATCGGCGACAATGGTCACCTGACCGGCGGCTACTATGGTTCGATGTTCCGGGACGGCTATGACAGTGTGAGCTTTCAGAATTCCATGGCAAGCGCCGCAAGCGGCTGCGTCGGCGTAGCCTGCTTTACGAATCAAGCACTAAGCACCGCCCCAAGCAATAACTTCCACCAGTTGAATCTAACGGGCGGGTACGCGATCTCGCCGCGCACGAAACTGGTTGGAGGTCTTTCCTACGGCCGCAATACGCAGAATGACAGCTACACTGCGACCAGCATAATGCAGACCAGCGGCGTGGCCTACGACATGATGCAGGCTGGGGGATTGCCTCAGTCATCACTCAATGGCCGGGTGATAACCAGGCACGCCGATCTGAAGTTAACCCACCAGACCACCAAGGATCTGGTATTGAGTGCCGGGTACAAATACAACGAGCGCGACAACCGTACGCCGTCCAATACGTATCTGTACAAGAACCTTGGTAACGGGAACTACACGGGAGTGAATAATCCGTACAGCAACAAGAAAACGCAGATCGATCTGGCTGCCGATTATCGCATTGCCAAGGGACAGAGCCTGCGCGTCGGCTATGAGCGCGAGACTATCAAGCGCTGGTGCAATAGCGTGGCAGACGGCTTTCAGTGCGTCGCCAGTCCTTCCAGCGACGAAAACAAGCTGGCCTTGGGCTATAAGCGACAAATGGGCAACGACGTCAAGTTGAATGTCGGTTACGCTTACGCCAGTCGCCATGGTGACTTCGATCCCACCTACGTCGCGAACACGGGAAATCGGGGCGCGGCAACCGTTAACGGCGGGGACAAATTGGGTTACGTCGGTTTTCCTTACGCGTCGCGCAAGCAAGATATCTATAAAGCCGGCGTGAATTGGCAGGCGACCGAGATGTTGGATGTCGGCTTAAACGGCCGCTACTCCAAGGACAAGTACGACGCCACGCTCGGGGTACAGGACGGACAGACCACCAACATAAATCTGGACGCCACGTATGCCTACAACGACAACGGCAGCGTCTCAGCCTATGCAAGTTGGCATGACTCGGAACGGGAGTTGCGGAACGGGCTGAATGGTAGCGCGACTGTAGCGCCTACCAGTATTTGGACCAATCAGCTCAAGCAGGACGGGTATTCCATCGGCCTTAACACCAAGCATACGGGCTTGATGGGCGGGAAACTGGAGTTCCTGGGCGACTTGTCCTACTCGTTCGATAAGTCACGCTATTCGACGCAGCTTCCTTACCTCGCAACTTGCAGCGCCTCCGGGACACTTACTTGCGGCGACACGCCAGATATCAAGAGTACCCTGATCGCGTTGAAACTCACCGGCACCTATCAACTCGATAAGAAGTCCAAAATTGCCGTTAGTTACCTTTACCAAAACTTGAAGAGCGAGGACTACTATTACAATAGTCTGCAGTACGGTTATACGCCGAACCGCGTCATGCCGACCAACGAGCTGGCGCCGAACTACTCGGTGAACATGGTCGCAGCCTCCTACATCTACAGCTTCAAGTGAGTTCTTCTGCAGTGTGCATTGCATGATGATGGTTACGGGGCCGGAAGTTCGGCCCCGTTTTTTTTAGCACCCCCAACCACCCAACGGAGTTGAATCATGTCCGATAACGATCCAGGCGCCATGAAGCGCTGCTGGACAGCTTTAA
>OBOI01000290.1_pt1 | contig 18959 bp, 13 predicted proteins | sample 1670151 | NCBI WGS metagenome assembly OBOI01 (sample SAMEA104232303, study PRJEB22302) | sediment metagenome | biome: forest; feature: aquifer; material: sediment | place: USA | collected 2011-08-07 | depth 0.01 m | reverse complement strand
GAGGCGCACGTCGAGCGCACCGGCGCCGGCCGCCATCACCGGCCCGGCGTTGGGGCTGCTCCAGGCGCCTGCCTGCGTGCGCCAGCAGGCCAGCGCCGCGCCGGTATGGCCGAGGAATACGTAGGTCAGCGCCGTGAGCCGCGCTGGAACATAGTTCAACACGTCGTCGATGCGCGCCGCCGCCCAGCCGAAATACACGCGGCGCGGGTCGCGGTAGCCCCACATGGCGTCCAGCGTATTGGCAAGCCGGAACAGCAGCGCGCCGGCGCCGCCGGCGACGAAGAACCAGAACAGCGCGCCGAACACCGCGTCGTTGCCGTTCTCCAGCACCGATTCGACGCCCGCCCGCGCCACGCCTTCCTCATCGAGCGACGAGGTTTCGCGCGACACCAGATCGCCGACGCGGCTGCGCGCCGCCGCCAGATCGCCAGCGGCCAGCGGCACCGCCACGGCCTGCGCGTGCTCGGCGAGCGCACGGCCGCCGAGCGCGAACCACAGCAGCAGGACATCGAGCAGCGCGCCGACGAGCGCGTAACGACCGATCCACCACGCCAGCGCCGCCCCCGGCAGCACGATGACGGCCCACGCCATCAGGCCGCGCAGCCGGTTGCCGAACGCATGACCGGGCGCGCCGCGCCGCAAGGCTCGCTCCGCCGCATCGGCCAGCCGGCCGAAGCCCACCAGCGGATGCCAGCGCCGCGGCTCGCCGAGCGCGCGGTCCAGCAGCACACCCGCGAGCGCAGCGGCGGCGAGAGACGGAGACGGCCAGGGCAGCATGGAATAGTCGGCGGTTGAAAGCGGTGCGCAATTTTACGCCAGACCTTATGGCGCACGGCCGCGGCGCCGGATACCGAATGCCGCCAGCGCGAAGGTGATGGCGGGTTCATCGACGCTGCGGGACGGCGGGGTGGGATACCGGGTCGTCGCCCCCGCGCCGACCGGCGAAACAAAAAACTGTGTGCCGCCATGCGCAGAATCGATATTCGGCGGAATTTCATTTGGTAAGCTCGCACACCATGTCAGAGGCGAAGACTACCCTCCAGGAAAGCGTTGCCCTGCAACGCGCGGCGCTCAAGAAGATCATCGAGGCGCCGCTGCACCGCGTCGCCCAGGCCAGCGTCGCCGCCTGGGGCGACCGCGCCGGGCTCAACGCCGCGCTGGCGCACCTGTTCCCGACGGTGCCGCATTGCCGCTACCTGTACGCCATGAACGTCGATGGCGTGCAGATTTCCGACAATGTCAGCGCGGAGGGCGTCAGTGAAGCCGACTTCGGCCGCGACCGCTCGCACCGGCCCTACATGCGCGAATCCCAGCCGGGCATGGGCTTTCTGCTCTCGCGCTCGTACATCACGCTGCGCGAGCGGCGGCCGGGGATCACGGCCATCCAGCTGGTACGCAACGAGGCCGGCGCCGCCATCGGCTTTCTCGGTGCCGATTTCTACCTGCACGACCTGCCGCTGACGCGCGAGCGATTTACCGAGCAGCGCCAGTGGCGGCAGTTGCGCGGCGACCCGTCGATCCGCAGCCAGGTGTTCCACCAGACCCGCAGCGAAAGCGAGATGGATCGCCAGTTGGATACGGTGCTGGGCGTCGTCGAAGAGCTGATGGTCGATCACGGCATGTATCACATCATGCTGCACTTCTCCAGCAGCCGCGCCGTGTATTGGACGCTGGACGACCCCTATCGCTATCGTCTGTTCGATATCCAGACGCTGGTCGATCCGGACATCTGCCTGGCCTATCCGAAACAAGCCTACCCGGCCGATGCCCTGGTGCCGCGCGGGCGCATCCGCGCCATCCTCGATGCCCTGCGCTCGTTGCGCTTCGTCGACGAGACCTTCTATCTGCGCACCGGCACCCTCAATCTCTTCAATGGCATCGTCGGCCTGACCTTTTCCTGCGACGGCTCGCACTACATGCCCTGGGACGAGTTCCTGAAGATGGATGTCGCCTTCTGGCTGGGCACGGCTTAGACTTCGCGACGTCCGCGTTATACTGCGGGCATCCCTCTTCGAGGGCGGATGTTTCCCCAGCACATGGAACGCCTTCTTCACCATATCGATGTCATCACGCGGCAGCGCAATCGCAGCCAGCTCGAAGCGAGCCTGGTGGCGGCGCTGTGCGAACTGACGGGCGCCGCGTCCGCCAGCCTCTACAAGCTGTTCACGCCCCCCGGCGACTTGATGGTGGGCCTCGCCGCCGACGCGACGGCCGACGCCGTGCGCATGCTCGACGACGGCGTTTCCTGGCCCGAGGGCACCGGCTCGCTGGAGCGCTTTCCGTATCTGCAAGCCTGCCTTGCCGGCAGCGGTCCCTACGCGGATATCGATCCCGCCAGCGGCTTGTCGCGCTACGCATTTGCCATTGGCGGTATCGGCCACGAGGTTTTTGGTTTCGCGGTCTTGCAAACGCGCGCGCCGCTCGATGCGGCGGGTACGGCGGTTGTCGCCGGCCTGATCGCCCTTTTCCGCAATTGCGTGTCCCTGCTCGATTACAGCGAAATCGACACGCTGACCGGGCTGCTCAACCGCAAGACCTTCGATGAATACCTGATCACCATCCTCTCGCATGTCGCCCACGAAGGCGACACGCAATCGGATTCGCTACACGTGCCGCGGCGGCGCCAAGGCAGCAAACCGGTAAGCCACCACTGGCTCGGCGTCATCGATATCGACCACTTCAAGGCCATCAACGACAAATTCGGCCACCTGATCGGCGATGAGGTGCTGATTCTCGTCGCCAATCTCATGAAGTCTGCCTTTCGTTCGCAGGACAAGCTGTTCCGCTTCGGTGGCGAGGAGTTCGTGGTGTTGCTGAAGCCGACCGAGCTGGTCAGCGCCCGCGCCACTTTCGAGCGTTACCGGCGCGAGGTGGAGGACTTTCGTTTTCCGCAGGTGGAACATGTGGCCATCAGCGCCGGCTTTACCCGCATCGGTCTCTACGACACGCCCTCGATGATCCTCGACAACGCCGATCAGGCGCTGTATTACGCCAAGGAAAACGGTCGCAACCGGGTGTGCTGCTACGAGGAACTCATCGACGCCGGCCAGTTGGTGAAGCAGCAGATGCTCCACACCGACGTCGACTTTTTTTAGACGCTGCCGTTCCCCGATTCCGTCCAGTCCAGCAGCGGTTGCCACTGTTCCCAGTCCTGGGCGGCGCGAAACGCCGGCATCTCGAAGATGGTCAGACCGTGAGCCGCCGCCTGCACATAGTTCTGGGTGTCGCGCAGGAAGGTCAGCACCGGTACGCCGGCACTTTCGAGAAAGCGCTCCAGTTCGGCCGCTGCGCGCGTGCGGGCATCGACGCGCATGCCGACGACGGCGACGAAGGCGTGTTGTTTGCGTATCTCTTTTTCTTCGAGCAGGACATCGAGAAACTGCCGGGTGGCGAGGATGTCGAAAATCGAAGGTTGCAGCGGCACGATCACGCGCTGCACGACTTTCAGCACTTGCGCCAGCTTCCGGCCGTGCAGGCCGGCAGGCGTGTCGAGCACGACATGCGTGGTTTCCCTGGGCGGGCGCGCCGGCTTGTCGCCGTCGATTTCCCAGCTCTCGATGCGCGGCAACGAGGGCGGGCGCAACCGCAGCCACTCGCGCGCGGACTGCTGGCGGTCGATGTCGCCGAGCATGGTGCGATGGCCCTGGCGCGCAAACCAGCCGGCGAGATTCGTCGCCAGCGTGCTCTTGCCGCTGCCGCCCTTGGGATTGGCGATAAGAAATGAATTCCGCATGGCCGGCGAGTCTACCACCGGCCGGGCGGAATCGTGTTACGGCAGCAATACGGTCGATCCCGTCGTCTTGCGCGCCGCCAGGTCGGCCTGCGCCTGCGCCGCGTCCTTCAGCGCGTAGGTCTGGTTGACCTCTATCTTCACCTTGCCCGAACCCACCACGTCGAACAAGTCGGCGGCCATCTGCACGAGGTCGCCGCGCTGTGCCGAGTAGGCGAACAACGAAGGCCGCGTCAGGAACAGCGAGCCGCGCTTGGCCAGCTCACCGAGGTCCACCGGCGGCACCGGGCCGGAGGAATTGCCGAAGGTCACCATCATGCCCAGCGGTCGCAGGCAGTCGAGCGAGCCAATGAAGCTGTCTTTGCCGATGGAATCGTAGACGACCGCCACGCCTTTGCTGCCGGTGATGGCCCGCACGCGTTCGACGAAGTTCTCGCGTGCCGTGACGATCGGATGGTCGCAGCCGTGGGCTTGCGCCAGCGCCGCCTTCGCGTCGGAACCGACCGTGCCGATCACCGTGGCACCCAGCGCCTTCGCCCATTGGCAGACGATGAGGCCGACGCCGCCGGCCGCGGCATGAATCAGAATCGTGTCGCCCGGCTGCACCCGGTAAGTCCGACGCAGCAAATACTGGGCGGTGAGCCCTTGCAGCATCATCGCCGCGCCGGTCTTGAAGTCCAGCGCCGCGGGCAACTGCACCAGCCGGTCGGCGGGAAGATTGCGCATCTCGCTGTAGGCGCCGGGTGGGCCGCCGGCATAGGCGACGCGGTCGCCGGGCTTGAACTCCGTCACGGCGCTGCCGACGGCCTCGACCACGCCTGCGCCTTCGAGGCCGATGCCCGACGGCAGCGGCAGCGGATAGAGACCGGTACGATGGTAGATGTCGATGAAATTGAGGCCTACCGCGTGGTGGCGCACGGTGACCTCGCCGGGCTGCGGCGCGGGGACGGCAAGCTCTTCCCAGCGCAGCACTTCCGGCCCGCCGGTCTCGTGAAAGCGTATGGCATGGGGCATGGTTTCTCCTCGGGTCGGTTGGTACGTCTGCGCTGGAAGCTACGCCGCTTGCAGCGGAATTTCAACCATGGCGGCAAGTGCGGAAATTGCGGCCGGATACCGGGTCGGCGCCCCCGCGAGCGGCAGCAATACGCCAGTACAGCGCTGTTGCCATCCCGACCAACAGTTTCAGTTGCACCCCCGGCGAGCGGGTGGCCGACGACGGCACGGCTCGCGCCGGCTTCGGCGTCGTCACGGCCTGCGTGCCCGCCGCCGAAGGCTGGCCGGCGGTGGCGCTGCTCGCCAACGACCCCTGTCACGATCCCGGACGGCCGATCAAGACAATGGTGTCGGCCGCGATCCAGTATGTAATGACCAGAACCGGATTCCACGATGCGAACCTCTGCTGCGTCGCCATCGATGCCCTGGGCCGCTTCGCCAAAGCGGTACCGCATTGGGGCGGTAGCCCGACGCCGGTGATCGCGCGTATCGAGTTCGAGCGCTTCAAGACGGGGAACGGCGCCGAGGCTTTCCTCGCGGAAACCGGCGCTGCCGGGGAAGTGGCGCTTGAGTTCCTTGGTGCGATCGAAGCGCACAGCAACCTGCCCATGCCGAGCGCCATCTTCCAACAGGTCGAGAATGCCATCGCCGAGGGCGATGCGCGCAAGATAGCCACGCTGCCTCAGTCCGATCTGGTGATCGCAGCAGCGCCGATCAATTACGCGAACGCCGCCAGGTTCGCCAGCGGCAGCAAGACTCCCCGATCCTGAAGGCGGTGCAACGGCTGGGAATAAGCTTCGTCCGCCGGGTCGTCTTCGTTGCCTCGATGATGAAGCGCTACCGCAAAGGACGCTGCGCGGCGTTCGACTACCGCGCCTACTGGATGAACGCCATTGCGACCGGTAGCGCCATGCGCGCCCTGATGCCAAAGTTCGGGATCGCGGACGTGATGGCTGACGACGCCTTCGCCGTCGGACTGGCTTCCAGCATCGGCTGGCTGGCGGTGGCGGGCAAGGCGACGGACCATCGCAACTGGGGCGAATGCCTGGCCCACGCGACGCGCGCCGCTCAGCGCCTGGCGCCGTTCGATTGCCTTGCCGTATTGCCGCTGGCAGAAGTGCCACCGCCCTGTCTGAAGGAATGGGAGAACTGGCAACACTTCTTTGCCGGCCAATAAGGGTAGAGCCGGCCCCCGGCCTCGCGGCTTTCAGGCTCGCGGCCTTGCCAGCCACTTCAGCAAGGTTGCAAACAGCTTGTCCGGATCGACAGGCTTGGTAATGAAATCGTTCATGCCTGCCGCCAGGCACCGCTCGCGGTCATCGTCAAAGACACTGGCGGTCATGGCTACGATGGGAACCGCTCGACGGCCCGCGACCCTGCGGATCGCCAGCGTGGCCTCGATGCCGTCCATTGCGGGCATATGCACGTCCATCAGTATCAGGTCGTAATTGTTCTGCTCCGCCCGGCGCAGTGCTTGCGCGCCATTCTCGGCCAGGTCGGGCGTCAGGCCGACTTCCTGTAGCAGTATCAGCGCGACCTCCTGGTTGATGGGGTCGTCCTCCGCAAGCAGTACGCGTTTGCCGCGATGCTCGCGCCGCAGAATGGTTTCAGCGCTTTCATTTGACTGCCCTATGGCAATGGCGGCTGCCTTTTGCCCTTTGCCCAGCCGTGCCGTCAGCCAGAAAGTGCTGCCTTGCCCCGGCGTGCTGTCGACGCCGACCTCGCCGCCCATCAGTTGCGCGATTCGCCGGGTGATCGTCAGGCCCAGGCCGGTGCCGCCATATTTGCGCGTCGTCGAGCTGTCGGCCTGCTCGAAGGCCTCAAACAGCCTCACCTTCTGGTCGGCCGCGATACCGATGCCGGTGTCGATGATTTCGAAGCGCAGCAGGTAGCCGGTATCTGCTTCTTCCAGTATGCGGCCGCTGAAGGTGATACTGCCGTGCGCAGTAAACTTGAGAGCGTTGCTCAGATAATTGACCAGTGCCTGCGACAGCCTGGTGGGATCGCCATGGAGTGCCTCCGGCATGCCGGAGACTTTCATGAACAGCTTCAGGCCCTTGGCCGCCACGGCATCGCCGATAACGGCGCAGGTGGTATGCAGCATGTCGGCCAGGGCGAAGTCCTTCTGTTCGAGAACGAGCTTGCCGGCCTCGATCTTGGACAGGTCGAGGATGTCGTTGATGATGCCGAGAAGGTGATTGCCCGAGGCCGTGATCTTGTCGAGCTGCTCTGCCTGCCTGAGGGCGACTTCACCGCGCCGCATCAAGTGGGCCATGCCGAGAATACCGTTCATCGGCGTGCGAATCTCGTGGCTCATGTTGGCAAGAAAGGTGCTCTTGGCACGGTTGGCGGCTTCTGCCTCCTTGGCCCTGACGCCAAGCTCCGCGTTGAGTTGCGCCAGGTTGCGATTGGCCGATTCAAGATCACCGGTCTGTTGCAATAGCTTTCGATGCGAGACCTGAAGGCCTTCTGCCATCTGGTCGAAGGCCAGTACCAGTTGCCCAAGTTCGTCCTTGCCGCCGTCGAAGCCGGTGCGCGCATCGAGGTCTCCCTGCTTGATGCGCCGTGCAGCCACGGCCAGTGCCAATACGGGACGCAGAAACCAGCGTTCGGTTGCCCCCCACACCAGAGCAAGCGCCGCCAGCAGCAGCACCAGCGCCACCGCCAGGGTAACCATCAGCCGACGGTCGATTTCGGCGGTGATGATTTCCTTGTTGACGCCCATCCATAGGAAGATGGGCCCCGCGTCCGTTTCCGCGAAGCGGACGAGCGCATACATTCTGGGCACGCCGTCAAATCCGACGGACTCGGTCAAACCATGGCCGCTATGCGCCATCAGCATCTTGAAAAACGGCGTATCGGCGGCGCTCTTGCCCACCCAGCCTTCCGGGTCCGGATGACGGGCCAGAACATTGCCATGCTGATCGATCAAGCCGATACGGGAGGCCGACTCCGGTTGGCCGGACTTCGCGAGTTCGCTGTTCAGCCACTTCACGTCAAGCCCGGCGATGACCACGCCCTGCACCCGGCCCGCCGCGTCGAAAACGGCCTTGTAGAACGGGAGGATTGCCCGGCCGGTTGCGTGACTGATGATCATTTCGCCGATGACGACATTGGCGGTTGTCAGCGCCTTCGTGAAATAGGGCTGGTTGGCGATGCTGACACGTATTTTCGAGGGTCGCGCACTGCAAATGACGTCGCCATTGGGCAGGCTCGCCGAGATATTCGCAATCCGCGGCTGTTGTTGCAACAAATGATGGGCGGCTATCCGGGAACATGCTTCCGGCGCCTTGGCAAACTGAAGCACTTCGGCGCTGTTGGTCAAGGCGGTGATGAGCGTTTTTGTGGCCACCACATTGTCGACTTGTTGTCCGACGATCAGCGCCGCCGCACTTTCGATGCGCTTCTGGGTTGCCGCGATGCGTTGCTCTCGCTCCTGAAACGAATAGAAGGTGGTGACGGCAAGAAGGGCGGCAAACGGAATCGTCAAGAGGGCGAAGACGCGCAATCTCAACGTGTAAAAGCGGTGGCGCATATACCTGACCCCCCCCTTCCTCGCTGTAGCTGCCGGCACTTCGGGCCGGGTTCTGCCCGGCGACAATTCCTTGATCATACGCAGATTGCAAACGGAGAGGCAGTTTCGTTATGTGGAGGGTGTAATTGAAAGTGTTGGTTAGTCGGTTGGCGCCGCGGGGCGGCGGGGAGGGAACTTCCTTCGTCCTCACGATGCCAACGGCGCACAGATCGGCCGAAGAAAGCTCCCTCCCCGCCGCCTTTACCGCCCGCTGGGGTTTGCGGAAAACCCGCGCCAGCGCTGCCCGGCGTCGGCCCGGCAAACCGGACTCATCCGCGCTGGTGATTGGCGTCCACCACCGCCAGCGCCGTCATATTGACCAGCCGGCGCACCGTGGCGGTGGGCGTCAGAATATGTACCGGCTTGGCCGCGCCGAGCAGGATGGGGCCGACGGTGACGCCGTCGCCGTTGGTGACCTTCATCAGGTTGAAGGCGATGTTGGCGGCATCGACGTTGGGCATGATGAGCAGGTTGGCCTCGCCGCGCAGCTTGCAGTCGGGATAGAGGCTGCTGCGGATTTCCTCCGACAGCGCCGAGTCGCCGTGCATCTCGCCATCCATCTCCAGCTCGGGCGCACGCGCGGCAATCAGTTCGCGCGCCGCACTCATCTTGCGTGCCGACTTCGAGCCGACGCTGCCGAAGTTGGAATGCGAGAGCAGCGCCACCTTGGGTTCCAGGCCGAAGCGCCGCACTTCCTCGGCCGCCATGATGGCGATCTCGGCCAGCATCTCGGCGCTCGGATCGTCATTGACATAGGTGTCGCACAGGAACAGCGTGTGGCGCGGCAGCAGCAGCAGGTTCATGGCGGCGAAGCAGTGGGCGCCCGGTTCCAGACCGATGGCGTCGCGGACCTGGTTCAGATGTTTGACGTGCTTGCCGACGGTGCCGCAGAGCACGGCGTCCACATCGCCGCGGCGCAGCAGCATGCAACCGATCAGGGTGTTGTCGGAGCGCAGGCGCTGCTTGGCGAGTTCCGGCGTGATGCCCTGGCGGCCGCGCAGGCCGTGGTACTCCTGCCAGAGTTCCTTGTAGCGCGGATCGGCATCGGGGTTCACCAACTCGAAGTCGCGGCCCGGCACCAGGCGCAGGCCGGCGCGCTCGATGCGGGACTGAATCACTTCGGGGCGGCCGATGACCACTGGCTCGGCCAGCCGTTCGTCCAGCACCTCCTGCACCGCGCGCAGCACGCGCTCGTCCTCGCCTTCGCAATAGACCACGCGGCGCGGCGCCTTTTTTGCGGCGGCGAACACCGGCTTCATGACGAAGCCCGAGTGGTAGACGAAGGCGTTGAGCCGCTCGCGGTAGGCGTTGAGGTCGGCGATGGGGTGCGTGGCGACGCCCGATTCGGCGGCGGCCGCCGCCACCGCCGGCGCGATCTTGACGATCAGCCGCGGGTCGAAGGGCTTGGGGATCAAATACTCGGGGCCGAAGCGCAGGTTCTCGCCGCCGTAGGCCATGGCGACGATATCGGAGGTCGCGGCCTGCGCCAGTTCGGCCAGCGCCCTGACGGCGGCCAGCTTCATCTGCTCGGTAATGGTCGTCGCCCCGGCATCCAGCGCGCCGCGGAAAATGAAAGGGAAGCAGAGGACGTTGTTCACCTGGTTGGGATAGTCGGAGCGTCCCGTTGCGATGATGGCGTCATCGCGCACGGCCTTGACTTCCTCCGGCGTGATTTCCGGCGTCGGGTTGGCCAGCGCCATGACAATGGGCGTTGCCGCCATCTTCGCCACCATTTCCGCCTTCAGCACGCCGCCGGCCGACAGACCGAGGAAAACGTCGGCATCGACGATGGCATCGCTCAGCGTGCGCGCATCGGTCTTCTTGGCGTAGCGGGCCTTGATCGGGTCCATGAGCTGGGTGCGGCCTTCATACACCAGCCCTTCGATATCCGTGACCCAGACGTTCTCGACCCTGACGCCGAGATTCACCAGGAGATCGAGGCAGGCCAGCGCCGCGGCGCCGGCGCCGGAGGTGACTAGCTTGACCTCATCTATCTTCTTGCCGACGAGCTTGAGACCGTTGAGCACCGCCGCGCCGACGACGATGGCGGTGCCGTGCTGGTCGTCGTGGAACACCGGTATCTTCATGCGCTCGCGCAGCTTCGCTTCGATGTAGAAGCACTCGGGCGCCTTGATGTCTTCGAGGTTGATGCCGCCGAAGGTCGGCTCCATGGCGGCGACGATGTCGATCAGCTTGTCGGGGTCGGATTCGTCGAGTTCGATGTCGAAGACATCGATGCCGGAAAACTTCTTGAACAGCACGGCCTTGCCTTCCATCACCGGCTTGGCGGCCAGCGGCCCGATATTGCCCAGGCCCAGCACGGCGGTGCCGTTGGTGACGACACCGACGAGATTGGCGCGCGAGGTCATGCGGCTCGCCTCGCGCGGATCGGCGACGATGGCGTGGCAGGCCGCGGCGACGCCGGGCGAGTAGGCCAGCGCCAGGTCGCGCTGGTTGACGAGCCCCTTGGTCGGGACGACGGCGATCTTCCCCGGGGTCGGGAAGGTGTGGTATTCGAGTGCGGCGGCGGTCAGGTCGTTTTCGTTTTCCATGACGGTGCTGGGGGCATCCATTTCTTGTATAGGCCCATGCATGATAGCCGGCCAACCCTGACGGGGCCATTACGGATGTCCGCAAGGGTGCAATCGAAGTGGTTGGACGCAATGGCGAACCGGGAAAAGCATTCGAACCGCGTGGCATGGACTACACTGCTTAAACAAGAAGACGGACTGCGGAGCAGAAGGTGCTAAACAAGATCGAAGAGCCGGACAATTCGAGAAGTCTGAATCCGGCCGGTAGATCCCCGTCCGCATCGGTGCGCTCCATCCTGATCTGGCTCGTTTTGGTCTGCCTGCTACCGGGGGTGATCGGATCGGCGGTCATTCTCTACCTCTCCTACCAAAGTATGCGCGCCCAGTTGGAGAGCGACACGATCCAGACGGCGCGTGCTTTGACACAGGCGGTGGATGCCGAACTGGTCAAGGCCCAGGCCGCTGCGCAGGCGCTTGCGACATCGGGGCATCTGGTGTCGAAAGACTTCGCCGCGTTCTACGCGCAGGCAATGGATCTGCTGCAGCAGACCGGAATTGGCAACAACTTCGTTCTCAGCGACGCCACGGGGCAGCAGCTGGTCAATACCATCCGTCCGTTTCCCGGCCCTTTGCCCCGCCACGGCAACCCGGAGCAACTGCGCCGCGTCTTCGAGACGGGTAAGCCGGTCATATCCGACATCTACATCGGCGGCGTTCTGCGCCGGCCGGTCATGAGTATCGATGTGCCTGTATTACAGGGCGGAAGGGCCGTCTATGTTCTCAGCATCGGGCTCTTCCCTGAGCGACTGGTGCGGATACCGCTTGCGCAGCGCATGCCGCCCGATTGGGTGGTGTCGATTTTCGACACCCAAGGCGTTATCGCCGCGCGCACCCACGGGGCGGACAGCTTTGTCGGCAAAAAGGGCGCCCCGGCGCTGCTGCAGCGCATGGCGGAAGCTGCCGAAGGCATGGTCGAAACCAACACGCTGGAAGGGATTCCGGTCAGCGCCGTCTTCAGTCGTTCGCCTACGGCGAAATGGACCGTGGCCATCGGCATTCCAACGCAGCAGTTCACGGCGGAATTGCGGCAGTGGTTCCTGCTGCTACTGGCCGCAGTCGTCATTCTCCTCGCGGTGGGTGTCGTCCTGGCGTCGATTCTGGCGGGTCGCATTGCCCGTTCCATACAGGCATTGATTGCGCCGGCCATCGCTCTGGGGTCGGGCGCACCGGTCACCGTTCCGCGTATCCGACTGCGGGAAGCAGAGGAAGTCGGTGCCGCCATAGAAAAAGCATCGAATCTGCTGGCGCTGCGCACGCTGGCCGCCAACGTTTATCACAACATCAGCGATGGTATCGTCGTCACCGATCCCAGTGGCACCATCGTCTCGGTGAATCCGGCGTACTGCACCATCACTGGATATTCCGCCGAAGAGTTGATCGGCGCCAATCCGCACATCATCAAGTCGAACCGGCATCAGGCGGACTTCTATCGCGGCATGTGGGACGCCATCACCCGTGATAGTTGCTGGCAGGGGGAAATCTGGGACCGGCGCAAGAACGGCAGCCTGTTCCTGGCGGGCGAGACGATCACGGCGATCCGCGACGACAGCGGCCGCATCGAGCATTTCGTTGGCGTCATGAGCGACATTACCGAGGCCAAGCAGGCAGAGGAGTCCATCCGCCATCAGGCCTACCACGACCCGCTGACCAACCTGCCGAACCGTTCGCTGTTTATGGATCGACTGCGTCAGGAGATTACCCGCGCCCATCGCCACAAGGTGGTCATGACCCTGTTATTCATCGACCTCGATCGTTTCAAGGAAATCAACGACGAACTGGGTCATGATGTTGGCGACGAACTGCTCAAGATCGCAGCCACAAGGCTTACCGGCTGTGCCAGGGAATCGGACACGGTCGCGCGTCTTGGCGGCGACGAGTTTACCGCCATCCTCAGCGACCTCGGCGGGAGGGACGATGCGGCGCGAATGGCGCAGAAGATGCTGGACGAGATGTGCCGGCCATTTTGCATCGGGAAGCACGAACTGCGCATCTCCGCCAGCATCGGCATCGCCCTCTATCCGGACGATGGCGATAGTGCCGCCAGTCTGCTCAAGGCTGCCGATGCGGCGATGTACGAGGCCAAGCGTGGCGGTCGCAGTGCCTATTCTTTCGTGGCGGAGGGATGAGTCCCCGGTAACGCACTCCCTGCGTCCGCCTGGTTAAGCCAGGGTTACGTCCGCACGTATTGCGCAAGGCAATGATGCGCTGCAACAATCCCTATGGCAGAATGCGTCCATTCTCACGCCACAGGACATTCGCGCCATGAAACGTGTCGTCTTCAACCAGAAGGGCGGCGTCGGCAAGAGCACCATCGCTTGCAACCTCGCCGCCGTTGCCGCCAGCCGCGGCAAACGCACGCTCGTCGTCGATCTCGATCCGCAGGCCAATTCGACGCGCTATCTGTTGGGCAGTCTGGCCGATGAGCTCGAAGATACGGCCACCGGATTTTTCGACCAGGTGCTGAATTTCAAGCTGCGGCCGAAGGCGACCGAGGACTTCATCGTCGCCACACCGTTCGCGAATCTGTTCGTGCTGGCGGCTGACGCGGCGCTGGAGGAATTGCAGGCCAAGCTCGAATCGCGCTACAAAATCTACAAGCTCAAAGAGGCGCTGGCAGCGCTCGCCGGCTTCGACGAAGTCTGGATAGACACGCCGCCGGCGCTGCATTTCTTCACGCGCTCGGCGCTGATCGCCGCCGATGCCTGCCTGATCCCTTTCGACTGCGACGAGTTCGCCCGCCGCGCGCTCTACACCCTGATCGACAACGTCGCCGAAATTCGCGCCGACCACAACGAGGCGCTCGAAATCGAGGGCATCGTCGTGAACCAGTTCCAGCCGCGCGCCAACCTGCCCGGCCGTATAGTTCAGGAACTGCGCGACGAGGGGCTGCCGGTGCTGAAGACCGCGCTGTCGGCGTCGGTGAAGATCAAGGAATCGCACCAGCAGGCCAGGCCGATGATCCATCTGGAGCCGGGCCACAAGCTGGCGCTGGAGTTCGCGGCGCTTTACGACGAACTGGAAGCGGCGCGCAAGGCCAGGGCGAAAGCCTCAAACAGGAAACGCGCCTGATCCGCAGCCCGCCGCTAGGTTCGCGGCGGGGCGGTCTTTCTGCTACGGGTGGCACACCAGCGAGTTGTCGCTCTCGCCGCTTTGCGCAATGCGCTCCAGACAGGCCAGCACATCCATGCTGGACGTTTCCATCTCGCCGATGGCATCGAACCCCCGCTCGTAATCGCCGTCGAAGAAATGGCGTAGGGCGGTGAGCCCGCTGTTGTGGAAGCGCTGGTGCGGCGCCTCCATCTCCCGGTAGCCTGAAAGCCTGGCGTAGCAGGCCTTGCCCTCGCCCTCGTAGTACCACTTGCCCAGGCGGCAATGCGTGTGCTCGGCAAAGTCGCCGATGCCCTTCTGCGATACGCACATGAAGACCTTGTAGACCTCGAATTTGTAAACGAGGTGATCGATCTTCGCGACTTCGATGAAGCTGCGCAGCGCCGACGCGGCGATGGTGCCCTCCATCTTCTGGGAAAGCTCGAACAAGGACTGCATGCTGACGGTCGCCGCGGCGCCGCTCGCGCCGAAAGTGGCGGAACGTTGTGCCCAATGTTCCATCTGGCTGCGCGTCTGCTGCGTTTCATTCTGAATCGTGGACACCAGGCCGGAAATCTCGTTGGTGGCGTTGGCGGTGCGTTCGGCGAGCTTGCGCACTTCGTCGGCGACGACGGCGAAGCCGCGCCCCTGCTCGCCGGCCCGCGCCGCCTCGATGGCGGCATTCAGTGCCAGCAGATTGGTCTGATCGGCAATCTCCCGGATCAACTGGACGATGCCGCCGATCTGGTCGGCGCGCGCGCTCAGGGATTCGACGTTCTGCGCCATGTTCGACGTGTCGCGCGACATTTCCTGAAGATTTTCCGAAATCCCGGTCATCGCCTGGCGGTTGGCGCCCGAGACGGTGGCCGCTTCCATGGCATGCACCCGCTCGTCCTTCATGATGTTGGCAATCGCCAGCTGCGAGCGCTGGATTTCCAGGAAGGAATTGCCGAACGACTGCATGGTCCGGTAAAGACGGGCGCACTTTGCGGTTTCTGTCTCCAGGTTCGCGATATGGCTGCTGGCGGCGTGCAGCTCCTCTTCCTTCGCGGCAGACCTGGATTCGGCGTCGGCCAGGGCGGCCTGGGCCTGCTGAAGCTGTTGTTCGAGCGCGTCGATACGGTTCTTGTAGCGGCCACAAAACATCGATTTCCCCCTCACTCATATTGTTTTGGATTCTTCGGCGCGTCGCTACGCAAGCGAGCGACTCGTCGGCAACGGTTCGCAGGATCGAAGCGAACCGGCGCGCATAGTACATTTGTACTATTGAATATGGCAAGAAAATGACGGTAGCGGCGTGAATTGAAGCAATTTTTTGAGGCGCGGCCGAGAATGGCGCTTAATCCGGGCTTAATCGAAGCGGCGGTATCATGCTTTCCGTTATCCTGCGACTACATGCCCATGCCCGATATCCACCGCACCCTGCTGCGCCGCCTGCTGATCAGCTGGCTGGCCATTTCCCTGACCATAGGTGGCGCGGTGCTGTACTACGGCATCGAGAAAATCGACGACCAGCTGGTGGGTCTCGCCACCGCCGATGCAAGCAGGCTATCGGCGGCCGCGCTCGCACAGATCAACGGTGCAGCGCCGGGAGCGGACGCCGTGCAGCAACTCGCCAGCGGCTTCGTGCGCGACCACTTCGTCGTCGTCGAACTCTACAACCGCGACCGGGCCAAGGTGGCGGAGGAGGTCAATCCGAACTTCGAGGCTGTCGAACAGTACCTGAAGCAGCACCCCCACAGCTTTCCTTTCGACGGCCGGCCGCATTACGAACGCTTCGCCGTCGGCGAGCAGACGGTGCTGCAAGTCCTGGTACCGCTCAAAGACGCCTCCGGCAAGCTTGCCGGGTTCTTCGAGGGGGTCTTCATCGTCGACAGTGAAACCCTCGATCGCTTGCAACGGGAGTTGGCAGTGCTGCTGCTGACTACGCTACTGGTCGTGTTGTTGACCACGCTGGTGCTGTACCCCGTGATACTCAGCCTCAACCGCGACGTCGTCAGGTTCTCGCGCGACCTGCTGAAGGGCAACGTCGAGCTGATGGAAGTACTGGGCAGCGCCATCGCCAAGCGCGATTCCGACACCAGCGTGCATAACTACCGGGTATCGATTTACGCCGTGAAACTGGCAGAGGCCGCCGGCCTTGCCACCGAGGCGATCCGCGACCTCATTGGTGGCGCCTTTCTGCATGACGTCGGCAAAATCGGTATCAGCGACGCCATCCTGCTGAAGCCCGGACGTCTGGACGAACACGAATTCGCCCTTATGAAAACGCATGTCGCCATGGGCGTAGACATCATTCAGAAATCCAACTGGCTACAGCGGGCACGCGACGTCGTCGAGTTCCATCATGAGAAATTCGACGGCAACGGCTATCTCAAGGGACTCAAGGGAGAGGACATCCCGCTGACCGCGCGCATCTTCGCCATTGTCGACGTCTTCGATGCCCTCACGTCGAAACGCCCCTACAAGGAAGCATTTCCCTTCAACGAGGCCATGGCCATCGTTCGCGGTCAGGCGGGCAGCCACTTCGATCCACGACTCGTCGCCATATTCGACGGCATGATCGAACCCTTGTTCAACCATGTCAGCGAATCGCCGGATCAGGACGTCGAACAGATGTTACGGGCGACGATAGAGCGTTACTTCCTCGCCCAGGACAAAGGCGCGGCCCGGTAGCCGTCAGTCACAAGGGCGTCAGTTTGGCAACGGAAAGCGCCAGCCATTTCATGCCGGCGGTGCCGAAGTTCACTTGCACGCGGGCATCGTTGCCCCCGCCTTCGGCATTGACGATGACGCCGACGCCGAACTTCGCATGCTCGACGCCTTGGCCGATGCGCCACTGTGCGTCGCCGCCGTGAGACGCGAACGACGGGCTGCGCGCAGGCCTGGCATAAGACGGTGACGACGGCTCGAACGCATAACCGTCTTTGGCGGCCTTGGGCGTCAGCCACTTCAGCAGGCCGGCCGGAATTTCCTCGAAGAAGCGCGACGGCAGGTTGTAGCGCGTCTGGCCGTGCAGCATGCGCGTCTGCGCGAAAGACAGGTAAAGCCGCTGCCGAGCACGGGTCACGGCGACATACATCAGGCGGCGCTCCTCCTCGATGCCGTCGATTTCCTTGATGGCGTTCTCATGGGGAAACAATCCTTCCTCCAGCCCGCCGACAAAGACGACATTGAATTCGAGACCCTTGGCCGAATGCACGGTCATCAGTTGCAGCGCGTCGTCGCCCTCGCCGGCCTGGTGTTCGCCGGCTTCGAGCGCGGCATGGGCCAGGAAGGCGGCGAGGTCGCCCGAAAGTTCGCCTTCGTCGCTGATGCGACCTTCCTCGGCGACGAAGTTGGTGGCGGCGTTGATGAGTTCGTCGAGGTTGGCGAGGCGGTCCTGCCCTTCCTTCTCGTTCTTGTAGTGTTCGCGCAGACCCGAGACTTCGGCGACGTGGTCGACGAGTTCAGGCAGGGGCAGATGCGCCGCGTCCTTCAGCTTCGCGACGAGTACCGCGAAACCGGCCAGCGCTACGCCGCCCTTGCCTGCTACCTGCCCAATCGCGGCAAAGAGGCTGGACGACGCAGCCTTCGCGGCATCCTGCAAACCTTCCAGGCTGCGCGCGCCGATGCCGCGCGCCGGAAAATTGACGACGCGGGCGAAAGCGGTGTCGTCGTCGGTATTGGCGATCAGTCGCAGGTAGGCCAGCGCGTGTTTTATTTCCTGGCGCTCGAAGAAGCGCAGGCCGCCATAGACGCGATAGGGAATGCCGGCCGCGAACAGCGAGTGTTCGAGAATGCGCGACTGCGCGTTGGAGCGGTAGAGCAGCGCAATCTCGGCGCGCGCATGGCCGTCGCGCGCCAGGGCTTTCACTTCCTCGACGATCCAGCGCGCTTCCTCGCCGTCGCTGCCGGCCTCGAAGACACGAATCGGCTCGCCGGCGCCGGCCTCGGTCCACAGGTTCTTGCCCAGACGCTTCTCGTTGTTCCTGATGATGGCGTTGGCAGCGTCGAGGATGTTGCCGTGGGAGCGGTAGTTCTGCTCCAGGCGGATGACGTTGGCGACCTTGTACTCGCGCTCGAAGTCGCGCATGTTGCCGACCTCGGCGCCGCGAAAGGCGTAGATGCTCTGGTCGTCGTCTCCCACGCAAAACAGCGTCGCCGCGTTCCCGGCGAGCAGCTTCAGCCACTTGTATTGCAGGACGTTGGTGTCCTGGAATTCGTCGACGAGAATGTAGCGAAAGCGTTCCTGGTAATGGCGGCGCAGGGCGTCGTTGCGCGACAGCAGCTCGTACGAGCGCAGCAGCAGTTCGGCGAAGTCGACGACGCCTTCTCTCTGGCACTGGGCCTCGTAGGCCGCGTAGAGGTCGATGCGTTTCTTCGTGTAGTCGTCCCAGGCCTCGACGGCGGCGGCGCGCAGGCCATGTTCCTTCTGGGCGTTGATGAAGTATTGCAATTCGCGCGGCGGAAACTTCTCGTCGTCCACGTTCAGCGCCTTGAGCAGGCGTTTGATCGTGGCCAGTTGGTCGCCAGTGTCGAGAATCTGGAACAGCTGCGGCAGGGCCGCATCGCGGTAATGCGCGCGCAGCAGGCGATTGCAAAGGCCGTGGAAGGTGCCGATCCACATGCCGCGCGTGTTCATCGGCAGCATGGTCGTGAGTCGCGCCGTCATTTCCTTCGCTGCCTTGTTGGTGAAGGTGACGGCGAGCATGCCCTGCGGCGTCACCTGGTTGGTCGAGATCAGCCAGGCGATACGGGTGGTGAGAACGCGCGTCTTGCCGGAACCGGCGCCGGCGAGGATCAGCGCATGGACGGGCGGCAGCGTGACGGCGGCCAGTTGCTCGGGATTCAGGCCCTTGAGGAGATGAGACATCGGCGGATTATAGCGGGCGGCCGCGGCTATCCTCGCGGCGCTCCTTGTCGATACGGGGCAGGGCAAATGGTATGGAACAAGCAGCGTCTATTTGAGTGGGTATCGCACTGCGCGCCTTGCATCAGCCAC